>OGWQ01001513.1_pt1 | contig 13047 bp, 8 predicted proteins | sample 1576091 | NCBI WGS metagenome assembly OGWQ01 (sample SAMEA3541584, study PRJEB24748) | human gut metagenome | biome: human gut; feature: human-associated habitat; material: faeces | place: China | collected 2012
GGGCGGGCTGCCGCTCACGACGGTCATCGTGAGCCAGCGCGTCTCGACCGTGCGCGATGCCGACATGATCTGCGTGCTCGACCACGGATCGGTTGCGGGCCTGGGCACGCATGACGAGCTGTATGCAAGCTGCCAGCTCTATCGCGAGATTTGCCAGTCGCAGCTGCGCCGCGAGGAGCTCGAGGGCCAGCAGGGGAGCACGGTGCCCGCGTCCGCCCCGACTGCCCCTGCGCCTACTTGCTCAAAGGAGGGTTGCTAGATGAACCCGTATACTTCTTCCGGTTCGGTCGCCACGATGACCGCTAATGTGTCCGGCAACGATAACCTCAACGACCTGGGCGACGGCCCGCGCCAACCCGGTGATCCCGAGCGCTATCCCGTGGGCGCGGTGACGCGCCGCCTGCTGGGCTATGTTCGCCCGCACCGTATTTCGTTTACGGCGTCGTTTGTGAGCGCCGCCATCTCGGTGATCTTGCAACTCTATACGCCCATCCTCATCGGCGAGGGCATCGACCTTATCGTTGCCGCCGGTCAGGTGGACTTCGACGCGCTGCTGCCGCTCGTTACCAAACTCGCGCTCGTCGTGGTGGGAGCAGCGGCCTTCCAGTGGCTGCAGGGCTACTGCGTCAACCGCCTGTCCTACGAAACGGTGCGCGACATGCGCGTGGAGACGAGCGATAAGCTCAGCCGCATGCCGCTCAGTTTTATCGACGGCCATGCCCACGGCGACCTTATGAGTCGCGTGGTCAACGACGTCGACCAGGTCGGCGACGGTCTGCTGCAGGGCTTTACCCAGCTCTTTACCGGCGTTATCACCATCGTTGGCACGCTCGCGTTTATGCTCTCCATCAACCTGATCATGACGCTCGTGGTGGTGCTCGTCACGCCGCTTTCCATTTTTGCAGCCGGCGCCATCGCCAAGCTTTCCAACAAGAGCTTTACAGCACAGCAGCGCATCCAAGGGCAGCTCGGTGGTCATATCGAGGAGTATGTGGGCGAGCAGAAACTTGTCGACGCCTTTGCCTACGGTCCGCACGCTCAGCAGCGCTTCGATGCCCTCAACGCTGAGCTCTACACCGCGGGTGAGCGCGCGCAGTTTATGGGTTCGCTCTCCAACCCCGGCACGCGCTTTATCAACAACATCATCTATGCCGTGGTCGCTGTGATCGGCTGCGTGGGCGTGATCACGGGCGTGCCCGCGGCGCTCACGGTGGGCGGCGTGCAGATTTTCCTGTCCTATGCCAACCAGTACACCAAGCCGTTCAACGAGGTCACCAACGTCATTACGCAAATTCAGACCGCGTACGCCTCGGCGCGCCGCATGTTTGCGCTGCTCGATGCGCGCGAGCAGGAGCCCGACGCGTCGGACGCCGTAGAGCTCGCCGCCCCGAAGGGCGAGGTCGCCTTTGAGCATGTGGACTTTAGCTACGTGCCCGACCGCAAACTGCTGCAGGATATCTGCATCGATGCCAAGCCCGGCATGCGCTTTGCCCTGGTCGGTCCTACGGGCTGTGGCAAGACGACGCTCATCAACCTGCTGCTGCGTTTTTACGATATCGATGCTGGGCGCATTGTGGTGGACGGGCGCTCGTCGCGTGACTACACGCGCTCGAGCCTGCGCCGTGCCTTTGGCATGGTGCTGCAGGACACCTGGCTGTTCGAGGGCACGGTGGCGGAGAATATCGCTTACGGTTGCCCCGATGCCACGCGTGAGCAGATTATCGAGGCCGCCAAGCGCGCGCACGCGCACAAGTTTATCGTGCAGCTGCCAGGCGGCTACGATACGGTCATCGGCGAGGACGGCGGCACGTTTAGCCAAGGTCAAAAACAGCTGCTGTGCATCGCGCGCGTCATGCTCACCGATCCGGCGATTCTGCTGCTGGACGAGGCGACGTCGAGCATCGATACGCGTACCGAGCTGCAGGTACAGGCGGCATTCGACGAGCTCATGGCCGGTCGCACAAGCTTTGTCGTGGCGCACCGCCTGTCGACGATCCGCAACGCCGACTGCATTCTGGTCATGCGCGACGGCCAGATTATCGAGCGCGGCACGCACGACGAGCTGCTGGCGGCAGACGGCTTCTATGCCGAGCTCTACCGCAGCCAGTTTGCCCAGTAAGCACGGTCGTGGGGCAAATTAATCAATCGACAGAAGGTGGTTTACATCTGTCACGTTAGTACTAAGATATTCATCTAATAAATTGCATTAGTGGCTTTAGTTTTGGGGGAAACGAGGCAACGTGACTATGACGTGCTCTTTGGTGGTTAACAGCAAGAGCGGTAATACCAGGATGGTTTCGGGTGCGATCAAGCGCGCCCTGCAGGCTGCGGGCGTTGAGTTTGTCCATGCCGCGGCGTTGAGTGACGATGCGGATGCAGATCAGGTTGCGCTCGAGGCGCAGGGGGCCTGCGCGGCCGACATGGTGCTCGTCGGTTTTTGGTGCGACAAGGGCGCGTGCACGCCTTCGGTCGCGGCGTTGCTCTCCGCCTTGCACGGCAAGCGCGTGTTCCTGTTTGGCACCTGCGGCTTTGGCGCCGACCAGAGCTATTACCAGCAGATTATCGACCGCGTAGCTTCCAATTTGGCTGGGGATGCCGAGCTTGCGGGCTGGGCGATGTGCCAGGGTAAGATGGGCCCTGCGGTCAAGCAGCGCTACGAGGCCATGCTCGAGCAAGATCCCGACAACGCCCGCTTTAAGATGCTGCTCGACAACTGGGTTGCCGCGAAGGACCACCCCACCAAGGAAGATCTGGATAACATGGCTGCAGCCGCCAAAAAGGCCGTGCTGGGAGAGTAGCTTCGCCGTTCGTGGTCCTTCGTGCAAAACAATACAAATGTGAAAGCCTCGAAGTTCTCGAGGCTTTTTTCGTGACACGAGGGCGCCCCTTTATTGATGGAAGGCCTAATAAGCTGATTGCTCTATGCCCGGATGTGTGCGGAGTGGGATGGGATTTCCGGATGGGTGGAGTTGCGGAAGCTGCGTCCCGGAATTTGCCTTTGGAATGGGATGCGGTTTCCCGGTGAAGGGCTCTGTGGAAACTACATCCCAGCATTCGGTCGAGAAATGGGATGTAGTTTCCGGTTGAGGGTCTTGGCGGAAAGTGCGACCCGGAATTTGTGATCGAAGCGGGATACGGCTTCCCAACGGGGGCACAAGCGGAAGCCGCATCCCACTCCGGACGGGAATTCTGGGACACGGTTTTCAGAGGGTTATGGGCTGCGAACTAGATGGGGCTGTCATAAAACTCCAGTAAAAGGGGTCGGAAATAAAGGGCACTTCCAGCAATTTGTTTTAATGTGGGGGGTGGTACCATTATTTTAGTTTCGCAAAAAAAATCCCTCTATGGGGAAGTTGCGTAGGGGGTTAGTCACAGATATTGGATAAAGCAGACCAATTTGGGGATAAATGACCACTTACGCCAAAATTAGTAGCATTTAGCGACAAAACATTGAAAAATGTGTAGCACATCGCTATGTTTTTATTACGAAAAGATTCCAAATTGGCTTATTTCGGACTCACTTTTCAAGCGCCTTGCGGTTCCTGTTGAAACTTGCTGACCTTTGGATGGGTCGAATAGGTCCTCAAGGGGGATGAATTATCACTTTGACAGCGCGTAGACTCAAACGATTTATTGCACTTTTGAGTAGCTTGGCGTTCGCGCTTGTCATAGCCCTTGCCGTCGTTTCTTTTGTTCCTCGCGCATTTGGATACACGCCTTTTGCTGTGCTTTCGGGCTCTATGGAACCCGAGCTTCCCGTTGGCTCCATGGTGTTTGTCCGCCAGGTTGAGCCAACGGATATTGCCGTGGGCGACAATGCAACCTTTTACCGATCGGACGGCGCCGTGGTGACGCACCAGGTGTATCAGATCGACCCTGTGGCGCAGATGATCGGCACGCAGGGAATTGCGAACAAAAATGCAGACGGAAGCATCATGCACGATGCCGAGCAGACGCCTTTTTCGAGTGTTATCGGCACTGTTTCTTTTTGTGTCCCTTACCTGGGCTTCGTCAACGCATATTGCACGACGATGCCCGGTTTGCTTGTTGTGGTGGCCGTTCTGACGCTGCTGATCGCGGCGTCGATAGTGCTCGATCGGATGGTTCCCGACGAGCCTGCGGGCAAGCATGCCCGCGTGCATGCGAGGGAGCGGCGTTCATAGCGGCAGGGAAAAGCGTCGGCGGCGGTAGGGGCCGTTGCCGGGGAAAACGATTCTCGAAAGGAAGAGAACGATGGAAAACAAGAAGAAAAAGCGCTACGGCATCATTGCCGCCCTGCTGCTGTTGGTGCTGGCTGCCGGTGTGGGCACCTATGCATGGCTGTCGGCTGATCAGTCGCTGGAGAACGTGTTTACGATCGGCAAATTTGAGACTCCCGAGAAGAAGCCTGATGAGAATGAACCCACCAAGCCTGGTAAGCAGGATAACGTCGACAAAGCTTATCTGTTCGAGACCAAGTGGAATAAGGACGAAGACCACAAGATGGTCCCCGGTTCCTCGATGGATAAGAACCCGAATGTTGGCATTGGGAAGGGTTCCGACGACGCTTATGTGTTCATCTATGTGAAGAACGCTGTGGTCAACGATAACGCGCCCTATGCCAAGACTCCGTGCTTTGAGCTCGGTTCCAATTGGAAGGCGGTCGAAGGGGAGACCAGTCAGAACGCTGATGGCAAGTATGTGAGCGGTCTGTTCATGTATGCAAAGAACGCCTTGAACGGCCCTGCAGTCCTGAAAGCTGACGCTACTCAGGATGTCTACACCGACGAGCTCTTTAACAAGGTTATGATTCCCAGCGAAATGACGAGCAAGGATGTTGTCTCGGGCCAGGACGGTACGGGCAAGAAGATTGAGCCTAAGATTGTCGTTTCCGCCTACATCTTCGGCGACGGCCAGAAGGGCGAAGAGACCAGCGCTGCCGCCAATGCCCTTAAGCAGGCCAAGGCTTGGGCCAAGAAACAGGTTCAGGCTTAATCCCCCTCCACCGAGATCCCGGCCCGCTCCCCATCCCCATTTTCGGGCTGGGATCTCGGTCCCCCTTTTTATCGACGACTGGCGAACGTAATGCTCAATAATCTTTCCGACAATCAGAAACGCACCTTGGCGCTTGCTGCGATGGCGCTGTTGGCCCTGGCGTGCCTGTGCGGCACGCTGGCTTTTACCGTTGATATGGTTCCGGCGAACAACGTCCTATCGTTTGGCAGCGTGAAGGTACGAGTCTGCGAATACACCCTCAACGTGCAGGGCGAGGAGATTCCGTTTGATCCCAACGAGCACGGTGACTATCCCGACACCAAGGCCGGGGGTTCTGACATCAGCCGCATTGTGCGCGTGGAGAACGTCGGCGCGCAGCCTGAGTACGTTCGCGCGCGCCTGCGCATGACGTCGGTGGCGCCCGACGGTTCGAGCGCGGATGCCTCGGACAACGTCGCGTTTCATGTGAACGCGGGCGAGGGGTCTCCGTGGATCGATGGCGGCGATGGGTGGTACTACTACCGTGGATTGACCGGGCGTGGCGGCGTGCTCGACCCCGATGCTATGACGGAGAGCCTCATGGACTCGCTGCGTTTTGTGGGCGACTACCATGATGCCGCGCGCGGTGGCTCATTCAGGCTCGATATCGATGTTCAGGCCGTGCAGGCCAAAAACCAGCAGACAAGCGATACCGCCCTCGACGTACTTGACGTTGTGGGTTGGCCGGAGGCGAACTAGCCTATGAAGATCAGGAACATAAACCGGGGCATGCTTAGCAGGCTGGTTGCCGTCGCAGCGATTGCCCTTTGCTGCGTTATGGCGCTGCCAACGGTGGTGCATGCCGAGGACGTGCCCGAGAACACAAACGAATACCACATCAAAAACGCGAACGACTTTTTGGTGTACGTGGCGCTTTCGCGTGAGCGCGATACGTCCGGCTGGCGCGTTTATCTCGATAACGATATCGTGCTTAATGATGACGACATGAAGACCATTGTCTCGCACACCGTTAAGCATCTGTCGTTTGGCAACAAGGAGCATCCGTTTAAGGGCGTGTTCGATGGTCAAAACCACACCGTTGAGGGCCTGAGCTACGATAAAGACGCTTTTGACCCCGAGCGCGATACGGGATTTTTTGCCGAGACCAACGGTGCCACCATCAAAAACTTCCTGGTCAAGGACGCCAACGTGTGGGCGGACTTCCGCGGTGGCATTATCGTGGGCAAGGCCGTCAAAACGCGCTTCGAAAACGTTATGGTCATGGAGAGCACGCTGCACGTGACCTGCGCCAACAATGCTCTCAACCTCATTACCAACGCAGGTTTTGAGGGCGGTCTCATCGCCGGCGAGCTCGACGGCTGCACCCTCTACAACTGCGAGGTCCGTGGCGGCCGTGCCGTCAACAACACGACCTCGGGCGTGCAGGCGCTCGGCGGTGAGGGTCTGTATATGGCGGCGTTTGCCGGCTACGTTAAGAACTCGACTATCGAGTACTGCCGCGTGACGCCGACGCGTAAGGACGACGGCTCGATTGCCGAGAAGGGCATGACCGACGTCACCAATAAGTACGACGTGGCAATTGGCGCCCTGGGCGGCAACAACGTGTACGCCTCGGGTTTTGTGGGCTGCATGGCGGGCGAGGCCAAGATTATCGACTGCTTCTCGACGGCGCAGTGCTACAGCTATGCCGCGTCATATGTGGGCGTCGTCGCCGTGACGCGTGCGTGGACAGGCGGCCTGGCGGGCCGAATTTTGACCGCCGAGGGCAACGAGCTCGTCCGCAGCCATTTTGCGGGCGATTTGAGTTCGCGCCAGTACAATCCCATCGCCGTGATCCCCATCATTCAAAACGATGTGAACCTGGGCGGCATTGCCGCGCGTGCCAACAGGGATGATGCCACGGTCACCGAGTGCTACTTTAAACCGAGCGTGAGCTTGAATGGCAATAGCCAGGGTAATCCCGCCAAAAAGAAAATCCCCTCGTTTGGCGGCGATGACACCACCAAGGGTGATGGCTATGGTCCATGGGATGACGAGCGCTACACCACGCGCGAGCTGTGGGAAGAGCACGACTACGACTTTTGTGCCGGCACCAAGCGCTCGACTGCTAACAACGGGGCCTTGGGTGGCTCGCACTTCAATGAGTGGGCGATGGATTACAAGCTGAATATTCCTGTGCATGGCCAGAGCGTTAAGGCGACGATCGATTTTCCCGGTGCGGGCACCGCGACAATCGAGAAGACCAAACTTGGCAAAGACCAGGCGACCTCGGATCCGTACGCCTTTGCCGTGAGCGCCGTGCTGGCGGGAACGGCCCAAGGCCTGGCCCAGGGCGATACATCGGTAACGTTTAAGCAGGATACCTCCGCAAAGCCAGAGGGTTTGACCGAGGCCAACGGCGGCTACCGCTTTATGGGCTGGTTCCGTGAGCCCGGAGTCAATGTGAACCGTATCGATGCCGATAACGCCTGGTTTAACGGCAAGACCGATGCCGATGCCGTTAAGGCTGGCAAGCAGGTCCAGAAGAACGAAGCGCACGAGATAACGTCGAGCTATACCGCCGATAACGCGAAGGGGGCCGAGGCCTTTAAGGGCAACGACCTGTTTATTGCTTCGTACGAGGCGCAGGTACTGTTCTATAACGTCAAGGGCGAGACGCTCGCGTGGCAGAGCGGCGAGGAGCACGACAAGTCGACGGACTGGTACCGCTATGGCGTCGGTTTAACGCCGGCTGCCCCTGCGGACCGCGGCACTCTTTCTGCCAGCGCCACCTTTATCGGTTGGACGACGCAGCCGAGTGGCGAGGCCGGGATGCATGGCGGTTACGCGGCCATCACCTCGCCTGAGCTTGCCGAGTTAAAAAACGCCGGTGCGTTCTATCCTGCCGGCACCGAGATCACTGTGCTTGGCCCTACCGATTTTTATCCGGTGTACACCGACTATGTGTCGAACATCATGACGGTGTTTGAGGGCAATGAGCAGGATGCAACCGACGATCAGACTCGGCGCGACGGTGTGGGCAAAACTGACGTTAAGGTTGAGACTGCAGAAGATGGCACAAGCGCGTATACCGTACAGGTGCTCGACGTATCCGGTAAAGCTATATCCGAGGAGGGCCAGCTGCCCGACGGCTATCGTTTCCTGGGTTGGTATGAAAACAAGGGAACCGAGGATGTCCCGCTCGAGGTGCGCGTAAGCCGCGACCCCAGCTATACGCTCCCCGCCGATGTCGATTTAACCGCGCCGCATACCTACATCGCCCGCTTTGAGTACCGAGTGGATTATTACGTTCGGGCTTATACCAACCATGAGTTTACGGACAGCAAGCTACTTTGTTCCGTTTGGAATCGCTATCAAACGCCCTTTGAGGAAAACGTCGGTAGTACCTTCGTGCGTGAAAACGTCGTCCACTGGGGCCCGGAGCATGTTGACCACGGTATAAAGGATAGTTATGAAACGTGTGGCACGCGCTTCACGAAGGAAACCCTTGTCGTGAGTCCCCTTAACGCGTACTCGCACAACGTTAAAAACGATACGGGAGCCGATACTCTAAAAAACCTCTATGCCGATACCGATTTTCCAGGCGCTGCAACGCTAAGCGATACTTGGACTTCGGCTTCGCTGAACGTAACGGTCAAACCGGTGAATGATCGCTATCGCCTGAATTTCTGGACGCTTGAGCGCGATGGTGAATATTGGACATATGTGAAAAATCCCATCGAGAGCATGGTGCGTACAGATAAGAAGTACTACGTTCGCGCGATGATTACCACGGACGTTAATTTCTACAACAAGGGCGATAATGTCGTGAGGACTGCCACGCGGCGCTATGAGAGTAACTTGCTGCAGACCAAGGTGAACGGGGCGGATCCGACGTTCACGTATTACTACCCGCATGTTAATAAGTCGGTTAAAGTGGCCGAAAAGCCAGAAGATGGTGAGAAGGGATCGTATGAGAGCCCCCTGACCCTCGAAGCTTCCCCGACCGATGCCGACATGGCCGTGCCGGGCTATAAGTTCCTGGGCTGGATTTCGACCGCCGAGGTTCAGAAGGATTCTGACGTCTGGAAGTATATCTACGACGTCGCCGGCGACTCCTATGTGACGAGTGATCCGGATAAGGCAGAGCCGTATCTGGCGACCGACGAGTCCAAGGTCACCCAGTGGCAGGATGCCTATCCCGTCTACGCAAAGTACGACGTCAGCTACACCACCAACCTGCATCGCGCAGGTTTTGAGGGTACGGACAAGGTCAATGTGCCTAGATACAACATCGCTCCCGTTATCAACGCGGACACCAATCCTGCTACGGCAACGGTGACCCCTGACGTTACGACGCCGGTTTATAAAGCAGGCGGTGAGCTGTATAAGTTGCAGAAGGTTGAGATCGAGCTTCCGAACGGCGAGATCAAGACGCTTCCCTACGATGTGGAGCATGGTACTTGCTCTTATCCGGTGGAACCTGGCGGAGCCTATACATTCGTGGCGTACTATTCGCCGTTGGCGGTTGTGTACCACCTCAATGCCACGGATGTGGACGGCAAAGTTGCTCAGCAAGACGATATGCTCGGCAACCTTAATGGCGACATCCCGAAGCCTACTTATGACGTCAGCACTATCGATGCGGATACAGGCAAGTTCAACGTCTTCGTGGGCTGGACGGAAGCCGAGCCGGCACCTGGCAAGGGCTATGTCGCTTGGTCAGAGGGCATCCGTATGGTGAGTGCTTCTACCGTGGTCAAGGCCCCCATGGAGCTGTACCCGGTCTACCGTCCCAACCTGGTTACCGTTCAATCGAACATTGACTCTAAACTTGCGAATCCCGATCTTGTCCGTAGCCTCGGCCGCACTGATTCCGGCGACCAGATTTCTCTTGAGGTCAAGGCCGCCGAGGAGGTTGAGGGCACTGACGGCACCAAGTACGACTTTGTCGGCTGGTCGCGCGATTATGTCAATGACGGGCAGTACACCCTGATGACTGACGACGAGAAGTATCCCCTCGAGGGCAGCGAGCCCTTTGAGAGCGTGACCTACACTGCGGTGTACAAGAAGACGCCGCTTAAAGTGCGCTATCACGACACCGAAGACAACGTCATCTACACCGCTACGGTAGACCCGAACGATACGAGTGTTCTGCGTGGCCAGGATGGCAATGCCGGCTTTGTTCAGACAGTTAAGGTGCCCAAGATGGACGAGAACGGCAACCCGGTCTATGACGACAAGGGTGAACCCGTCATGGAGCCAAAGGAAGTGGCCTACGATCCCGAAGCCTACTCCGCAATCGTCGCATTCCTGGGCGAGCGAGCGGATAGCAGCTTGAAGGAGTTGTTCTTGGAGTGGCAGTGGGTTAATGGCGACAAAGCTGTGGCGTGGAGCGACTTCAAGGGTAAACCGGTTACAGCCAACATGGATTTGTATCCGGTGACGTATAAGGTCGTCGCTAACGACACATCGGACGATGCGAGCCCTAAGAATGTGACCGGGCAGCTCAAGTGGTTGCTTGATCCCAATGCCGCGAACACGATAGATGACAAGAGCGATAAGGCGCCGTTCAAGGCTTGCTTTGCAAAGCCCTTCATGGGCACGCAACTGACGGTGCACGTTGACCGCGTGGGCTATGGTCTTCCTGGCCAGACTCCTGCGCCTGTCAACGGGAAGTATGTCTCGCTTTACAGTTCGGGTTCAGGCGAGGGCTCGTTTGAGCTGACGAATCGTTTGGACTACAAGCTCACGGGCGACGGCACTCAGAGCGATGGCAATGCGGTGTTCGATTTCGCCGCTACGCATACGCTCAAGATCGTCAAGCAAACCCAGGATAGCTGGGCGAAGGGCAAGACGTTCCGCTTCAAGGTTTCCCGGGCCGGCATGGACGGCAACGCCTTGGAGGAGCGCACGGTTGAGGTAACGGTGTCATCGGATGCGCAGCTGAAGGACGGTTCCGCCTGGTACTCCGGCGCTATCGAGCTTGCGGTCCCGGCGGGTATCTACACCGTCGAGGAGGACTCAGCGTGGGCATGGCGCTACAGCAACCAAATCGGCGTCCCTGGCAAGCAGCCGGGCGATAAGGCGCAGGCGACTATCTCCGCTGCATCGAGCGCGAACGATGCCACGTTCACCTGCACGAACACGCGTGTGAACGACAAATGGATCGACGGCAGCAATCGTGCCCATAACGTTTGGAGCAACGGCAACGTAGCAAAGAAGGAGGATTAGCATGTCCAAGCGCAAGCGCATCATCGCCTTGCTGGTGGGGGTTATCCTCCTGGCCGGTACGGCAGGCACGTTGGCCTGGCTTTCGGTTACGGGCGTGCTGGTCAACCAGTTCGGCATCGGGTCGGTGACGCCATCGGTTCAGGAAACGCTCAACGGCAAAGTGAAAAGCGATGTCAAGGCGAAGAACACGGGTACCGCGCCCGCCTATATTCGTGCTGCAGTGGATATCTACTGGCAGGACCAGGATGGCGCACGCCTGTGGGATGAGCCGAAGGAGGAGCCGAAGGGTGAGGCGGATTACGAGATTGCGTGGAGCGTGGCTGATGCCTCGGGCGCGAACTCGGCTTATAACTGGGTTAAGGCGAGCGACGGGTTCTATTACTGGACGTCGCCCGTCGCTCCCGGCGCGGAAACCGGCGTGCTCATTAATAGGGTTACCGAGCTCAAGGCAACCGAAGGTCGCAATCTTGTCGTGGATATCTCCACTCAGGCGGTCCAGGCGACGCCCGATGAGGCCGTGCACGACGCATGGGGTTGCTCGGTCGAGAATGACGTGCTGGTGCCGCCGCATGGAGGTGCGTAAGTATGGCGTTCCCGATTCGTAAAGGTGTTGCGCGCTCCTTGCGTTGCATGGTCGCGGCCATTTTCTGCGTGGTCGCGCTCGCTGTTCCCGCCCGTGCGTTTGCCGATACTCCCGCGATTGCCTATGACGGAAATGCGCGTCAGCTGACGGTCTCGGGGGCGACGGACTCCTCGGGGGAGCCCGATCTGTTTTTGGCCTTTAAAGATCTGATGCCTGGCGATGTGCGTGATCAGCAGATAGAGATTCGTGCCACGGGCGTAAAGTCCCAGGTGCGCGTGTTTGTGCGTGCCGTTGTCGATCACGAGACGGCACGCCTGCTGTCGCCCATTACCCTAACGGCGTCGGCGGGCGATGGCTCTGCAGGTTGGCTCCAGACAGGAACACCGGGCAGCGCGTTCGCTTATCCCACGCAAATCGCCACGTTTACGAGCGATGGCAGCACGGTGCTTAATTTGCAGCTAAACGTTCCGACATCGGTGGGCAACGAGGTTGCCGACGCAAACAAGACCATTCGCTGGGAGATTACCGCCGAGGACGATGGCGAGAAGATTCCCGTGCTGTCTGCTGACAGCAAGAAGCCCGGCTTGCTTGGTCTGGCGGCAACGGGCGACAACACGCTCACGTTGCTTTTGGTGTTGCTGACACTTGCAATCATCGCATTTATAGCCGCACTTCTTTTGTCCCGGAGGGATAAGCGCTAGGTTCATCTTCTAAACGCAACGCCCTCCCGGGCGGCGGGCACGAAGTTCCCTGCTCTACAGTCCTGCGCAAGACGAAGGCCACATTAAGTGGCCTTCTTTGCGTGCGGAACTCGCGATGAACTTCGAGCCCGCCGCTCGGGAGGGCGCCCCTTTATTGACGGAAGGCCTAATAAGCGGATATTCCATGCCCGGATGTATTCAGAGCGGGACGGGCTTTCCGGATGGGCGGTGTTTCGGAAAGTGTGTCCCAGAATCGGCGCTCAGAGTGGTCCCCACTTTCCGGTTGATGTCTTGTCCGGAAACTATGTCCCGGAATTAAGGCTTGGAATGGGATGCACTTTCCGGTTGAGAGCCTTAGCGGAAAGTGCGACCCGGAATTTACTCTTGAAGTGGGATGCGCTTTCCCAACAGGCCCTCAAGCGGAAACTGCGTCCCATTCCGAAGGCAGATTCCGGGACACACTTTCCGAATACAAAGAAGGTCACTTAATGTGGCCTTCAACTTATATATGTTCAGCGGATACCCCCATGACAAGCCGTGCTCCAACAACAAGGCGTCTGTCCGGGCGGAGGCATA
>OGWQ01001515.1_pt1 | contig 13024 bp, 9 predicted proteins | sample 1576091 | NCBI WGS metagenome assembly OGWQ01 (sample SAMEA3541584, study PRJEB24748) | human gut metagenome | biome: human gut; feature: human-associated habitat; material: faeces | place: China | collected 2012
AGATTTTCAGGTACCAGATAATCGCCGCGAGCAGGATGACGGCCGAATCGGTGAAGAAATCACCTTGTTTATCGACCCACGTCTTATTGAGGTTCAGAAGCGTGACGTAAGCGCTTTCATAGGCGTCCGAAATGTCGTCCATGAAGCGGGCGTCGATGGGATTGCAGCGGTTCGACTTGCGGGGATCGTCGAAGTTGATGACGCAGAACTTCGGTTTGACGGTGTATCTGTCCAGATGATGCAGCAGATGATTGTAGGCGATGCGGGTAAGGTCGTCGAACTTATAGTCGTAGACGAGCATCGAGAAGCCTTTCTCGATGTGCTGTTTGATATAGTTGTTCAGCACGGCGTAGCTCTTGCCCGAGCCGGGAGTTCCCAAAATCAGCGTCGCACGAAACGGATTGATGACATTGATCCATCCCTGCCGCCATTGAGACTTATAACGATAACGCGTAGGAAGGTTCACCGAATAATCATTGCCGAGGCAACGCTCTTCCTGAAGGAAACTTTCGTTTTCATCATTGAACGGATCGTCGGCAAGAGGCTGTTTCAGCAGGCGCCGCAGCCAGACCCCGGCGGCCAGCAGGCAGAGATACCCCACAGCAAGGGTCGCAATATAGCTCCATGCCCGAAAGTCGGTTCCGGCAGGCAGCTCCAGCAGCATGCCGTTCAGAAAGAATAGCGGGAAGCCGAGGCTGACGGCTCCGGCGATATGTCGTCTGCCGACCTTGCCGTTACGGACGCTTTTCGTGCCGTAGCAGCCCAGGGCGAGGAACAAGAGGCAGCAGAGTTTGGTCGTTATGGGATGGGAGAACAGCAACGTCGTCCGCTGAATGCTCAGGAGGATGTGGTCGAAAGCCCTCCACGTCAGCCCGCACTCGGACAGCCATCCGTAGCAGAACCAGTAAATATGGAGAATAAGGAAAAATACGCCGAGGGCGCGGGCGAACTGTACGATATTTTCGAGTGCCCGCAAATCGTCTTCTTGTTGCATGGATTCAGGATTTTGAAAGGCGAAAGTAATCTTTCTTCACCTGAAATCCTGCCGATGTCCGCTCCTGTCCGGCCCAGTCCGCCCGCATGAAGAACGCCCTTGAGGGGCGTCCGGTCAGCGGCGGCTGCACTCGATCAGGTGGTTGCGCAGAAGATCCAGAAAACGTGTCAGCCGCAGTTTGCGGTTTATGACGGCATGGCGGCACTGCTCCGGATTGTTGATCCGCACATTGAAGGACTTCGACAGGACATCGACAAGCGTCGGCAGATCGGCCGGAGAACCGTCGATGCGGCGCACGGCTCCGGAGATTTGCAGCGCTGCGATCAGTTCCATCAGATCCGTCGGGGTAAACTCCTTCGACAGATAAAGCGGGGATTTCGGAACTTCGACCGAGACCGGATCTGCGATGGACGGATAACGAAGCCGGGTGAAGACCAGGCGGATTTCGAAATTCGTCAGCAAAAGCGCCGATTCGAGCAGCGACGCCTGCGGAGATTCCTTCTCAACAATCCGCGCTTGCGACCGCATCAGGCGGGATTGGAGACGGGCAAGGTCGTGCAACAGGTCGAGGGGCGGGCGGAGGGATCGAGCGGTAAGACTATGAAGCATATCGACGTAATCCTCATAGGCTGCGTCGAGAGCATCCTGCTCCGGAGACAGCAGTCGTCGGTCGAGAAAGGTTTCGAGCATTCCGATAAACGGAACTTTTTCCGGATTCTTCATCGTTCGGGACATATCGGGTTATTCGGTCGGTTTTCATGTGCGAAGATGGGAATTTCTTAAATGCGAAACAGCATATCCGGATATCCGCCCGGATATAAAAAGTCGAAAAAATCATTCCTCCCTATTCAAGGAATAAAGCAATGCCTCGGTAAATTTCGTGCGATCCTTTTTGCGCTCCAGAACACGGCGTTTGACATCGGTCGGATCGCCGAGTTTGACATGCAACGTATCCTCGAAGACCCGAACGACCAGATTGAACGGAGCAGCCGTACCGTCGGCCAGCAGCAAAGGCTTCGGGGTCATCCGATCGAGCCCGCAAAGAATTTCCGAAACGCTGATTGCTGAATGCTCCTTCGACCAATAGAGCGGCGACTGAGGGGCGGACTCGGAGATGAAATACTGCGGATGTTCGAGGCGGTAATACAACAAATCAGTTTCCGTCCGGATGAACTCAATAGCTTGATTTATAAACCGGGATAGATAATGCGGCGGCGGAGTGTCCCGTTCGGAAACCCGGCGAAGAAGAGAGCGGAATTGAACCTGCGTGTAGTTCAAGGCTCTTAATACCGATAGAGCATCCGTATCGTCGCAGATGATCGTGACCTGTTGTGCGAAATCGAGAAAGTAGTTCCGTAATCTGTTTTCCGAAACGGCCTTCCGAGTCAGCGATTTTAACAAAGCCCGATATAAGGATGTGCATAACAATCTATCCATCTGTATTTGTATTTTTGACGGCCGGATGGCTCGACCATTGCATAAGGAATTATCTACGGCAAACAAAATGACCTGTTTCCATCTTATTTGTGTGATTGAGTGATGTTTATTGGAAAAAACATACCGGAATTTCTTCGGAATCTATTTTTTATTTATATCTTTGTACTGCTATCCGTTGAAAGACGGGCAGCATTTGCTGCGAAGTGAACGTGAGAATTTACTGTAAGCGGCAGATTCACAGTCCCGCGCCCGCAGGGGCGAGGTGTTTTCAAGAGCAACGACCTTAACGGGCGTGGGCTTTGTGTTATTGCTTACGGGTTTCTCACGACCTACTTCGCGTAATGCATCGCCCCGCCCGTTATTTTTTCGGATAGCAATCAGGCAACGGGGGTAACTTTCAGGTCAAATTCGGACAAAGAGTTACATTTATTTCGCTGAAGGTTACCCTCTATTTTATTTAAGTTGTTCTTTGAGGTCATATAGGAGGTATAATTTACTTCTTATATTGTTGGGTTAACGTGTTTTTGTATATTCTGAAAATTTGTTAACTTTGCAATACTTCCGAAAGGAAGTAACATAAATCTGCCCTGCTAAGAAACGCGAAACTGGTAATTTTGGGAAAAAGCAGGTAGGCAGGAGCGGAGCTTCGTGCTGTGGAAGGCACAAGTTCTGCTTGTCTGCTTTAGGTATACCAGTACCTGCGTTTCACAAGTTTAGAATGAGTGTCTTTCACTATTTTTTATGTACATAAGCTGATTTACATAAAAAATATGTAAGAGGTTAAATATTTGAGTAATTTTGCACGCATAAAAAGTTAAATCGGCAGAACAGCAACAGTTATATTAAGTCCGTCGCAGGCATTTGCTACATATACAGGTTACTTACCTGCCGATTTTAATAACCCGCATACACCGAATGTATGCGGGTTATTTGTTTGACGTACTTATTCCGGTTGCCAAGCAGAAAGCGAATAAACGGGGAAATGGTTCATTTTAATTAGTATAAAAATTACGTTTAATTAGCATTCATATAGACACAATAAACCCGCACACCGAGTAACAGAATGGTGTGCGGGTCGCAAATGCCGTCGCAGACATTTGCTACATATACAGGATACGCACCGTTCTGAACTTATTGAACATCAGCATAAGTAATCATCGTTCCGGCACCAGCAGTCCAATCTTTCGTGTAGGCGGAGCCGCTGCGGGTAACCGTACCGTTGAATGCTCCTTCGCCAATCTTCTGAAGAGCAGGCAGCGGGTCACGTTCAGTATGAACGCGCATGTCATAGCCTGCAATAGCGCCCATACCGGCATTCTTAGACTGGGCCGAACGGTTCTTGATCTGATTGAGCTGCAGCGTTGTGAACGTATTATTCATATTAGGCATCTGTGCCGACCATTTGGCATTCGTCCACGGAGATGAAGGTGTATAGTAAAGATTAGGACCGAATCCCACCGTCCATGCAAAATCCATATCGCCAACCGCAGCCGAGGAGAGATTGGTAGCATCGTTGTAGTAATATGCCGTAATCAGTTTATGATCGTTCGGGAAGCGAGCATCGAGTTTTTCACGAAGTTTCGCAATGAGACCGTTGAACGAACCGGACACCGAAGAGGGGAAATTGGGATTTTCACCGTATTTCGACCATTCGTCGTCGAAATCGATTCCGTCGAGTTGGTACTCTTCGACAGCCCAGGCGAGAATTTCGGCGAACTTATCCTGATTGGCCTCGGTCAGGTTGGCTACACCCACTCCCTGGTGATCTCCGAGAATCGTCATCAGCACCTTGCCGCCGTCCTGACGGATCGGCTGCACATACTTGTAGTGACCGGTCGTCGTGGACCCTGCATCGGGAACGAGAATTTTCGTCACATTGTCGTTGAGCCACAAAGCCGGTTCGGAGCCGTTTGCGCGGATGTTGGCGGCGAAGATGGTCGTGATGTCGATAAACGGCTCATTGTTCATACGATAGAGCATCGTATTCAGCGGGTTGGTGTCGTTGACCTCGATATACATCATAACTTTCGGGGTCTTGTCACCGTAAGCCCGTGTTTCAGCACCCGTAGCTGCTGCATCCACTTCAGGCTCCATAGCGTCCTGTGCGCAAGACGATATCAGAGCAGTTGCCATGAAAAGCGAACACAAAAGAATAAGATTCTTTTTCATAATCGTTTAAGTTCTAAGGTAAATAAATTGAGTTTGATTAGAGGTGCTTCCCCTGTATATGTTTTTCGTTACCAATCTTTTGCAAAAGTATTATATCCTAATTTATGATAGATGGGGATACGCTGCATCACATTGTAGCTATAAGATGCCTCGAAATTCTCATCATAAGCAAGGTACGCCAAGAAATTCTGAATCATCGAGATACACCCCTCTTCTGCGAAATTCACCTGCGGCAATACAAGGTCGTTGAAAACAAGGATATTACTGGTCTTTTCGATATTCCACATAATAGCATTCATCGACCACATATCCATATTCATATCCATGAACAAGTCGCTTTTTTCGCTATAAAACGGCACATTGACATTTCCGTATCGGGACTCGTCGAGTCCGTCGAACGGCTTGCGGGAGTATCTTTGTTCGTAGGAGGTGAACTGGTTATACGGATTGACGAATGCAATCGGTTCGGTTTCGGAAACATAGCCGTGCCATGCATAGTCGATGTAGTCGCCCACGGCGATTCCGCCCGTTAGGGCCGTATCATGGAACGATGCCGTGGGCTCGTCATAATCGACCACTGTCAGCAGCTTGTCGGGCATCGCTTCATGCAGGGCCTTGATCAGTTTGGGGTACGAGGCGGTATTCACCACAGGCATTCCCTCCTTGCCATAGCCCGAACCGCGATCCCAGAGGTTGACGCCATCGAGCCGGTAAGTCGTAATGAAGACTGCGACTTGGCCCACGAAATCGGCAATCTGCGCATCGGTCATGTTGCAGAACCCGATGCCGCTGCCACCGCCTTCGATGCAGACGCACACCTTGCGGCCTTTGTCCTGCATCTGTCGGATGTATTTGTCGGCATGCTCTACCGTATAACGCAAATCGGAAGTCGGAGCGAAGAGGGCGCGTTTCGAATCGGGAGCATAGCCCACCTGAGCGATTCGCAAATTGACGATATTCCCCAAAGAGGCCGTATAAACCGATTCGAAAGTAGTCATATCCTGTTTTTCCCAAGCCACGTAGTCGGCATAATGCGCCTGTATCTCGCTGGTGTTGAGATAGAATACGGTTGTCCACTCGGTATCCAGTTCTATATTAGAACTCTCATTGCCAGACTGATAGATGTTCTCATCGAATTCCCGAACAGTGACGCCATAATAAAGCACCTGCTGCTCGTTCCCGTTTTCGGTGGCATCGACGACGACCGGCATCAGATAGATGCCCGGAGTCAAGTTTTTGGAGTCGATTGTCAAAGTGAGTTTATCCGAAACCCGTGCTCCTGCCGGAATCGTGATTTTACCATCGCCGGCCAAGGTGATATTGGCAAGAGGAAGCGGCATCAGAGCGGTACCGTTGGCCGTGTTGTAGGCTTCGACAAACTCCGGATCGGGCTCCGCTGTCAGCGTCACGGCCTGCGACGCCGCTTGAGTGAGCCTGTAATAGATTTGGTCGGTGGCAACCTCTTCGCCGTCCTCGGTCAGGTGGACGGGAATCCGATCGCGGAGCGATTTCGAACTGCGCAGTGTGCCGGAAACCGTTTCCAGTGTTTCCGTGTCAGGTTTTTGCCCGGTTTTATAGACAATTTCATTATCCGTGCAGGCTGTAACGCACATCAACATTGCGGTTGCCCACAATCCGCTCCGGAGTAATTGGCTTATTTTATTGATCCTATTCATAATCGACATTTTAGATTACTCTTTGTTGATTTGGGGAACTTCAATGCCGCTGGGCCAGTCGAGGTCGAATTCAGCCACGGCATCGTTGCCGTTGCCCGTCCAGTCGCGGATGACGTTGCCTTGGCCCTCGTCGAATTTCCAGTAACCGATCAGACCGGGAGTTTTGGGATCGACATCGTACATATTGTCCCAAATTTCCTGTTCGCTGCGGGCTACCGACCAGACACGCACTTCAGTAATATCGCCGTTGAGCTGGCGCGAATCGTCATAGGACTTACCGAGGAAAAACTGCCGGAAATTACCCCAGTCCTTGTAGTCCTTATATGTCACAGGGTCTTGCAGATAGAGATCGTAGAAGGCACGTCCCGCAAGGTTGAACGGCGTGCTGGCGGGGTTGCCCAAATCAGTACCTTTACTCTGTAGCTTGCCGTTGACGTAGATGCAGACCTCGCGCGTAGCGTAGCTGTAGGTTGCAGCGATGTGGTACCACTCCCCGGGATTGAGTAGTTTCGTTTCATCTTTCTTGGGGAACTTCCCGAAGCCCGGAGTTTGGGCCGAATCACCCGAACCGTCGAACTGAATCTGCTGGCGCGGGAATGAAGCGTCTCCAATGCGCAGCAGCAGGTAATTTTCGACACCCATGATCGTCGAAATTTCGGAATGCTTCGAAAAGTCGTCCACACGGATAATCGCCTCATAGGTCACAGCCGTCAGGTTGTTGAACAACATACTGCCCTCCGAAGCTTTGTCGAGCGTCGGGAAATTGATCCAGTTGTCGCGTAGCGAGGCCGCCGAAGTAATGGCCGAGGAGCGTTTGACCAGATAATAGGCTGTTGCGGAACTGTGCAACTTCGCAACCCCTCCGTTGACATCGGCAATCGTTACGGGTAGCAGATAAGTCTGGTCAATGGGAAGTTCTTCTGCCTCGCCCGAGCCATCGAGATTTTTTAGTTTCAGGGTCACGACATCCGAAATGGTCTTGCCTGCCGGAATTGTGAGCTTCGAGTCTGAAAGTTCGTAATATTTCGCATCGAGCATCGTCCACGACGTATTGTGCCGGGCATTGTAGGTTTCGACGAGTGACGGATCGACTTCAACGTCGACATGGACTGCCTGCGGTGCGGGATAGCTCAGCACGACGGAAAAAGTCTTCGGCAGATCGGACAATGTTTTCTTGAATGTAGTAACCTGCGTGTCGCTGTTCTCCGAAACATTAAGGTAAACCACATTGTCGAAAGGCGATTTATTATCGTATTCGTCATTCTTGCAGCCCGTGAAAGCTACAGCCAGTAGGACTGCCGCTAAAAGATATGGATTATTCTTTTTCATAGCTTTCGGTTATTTGGAAGGGTTCAAGGTCTGTATTGCAGTACGGGTAAGCGGATAAATGAAGTCGGCGCCGAAATAGTCTACATTGACATTATAGACGCAAAGACCGGCCAGCGGCTGCCCTCCGATTTCGGGAATGCGCATTGTCAATGCCGTGACCGCATCCGAAGTGCCCTTGTCCTCGTCCGTAAATTCGTATTCGGTCATCGCCCCGAGTAACAGTCTATCGGACGGAACATTTCCGGCATTCAGAGCGCGAAGTACTTGCAACTTCAAGTCGGTAGCGTTGTCCGTTTCTTTCGTGTCGAGTACGAAATAGTCGACCTTGTCCCGATCTGCTGCCGCGAGGAACTGAGGATCGCCTTCGAAAAGCAGCAACAACTCCTTACCCGGACCGGCCACAGCGGCGAACTTCTCTATGAAGAGCGCGGCCACGGCCTTTTGTGCCGCTTGTTCGGTATCGGATCCGAAAACTGGAATCCCCGAAAAAGAGAGTCCGTCGAGATTCAGTTCACGAGTGCGAGCGACGACCTTATCCAAATAAGCGCCCAAAGCGGTCATGTCAGCAAATTCGGTACTGCGCGAAGCGTAATCGACAAAATAAACGGCACGTATCCCTTTTTCCTTGAGTACGGCAAGGTCCTCTCTGTCGAACTCCGAAAAATTGTCGGCATTGGTCAGTGATACTACATCCAGCGAGTCGGGAAGGCTACGCAAGCAGTCCTTTTCGCTCGTGGCAACGGGAGCGCCGTTGGCAAAACTGGCGAAAACAAGTGTATGTTCGCTCTGCTTATACTCCCGCAGCGCGGCTGTGTATTGAGCCCATAATTCGGGATCCTGCTCATTGGGACGCTGTGTTTTCTGAGTTACGCTTTCCATCTCCGTCCAATCGTTGCACGAAACTGAAAAAAGTCCCATAAGAAGCACCGTTCCCCAAAATGATAATCTATTTGTTCTTTTCATAACGGCTTATTCTAAAGATTTCACATCCCACCACACGCGCGTTCCGGCATTGTCCCGACCGTTAAGCATCGAAATGGCCTCTTGTAGATGGACGGGATTTTCAGTATATTCCTCCGAAGGATAGGGAATGCGGCGGGCTCCGTATTTGACATTCACTGTGCCGGCACTCTTGTTTTCCACAGCAGGCAGCAGCCTGGGATAGCCTGTGCGGCGATACTCCGACCAAGCCTCGATGCCCAGCGGGAAAATAGCAATCCATTTCTGGGTAATGATGCGTTCCAGGTTGCGCTCCCTGACGGCATCCGTATCGTCTGCTTCCCAAGCGATCGTGATCGTACTGGCCGGAGCCTGCATACTGTAATTACCCATCGGATCGGTGTATTTCTGTGGTGTGCTGACAGCATCCGTCAGATAGGTATCGGCGCCGGTCACCCCCCGCTCTTCGAACGAAAGCCTGATGGCTGTTTCGTAGAGATCTTTGGCGTCGCCCTGCATCGCCCAGCCGCGCAAAGCGCCTTCGGCGCGCAGAAACGTTACCTCCGCGGCATTCATCCACAGATAAGGCGATTTGCTATCTACGATCTGATTGGAATAAGTAGAAACCATCGCCGACTTGTTCGTCGGGTCGGTACCGATGCGCATGCCGTAATAATCGGTTTTCTTATTCCAAGTCCCTTGAGTGAACATCACGGCGCGGCGCGGGTCTTTATAGCCATTCATATAGCTGATGATATCGGCGCCGACGCGATGGTCGCCCCAATCGTTGTAGATTAGCGCCATACGGTTTTCAGGAGCGTGCATATAGGCATTGTCCGCATTGTCAAGGATTACGCCGTCGGTGACGGCCTCTTCGGCCTTTGCCTGTGCAATGTCGGGTTTTATATACGACAGGCGCATGGCTATGCGCAACTTGAGCGAGTTGGCGTATTTAATCCACTTTTTGATGTCGCCGTAATAAACATTATCCGACTTACGGAACGCCTCTGCTGACATCTGCTCGTTAGCGTGCAAGGCCGCAATTACAGCGTCCAACTCCTCGAACATTTTCATATAAACGGTTTCCTGCGAATCGTAAGCGACCGTGAGCGACTCGGACGAATCCTCTATCACCTTCGAATAGGGAATTGGGCCGTAGGTATCCGTCATGCGGTGCATGATTGCTATGCGAAATAATTGAGCAAGGGCTATGGCCGCTTCGTCTTCGGTGTTATTCACAACGCCGCGAAAATAGGGATAGACCTCCTGCATAACGATTACAAACGGCCATTTCAGCCAGTCGGCAGAAGGGTTGAATGTCGAGAATTTCTCTTTCCACCCGTCCGGTGTTTCCGCCATATAACCAGCATAGGGGTTACCAGTCAGTGATTCGTTGAATTGGTATCTATGTTCCTGAACGGGAATGACCCAATTCTGTAATCCTCGAAGGTTCGTACTGATTTTATAGTTCTCGCGCCCGAGTTCTTCGTCGGTTGCTTCCGACGGATTGCGATTGATGGCATCAAAATCGCTCATACATCCCCAAGCGCAGAACAGCACGGCCGAAAGCAGCAAAAATTGCGCTGTTTTTACTATCTGTTTCATACTGTCCATTGTTTAGAAAGTGAGTTTTACACTAAATCCGAGGTTGCGGAGCGAAGGCATCATGAAATAGTCGATTCCCTGATAATTATTACCGGTCGTAGCAATCGCCTCGGGATCGAACGGCGCTTTGTTGTAGACCATCCACAGATTACGGCCAACAAAAGCGATGTTGATTTTGCAGACGTCGCGGAACCATTTGCTCGGAAGTGTATAGCCCAGTGAAAGTTCCTGTAGGCGCACATTGGTCGCAGAATAGGTGTAGTACTGAGGAAGTCCGCTTTGCGAACTGATTGCAGCATACCACCGCTGGGGATCGATCATCTCCCGTCCATTGATCAAGATGCCTCCAGCATCACGCGCCGCAGCCGAAACCTCCGATACGCCAAACAGATCCATATTGGCTTGGGTTGCCGAGTAGCAGATACCTCCGATGCGAGCCGTGAAGAGAATCCCCAGATGCACACCCTTCCAATCGAAATCATTGCGCCATGCCAAATTATAATCGGGAAAAACAGAACCGAGATAGATATCCTCGCCAACGTCTGTCGTTACCAAATTGCCGTTGCGGTCTATCTGCACATATCCGTTCTCATCGTATTTGAGATTAGAAGTTGTATACAGGTCACCCAACGTACCACCCTTCTTGATAATGTATTTCGCCTTACCAAGACCCTTGATCTCCAGACGGTCTTTCAGTGGTTCGTTGGTAAGCGGATCGGTCAAACCATCCATCAGTTCGGTGACTTCGTTTTTATTCCAAGAGAACGTGAAGTTCGTATCCCAAGAAAAACTGCCCCACGTATGGCCGTAACCCAAACTTGCTTCAATACCCGTGTTGCGGACATTGCCCGTCTGAACGTACATGCTCGAATAGCCCGACGAGGTGGACACCGTAGGTTGGAACGTCTGATTATTCGTGTCGGCCCGATACCAAGAAGCGGACAGTCGCAAGTCGTTCCACAATCGGGCGTCAATACCGATTTCCCATGTTTTGGTACGCTCCGGGTAAAGCTGCTCGATCGGACGGAACGTCGTAGGCAGCCACTGTTGGTTCGTTTCGTCGTAAGGATAGGTCGGAGTGGTCAAGAACCTCGGGAAGGGGATGCCCACGGACGAAAAGGATGCTCGCAACTTGAGGTAAGTAAATGCTTCAGGCATATCGAAAGTTACTGTCGGCAACCAGGAGAGACCTACTGAGGGATAGAAGAACGAACGTTGTGGCGATCCGGCCAGTTGCGAGGCCCAGTCGTTACGTCCCGTCACGGTCAGATAAAGCATTGATTTGTAGCCCATTTCGACTGAAGCGAATATTGATTGCGTCTGTTCCTGCCAACCATATTTCTGAGGGCGGGATTTCTCCTTATCCAAATCGAAAACGGTAAACATATTCGGGATGCCGACCTCCCGAATCGGACCGCGATAGCTCAATTCCTTACTTTTCGTGTCGTTGATGGACGCACCGACGTTGGCAACCAATGAGAATTTGTTGTCCGCGAAGGTCTTATTGATATTGACCATCACGTCGGCATAGATCTGCTCGTCGGTATTGCGGATCTCCGTATAATGCCCTTGCGTACTGCCTTCTGTAATCGTGGTATTCGATGAAGCATAGAGTTTCTGCGTGAAGATCGAATTAGTATTGTCGACCTTGGCCCGTCCCGAAACATTCAGCCATGGTAGGATGTCAAAAGCAATCGAAACGTTGGCCATATAACGCTTTTTGTCTGTATTGCGGGGATTGCGGTACGCGATCCAGTACGGGTTCTGCATACGCAGGTCGCCACCCTCGCCCTGTGGCCAGTACTGCACGGCAATCTTGCGGGCTGGATCCCAGCGTTCGAAAATTTTCGCCGCTTCGAAACTATCACCTCGCGGGAACAGATAAGCCGAAACCAGCGGGTTCGAATAGACGCCTTGGTTGGTCATGTTCTGATCTTTCTGCACGATGTAGTTCGCACCTACGTCCACACGCAGGCGGTCTTTCAGAAAATGCGACGTATTTCGGAACGTGAAATTGTAGCGATCATAGAGGTTATTGGGTATGATACCTTCAGAATTAACCGATGCTGCGGAAAAGAACATTTGGTTCTTCTCGGTTCCTCCGGAAAGCGTTACGGAGTTGGTCGTGACATAACCCGTCTCGAAAAAATCATCCGGTGTGTATCCGGTACGCGCTGCATTGGTCAACTTCTCGCCCCAGCTGTAGATTGGCGAACCCGAAGATTTCCCGTAGCTGCCCGTACCGTAGCGATTCTGGAATTTCGGCATCACGAAAGGTTTGAGAAAATCCGTATGATTCGAATACGAAGCGCTGAATGTTCCGGCCTGACCTTTTTTCGTCGTAATCATAATGGCGCCGTTCGCGGCACTCGAACCATAGAGGGCGGCCGCGGAAGCTCCGGTCAGAACCGACATCGATTCGATGTCCTCGGGATTCAGGTCGGCAATGGCTTCTGTGGCACCACGTGAACCGAATTCCGTATCGCCGCCGTTGCTCACGTTATACATCGGAATTCCATCAATCACATAAAGAGCGTTGGACGACTGTGTGATCGACTTATTACCGCGCATGACGACCTTCGAGGCCCCACCGACGCCTGACGACGAGGTGTTGATCGTGATACCGGCGACTTTACCGGACAGGGAGTTGATGAAGTTGGCATCCTTCACATCGGTAATGGCACTCGACTTCACCTGCTGCACGTTATAGCTCAAGGCTTTTTCCTGACGCTTAATACCAAGAGCAGTAACAACCACCTGCTCGATTTCGGCGACGGATTCTTTAAGCGTAATGTTAAATACAGTACGACTGCCAACAGATACCACCACAGGCTCATAGCCCAAAAAATTAATTTCCAGTTGAGCTGTTGCACTG
>OGWQ01001522.1_pt1 | contig 12985 bp, 10 predicted proteins | sample 1576091 | NCBI WGS metagenome assembly OGWQ01 (sample SAMEA3541584, study PRJEB24748) | human gut metagenome | biome: human gut; feature: human-associated habitat; material: faeces | place: China | collected 2012
ATGCAGTACAGAAAAAACACAACTTCCATTACAACCTCTGGGAAATGGAAAAAGGCGGTCCCAAGACCAGATACCAGTGGAATATGGATGCAATCCGCACTTTAAAGCAGATTGAATCAGAGAACAGGCTTGCCACACCGGAGGAACAGAAAACTCTGTCGAAGTTTGTCGGATGGGGCGGACTGTCACAGGCATTTGATGAGAATAACGCAGGCTGGAGCAAAGAATATGCAGAGCTGAAAGACCTTTTATCTGATGAGGAATACAGTGCTGCAAGGGCAACAGTAAATAACGCCTTTTATACTTCACCGGAGATTGCCATGTGCATAAATTCGGCACTTGTCCAGTTTGGTTTCAGAGGCGGCAATGTATTAGAGCCATCTATGGGTATCGGTAACTTCTTTGGAAGTATGCCGGCACCAATGCAGAGAAGCAAGCTGTATGGGGTGGAGCTTGACAGCATTTCAGGAAGAATTGCAAAGCAGCTTTATCAGAATGCCAATATCAGTATCACAGGATTTGAGAATACCACATATCCGGATAACTTCTTTGATGTGGTTGTCGGAAATGTGCCATTTGGTGATTATAAGGTATTTGATCCAAAGTACAACAAGTATAACTTCCGTATCCACGATTATTTTCTGGCAAAAGCACTTGATCAGGTAAGACCGGGAGGCATGGTTTCAGTAATCACCACAAAGGGAACACTTGATAAGGCAAATCCTACTATCCGAAAGTATCTGGCTGAAAGAGCAGAGCTTGTGGGAGCAGTAAGACTTCCGAATACTGCATTTAAAGATAATGCAGGAACCGAAGTGACAGCAGATATCCTGTTTTTGCAGAAGAGGGAGAGAAAGATTGATATTGAACCTGACTGGGTACACCTTGGTGTAACTGAGAATGGCATTGCAGTCAACTCTTATTTTGCAGAGCATCCGGAGATGATGCTTGGATCTATGGAATATGACACAAGGATTTACGGACAGGACAGCAGATATACAGTCTGTGTGAATAATGATGAGAACTTCAATATGTACGAGGCTCTCAATAAGGCAATCGGAAATATCAAAGCCCAGATGACAGATTTTGAGAGAGTGGCAGATGAGGCGGAGCAGACAGAGGAAGTTATCCCAGCTGATCCGGATGTGAGAAACTACACTTACACATTTTTTGAAGGAAAACTCTATTACAGGGAAAATTCCGAGATGGTAAAAAAAGAAGTATCACAGACTGCCGAGGAGCGAATCCGAAGCCTTGATGAAATCAGACAGATAACAAGAGAGCTGATTGATATCCAGATGGATGGCTGCAGCGAGGAGGAGCTTTCTGATAAGCAGAGACTTCTTAATGTAAAATATGATGCCTTCGTAAAGCAGTATGGAGCCATTACTTCAAAAGCAAACAGAATAGCATTCAGGGATGACAGCGATTACCCACTTCTTTGCAGCCTTGAGGAAGTAAACGAAGATGGGGAGGTGAAAAAAGCGGATATGTTTTATAAGCAGACGATTAAGGCAAAGACTGTCATAGACAGAGTGGAGACTGCTGTGGAAGCATTAAATGTATCCGTCAATGAATTTGGATATGTAAATCTTGCCTATATGCTTTCTATCTATGAGCCGGATATTACAAATGCAAAGGAAGAACTTGCAGAAAAGTCTGGACAGACAGTGGATGAGATAACTCTAAGTGACGATGCTTTGGCAGAGCTTAGAAGGGCAGTTCTTGTGGAAGAACTGGATGGACTGATTTTCTTAAATCCCGACCGCTACAACGAGAACAATCCCGATATCGGCTGGGAGACAGCAGACGAGTATCTTTCCGGAAATGTGAGAGACAAGCTTCGTGTAGCAAAGGCTATGGCAGCGGATACAGACAATCCACAGGCAGAAAGATTTGCAGGCAATGTGGCAGCACTTGAAAAGGTGCAGCCGGAGTGGATTGAAGCCTCGGATATTGATGTAAAGATTGGCACGACATGGATTGAGCCGCTTGATTATGAGCAGTTTATCTATGAGCTTCTCAATACACCAAGACGGGCAAGGGCAGTCAGAAGCCAGTTTTACAATACAGGCATTCAGGTACACTTAAATAAGATGAGCATGGAATGGTTCATCGAGAATAAGAGCATGGATAAGCATTCAGTGGCAGCTACTAAGACCTATGGTACAAGCCGCATGGATGCTTATTCTATTTTTGAGGATACGCTGAATCTTAAAACTGTAACAGTCAGGGACAGGATTGATGACGGTGATGGCAGGTATCATTACGAAGTCAATAAGAATGAGACAATGCTTGCAAGGGAAAAGCAGAACATGATCAAGGAGAAGTTCAAGGAATGGCTGTTTGCAGAGCCGGAGCGAAGACAGAAATATGTGGAGTATTACAACGAGACATTTAATAACATCCGCCTGCGTGAGTATGACGGAAGTCACTTACAGTTTCCGGGAATGAATCCGGCGATTGAGTTAAAGCCACACCAGAAAAATGCGGTGGCAAGAATTCTTCTTGGGGGAAATACTCTGCTGGCACACTGTGTCGGTGCCGGAAAGTCATTTGAGATGATGGCTGCCTGCATGGAGCAGAAGAGACTTGGACTTGCCAATAAGACAATCATGGTTGTACCAAAGCCGCTTATCGGTCAGACGGCATCAGAGTTTTTAAGGCTTTATCCGTCAGCAAATATCTTAGTTGCCACGGAGCGTGATTTTGAAAAAAGCCGCAGAAAGCAGTTCGTATCAAGGATTGCAACTGGTGACTATGACTGTATCATCATGTCGCACTCGCAGTTTGAGAAAATTCCAATCTCAGCAGAGAGAAAGGAAAGAATGCTCAATGAGCAGATTGATGAGATCAGCTATGCGATTGATGAGATGAAGGAGCGTAACGGAGAGAGATGGACTGTAAAACAGATGGAGAGTCAGAAGAAAAAGCTGGAGGAACAGCTGAAATCTCTATCTGATGAGAGCAGGAAGGATGACCTTATTACCTTTGAGGAACTTGGTGTGGACTCTATCATGGTGGACGAGGCACACAATTTTAAGAACCTTGCGATTTTTTCCAAGATGAATAATGTGTCCGGTATCAGCAGCAGTGGAGCGAAAAAGTCAACGGATATGCAGCTTAAATGCCAGTATTTGTCTGAGATAAATGATGGCAGAGGCATTGTGTTTGCAACTGGTACACCGATATCCAATACCATGTGTGAGATGTATGTCATGCAGCTTTACTTGCAGAAAGCGGCACTTGAAGAGATGGGGATTTATCACTTTGATTCTTGGGCAGCAAACTTTGGTGAAGTGACAACAGCACTTGAGCTTACTGTAGAGGGAAGCGGATTTCGTTTTAAGAGCAGATTTAATAAGTTTACGAATCTGCCGGAGCTTATGAATATCTTCCGTGAGGTAGCAGATGTGCAGACCGCAGACATGCTTGACCTTGATGTGCCAGCTCTCCGTGGCGGCAAGCCTATTATAGTGGAGTCAGAGCCTGACTGGTATGTAAAACAGGTCATGGAAGACTTTGTTGTGAGGGCAGAGCGTATCAGAGGTGGTGGAGTTGATCCAAGTGTGGACAACTTCCTAAAGATTACCCATGAGGCAAGACTTCTTGGAACAGATGCAAGGCTGATTGATAAGGACGCACCAAATAATCCAGATGGAAAGCTCAATAAGGTAGCGGAGAATGTCTGGAAAGAATATGAGAAAGGAAATGCCAACGGTCATATAGGCTGTCAGCTTATTTTTTCAGATATCGGCACACCGGGACCGGATAAGGACTTTACCATCTACGATTATCTGAAGGAAACACTTATCCAGTATGGTATTCCGGCAGATGAGATAGCATTTATCCATGATGCCAAAACGGATGCACAGAGGGATGCACTTTTTAAGGAAATGAGGACAGGTAAAAAGAAAGTTCTTATCGGTTCAACGGACAAGTGTGGAACAGGTGTCAATGTGCAGACACACCTTGTAGCAATGCATCATGTGGATTGTCCGTGGAAGCCAAGCTCCATTGAACAGAGGGAAGGACGAGGCATCAGGCAGGGCAACGAAAATGAAGAAGTAGCAATCTACAGATATGTCACTAAAGGAACCTTTGATGCATACAACTGGTCGCTCGTTGAAAATAAGCAGCGTTTCATCAGTCAGGTCATGACAAGCAAGGCAGTAAGCCGAAGCTGTGAGGACATCGACGAGGCAACACTTTCCTATGCAGAGATTAAGGCAGTCGCCACAGGCAATCCTCTTATTCGTGAGAAGATGGAGATTGACAATGATGTCCAGAGATTAAAGCTTTTGAAGGCTTCCTATGACAACCAGAGATATGGCTTGCAGGATAACTTTATGATTAAGTACCCAAAGCTGATTAAGACAGCAACTGAAAAGCTTGCCAATGTCCGTGAGGATGTAAAGGCAAGGGATAAAGAGCTGATTGATAATCCGGAATTTGCCATTACCATAGGCAAAGTAACTTACACAGAGCGTGTGGATGGCGGAACGATGATGCTTGAAGCAATCAGTAAATGTAAGACCGGAGAGACAACTGTAATCGGTAAATTCCACGGATTTGAGCTGCTTGTGGAAAAGAACTTCCTTGGCATCAATTATATGGTGCTTCGTGGAAAGACAGAGTATAAAGCAGAGCTTTCCACAAGTCCTGTCGGCAGCATGGTGAAGCTGGAAAACCTGTTCAATGGACTCCATGAGAACATTGATTTCTTTGAAAAGAAGATTGAGCAGTACCAGAATGACCTTGAAGCATCAAAGGCAGAGTATGACAAGCCATTTGCGTACAGCAAGGAACTGGAAGAAAAGCTGGCTAGGCAGTGTAAACTGAATGCCCAGCTTGACCTTGAGAACGCAAAGGCTGTGGATGCAGACCTGAGCGGACCGGAGGAAGAAAGAGAAGATGATGACAGAATGGAATCTGCAGCAATTGTAGCAGAGGATAAAGGTGCTTATCCAGCCGACAGAGAGGGCAGAACACGATAGGAGAGTGAATAATATGAGCATAAGAAAAGTGGTCGCAGGACTACTGATTGCAGCAGGGATTGCCATTATGGCAGTCCCTTTTTTCTGGCGGACAACCGGAGAAAAACAGACAGAACAGCTCATAAGTGAATTTGAGCAGACATTGGAGGATGATTACGATGAAGAAACAGATGTGGAGGAAGAGCAAACCTCCATTAGTAAAGAGGATGAAGCCATTCTTAAAGAAGGCGGTGTTATCGGCATCATTGAGATACCGGGCTTAGATATCAGGTATCCGGTAATGGAAGGAACCACAAGTAAAGTGCTTAATGCAGGGATTGGTCATATAGAAGAGACTGCAGGAATCGGAGAAAGTGGCAACTGTGTATTGTGCGGTCATAATGGCAGCAGATATGGCACATTTTTTACACCACTAAGTCAGATATCCATAGGTGATGAAGTAATGATAACCGACAAAAATGGGCTGAAGCATATCTATGAGGTAATAGAGACAGAGGTAGTAAATCCGTATGATAACAGCATCAAGACACAGGGTACAGAAAAAGAATTAACTCTTTTTACCTGTTCCCAGAAAGGAACCATGCGTTTTGTGGTCAGGTGCATTTATAAGGAGGCGGTGATGGATGAATAAGAGATACCGATTAGGTGAGATAGAAGAGGCAGTAGCAGAAATGGAAGAGCTAATTGACATCGAGGATGATATTGCTGAGATTGATGATGACTTTCAGATAGTCGTAAGCGGCTGGTCTGTGTATGTCGAAAGCCTGAATCTGACACTCAGACAGGGAATAGCCTGTGTATGGGATGCAGAGGAAGGATTATTTATGCCTGATTTTGATGTGACTATCGTGTATGAGGGGAACATTGAAACACAGGAGTGGCTCTATTACGAGCAGGATGGAATGGTCGTTACACTTGGCAACTGGCTTAATGGCAGATTGTCTTGTGAACAGATAGAACAGCTTTGGTGTGAGCTTATCATACCGGAGCAAAACAAAGAACAAAAAGAAAGCGAGGAATAGCATATGAAGTATTCAATTAAAGTAAACGAAGTAAGAGCAAAAGAGGGCAGCAACATCAAAGGATTTGCAACAGTAGTATTTGGTGATTCATTTAAGATTACCAATATTGCAATCCTTGAGAATAAGGATAAGGGAGAGCTTTTTGTATCAATGCCAAGATACCGCTCCAATGAGCGTGATGAAAGCAACGGTGTGATCTATAAGGATGTGTGCAATCCTATCACAGCAGAGTTTCGAGAGGAACTCTATACCAATATCCTTGATGCCTATGCAAGAATTAAGGAACCGGAGAAAGAGGAGACACAGAAGCAGGAGCGTACACAGGAAATGCCGGAGTTTTCCGTAACTGTAACACCTTATGAGAGGGAAGGTAGTAACATCAAGGGACTTGCACGCATTTATTTTGAAAACAGTTTCATCGTAAATAACATCAATATCGTGCAGGGCAAAGAGAAAATCTTTGTATCAATGCCTTCTTATAAGACAAAGCAGGTGGACGAGCAGGGCAAGCCAATCTACCAGGATGTCTGCTATCCGGTCACAAAGGATTTCAGGGAAAAACTCTATAATGAGATTATCTCTGAATATGAGAAAGCAAAGGATAAGAGCAACGAAAATGCAAGAGAGAGTGCAGAGAAACATCATGGCAATCCCGATAAAGAGAAGGACAAAGAGGCGACGCCCTTTCGATAATCAGTAATCAGAGTACAGGGGCGGCCAAGGCTGCCCCATTTACAGAATGGAGGAAACAGAATGGATATGGAAGCAGGAAAAACACTTACCAATGAGGAGGTCATAAGAGAACTTCTCGACTTATTAAAGAAAAATGCCATGAAAGAGCAGGCAAACGATGTATTTGAGATATGCAGCTATGTGGATGGACTGGAGAAAAAGATTGATTCCATGACGGAAGAACTTACCAATATGCAGAACCAGATCAAAGAAATGCAGGAAGATACACTTGTCAATAATGCTAAAAAAGCATTGTCAGAAGCACAGGAGCGACTAAATACCAGATGTGAGCAGATAAAGTCACAGGTGTATGCAGTGAAAGCACAGGTCGAATCTACAGCCAAAAGCATAGTTGCAGAAGCAAAAGCAAAAGGCAGAGCTGCACTTTATCGGGTATCGGAGTTCTTAGGAATTAAGAAAAAACTTCTTGATATCCGGGAAAATGTAAGAGGTGCAATCAAGACCACGGATAAGGATATAGCAAAGACAGCACTTCTTGCAAAAGGATTTCGTGAAGCAGGGCAGACAGCAGCCAATGCATTCCGTACTTTTGCTGACAAGCCGGAGGTGGATTACTCACAGAAAGAGCAGAAACATCCCATTACAAAGGCGGTGCTTGCACCTATGAAAGCGGTGAAAAAGATGCTTGTATCAATGGAGCTTCATCTGGATGCATCTATTGACAAGCTGGATAATCTGGCTATGAATGTGCAGATAGATAAGGAAAAGCATACGGAGAATGAGAAAAAGCAGGAACAGACAGAACCGGAGATGGCAGAAGCTAAGCGAGTGGAAGCAGAGATTGTATATTCACCAATGGTCGCTGAGCCACAGGAGTATCAGTATAATGCAGATGCATTTGAGGCAAGAGGTGTGGATGATGTGAAGCAGGAAGCGGCACACAATGATGTATCAAAGGTAAGAGAAGATAAAGCCAGATAGTTTAGAGGACGTGGGAGAGATTCTGCGTCCTTTTTTAGTGCGGATCAATTTGATAGATGTTATAATGTGAAAAGATAAATGCGAAACATGCGCTATACTAGCAAAAGTTATTAATTATATAAAGGTGGGAGAAATTTGGCAAAAAGTAAAAAGACAAAAATACATAAAAAGATAGATGGTCAGCTTTTACAGATGAAATGAATGCGGAGAAATTGGGATTCATAAAAGGAGAACTTTATGAATTAGAAAAAGACAATGTTCGGTATCGACTGCCAAACCAAAAACTCCCGTTCTTAAAGAAAGACTTTCATGTAAAAAACAGTTATGCCGATTTTATGATTGAAGATATAGAGATTAGTATTTCTATTTATGATGGCAAGGATTTTGCTATTGAATTTAATCATTTTAGAAGCATAAAAGGTTGCTTTGATAAAGATAGCAATATCGAGATCATGGAAAATACTTTGAACGAGAAAGAGAACATTTTATATACCGAAAATAATGAGATAATAGAGGATGTGTTGAAGCAGTTATTGGAAATTCATAATAATGTTTATCGGCGTTAGTAAAGTAAAATAATTGAAAAGTTGAGTTAAAAGTCCCGATTATGGGATACTAGATAGTGCATAATGAATCAAAGATAATCTTCAAAAGCATTTATACTTTAAGGAGTGACATAAATATAATGCAATATAAAATTTTAATGGTTGATGATGATAGAGAATTGCTAAAAATGCTGAATCAATACTTTACATTGAAGAATTATACAGTAATGATTGCAGAAAATGGCATAGAAGCAATGGAAAAGATAAGTGCAAACCCTGATATTATTCTATTGGATGTGAATATGCCGGGAATGGATGGGATTGAAGTATGCAGAAGAATCCGAGACAGGGTTTCCTGTCCGATTATCTTTTTGACTGCAAAGGTAGAAGAACAGGATCGGGTAATGGGATTACTGTCTGGCGGAGATGATTATGTTTTGAAACCATTTAGTTTGAAAGAACTCGATGCCAGAATTATTGCCCATTTGAAACGTGAGGAACGCTTACATAGGAAAACAGAACAACGGTTTTATGGGGATTTAGTAATTGACTATGCCGGCAAATGTGTACATATGAAAGAGAAAACTTTAGATCTTACGAAATTAGAGTATGACATTATAGAATTTTTGTCTATGAACCCTGAAATTGTGTTTGATAAAGAACGAATCTATGAAAAGATTGGAGGATATGATGCAGAAGGGGACAGCCGGGTGGTTACAGAGTTGATTCGCAGAATCCGCAAGAAAATGAAAATGTATTCGGAACACGAATATATTGAAACTGTATGGGGGATGGGATATAAATGGGCAAAATAAAAAATCTTTCGTTAAGGAAAACCATTGTTTTGTATATGATAATTAGTTTAATAATTAGTTTTTATCTTTCAGCACTAATTATGCGAATAGCAACCACAGTACAAAACAACATTTGGTGGAAGTATGTAGACCAGGAAGAATATTTTGAAATGGCTGAAGGGGATGGTAGAAGGTATTTGCCAGATGTTCCGAGACCACATTCTTATGAAATGAAAGAATTTGATTATCATGTATCGGAAATATGTGATTTTCTTCAGACATTTACAGTGCTTATCGTATCTGTTGCAGGGAGTATTATAGCGGTATTTCTTTTTTATAAGCATAAATTGAAGTGTCCTATTGAAGAATTAGAACTGGCTTCCCAGCAAGTTGGTCGAAATAATTTAGACTTCCATATCACTTATGAAAATGAAGATGAAATGGGCAGATTGTGCAGAGAGTTTGAACGAATGAGAGGACAACTTGCAGAAAATAATCAACAGTTATGGAAAATGCTTGAGGAAGAAAAGGCTTTGCGGGCTGCCATTGCGCATGATATACGTTCTCCGCTATCTGTGCTTGAGGGGTATCAGGAAATGCTTTCAGAATATCTCCCTAAAAAAGAGATAAATATGGAACAAGCCTTAGAAATGGTAAATGAAAGCAAAAAACAGATTGAACGTATGGATATATTTGTGGAAACAATGCGGAAGATGAGCAGTTTAGATGCAAGGGAGTTGGTGGCAGAAGAAATTACAAGCAAGCAGTTGGAAATAGACATACGGGCAGAGATGAATGTGTTTGAGAAAAAATTTGGAAAACTGTATGAATTAAAATGTTCGGAAACAGCAGAAAAATTTTCAGGAGATAAGGAAGTGATTTTAGAGGTTATAGAAAACCTTTTGTCAAATGCCTTTCGTTATGCCAAGACAAAAGTGGAAATGGAAGTGTTTCTTACCAGTTCTGAATTACAAATCAGAATAAAAGATGATGGAGTGGGATTTACAGTAGACAAGCAAAAGGCAACAGAACTTTTTTATCAGCAAAATGTGAAAGATAGTTTAAAACACTCAGGAATGGGTATGTATATCAGCAGATTGTATTGTGAAAAGCATGGCGGACAGTTGCTTATAGAAAACGAAAAACTGAGTGGAGCTGTAATAACAGCAGTATTTCATCGGATTGCATGAGCAGTCCGATTTTTTTTACGCTGTTGTCTTTTTGTTGTGATTTATATTTTATGATGTCTATAACGAAGGAAAGGAGGCAAACGTATGATTGCAATTATTAGGAGGGAGATAAAAAACTATTTTAAGCGACCATTATTTTGGATTGGTGTTTTGTTGGTCATTTATGGAGTTTTTAGCGATACAAGTCCTTATCTGCATACACGTTATCTTGCAGAAGGGGAGAAAATCGCCAATGATAAGCCAGCTATTTCTGATGAGGGTGAAGTGTATGAAGGGTATATACCGGCAGATCCGAAGAAACACCGGGAATTATGGCATGAACAGTTAAAACAAGCCCTGCTTGAAGATGGAGAAACCGATGCAGAGGTGCAAAAAGTTATCGGAAAAATAGAGAATATGGAATTAGAAGAAGCATATGATTATCTTAACGAAAAATATGAATGGTACGGAGCGAGGTATTTATATGAAGATACCTCTTACTTTAAGGGGACGGCAGAAGAAATCAATTCGTATTTAGATCAGAAAATGGAAAAGAAACCATTTTCATATTATTACGCAAGGAAATTTGCTGATTTTACAGGTCTGTATATGGGATTTTTTGCAACGATAATGTTTTCCGTTTTGTTTTTACAAGATACAAAAAGGCATACTTATGAATTACTCCATACAAAACCAATTAGTGCAGGAAAATATGTGCTTGGAAAAGTAAGCGCTGGATTTCTTACTTGTACATTTGTTTTAGCAGTTTTAAACCTACTGTTTTGGATATTATGTATTCTTTATACAAGAGATAGTGGATTTGAAATACATCTGTCAAATTTTATAATATCTACCATACTTTATATACTGCCAAATATGCTAATGATTGTGAGTATGTATGCTTTGATTGCACTTATATTTAAAAATCCACTTCCGGGAGTGCCACTTCTGATTCTTTATATGGTGTATTCCAATATGGGGGGAAGAAATGCGGAAGGAGTTTACGGATATGTGGGAAGACCTTTCGCAATTATGGTTCGATTTCCCGGACAGTTTTTTGATACGGCACCGCCGCCAATGGCACTTTTAAATCAGAGTTTTCTTATTTTAGCATCTGTAGCAATTATTTTGATTACGATGCAGATTTGGAAGAGGAGGCGGATGTGAATGAAGAAGGAAATGAAGATTATTTTGCCAGTTTATAAGATGGTTTATGCGTTCGCTTTTGTTGTAATTTTGAGTTTGATACGTGGAGTAGTATTTACAAATGAGATAGGGCTTTCCATAGAGGGACCATTTGCAATATTGATCGCTGTTTTTTGTGCAGATACTTATGTTCAGGAAATTACAAGCAACCGTTCCGAAGTTCAGAGGTTGTATCAGATAAAAAAGAGAATTTATTCTATTATACAGAGACTGATGATACAGGGAACTTTTTTGCTGCTGCTCGCTGTTCTTGGATATGGATTGTTTTTTGCGTTTCAGAAACCAGTTACACATCCAGTAACAGAAAGTGAAATACTTCAGTTTATTGCATATTTTGGGGCGATTGTAGTAACCATTTTCTTTTGGGGAATATTGGCTAATACATTGTCTATGCTTTTTCGCAATATGTGGATGGGAATTGGAAGTTGTCTTTTGATATGGGTAGCAACAAATTCATCAGGAGCGGACAAGTTTTTAGGTGCATGGAATGTATTTTCTTATTCTTTTAGAGATATAGAAAATGCTACTGATATTACATGGCTGTATGGAAAAGGCTTGTGTATTTGTATCGGACTGATTTTGTTACTGGCATTGCCGAAGATCGTAAGAAAGAGAGGGTAAATTTATGAGTATTCATATTGAGGATTTAACAGTAAGATTTAAGAATGGTGTCACAGCGATCGACCATGCAGATTTAGATATATCAAATGGGATATTTGGACTATTGGGAGAAAATGGAGCGGGAAAGACAACATTGATGAGGGTTTTAACTACTGTGCTGAAACCCACAAGCGGAATGGTTACATTAGACGGAATTTTGTATAGCGAAGGAAACTATGAAAAAATCCAAAGAAAGATAGGGTATCTGCCACAGGAAATTGAACTATATCCTAATTTGACGGTTCAGGAGTGTTTGGAATATATGGGAGATCTGGCAGGTGTCCCGAAAGCAGAATGTAGAAAGCGGATAGAATATTATTTGAAAAAGACCAGTCTCATAGAACATCGAAAGAAAAAAATGAAACAATTATCAGGCGGTATGAAAAGGCGGGTTGGATTGGTGCAGGCACTTTTGAATGAACCAGAATTTCTAATTGTAGATGAACCGACTACCGGATTAGATCCAGAAGAACGTATTCGTATCCGAAATTTATTAGTAGATTTTTCTGAGAACAGAACAGTTTTGTTTTCAACTCATGTGGTAGAAGATTTAGCTGCGACCTGTAACCAACTTGCAATTATGCACAAAGGCAGTTTTTTATATGCTGGGTCTATGAAGAATTTGACTGAAGAAGCACAGGGAAAAATATGGGTTTGCAAAGTACCAGATGAGGAAAAAGCGAGAGAAGTGGAACGTAAATATCGCATTACATCAAAACAATACGTTGAGGGAGGATTACAATTAAGAGTGATTTCTGAAATACAGCCAGAATTGGAGTGTATGTCAGTTCCGGCAACATTGGAGGATGCATATATTTATTTTACAAACAGATACAATAAGTAATGCATAGAAAAGAAAATTCGAGACCGTTTCAAGTTTTGTGTAAACTATAAAAACTGATATAAGATTTGTGAATA
>OGWQ01001531.1_pt1 | contig 12933 bp, 12 predicted proteins | sample 1576091 | NCBI WGS metagenome assembly OGWQ01 (sample SAMEA3541584, study PRJEB24748) | human gut metagenome | biome: human gut; feature: human-associated habitat; material: faeces | place: China | collected 2012
ATAAATAATCGGAACATGGCTTTGAATTGAAGCCTCATAGTAACACTACAGTAGCTTCCCGCAGGGCGCGTCCGCCGCAGACGACGCTGAGCCGGACACCTCCCTTGTAGTTCTCAGAGGTGAGGATCTTGATCTGCCCCACCTGACCGGTGGTGGCGGTGTGGGTGCCGCAGCAGGCGCAGACGTCCGCGCCCGGGATGGTCACGATGCGCACCTGCCCGGCGATCTCTTTTTTGCTGCGGTAGGTCAGCGCCGCCAGCTCTTCGGGGGTGGGGTAGGTGATGAGCACCGGCACATTCTCCCAGATGATGCGGTTGGCGGCAAGCTCTGCCTCCCGCAGGCCCTCGGCGGAGATGGGGACGCTGGTGTCCATCCGCACGGCGTCGGAGCCGATGTGGAAGCCCACATTCTCCGCCCCGAACATCTGGTGCAGGATGCCGGAGAGGATGTGCTCGCCGGTGTGCTGCTGCATCTTGTCGAAGCGCCACTCCCAGTCGATGGTGCCGGTGACGGCGGCACCGGGCTGTGCGGTCTCGGGCAGGGCATCCACCGTGTGCCAGATGATGCCGTTCGTCTCGTGGACGTCGGTGACATGGAGCACCGTGCCGTCGGCGAGGGTCAGCGTGCCTCTGTCGGCGGGCTGACCGCCCCCTTCGGGGTAGAACACCGTGCCGTCCAGCGCGATGCGCCCGCCGCCCGTTTTTGCATCCGCCTCTGCGGCCAGAATGACCCCGGCGGCAGTCTTGCGGAATGCGTCGTTCTCAAAATATTTTTCCGTGCGCTGCATGGCACGATACCTCCTGCAATAAAAACGATATTATCCCACTATAAAACTAAGTATACCACGTTTTTTGCCTGTGGAAAATAGTCTTCGCTTATGTTATGATAGGAAACAGCAGAAACCCAAACGGAATATAAAGCGAGGAAGGTATCATCATGCGTGAAAGTGGAATCCTGATGCCGGTGTCCAGCCTGCCCGGCCCCTATGGTATTGGCTGCTTTGGCGCCGAAGCGCTCAAGTTCGTGGATTTTCTGGCCGCTGCGGGCCAACACATCTGGCAGCTGCTGCCCCTCAGCCCCACCGGCTACGGCGACAGCCCCTACCAGAGCTGCTCTGCCTTTGCGGGCAACCCCTACTTCATCGACCTCGACGCTCTCAAGGCCGACGGCCTGCTGACCGCCGCCCAGCTCAAGGCGGAAAAGTGGGGCGATGACCCACTTTCGGTGGACTACGGCACTCTCTACACCAGCCGCTATAAGGTGCTGCGCACCGCCTACGCCGCATGGCGCGAGAAGTACGCCGGTCTCCACGGCTGCGCCCACTACTACCCCGACGACTACTACGCTTTCGCCCTTGCCAACGACAGCTGGCTGAATGATTACGCCCTCTACATGGCCCTCAAGACCGCCAACGGCATGAAGAGCTGGACTGAGTGGCCCCGGGAGTACCGCCTGCGGGACGCCGCCGCGCTGGCAAAGTTCGCAGCAGAGCAGGAAGAGGAGATCGGCTTCTGGAAGTTCCTGCAGTACGAGTTTGCCACCCAGTGGAAAAAGGTCAAGGACTACGCCAACAAAAAGGGCGTGAAAATTCTCGGCGACATCCCGATCTACGTCTCTGCCGACTCGGTGGATGCATGGGTGGGCGGCGAGCTCTTCGAGCTGGACGCGCAGGGAGGCTTTGCCCGCGTGGCCGGCTGTCCGCCGGATTACTTCTCCGCAGACGGCCAGCTCTGGGGAAACCCGCTGTATAACTGGCCGTATCATAAACAGACGGGATATGCCTGGTGGATCCGGCGCGTCCGCCACGCCCTCGGCATCTACGACCTGCTCCGCATCGACCACTTCCGCGGCTTCGACACCTACTGGGCTATCCCGGCGGGCAGCTCTACCGCCTGCACCGGCAAGTGGGAGATCGGCCCCCGGATGGACTTGTTCCACGCACTGGAAGCTGCCCTTGGCAAGCTGCCCATCATCGCGGAAGATCTGGGCGAGCTGTTCCCCAGCGTCCGCGAGCTGCTGGCCGACAGCACCTTCCCGGGCATGAAAGTTTTGCAGTTCGCTTTCGGCGGCGGCGACAACGAGTATCTGCCCCACAACCACGTCAAGAACAGCGTGGTGTATCCCGGCACCCACGATAACACCACCCTGACCGACTGGTGGGAGAACGGCGCTTCCGAAAAGGAAAAGGCTGCCGCTGCCGCTTACCTGCACCTGACCGGCGTAAAGCCCACCGCAAAGGAGCTGGCGGCCATCCGGACCGATGATGTCCGCATCGCTCTGCTGCGCGCAGCGCTGGGGTCGGTGGCTGACCGGGCCATCATCCCCATGTACGACTGGCTGGGTCTGGGTGCGGAAGCACACCTGAATACCCCCGGCAAGCTGGGCGGAAACTGGGCATGGCGCGCCGCTGACGGCTTTGCCGCCAAGGCACTGGCCAAGACCATCCACGACGAGTGCAGTGTGTACTGCCGCGTATAAACAGAAGGCGAAGAGCGGCGGGAGCTTAGCAATTTGACGAAAATGTAAAAACTCCGGCAGAAAATTGTGCGTTTTGCTGGTAAAATCGGAAGCTGAATGGTATAATGTTGCTAAAGCGGCATTATGCCATTTTTCTTTACCTGATGCGTTCCCGGCATTTCCGGAAACAGGACGGGCGCGGGATGCATAATGCGGCAGATGGTTCCTGAACGTATGGGGAACAGGTGACTGCACGCGGGATACGGGAGCGCCGCGTGCGCAGATGATGGGGAAAATTACATGAAGAAAGAATGTACCGAGCAGGATCTACGGGAACTTGCGCGCTCAGCGCAGGCCGTATTTGAGGCAGTGACCCTGACCGAAGCACCGCTTTGTGACGGCTGGCAGGACGATGGCCTGCGGGTGGACTACGAGCTGCGCAATGGCCGTGTGGACTGTGTGCTGCACCGCAGAGTGGAAGCGGACGGCAAATGCTGGGAGCTGGAAATGTGCGCACCGCTGGCAGGCAATGTGCTGCCGGAAGAGCGCATGACACCCCGGGAGCGGGAACTGTGCCGCGAGGATATGAACCACGATTTCCTTACCGGCGTGTACAACCGCCGCTATCTGGAAACGGTGTTTGCCCAAAAGCTGGAACAGTGTGCAGCGCAGGGCCGCAAGGCGGCTGTGGCGCTGGTGAGCATCGACAACGGCCAGAAGCTGCGGGATACCTACGGCCAGCCTGTGATGGACCAGCTGCACTGCTTTGTGGGCAACCAGTGGAAAAAGAGCTTTGATACCCCTGCGGCCCGCGTGGTCTGCCGCCTGACCGGCAGCATCTTTGCGGTGGGCTGTCTGGATGCCGACGGCAAGCAGCTGGCAGAGGAAATGCAGAACCTGTATCGGCAGATGCCCCGGGAATGCATCACCACCACCGGCATGATGCGCCGGGTGACCTTTACCCTGAGCTGCGGCGCAGCCGGGCTGGAGGAGGTCGCCGCAAAGAATTGGCAGGCGCTGTACGAGCTGTGCGATGCACGCCTGCGGGAGGCACAGAACGCCGGCGGCGATCAAATGCGTGCAGAATAAAACCAATGTATAAAATCCCCCTTTTGGCGCAGACTAAGGCCAGAAGGGGGATTTTTTGTATGGAAAACCAGAAAAACGACAACCTGAACCTGCTGGAAGCCGTGGTGCAGAATACCGAGATGGGCAAGAACACCTTGGAACAGATCGTGCCGATGACCGACGATGTGCAGTTCAAGGCCGAGCTGCTGCGCCAGCGCAATGTGTACCACCAGCTCAATCAGGAAGCGCACACCGCCATCGAGGCCTGCGGCGGCACCGCGCAGGGGCAGAGCGCCATGGCAAAGCTGAACACGAAAATGGGCATCAGTATGAAGACCCTCACGGATAAGTCCACCCGCAATCTGGCCGAGATGCTCACGCAGGGCAGCGGCATGGGGGTGGTGGACTGCGTGAAGGCCCAGAAGGACTACCCCAATGCCGCGCCCGGCGCAAAGCGCCTTGCCCAAAGGCTGCAGGAGTTTCAGGAGGATAGCCGGGTAAAGCTGGAACAGTTCTTATAAGGCTGCGCTGCGGCGCATGAAAAAAGCGACCCCGTCCGTCAGGTACAGCTGCCTGACGGGCGGGGTCATTGCCGCAAAAGCGGCACATCCTTTTACAGTGCTTCCACCATTGCTGCCACGATGCGGGTGGCGGTGGCTACATATTCCGCAATGCTGAACTTTTTCACCACCAGCACCTCGTGGCCGTCCTCGTCAGCGTTGTCGCTCATGGCGCGCAGGATGACGCAGGGCACACCGTTCTTGGCGGCGATCTGGCTCACAGCGGCACCTTCCATCTCCACGCAGTCGGGGGCGCATTTGGCTTCAATGGCAGCCTTGGTTTCACTGTCGCCCACAAACAGGTCGCCGGTGGCAATCTTGCCCACCAGAGCCTTCACACCCGCTTTGGCGCAGGCTTTTTCGGCGGCAGCGATCAGCTCCGGGTCGCCGGTGTATTCCTTGAGGAACGGCGGGTTCTGGCAGATCATGTCCAGCTGTGCGTCGTGGTACAGCACGGTCTTGCCGATGACCACATCGCCAATGCCGATCTTCGAGGTCATATTGCCTGCGATGCCGGAAAAGATGATCTTCTCCGCGCCGAATTTTGTGATGAGCACCTGCGTGGTGGCGGCGGCATTGGCCTTGCCCATGCCGGCACAGCACACCACCACCTGTTTGCCGGCCAGCGTGCCCTTGTGGTAATCCACGCCGCCGTAGGGCTCCACGGTGACATTCTCCAGCTTTGCACACAGCTGATCGACTTCATCGGGCATTGCGCCCATAATACCGAAAATCATAGGAAACCTCTTTTACGATTTTAAATGGCCGACGCGTGCGCTCTGGCCATAGATAGCAGAAATTTATTTTTAATTTTGTAAGTTCCAAAAGCCTGCGGGCTTTTGAAACTTACTTTTTCACGGGAAGGGGCGAAACCGGAAGTGACATCTTTGCCGAAAATCAGAGCCGAAAATCAGACGTTGAACAGGAACTCGATCACATCGCCATCGTTGACAACGTATTCCTTGCCCTCGGTGCGCTGCAGACCCTTGGCCTTGACGGCGGCATAATCGAAGTTGTTGGCTTCCAGATCGCTGTAGCCAATGACGCTGGCACGGATGAAGCCGCGCTCGAAATCGCTGTGGATCTTGCCGGCAGCCTGCGGTGCTTTGGTGCCCTTGCGGATGGTCCATGCGCGGCACTCCTTCTTGCCGTCGGTCAGGAAGGAGATCAGGCCCAGCAGGTCGTAGCTGGCAGTGATGAGGTTGTCCAGACCACTGGCTTCGATGCCCATTTCAGCCAGAAAAGCCTTCTTTTCCTCGGGGGAATAGTCGGCGATATCCTCCTCGGTCTTGGCGCAGATGGGAATGTAGCGTGCGCCCTCTTCCTTGGCGCGTGCGGCCACCAGCGGGACATACTTGTTGTTTTCGATGCCCTCCATCAGGTCGTCTTCGCCTACGTTGCAGGCGTACAGAACCGGCTTTGCGCTCAGCAGGCCCATTTCATGCAGAACAGCTTGCTGCTCGGCATCGCCCTCGTCGAAATCGAAGCTGCGGGCAGGCTTGCCGGCGCTCAGGTGGTCGGCCAGCTGCTGCAGCCATGCGGCTTCGGCGGCAGCACCCTTGTTGTTGCCGCTCTTGGCGGCCTTTGCCATGCGGCCTGCGCGGTTCTGCACCACCTCAAGGTCGGACAGGATCAGCTCGTAGTCGATGGCATCGATGTCAGCAATGGGGTCCACGGCCTCGGCCTTGGAAACATCCTCCACCACATGGATGATGTTGTCGTCGTCAAAGCAGCGCACTACATGCACAATGGCGTCGCACTCGCGGATGTGGCCCAGGAACTTGTTGCCAAGGCCTGCACCCTGGCTGGCACCCTTCACAAGGCCCGCGATATCCACAAACTCCACGATGGCAGGGGTCTTTTTGTTGGTCTGCCAGATCTCGGCCAGCTTGTCCAGACGCTTGTCCGGCACGGCTACAATGCCGCTGTTCGGCTCGATGGTGCAGAAGGGATAGTTTGCGGCTTCTGCGTTCTTGGTGGAGGTGATGGCATTGAACAGAGTGGACTTGCCGACGTTCGGCAGGCCGACGATACCTAATTTCATTTTTATGATTTCTCCTTTTATGATGTAGATGATAAACAGCTATATTGTACGGATATAAGTTGTTTTTTTGTGAAAACTGAATTTGGCGTTGGGTGGGCAGATCGGATTCACTCACCCTTTTCTCACCCTTTTTGTGCTTCCTGCGCCTTTGCGAACTGCGCTACGGCCTTTTTCATAGAATCGTCTGTTACATGAACATAGCGGTTCATGGTGGTCGTGATACTGGCGTGACCCAGCAGCTTTTGCAGAACTTTGGGCTGCATTCCGCTTTCAATGGCGCGGGTGGCGTATGTATGACGCAGAGCGTGCATACAGAATCGCTCGATCCCTGCATCGTCGCACAGCTTGTAGAGGTGAGTGTCGTAGGAGCTGTTCTTGGCAGGCATTCCGGTGCGCCAGTTGATGAACACCAGATCACGCATAACCAACTTTCGCTTCTGACCAGTCTTACGATCCATAAAGGTCAGGACAGTGGACAGGTCTTTCGATTCCTTGCGGTATTCTCTGGTGTCATAGATTTCCCGCAGGATGTCGTAAGCGGTGTCGGTCAGAGGAATGGTGCGGTAGCTAGATTCCGTTTTCGGAGGGCCAGCACGCCACACGCCCTGCTTGTGACGATACTCCAAAGTTTTGTTGACGGTCAGAGTATGCTTTTCCCAATCAATAGCATCCCATGTCAGACCGATCATTTCACCAGTGCGTAAGCCTGTTTCCAGAATCAGCGCATACTGAGCGTAGTTATGGGAATGCTTGGCAGCATCCAAAAACTGTTTCTGCTCAGCTACGGTCAAAAAGTGGATATCATCAGGTGCACGAACGGGCTTTGTGTAGCGGACACCGTCCATTGGGTGTTTGGCAATGAGGTCGTTCTCTCTGGCGCTTTTGAAGAACGTACCCATTGTCATATAGGTCTACCGAATGGTTGAACCGGCGTAGTCGTCCTCCATGGCGTTCAAAATCCGCTGACAGTCGATCTGCTTGACATCGCGCAACAGCATAGAACCGATGAATGGCTGGATGTTGTGCTCGTATCGCTCCCGATAATTCCGAACAGTGTTCGGAGCACGGTTGCCAACGACATCCTTGGCCCATTGATTGAACCATGCGTCCACCGTCATATTGGGCGATACCACAGTTTGACTTTCAGGGTGTAAGCGTAGATAGAGCTGTTCCTGTCGCCAATTCTTGGCTTCTGGAAGGGTCTTGAAGCAGCGTTCCTCACGCTCACCGCGATAATTTCGGCAACGGGCATAGTACAGACCGTCTTTTCGCTGACCAAGCCCTTTTCCGAGTTGTTTTCCTTTAAGACTTTTGCCCATGTTTGCGGCTCCTTTCGAGATAAAAAGAGCCCACACAACACATTTTATTGTATCATGCGGGCGTAGTTTATGCAAGCCCTTCAGCGGGCGTTATAGGGTATCAGATGGCGTATTGCTCGTCCAGAAATTCCTCAAACTTCTTCCGCTTGATGAGTTTCTTAGCCCCCACGAACACAACGAACTTGCACCCATCCTGCAAGGCAAGCTCGGAAATGCGGTTTTGCCCTACACCAAAATAGGCAGCAGCCTCTGGAATCGTCAACAACCACTTTTCATTGAGCGGCACGAACAGGACGGATTTTTTGATGGATGTATCGGTGTTCGGAAAGGGAATCGGTTCCGAGTTGAGATCGGCTGCAAAATTGGAAACAGCGGTGGACATGTTGATGTTGGTATGAGTGCTCATAGTGTTTTCCTCCTGAGATTAAAATTGAATGCGAAGCGGATTGCTTCATGATAAGCATATCTGCTTGAATTAACGTACATTTTGCCTTATGGTGTGATAAGCGCTTGAAAGGAAATCTGCGCATCATCCTGTTGAATCAGTGAACTGAAATCCATGTTCGGGTAAGAAAAGGTTGCCGGTTGCACTTGTGCTGGTGGCCAAGAACAGTTATAATTACCGTAATACGAGTTCATAGGAACGGGTGTAAAAACGGCAGATCGAAGCAGCTGCATTTGCTGGGATTGACTTTGCTCTTGTGGAGCAGAAGATTCATCACGAAGATGCAGCGGTTCAATGGAAGGCTCCGAAGGCGAATCCGGCAGCAGAGGACAGGCGTTCTCCGTTACGGTTTCCGATTTGCTGGGAGCGGCTTCTTCATCGTCACAGTCATCAAGAGCGTCCAACGGCAGAAGAAGATCAATCTGCGCTGGGGGCAGAATTGGCTCGGCATCAGAAGGCTTCGGAATCGCCAGCGGGCCATTGGCAGGAACGACATCCTCTGGTGACTTACTATGGACGACCAGTGGCTTGGTAGTCGGCGTATCAGAATCACCTACATAAACTGGGCCGGAGACCATGAACTCACCAACCTGAAGACTCTTTAGTATGGAAGTCAACTTGGTTCCACCTGACGAACTAATGAAACGGGCACACATACGAACCTCATCATCCGCAGGTTGGAAATACATAGCGTACTTGCACTGCTGAAGCAAAATCCGTTGCTCAGCCTTGAAATTACGGATGCTTTGAGCAACCAGCAAGGAGCATAACCCATATTTGCGACCCTCGTTGAGAATTTTTCCCAGTGCACTTGTTTGGTGCAATGGGAAGTTACTCAATTCATCCAAGTACAGAAAAGTGGGTGGGAAATCCTCGTGAGTTGCTTCTCGTAACAGTGCTGCAAAAACTACCTCTTCAACGATGTGTTGCGTGGATGGCGGAAACGAACCTAATTCCAGCAAGGTGATGCCGGAGAGAATCTCGAAATCGCCATTCTCGAAAAACTTCTGTCCCCATAAAGGAGTCAAGGCTTTTTCCAAACCGGGTGCAGCGTGTGACCGGGAATTCTGGATTTCTAGGTGTAATCGTTCCAATGCTTCATCCGAGGCAGGTGAATCACGGAGAGCCTTTTCTAGTAGGGATATCAGTAACGGCTTTTGCCCATCTGATAGCCTGATAACGGATGCAACCGTATCAACGAAAGATGCAGCGGCATCTGCTGGATTTGCTGATGTTCCAAACAAATGCAGCTTGATTGGCTTTTGAGACACATCCTGACGATGTACATAAGGCTCTAAGTCTGCTGGCAGGGACACGGCGTGACGGTGATCTATGACTACGATCCGAACACCTGACTCCAGCAGCCCCCTTATAATATCGTAGGAAAGAGTAGACTTTCCTACGCCGCTTTTTCCACAGATAAAAATGGAAGCGTTCCCTTCCTTGAGTTTTTCGATGATTGTAACAGCTTTTTGATAGGTAGAGCCTATTTTCAACTTCATGGTTCCGTTCCTCCTGCTTTAATCAGAATCTTCATATTCGGTTAAGCAACTGCACTTCAAAGTCAAGAGTCGAGCATCTACATAGGTTCCGCTGTTAATGCGAATCTTTTTGGCAGAGCTGAACTCAGAGAGCAGATGCTCACTTTGCAAACGTGAAATAACATCGGGTGCACTATATCCCGGTGCATACTCATGGAGCAGAGACTTCAGCAAAGACCCTTTCAGAAGGAAAGCATCCTTTTTTTGGACGATGTCCCGGTCAGGGTCATAGCTGGAATCGACCTCTTCATAGCGTATAAAACGAATATCACCGGCTTCGCTTGCCGAAAAGAGTGCCTTGTGTAAAATTTCCTTTGCGTTGCAATCCAGCGAGCTGTCCCACTCGGATAAGCAATTATTGATGTATGCCTGACAGACCTCGTGTGTTGTTTGCGCTGAATCCGGCTGCTTAAGGAGTTTTAATGCCCAGCAAAGAACAGCGGATGAAACGCTTAGAAGTGCGATTTCATTCCGAAAGGCGCATTCTTCATCCAAGGAACCTAAAGCAGTTGTGTAGGATTGCTCAACGATGCGCTCAAAGGCATCTGGGTTGTGCTCAACAAGGGTACACAGCTTGCTAACAATTTCTGTCAGAGGCAGCGCGGCTGCATGGCCTTCCTCATGAGGCAAGAACAGACAGTGCTTCTGCTGCAACTCAGTAATGCCGTTCGTAGATACGATAAGGCACAGCGGAAAACGAGGCTCTGTTTTAGTCCGCGTAATCAGCGTTGCAAAATTCGTCTTTGAACGGTAGTTGCCAATGGTGGCTGTGAGCATCGGATCGTCACCGGATATTGGAAGCAGGACATCGGGGCCGTGCTGATCGAGCATTTCATTGAAGTGCTTCGGTATATCGTCAGCGGTTATCCATGTTGGAACAACAGCATCATCGTCCCCAAAAGCAAAGAAACGATGAACGTCCTTAAATTTGTCAGGAATTCTGGTTTTGATAATCCCTAAAATTCCGGCTAAAACCAAGGAAAGCCGATTTGAGCGGGTGGTATCTACTGCTGGAGTAGCTAAAGCTTCTTTCAGCTGCGGCGTATAGATCCAGCGGCCATCCGCTGATTGATACCATCCAACAGGAGGCAGCAAGTACGGATGTTCAGTGTCCAAAATTGAACTGATGAAAGCCGCCAATAAATCTGCCCATTGTTTGCTATCGGCGGTATAGTAGAGGACACCACCAGCAGACATGAACTTCTTCAACAGCTTCTTGGGACTAAAATCGTCTTTTTCCAGCCAGAGTTCACCGGGTGGCTTGTATGGAATGCGAAATGACACATAAATCCATTCGGTTGTTTTGTCACACTCGATCTTCTTTACAACAACTGCTTTGAAATCATAGCAGGGCGTGAATGGTCGCCGGATTGGTCGAGTGTCGTTCGGAACCCGTTTCTTAATGACCCAAGGGCGTTTGTAAATATCTACATCGAATCCAAAATTATCGAAGTGATTAAACTCGGCCAAGAACGCTTTTAGTTCAGCTTTTTGGGCAGGATCACTCTGTTGCCAAACTAGTCGATTGTGTACTTCTTGTCGGTAGGCCGCATCTCTGGCATCTATATCCATTTGATGCGTTTCCATGTCAATGAACTCCTGACCACTGCTGTCGATATAGGTACAGGCAGGTACAGAAGTAAAATCTCTGGGTGGATCGTGAACTCGATTTGAGACTATGAATTTGCTACTCATGGTAAAAACCTCCTTTTGTGAATATGTTTTCTTGTGGGCAGTCTGACCGTTCCATTGGCGTATGCTACCCACTATGAAATTATCAAGGTGCGGTACAGTAGAAAGGCATCGGTGAACGTTGCCCGCTACTGTGGCTTAGATTTTAAACGAAAACAAAAATTTTTGCGGCAAAAAATCGGTCACAAAAAATCGATCTTGTGATCGAAATGAAGATAGAAAAAATACTGTGATGTAAGAAGGAGAAAGGATATGCAATATCAGGGAGGGCTAGAGCAACTGGTACTTTACTCTATAGAAGAAGATCTGAAAAGAGATGCAGTCATAGTTGCTCCGTGCTGTACAGATGATTACGATGGAGCGATAGATGCGATTCTTCGAGCGACATTCAGGCTATATAGACCATGGGAAAACTTTAACATCAATCAGAATGGTGCTAAATCTTTTTTTACTAGTAATGCATTGATATGTGCATTACTGACGTTTAAGTATTTATCAGCACGAGATATATCATTCGAAAAAATAGTGTGCAATCCAATACTAAACGAAGTTGTAGAAAATAATGAGGGGTTGAAATACGAAATAAAAGCATTCAATGAAAATTGTAAGAAAATTTATAATAGAAACGATCGATGGGAAGAAAAAATTAAAGAAGAGCTTTTTGGAAAAGATGCATATATAGAGCAACTAGAAGACTTCTTGTACACGAACAACTTTTCGTTGAAAGTTCCATCTACATACATCTTTTTTTCACAAGAAAAAATAAAGGATTTTTTGGCACCGGTAGTGAGAGAGATTATATGGGATATTGCAGAGAGCGAACAAACCGAAACTATCGACTATAAAATGGTGGAGGTGCGACGATTATTCATTGAGCATATGAGAGGTAGAGGGTCGGTAATAGGATGGGAATGGTTGGATGATAGTAATGAAGGTCAAAATCAAAGAGCTCGAAAGAGTGCTTTGGTAAAAGCATACGATGCTTTTTGTTATGAACTGGTTAAAATTGGAAATAAGGCTTATGAGAGCGAGAGCTATAGCGAATATATGATGAATGAGTTTGCAAAGGAAATGATTTATCATAGTAGAGCTATTACAGAATTTGAAAATTATTTGATGGGTTTGAAGAAAATCTCCCGTACAATGGATGTGAATATATTAGATGTACTAGAAGAGGATGCTCTTAGGCACCTGAGAAATTTACGGTTAAAATGCACTACTCCAGTAGTTTTCGGTACGGATGGGGTGATTTTTGATGAAAATGATTTTTCTCGAAGAGCATATGTCGAATTTTTAAAAAGTGTGACACAAAGAATCTACGTTGTCGCGGGAAAGGATTCCTTAAAAGCATATGATATATTGAAAAAATATATAGACAACAGAAGGCAGGAAATGCCACAATTAAAACACTTGAAATTGTTGGAGGCACCAAGTAAACAAAACAAATGTAAGATATGGGCAATCGGTGGAGTCCTCAACGCGATTTCACCAACATGGATATACAGTGTAATACCGGAACGGGAAACGCAGAAACCGGATGAATTTACAATGGATATCAGCATGGGTATCAGCGATATAAGATGACTTCGACACTCTAAAAAAAATAAACTCAAAGTGCGCTAAAATTTCGGGCGAAGGCGGAATTTCAGAGCAAAATTTTTTCCAATTGTCGAAAATGCTTCTGTTGAAAGTAAATAGGAGATAACTAAATGGGCGATCACGCAAGTGGTCGCCCTTTCTCTGTATCTGGTATGATTTGACCTTCGGCAACATTATAGTAACCCACCAAAGGAGGATTTGCCGTTAT
>OGWQ01001534.1_pt1 | contig 12925 bp, 9 predicted proteins | sample 1576091 | NCBI WGS metagenome assembly OGWQ01 (sample SAMEA3541584, study PRJEB24748) | human gut metagenome | biome: human gut; feature: human-associated habitat; material: faeces | place: China | collected 2012
AGAGCGCAGGGCAGCCTCTGTGCGGCTGAGGGTCAGGCTGTTGACCGTTACCTGAGTCTGGGAGTTATCCCCGCTGCCCACGCTGGACTGACCATCCGTCTGGCTGGTGGACACAGAGGAATCTACGGTCTTGCCTCCAAACAGGAGGGGAGAGACATATTTAAATACAATCGCCGCTGCGGCAATGATCAAGACCAGGGTCACGATCAGACCGCCTACCTGGAGCGGGTTAGGGCCGCTGGCCCGCTTTCCACCGCCGGCATAAGAAGTTCGGCCGGGACGCTCATCACAGAAGGGACAGCGTTTATAGGTGACGGAATACTCTTCGCCACATTTTTCACATCGGATCACATCTGTGTTCCGACGGGGGGGTGCTTTTTTCGCAGCCATGGACGGATAACCTCCATCATTAGAAAAAGGATGACCACACCGCATGCGGTCTCAGTGTCTATTTTACAAGGAATTAACCACGCCGTCAACGAAAAAATAGACTTTGGGGCGTTTTTTGGCGAAATTATGTAAACATACCTCAAAACCGCCCCCACTTCTTGACCAGGTTCATCCTTTCTTTTATAATGAGTCTGACCCGCGCCGGACTTCGGCGCACAAATAAGATCCCTTTGTCCACCGGACAAAGCCGGAGGGAGGAACCAAGCAGTGAGAGGCACCCTGACCCCCGCCCAGGCCCATAAGCAGTATGACGAGGCAGTAAGTGCATACCGAAAATGGATCCCCGATCCCACTTTGCGCATGGAATTTGGGCGGCAGGCGGATGACTACTTCCGCACCTGCGCCCTGGGCGTTTGGCAGGCGGATAACGCCGCCCAAATCACCCCCCGGCATGTGGAGTTTTACAACGCCATCTACTCCGGCACCAATTCCTCTCCCTCCGCCCTGTACTGGGAGGTGGCCACCGGTGTGGCGGGCTATGACCTCTTCCAGCCCCCTGCCTTCTTCCAGTCCCTGCGGGATTACGACCGGAGAAAAGGCACCACCCTCTCCCGCCGTTTTGTGGACCAGTTCACCCTGATTTTACTGCTGTTTGCCGCGGTGGACGATGTGGTCAGCGAGCCGGAGGCCGGTTTTGTCAACGCCTGCGCCGACGCCCTGCTGGCTCTGTGTACAAAGGACGGCCTGTCCGGCGACCGTCCACCCTTGAAGGCCGATGAGTTTATCACCAAACCTCAGCCTGCCGCTCCTCAGCCTACCGCCCAGGAGGTGCCAAAGGAGGAACCCGCCCAGGAGGAAGAGCCTCAGCCCTCCCTGGAAGAACTGCTGGAGGAACTGGACAGCCTGTGCGGTCTGGACCAGGTGAAAAAGGACGTGAAGAGCCTCATTAACCTGGTAAAGGTGCGCAAGCTGCGCCAGGAGGCCGGGCTCCCTGTGCCTCCCATGTCTCTCCATCTGGTCTTTCTGGGCAACCCCGGCACCGGTAAAACTACCGTGGCCCGGCTGCTGGCCAAGATCTACCGCAGCATGGGAGTGCTGCCCAAGGGACAGCTGGTGGAGGTGGACCGCTCCGGCCTGGTGGCCGGCTTTGTAGGCCAGACCGCCATCAAAACCCAGGAGGTCATTCAAAAGGCCATCGGCGGCGTGCTCTTTATTGACGAGGCCTACGCCCTGGTCAACCAGGACAGCCCCAACGACTTTGGCCACGAGGCCATTGAGGTGCTGCTGAAAAACATGGAGGACCACCGCAAGGACCTCATCGTCATTGTGGCAGGTTACTCTGAATTGATGGAAAAATTTATCCACGCCAATCCCGGACTGGAATCCCGTTTCAACAAATACTTCTATTTTGCCGACTACGACGGCGGCCAGCTCTTCTCCATTCTGGAGTCCATGTGCAAAAAGAACGGCTACACCCTCTCTCCGGAGGGAGCAGCCTGGGCCAAGGAGGATCTGGAGCGGCTTTACCAGGAGCGGGACGAGAACTTCGGCAACGCCCGGGACGTGCGCAACCTGTTTGAAAAGGCGGTCTCCCGCCAATCCGACCGGGTAGCCAAATTGGATGCCCCCACCCGGGAGCAGCTGATGGAGCTGCTTCCTGAAGATCTGAAAGAGAGCGAAGACGAAACAACATGAGAATTGCCTTTTACACCTTAGGGTGCAAAGTAAATCAGTACGAGACTCAGGCTCTGGAGCAGCTGGTCACCCAGCGCGGCCACACCCTGGTTCCCTTTGACGGAGAGGCCGACGCCTATGTCATCAACACCTGCTCGGTAACGGCAGTCAGTGACAAAAAGTCCAGGCAGGTAATCCGCCGGGCCAGAAAGACCGCCCCTGACGCCATTTTGGCGGTGTGCGGCTGTTACTCCCAGACCCACCCCGACGATATGGACAAGCTGGAGGTGGACCTGGTTGCCGGTACCGGCGACCGCACCGGCTTTGTGGATCTGCTGGAGCAGACCTGGCAGAAACACCAGAGCATCACCGTTCTGGACGACCCCTTCCAGCGCCGCACCTTTGAGAACCTGCCCGCCGGAGGGCTGGAGGGCCGCACCCGGGCCATGCTGAAAATCGAGGATGGCTGCGTCAATTTCTGCTCCTACTGCATCATCCCCTATGCCCGTGGCCGCATCCGCTCCCTGCCCTTGGCCGATTGCACTGTACAGGCCAAATCGCTGGTGGAGGCAGGCTATCAGGAGATCGTCCTCACCGGCATTGAGATTTCCTCCTGGGGACAGGATCTGGAGGGAAAGCCCTCCCTCATTGACGCGGTGGAAGCCATCTGTCAGGCGGTGCCCTCCCACATCCGTGTACGCCTTGGCTCTCTGGAGCCCCGGACCATTACGGAGGACTTCTGCCGCCGCTGCGCCGCGCTGGAGAACCTGTGTCCCCACTTCCATCTTTCCATGCAGTCGGGCTGTGACACGGTGCTTGCCCGGATGAACCGAAAGTATGACTCGTCCCGGTATTATGAGAGCGTGCAATTCCTCCACGAAGTCTATGACCGCCCGGCCATTACCACCGACCTTATCGTAGGCTTCCCCGGCGAGACGGAGGATGAATTCCAACAGACCTTGGACTTCATCCAGAAGTGCGGCTTTGCCGCCATGCACATCTTCCCCTACTCCCGTCGCCCCGGCACTCCGGCCGCCAAGATGCCCGGCCAGGTGCCCAATGCCATCAAGGAGGACCGTGCCCACCGGGCAGCTGAGATCGCCCAGAACATGGAATACGCCTATCTGGACTCCTTTGTGGGCCAAACCGTTCCGGTGCTCTTTGAAGAGGAGCGGGACGGCGTGTGGCTGGGCCTGTTAATAGTAATCTTTCCAGTACCTTCGCTTACGAAAATACGTGCAATTGCACTTTTACGTCTGCCTAATGCATTTACTACTTCCATTATCTCTTATTTAAGTGCGTTAATATCAATCATTTTCGGGTTCTGAGCATCATGTTTGTGCTCGCTGCCGGCATATACATACATATTGCCCAGCAATTTGGCGCCCAACTTATTTTTAGGCAGCATACCCTTTACTACTTTTCTCAGCAACTTGTCATCACCGTTCGGTTTTGCCTGCAAACGAGCAGGAGTGATTTCTCTCTGACCGCCGGGATAGCCTGTGTATGACAGATATACCTTGTCATTCCACTTGTTACCGGTTAATTTTACTTTGTCGGCATTGATAATGATTACATTATCGCCGCAATCTACGTGAGGAGTAAAGTTAGGTTTATACTTTCCTCTCAACAGTTTCGCAACTTTTGCGCCCAGACGACCCAATACCTGGTCTGTAGCGTCAACAATGACCCATTCTTTAGTCACTGTAGCTTTGTTTGCAGAAATGGTCTTGTAACTTAAAGTATCCACTCTTAATTGTTTTTTAAAATGTTACTACTAAAATGTTTTTCTTCACCGCAAGCCAGTCATCCCGGACAATGGAAGATTAACTCGCTATGAATTAAATGCTTATCCTTTTGAGATAATAATCGGCTTGCAAAGGTACGGTTTTTCTTAGAACTGGCAAAAGTTTTCCACTTTTTTTTAGAGAGCCACTTGGCTGATATACAACAGACAAAGTTATCCTGCGGAGAAACGAAAGAATCTCCGCTAGAACAACTCTTTATGATGCGGCCTTCATCGGCCAATGCCGTCATAGAAGACCTTCAAAGCTGCATTGAGAAAGAAACGGGAAAGAGAAAGAAATATCAACGAACAAGGTCCTCGGGGAATTTCGCGGGCATGCCCACCCGCTTCCATGTTTCATGGAACCATGTATTCAGTTCATTCCCATTCAAGTCCTTAGCTATAAAATACTTCAGGTACATTACCCCGTCGTCCCCTATTTCAAACTCCAATATATTGTCTTTGTGGTCCAACATGGGCAGATGGATGTTTTTCTCAATACTTTCCTTATAGGAATTATCCGTCAGCTGCTGATAAGTCCCATACCCCGTGATGATGGCATCCTTGCCAGGAATCATTGTAAAGTTGACAATGCGGCCGTCATCACTCAGCACTTTAAAGGTATTACTCGGTTTCAATATCCCGGGAACATCCGGGATTTCGGACACATAATGACATAACTGCCAAATTCCTGCCAGTTCCGCAGGCCTAAACTCTGCGCTCTCCTGCGCATTGGCTCCCGCTACCGCAAGCAGCACCGCTGCCAGCATGGTAAAGAAATAGTTCCGTTTCATATTCGTATGATGTTGGTTAACGTTATGTCGTTCCGCTAGACACAAATATAAAGATTTATTTTGAGATTACAACATTTTTGGGTATAAAAAAACCGCACAAACAACAGAATGTTTGTGCGGATGATTTTATCCAGTTTGTATATTCCGAAACTTAGAACTCGGCGTTGCGCGGCGTACGCGGAAACGGTATGACATCACGGATATTCGTCATGCCCGTAACGAACAGCAGCAAGCGCTCAAAGCCTAAACCGAACCCGGAGTGGGGACATGTACCGAACTTACGGGTATCGAGATACCACCACATATCCTTCATCGGGATGTGAAGTTCGTCAATGCGCGTCATCAGCTTGTTGTAATCCGATTCACGTTCGGAACCGCCAATGATTTCTCCAATCTTCGGGAAGAGTACATCCATGGCACGCACGGTCTTGCCGTCTTCGTTCTGCTTCATATAGAACGCTTTGATTTCCTTCGGATAGTCAGTCAGGATAACCGGACGCTTGAAGTGGTCTTCCACCAGATAGCGCTCGTGTTCGGAAGCCAAGTCAACTCCCCAGTACACCGGGAATTCAAACTTATGCCCTTTGGCAACAGCCTCTTCCAATATCTTGATACCTTCCGTATAAGGCAGGCGCACGAAGCTTTCTTTCAAGACACCTTGCAGACGTTCAATCAAGCCCTTATCAAACATGTCATTGAGGAACTTCACATCGTCGGCACAGTTGTCCAAAGCCCACTGTACACAATATTTGATGAAATCTTCCGCCAGGTCCATATTGTCCGTAATATCATTGAACGCCACTTCCGGCTCAATCATCCAGAACTCTGCCAAGTGGCGGGGAGTATTGGAATTCTCGGCACGGAACGTAGGACCGAATGTATAGATGGCTCCCAATGCAGTAGCGGCAAGTTCGCCTTCCAACTGTCCGGAAACAGTCAGGCTGGCCTGCTTTCCGAAGAAGTCATCATCGTAAATAATGGAACCGTTCTCATCTTTCTTCAAGTCGTAAAGGTTCTTCGTAGTCACCTGGAACATCTGGCCTGCGCCTTCGCAGTCGGAAGCCGTGATAATCGGAGTATGAAAATAGAAGAATCCTCTGTCATGGAAGAACTTGTGGATGGCAATCGCCATATTATGACGAATACGGAACACAGCCCCGAACGTATTGGTACGGGGACGCAGATGGGCTATCTCACGGAGGAACTCCATGGAATGACCTTTCTTCTGCAACGGATACGTGTTATCGCAAGTTCCCAGCACTTCGATTTCGCGGGCCTGCACTTCGGCCTTCTGACCGGAACCGACAGATTCCGTCAGCACACCGTTTACGCTCAAACAAGCACCGGTAGTAATCTCTTTCAGCATCTCCTCATCGAAGTTACCCAAGTCTACTACAATCTGCACATTATTTATTGTAGAACCGTCATTCAGCGCGATAAAGTTTACTTGCTTACTACCTCTGCGGGTACGAACCCAGCCCTTCACGTTGACCATAGCGCCAAAATCTTCACGCTTCAGCAGGTCAACAATCTTTGTTCTACTAATCTTTTCCATAAAACAGTTATTATACCTTATTATATATTACTCAAAAGAACCCATGCGCAGGAAGTTCACCTCTTGTTCCGTGAGGTAACGCCATTCGCCGCGGCGCAGGCCTTTCTTGGTTAAACCGGCAAAATACACACGGTCCAGTTTCATCACCTTGTATCCCAGCGATTCGAAGATACGACGCACGATACGATTCTTGCCGGAGTGGATTTCAATACCGACATCATCTTTCTTGAAGTCATCCGTATAGCTGATGGCATCTGCATGGATTTCCCCGTCATCCAGTTGAATACCGGCTGCAATCTGCTCCATATCGGCTTTTGTCAGGTTCTTGTCCAAATGCACATGATATATCTTCTTCTTCAGATACTTGGGATGCGTCAGCTTGGAAGCCAGGTCACCATCGTTTGTCAGCAGCAACACACCTGTAGTATTACGGTCCAGACGACCTACCGGATAAATACGTTCGTCGCATGCGCCCTTCACCAAATCCATCACCGTGCGACGTGCTTGGGGGTCATCCGAAGTAGTCACAGTATCCTTCGGCTTGTTCAGCAGTACGTAAATCTTACGTTCTATGCTGACCGTCTGGTCGTGGAACTTCACTTCATCACCGCGCTTAATCTTGGTTCCCAATTCCGTCACCACCTCTCCGTTTACAGAAACGACTCCGGCAGTGATGAATTCATCAGCCTCGCGACGGGAGCAAACACCGGCATTGGCCAGGAATTTGTTCAAGCGGATAGGCTCGTTCGGGTCCACAAACTGCTCCTTATATTCTATCTGTTTCTTCTTGCTGTACTTAGCATTGGGGTCATAATCGGCCGAACGACGGACTGGACGGCTATAGCTGTCTCTGTTGCCGTATCCGCCAGGTCTTCCACCACCCGAATTGAAGCGTGGACGATAAGGACGGTCACCACCCTCATTATTGTAGCGAGGACGCTGCGGACGGTCGCCATCTTCGCTGTTATAGCGCGGACGATAGGGACGGTCCGTATTATAAGAACGGTCGCTGTTGTAGGAGCGGTCGCCGTTATAAGGACGTTGCGGACGGTCACCACCCTCATTGCCATAACGCGGGCGCTGCGGACGGTCACTATTATAAGGGCGTTGCGGACGGTCGCCACCTTCGCTGTTATAGCGCGGACGGTAAGGACGGTCACCCGAATTGTTTCCATAAGGGCGTTGCGGACGGTCGCCGCCTTCGCTGTTATAGCGCGGACGATAGGGACGGTCGCCATTATCGTTATTGTAACGAGGACGCTGCGGACGGTCACCATTGTCCGCACCAGGATTAAAGCGCGGGCGATAAGGGCGGTCACTGTTATAAGGACGCTGCGGGCGGTCCCCGTTTTCACTGTTAAATCTGGGGCGATAAGGACGGTCGCCATTATCACGGTTGTAAGACGGACGGCTGTAGCCACCTTCCTTGTTAAATTGGTTACCATCGCGGCCGGCACCTGAGTTCTCCTCTGCGGAAGAAGCATCACGCCAAGTTTCGTTTTCTGTACTCATTGTTTTTTATTCGAATAAAATTAAACCTTGGCCTCACGGCCATTCATTGTCTCTATTATACCTTGAATTTTATATGTTTCTATAACAATTGCCGGAGTAAAAAGTTGAAATTCCTCCGGTACACTTCTGTGGTTGCTTAAATTCCCGTATAAGTATGGGGGGTAATCACCCGCAATTCTTTCTTTATCTCTTCACTTACATTCAGTCCCTCTATAAATTCCTTGATAGACGCTTCCGTAATGGCCTGATTGGTACGGGTCAACGCTTTCAACGCTTCATAAGGATGCGGATAGGCCTCGCGGCGCAGAATGGTCTGGATAGCCTCGGCCACCACGCTCCAGCAATTGTCCAGGTCACGGTAGATGGCCGGTTCGTTCAACAGCAACTTACGCAAACCCTTCAAAGAACTTTGTATGGCAATAATGATATGCCCAAACGGCATACCCACATTGCGGAGCACGGTAGAGTCCGTCAAGTCACGCTGCAAACGGGAAACCGGCAGTTTTACCGCCAAGTGCTCAAGAATAGCATTCGCCATGCCCAGGTTTCCTTCCGCATTTTCAAAGTCAATCGGGTTCACCTTGTGCGGCATCGCGCTGGAGCCCACCTCACCGGCTTTAATCTTCTGCTTGAAATATTCCATAGAGATATATTGCCAGAAGTCACGGTTCATATCAATCATCACCGTATTGATGCGCTTCATGGCATCAAAGATGGCAGACAGATTATCGTAATTGGATATCTGGGTAGTATACTCCTCGCGTTCCAAGCCAAGCTTTTCGGAAACGAACTTATTGCCGAATGCCTTCCAGTCATATTCCGGATAAGCCACATGATGGGCATTGTAATTACCCGTAGCGCCACCGAACTTTGCTGTCACCGGACAAGCCTTCAGCGTTGCCAACTGGCGTTCCAGACGGTAGACAAACACCATTACCTCCTTGCCCAAACGGGTAGGCGAAGCCGGTTGTCCGTGTGTCTTGGCAAGCATGGGGATAGCGGCCCACTCTTCCGCATAAGCACGGAGCTGCGCTATCAGTTCCTCTATTTGAGGATAGTACACCTGCTCCAACGCCTCCTTTACAGACAAAGGAACAGACGTATTGTTGATATCTTGTGAAGTCAGGCCAAAATGGATGAACTCCTTATAGTCGTCCATACCACCCAACTTGTCAAACTCTTCTTTCAAGAAATACTCCACAGCCTTCACATCATGGTTCGTCACGCTCTCAATGTCCTTAATGCGTTGCGCGTCGGCTTCGGAAAAGTTACGGTAAATGTTTCTCAAGGTTTCGAAAACACCCTTATCCACCCCTTTCAGCTGCGGCAAAGGCAGCTCACACAGCGTGATAAAGTATTCTACTTCAACTTGTACACGGTATTTAATCAGTGCAAATTCTGAAAAATAGGCAGCCAAAACATCTGTTTTGCCTCTGTATCGACCGTCAATCGGAGAGATTGCGGTAAGTAAATCAAGTTTCATACGTCGTATTTATGATGATAATTATCGGACTGCAAAATTACTGCTTTTTTCTGAGTAACAAGACATAAAGAATAAAGATTTTAAGAAAAGGAAGTTAATGGATAAAAAAATGGCCTTACAATCGCTTGCAAGACCACCTTCGAATGAAAATTTCCAGTGGGCGTTGACGGATTCGAACCGCCGACCCTCTGCTTGTAAGGCAGATGCTCTGAACCAGCTGAGCTAAACGCCCTTTTAATAAACGAAAGTGCTTGTTTTTTTGTGTGGGCGTTGACGGATTCGAACCGCCGACCCTCTGCTTGTAAGGCAGATGCTCTGAACCAGCTGAGCTAAACGCCCGTACACTTCCGTTTCAAAAGCGATGCAAAGGTACAGCTTATTTTGACATTACCAAAACTTTTGCATAATATTTTTCGATATTTTTTTAGTCATTTAGCGACACACTCTGTTTTTCAAGCATTTAGTACGTTCACTTTTTTGCCTCATTTTTCCGGATAACCTTTGCCGGATTGCCAACGGCTATGCTATCGGATGGAATATCTTTCGTCACCACACTACCCGCACCGATGATACAACGGTCGCCGATGGTGACGCCTGGACACAAAATGGCACCGCCGCCAATCCAGCAATCCTCTCCTATCGTCACCGGATAGGCATATTCCTTTTCCGTACGACGCTCGATATAATCCATCGGATGATGGGGAGTGTATATCTGTACGCATGGACCGACCAACGTATGGGCACCAATCGTGATATATCCCCCGTCCAGGAAAGTGCAATTGGCATTGACAAAGACATGTTCACCCAGCCGGATACCATCCCCATGGTCGCAATGGAACGGTGGACAGATGACGGACGTGGCGGGAATGCCCGGTACCAGCTCCTCCAGCAAGCTCCGGTAATCCTCATCGTAAGTACTCATCACACGCATTTTTGCCAGCAAGCGCTTGGCATGCTTGAACTTCACCTGTATCTCCGGAACGGACATATCCGCCAACTGGGAGCTACGCATTTTTTCCACTTCATTCATATTATTTCTTCTTTTGATTCATACAGAGACTCAGCCCCGAACAAAAATACGGAAATAAACGCAGTATACCAAAAGAGCGGAAAACCTTTCGGCTTTCCGCTCCTGCAATCGTTTACAGAGCAAACAATTTATTTGTACTCCTGCCAGCTCTTAATCTGGATATCTTCCAGCTTCATTTCGCAGAATGCCTCGATAAAGGCACTTGCCAGGCGGGCATTGGTAATCAACGGAATGTTGTGGTCGATGGCACCGCGACGAATCTTGTAGCCATTGGTCAGCTCGCGTTTCGTATGGTTCTTCGGAATGTTGACAATCAGGTCGAAGGCATGGTCGGCAATCATCGTCATCACGTTGTTTTCCGCATCCGGGCGTTCATCCGGCCAGTAAACGGCTTCCGTCGTCACGCCATGGGCGTTGAGGAAAGCGGCTGTACCTGCCGTAGCATAAATCTTATAGCCTTTGGCAAAGAGCATGCGGCTGGCATCCAGCAAATCCACCTTGGACTTCATGGCTCCGGAGGAGAACATCACGCCCTTCTCGGGACGGGGGATTCTGAATCCGGTAGCAATCATGGCATTCAGCAATGCTTCGGAGAAGTCGTCGCCAATACAGCCTACCTCGCCCGTAGACGACATGTCCACACCCAATACCGGGTCTGCCTTGTGCAGACGGGAGAAGGAGAACTGGCTTGCCTTCACACCGATACGGTCGATGTCGAATGCCGACTTGTCCGGTTGTGTATAGGGAGCGTCCAGCATGATACGGGTAGCAGTCTCGATGAAGTTACGCTTCAGCACCTTGGATACGAACGGGAAGCTGCGCGATGCACGGAGGTTACACTCGATAACCTTCACCTCGTTGTTGCGTGCCAGGAACTGGATATTGAAAGGACCGGAAATATTGAGTTCCTTCGCAATCTGGCGGCTGATTTTCTTGATGCGGCGTGCCGTTGCAAAGTAAATCTTCTGTGCCGGGAATACCAGCGTAGCGTCACCGGAGTGTACACCGGCAAACTCTACGTGCTCGGAGATGGCGTATTCCACCACTTCACCGTTTTGGGCAACAGCGTCGAACTCGATTTCCTTGGTGTTCTGCAAGAACTGGGATACCACCACCGGATATTCCTTAGATACCTCAGCAGCCATCTTCAAGAAGTTTTCCAGTTCTTCTTCATCGTAGCATACATTCATCGCAGCACCGGAGAGTACGTAAGACGGACGCACCAGTACCGGATAGCCCACCTTCTCTACAAAGCCTTTCACATCTTCCAGGCTAGTGAGTTCCTGCCAAGCCGGTTGGTCGATGCCCAGCTGGTCGAGCATGGCAGAGAACTTGTTACGGTTTTCGGCACGGTCGATGGAGATGGGGGAAGTACCCAACACGGGAACTGACTGGCGGTGAAGCTTCATTGCCAGGTTGTTCGGTATCTGTCCACCCACGGACACGATGACACCGCGCGGCTGCTCCAGGTCGATAACGTCGAGCACACGCTCGAAGGAGAGCTCGTCGAAGTAGAGACGGTCGCACATGTCGTAGTCCGTAGAAACGGTTTCGGGGTTATAGTTAATCATGATGGACTTGTAGCCCAGCTTGCGGGCAGTCTGGATGGCATTCACCGAACACCAGTCGAACTCTACAGACGAACCGATGCGGTAAGCGCCCGAACCAAGCACAACCACTGATTTTTCATTCTTATAATAGTTCACATCATAACCTTGAACGGCATACGTCATGTAGAGGTAGTTCGTCAGTTCCGGATGTTCGGAAGCCACCGTATTGATGCGCTTCACGGCGGGCAGGATGCCCAGCTCCTTACGACGGGCGCGTACGGCAAGGTTTTCCTTCTCCATATTGCCTTGCGGATTCAGCACGAAGCGGGCAATCTGGAAGTCGGAGAAGCCAAGCACTTTTGCTTCGCGCAGCACGTCGGCGGGGATGTCTTCCACCTTATTATATTGAGAAAGTTTCTGCTTGTAGTCTACGATGTTCTTCAGCTTGCCCAAGAACCAGGGGTCAATCTTGGTCAGCTCAAAGATGCGGTCGATGGCATATCCCTTTTCCAGAGCCTCGGCAATGGCAAAGACGCGCAGGTCGGTGGGATGTGACAGTTCGTAATCCAAGTCATCGAACTCCACTCCCTCATTGCCCACGAATCCGTGCATTCCCTGACCAATCATACGCAAGCCCTTCTGGATAATTTCTTCAAAGGAACGTCCGATAGACATGATTTCGCCTACCGACTTCATGCTGGAGCCAATTTCGCGGCTGACACCTACGAACTTTGTCAAGTCCCAACGCGGAATCTTGCAAATCAGGTAGTCAAGCTGCGGAGCTGCATATGCCGAGTTGGGAGTTCCCATCTCGCCGATTTGGTCGAGCGTATAGCCCAACGCAATCTTGGCAGCCACGAATGCCAGCGGATAACCGGTAGCCTTGGAAGCCAATGCGGAAGAACGGGACAGACGGGCGTTCACCTCGATGACACGATAGTCGTTTGTCTCGGCGTTGAACGCATACTGGATGTTACATTCGCCCACGATGCCCAGGTGGCGGATACATTTGGTGGAAAGCTCCTGCAACATTTTCACCTGCTCGTCGGTCAATGAGCAAGTGGGAGCCACTACGATGGACTCACCCGTATGGATGCCCAGCGGGTCGAAGTTTTCCATGCTTGCCACCGTGAAGCAGTGGTCGTTGGCAT
>OGWQ01001536.1_pt1 | contig 12904 bp, 8 predicted proteins | sample 1576091 | NCBI WGS metagenome assembly OGWQ01 (sample SAMEA3541584, study PRJEB24748) | human gut metagenome | biome: human gut; feature: human-associated habitat; material: faeces | place: China | collected 2012
ACCGCTTATTATCATATCTCACGTCTGGATTTAAAGACAAAGAAGATCGAACTTGTGAAAAGATCCCGGAAAATGGAGCTGGGCATTTCCCAAAAAAGCGCAGACTGGAATTCGCAGTTTGAGGTCATCAAAGATGTGATAGCAGAACCGTTTGTACAAAAGTACATAGATTTTTTTGATACACAGACCATGGCCGCACGGCTTCGTAATAAAGAGTCCATGTCTTTTGAATTCAAAAAAAGGATGGGAAATGGTTCCTTGCCATGATCGTTCCACAGAACTATGATAAAGACGGAAATGTTACATCGGTGCTGCTTGCAAACCGGGATGTGACAGATGAAAAACTGCGGGAATTGAGGCAGGAGGAAGAACTGCGGGAAGCTAAATTAAATGCGGAAACTGCAAGTAAGGCCAAATCCACATTTCTTTTCAATATGTCCCATGACATCAGAACGCCTATGAATGCGATCATCGGTTATGCAGATCTGGCATCCAGACACCTGGAAGACACAGAAAAACTTAGCAGATATGTCGATAACATTCAGATATGCGGGAGAAAACTGTTATCGTTACTCAGTAATGTCCTGGATCTTGCAAGAATTGAAAATAACAAGGTCGAAATGAAATATGCCGTGTCGGATGTCCGGGAAGACTTTACGAATTGTGTTACAATGTTCCAGCAACAGGCAGAAAGTAAGAACCAGACTCTGTGTATGACAGAACATATCCTGTATCCGTATGTATATGTGGATGAACCACATTTATCGGAAGTCTGCATCAACATCATAAGTAATGCGGTCAAGTATACAAATGCGGGCGGTACAATATCCTGTAAGGTTGCACAGAGACCTTGTGAGAATGAAGACTGGTGTGATATGATCATCAGTATTACCGATAATGGAATTGGTATGACAGAAGAGTTCCAAAAGCATATCTTTGAAGCGTTTGAAAGAGAGCGGACTTCTACGATTACCCATATTGAGGGTATCGGCATCGGCATGGGAATCGTGAAAAAGCTTGTGGATCTGATGGGTGGTACGATAGAGGTGGAAAGTAAACTTGGTGAGGGATCCACTTTTACAGTGACGATCCCTTGCAAAAAAGCATCAAAAGAAGAAGCTTTAGAGAAGAAAAATCAGAATCCACGAAGTAAGAAGTCGCTAAAAGGCGTCCGGGTCCTGCTGGTCGAAGACAATGAGATCAATGCGGAGATCGCGACAGAACTGTTGAAAGAAGAAGGGTGTATTGTCGAAGTTGCAACTGACGGAGTTGCATGTATCAGCATGATTGAAAAGGCAGATGCGGACTATTACAAGATGATCCTTATGGATATTCAGATGCCGGTTATGAATGGGTTCGATACGACATTAACCATCCGGAAGATGAAGGATGATAAAAAAGCGATGATCCCGATCATAGCTATGACTGCCAATGCCTTTGCAGAAGACAGACAGAAGGCACTTTCTGTCGGGATGAATGACCACGTTGCCAAGCCTGTTGATATGAACATCCTTGCGCCAACGATGATGAAATATTTATAAAAGTGGGGAATAAAAAAATGAACAGAGAAAAAAAACAGGTTGTCACACCGGACAATCTAAAAGAAATTGCCGTCATGACGATAGCAGTGGGGATCATCGCTGCGGCCGTGTATTTCTTTCTGATTCCGAGCCAGACCTCGATCAGCAGCGTATCTGCGCTGGCGATCATTATTGCGCATTATGTACCGTTACATGTATCAACGGTTACGATGATACTGAATGTGGTCTTACTGCTGATCGGATTTATAACCTGTGGGAAAGAATTTGGGGCGAAGACGGTATATACAAGTATTTTGCTGCCACTGTATCTGGCAGTATTTGAACATGTATTTCCGGATTTTGAATCGCTGACGAACAGTACGGAACTGGACGTGTTATGTTATGTTCTCGTCGTAAGCTTCGGACTCAGCATCTTATTTAATATGAATGCGTCATCCGGCGGACTGGATATCGTGGCAAAGATCATGAATAAATATCTTCATGTCGAACTGGGAAAAGCGATGTCCATCTCAGGAATGTGTGTGGCACTTTCTTCCGCATTGATCTATGATAAAAAAGCGGTCGTACTGAGTGTGCTTGGTACATACTTTAACGGTATTGTGCTGGATCATTTTATCTTTGGACAGAATGTGAAGAGACGTGTCTGTATCATCACAAAATATGAAGAAGAGGTACGCCGGTTCATTCTGCATGAGCTGCACAGCGGGGCAACGTTCTACGAGGCAGTAGGTGCTTACAATATGCAGAAATACAGAGAGATCATTACAATCGTAGATAAGAACGAATATCAGAAACTGATGAATTATGTCAGTAAAAAAGATCCGGAGGCATTCGTAACCGTATACACGGTATCCGATATGCGCTACCGGCCGAAAGTTAAATCATTTTAACGGAGGAAAACATATGAAGACAAAAGCTAAAATAATCATCGCGGCAGTTCTTGCCATTGCGATCAGCATCGGTTCGATAGCCATATATAAGCATATTACCGGTCCGAAAGAAGAGAGCATACCGCTTGAGACGACGCTGGAAGATGCAGCGGAGCTGACGACACAGAAGATGATCATCTCGGATGTATTCAGGAGCACAAAGGGAGAGATCCCGCTGATCAACAAGAACAGATTTCTCGTACAATACAAGACGACAGTGACTGCGGGACTGGATGTACAGAAAGCTGTCATAAAGGAGACAGACGACAAGATCCAGATATCTATTCCGCACTGCACGGTCAATGAGGATTCTATTAAGATCAAATCCAGTGATCTGAAGATATATGATACGAATTTTGCGATTATGAGTATCGATAAAGAGGCGGTTATGGAACTTGTCGCAGAGGCTGAGAAGAAAGCAAAGGAAAAAGCCGGATCGGATGAATACGGATTTCTTGAAAATGCGGACAAGAATGCAAAGAAAGTAATCAAGGGCATGTTCGAAAATGTATCGAATGGAAAAGAAGTAATCGTGTCTTTCCAGAATTAGACCGGAAATGAAGGAGGTAAAAAATGACAATACAGGAATGCTATGAAGCGATTGGAGGAAACTATGAAGATGTCTTAAGACGCCTTCGCAGTGAAGTACTGATCCGGAAATTCACATTAAAGTTCCTTGAAGATCAGAGTTATTCACTGTTAAAGCAGGCTTTGGGGGATAACAATTATGAAGAGGCTTTCCGTGGTGCACACACACTGAAAGGTGTATGTCAGAATCTTTCCTTTGACCGTCTGTATGAAGTGAGCAGTGAGCTGACAGAACTTTTGAGAGACCGGACCGGAGAGAAGCCGGGGATACCGGAAGCAATGGAAAAAGTAACAAAAGAATATGAGGCAACAATCGAAGAAATTAAGAAGCTGCAGGAGTAATCTCCTACAGCTTCTTTTTTAACATTTCCGGATTGGATGCATAAGCCAGTACCGTGTCAGCAGTAATGCGTCCGTTTTTATAGAGCGAAAGAAGACTGGAATCCATAGAGACCAGATCATTTCCCGCAGAGGAATAGATGAGACCGTCGATCTGCGGGATCTTGTTATTACGGATCATGTTGCGGATCGCAGGATTGACGATCATGATCTCGAATGCAGAGGTGATACCACCGTCAGCAGTCATCACAAAGGTTGAAGGTGAGAAGGGAACGATTAATGGAGCTAATGTAACATTAGATACACTTGCACCTGAGTAACAAAAAAGTAATAAAAATCAAGAAAAGGATCACGGACCGGAAAAAGGACCGGCCGTTCTTTTTTGTTGAGTTAACCGGGGAAAAGGATTATAATAGAGAATGCGTGGAATAAGACGCAGGAAAGACAGGAAAAGGGCAAAGTATATGTAAACGGAGAAAAAGTAAGATACAACGGAGAGATCGGAACGGTGAAGGTGTCCGATATCGAAGGAAAAATTGAGTGGTATATGGGAAGACCATAACAGAACGACAGAGGAGAATAGAAATTATGCGGGGGAAAAAACAGACAGCAGCCGTAGTTCTTGCGGTGATACTGGCGGTGACAGCAGGGAACCCGCACAGTACGGTATACGCGGAGCCGGACAGCACCGGGAATGCGCAGTCAGCAGACGCAGCGGCAGATGATACCCGGAAAGAAGAGAAAAAAGAAGAAGACATGACTCCGGAAGAGCTGGAAAAGAAGGCAGAAGAAGATGCCTATAAGATGGAGATCCAGTCGAACAGCTGGAAGAACTGGCCGCAAGGACCGGGAACATACGGAGAAGCAGCGATCGTGATGGATGCAGGAACCGGAAGCATCTTATATGCGAAGAATATTGATGGGCATGAATATCCGGCCAGCATCACAAAAGTTCTGACCAGTCTTATCGCATTAAAATATGGCAACCTGTCAGATCAGGTAACATTTTCGAATGACTGTATATCTTTTATGCAGCCGGGAGATTCTTCCGTAGGATTAAAAGAAGGAAATGTGATCTCATTGGAACAGGCGTTGTATGCGACACTGCTTGCCTCGGCAAATGAAGCAGCCTATGCGGTTGCGGAAAATGTCGGGAAGAATGCCGGGCATGATTACAACTGGTTCATACAGCAGATGAACGAGGAGTGCAAAAGTCTCGGCGGGGAGAACTCGAACTTTGTCAATGCGAACGGGCTTCATGATGACAATCATTATACCTGCGCACGTGACATGGCTTTGATCGGTCGGGAGATCTGGCGTTATCCGGAATTCTTAAAGATCTGTCAGGAGCAGAGTTATACGATCCCGGCATCCGATACAACGGAAGAACACGTATTTCCACAGCATCATAAGATGCTCATAAAAGAAAATAAAAATTACTACCAGTATGTGGTTGCAGGAAAGACGGGATATACATCCAACGCTTTATCCACACTGATCACTCTGGCCGATAATGGTAATATGAAACTGGTGTGTGTCGTACTCAGGACGCATGGAGCGAATATATATCCGGATACAAAGAATCTGTTTGAATATGTATTTAATAATTTCCAGAAGATTTCGGTGGCAGATGAGAAGAAGCCGGCGGAAGTAAAAGAATTCATATCGGCATCGGATGAAAGTGAGGATGCTAGATCCGCACAGACGGGCGGGAATGAGTACCGGCCGCTGGAAGATGGCTATGTGATCCTGCCGAAGGATGTCTCATACAAAGATACAGACTATGAGATTACAGACGTAGATGAAAAGACCGGAGAAGGGACGATCCAATATACTTATGATGGTCATCCGGTAGGAAGTGCGACAGCAAAGTTCACGGAAGAATACCTGCAGAAAATAAGTACGGGAAAAGAACGTGTGGATAATAAGAAGGAGAATGTGGATAACTCCTGGACAACGAAGAACTCCGGTGGAAAATTAAGTGCAAAGAGCATCTGGGCGAATTTCGTGCAGAAAGCAAAAGCGGCATGGACGTTCAGTCAGAAGAAATTTGCCGGGAAATCAGCTTCGGAACAATATATGATCGCCGGGGGATGTGTGGCGCTGGTGATCCTGATCTTCAGTCTGATCGTTGTATTGATACGCCGGAGAAGATAAATGGCAGAGGATACATGAAAAATAAGGTAAAACCCCTTGACGGATTTTAGGATTGTTGCATATAATAAAGGGTGTGAAAAACGCTGACGAAGACAGTAGGATATAACAGAACGCAGCAGCGAGCCGGGGATGGTGGAAGTCCGGTGCAAGTAAGATATATCTGAATATCACTTCTGAGTTGCAGATTTTGAAAGGTTTCGGTAAGATGTGTAGAAAGATCCGGTGACCGAGTAAAAACTGACGGCATTCCTCCGTTACAGGGAAGACATATGATGGTATGTTAGGTGGTTTATAAACGTAAGTACAGCTTTCGTCCTATACAGGGCGGAAGCTTTTTTAATTCAATGTTTTAATTTTATGGAGGTAAATATGTATAAGAAAGTTTCTACGGATCTTAATTTTGTAGACAGAGAAAAACAGACAGAGAAATTCTGGGAAGACAATGACATCTTCAGAAAAAGTATGCGTGACCGTGAAGGCAACGAGATCTATATGTTCTACGACGGTCCTCCGACAGCCAACGGAAAACCGCACATCGGACACGTTCTGACACGTGTTATCAAGGATATGATCCCAAGATACCGTACAATGAAGGGATACGAAGTTCCAAGAAAGGCCGGATGGGATACACACGGACTTCCGGTAGAGCTGGAAGTTGAGAAGCTTCTCGGACTGGACGGAAAAGACCAGATCGAAAAATACGGTATGGAGCCATTCATTAAGAAATGTAAAGAAAGCGTATGGAAATACAAAGGTATGTGGGAAGATTTCTCTAATACCGTAGGTTTCTGGGCGGATATGGATGACCCATATGTAACATATGATAACAACTTCATCGAGTCTGAGTGGTGGGCACTCAAGAGAATCTGGGACAAGAAGCTCCTGTATAAAGGATTCAAGATCGTGCCATACTGTCCTCGTTGCGGAACTCCGCTTTCTGCACAGGAAGTAGCGCAGGGTTATAAAGATGTAAAAGAACGTTCTGCGATCGTTCGTTTCAAAGTAGTAGGAGAGGATGCATATTTCCTCGCATGGACAACCACACCATGGACGCTTCCGTCTAACATTGCACTCTGTGTGAACCCGGAAGAAGATTATGCGAAAGTAAAAGCTGCCGACGGCTATACTTATTACATGGCTGTTGCACTTCTCGATACCGTACTTGGCAGACTTGCCGATGAAGAAAACGGAACAAAGGCTTACGAGATCCTTGAGACATACAAAGGAAAAGATCTCGAATATAAAGAGTACGAGCCATTATACCAGTGTGCTTACGACTGCGCTTCCAAGCAGAACAAGAAAGCATTCTTCGTTACATGCGATACCTATGTAACACTGACAGACGGTACCGGTGTGGTTCATATCGCTCCTGCGTTTGGTGAAGACGATGCCAAGGTCGGACGTAGATATGATATGCCGTTCGTTCAGTTGGTAGACGAAAAAGGTAACATGGGAGAGACGACTCCGTTTGCCGGATTATTCGTTAAGAAGGCTGATCCGGAAGTATTAAAAGACCTCGACGGACGCGGACTTCTCTACGATGCACCGAAGTTCGAGCACAGCTATCCACACTGCTGGAGATGTGATACACCACTTATTTACTACGCTCGTGAATCATGGTTCATCAAGATGACAGAAGTAAAAGATGACCTGATCGCCAACAACAATACAATCAACTGGATTCCGGAAAGCATCGGTAAAGGACGTTTCGGCGACTGGCTTGAGAACGTTCAGGACTGGGGTATCAGCCGTAACCGTTACTGGGGAACTCCACTGAATATCTGGGAGTGTGAATGCGGACACCAGCATTCGATCGGAAGCATCGAAGAGCTGAAAGAAATGTCCGATAACTGTCCGGATGAGATCGAACTTCACCGTCCATACATCGACGAAGTAACGATCAAGTGCCCATGCTGCGGAAAGCAGATGCACAGAGTACCGGAAGTTATCGACTGCTGGTTCGACAGTGGATCTATGCCATTTGCACAGCACCACTATCCATTTGAGAATAAAGAATTATTTGAAAAGCAGTTCCCTGCAGACTTCATTTCCGAGGCTGTTGACCAGACCCGTGGATGGTTCTACTCACTGCTTGCAATCTCAACACTGATCTTCAACAAAGCACCATACAAGAACGTTATCGTACTTGGACACGTGCAGGATGAGAATGGTCAGAAGATGAGTAAGTCCAAAGGAAATGCAGTTGATCCATTCGACGCACTGGAGAAATACGGAGCAGATGCGATCCGCTGGTACTTCTATGTCAACAGTGCACCATGGCTTCCGAACCGTTTCCACGGAAAAGCCGTTGTAGAAGGACAGAGAAAGTTCATGGGAACATTGTGGAACACATATGCGTTCTTTGTACTGTATGCGAATATCGATGATTTCGATGCAACAAAATACACACTGGAATACGACAAACTGTCCGTTATGGATAAATGGCTTCTGTCTAAGCTCAATTCCGCAATCAAGGCAGTAGACTATGATCTGTCCAACTACAAGATTCCGGAGGCTGCAAAGGCACTTCAGAGCTTCGTAGATGACATGAGTAACTGGTATGTAAGACGAAGCCGTGAACGTTTCTGGGCAAAAGGAATGGAACAGGATAAGATCAATGCTTACATGACTCTGTACACAGCACTGGTTGAGATCTGTAAGACGGCAGCGCCGATGATCCCGTTCATGACAGAAGAGATCTATCAGAACCTGGTAAGAAGCGTGGACGAGAGTGCTCCGGAAAGTATCCATCTGTGTGACTTCCCGGTTGTAAATGAAGCACATATCGATACAGAACTGGAAGCTAATATGGACAATGTTCTGAAGCTGGTTGTTATGGGACGTGCATGCAGAAATACTGCAAATATCAAGAACCGTCAGCCAATCGGACAGATGTATGTTAAAGCTGATTTTGAAGTACCGGAATTTTACAAAGACATCGTAAAAGATGAATTAAATGTAAAGAATGTAACATTTACACAAGATGTTCGTGACTTTACTTCATATACTTTTAAACCTCAGTTAAAGACAGTGGGACCAAAATATGGTAAAATGTTAGGAGGTATTAAAGCAGCACTCGATAACCTCGAAGGAAATGCAGCAATGGATGAGTTAAATGCTACAGATGCCCTGAAGCTTGATATCAATGGACAGGAAGTGACTCTGTTCCGCGAAGATCTGTTGATCGAATCTGCACAGATGCCGGGATATGTATCTGAGAATGACAACGGAATTACAGTTGTTATGGATACAAACCTTTCCGAAGAACTTCTGGAAGAAGGATTTGTACGTGAGATCATCAGTAAAGTGCAGACCATGCGTAAGGAAGCCGGATTCGAAGTTATGGATAAGATCGCAGTATCTTATGAAGGTACAGAAAAAGCAGAGAAAGTATTTGCAGACAATGCATCTACGATCGCAGATGAAACACTTGCACTGGAAGTTACAAAAGCAGCACCAGCAGGCTACACGAAAGAGTGGAAGATCAATGGAGAAGCTGTAACGATCGGTGTGGAAAAGAGATAATCAAAGCCCAGTTTTTTAGAAGGGAAGTAGAAAATGTATAATCCAAGATTTGAAAAAGACGTATTTAAAAGAGATGTACGGAACAATGTAAAGACATTGTTCCGTAAGGAAGTAGAAGAGGCAACTCCGCAGCAGTTGTTCCAGGCAGTTTCTTATGCTGTAAAGGAAGCCATCATCGATGACTGGCTTGCAACACAGAAACAGTATGAGAAAGACGATCCGAAGACCGTATATTACATGTCCATGGAATTCCTGCTCGGAAGAGCTCTCGGAAACAACCTGATCAACATGACGGCATATAAGGAAGTAAAAGAAGCTCTGGAAGAGATGGGAATCGACCTGAACGTGATCGAGGACCAGGAGCCGGATCCAGCACTTGGTAACGGTGGACTCGGACGTCTGGCAGCTTGTTTTCTGGATTCTCTTGCAACACTGGGATATGCATCTTATGGATGCGGTATCCGTTACCGTTATGGTATGTTCAAGCAGAAGATCAGAGACGGCTATCAGGTAGAAGCACCGGATAACTGGTTAAAAGACGGCAACCCGTTCGAGCTTCGCAGACCGGAATATGCGAAAGAAGTACGTTTTGGCGGAAATATCCGTGTGGAATACGATGAGACAGGAAAGACACACTTCGTTCAGGAGAACTATGAATCTGTAATGGCGATCCCTTATGATTATCCGATCGTAGGATACGGCAACCACATCGTGAATACACTCCGTATCTGGGATGCAGAAGCGATCGTAGACTTCCAGTTAGATTCTTTTGATCGTGGAGATTATCACAAAGCCGTTGAGCAGGAGAACCTTGCGAAGAATATCGTAGAAGTGCTTTATCCAAATGATAACCACATCGCAGGAAAAGAACTGAGACTGAAACAGCAGTATTTCTTCGTATCAGCAAGTATCCAGGCTGCAATTACAAAGTTTAAAAAGAAACATGGTGATATCAGCAAACTGCCGGAGAAAGTAACATTCCAGATGAATGATACACATCCGACAGTAGCAGTAGCAGAGCTGATGCGTATTCTTCTTGATGAGGAGAATCTCGGATGGAATGAAGCATGGGATATCACAACAAAATGCTGTGCATATACGAACCATACGATCATGGCAGAAGCACTTGAGAAATGGCCGATCGATCTGTTCTCAAGACTCCTTCCACGTATTTATCAGATCATCCAGGAGATCGACCGCCGCTTTGTCGAGCAGGTAAGAGCACAGTATCCTGGTAATGAAGAGAAAGTAAAGAAGATGGCGATCCTGATGGACGGTCAGGTTAAGATGGCACATCTTGCGATCGTTGCAGGCTATTCTGTCAACGGTGTTGCAAAGCTGCATACAGAGATCCTGAAGAACCAGGAACTGAAAGACTTCTATCAGATGATGCCGGAGAAGTTCAACAATAAGACGAATGGTATCACACAGAGACGTTTCCTTATGCATGCGAACCCGTTGCTTGCCGACTGGGTAACAGAGAAGCTCGGAACAAAAGAGTGGATCACAGACCTGTCCAAGATGAGTGGACTGAAGGAATGGCTGGACGACGAAGAGGCCCTGAAAGAATTCATGACGATCAAGTTCAAGAACAAAGAGCGTCTGGCCGCTTATATCAAAGAGCACAACGGTGTAGAAGTAGATCCAAGATCAATCTTCGATGTACAGGTAAAACGTCTGCACGAATACAAACGTCAGCTGCTTAATATCCTGCATGTAATGTATCTGTATAACCAGATCAAAGATCATCCGGAGATGTCCTTCTATCCTAAGACATACGTCTTCGGTGCAAAGGCTTCCGCAGGATATATCCGTGCAAAAGAGATCATCAAACTGATCAACTCGGTTGCGGATGTGATCAACAATGACCGCAGTATCAACGGCAAACTGAAAGTTGTATTTATCGAAGATTACCGTGTATCGAACGCAGAGCTGATCTTCGCGGCAGCAGATATCAGTGAGCAGATTTCTACAGCTTCCAAGGAAGCTTCCGGAACCGGTAACATGAAGTTCATGATGAACGGGGCACCGACACTCGGAACAATGGATGGAGCGAATGTAGAGATCGTAGACGAAGTTGGAATCGACAATGCATTTATCTTCGGACTGAGCGCAGATGAAGTTATCAACTACGAGCAGAACGGTGGATATAATCCATACGATATCTACAACAACGATCCGGATATCAGAAGAGTGGTAGACCAGCTGGTTGATGGAACTTATGCAAACGGTGATAAAGAGATGTATCGTGACCTTTACAACAGCCTTCTGAATAATCAGGGTGGTGCAAGAGCAGATATGTACTTTATCTTAAAAGACTTCCGTTCTTATGCGGATGCACAGGCCCGTGCAATGGAAGCTTATAAAGACACAGACAAATGGGCTAAGATGGCTCTTAAGAATACCGCTTGCTGCGGTAAGTTCTCGGCAGACAGAACGATCCAGGAATATGTAGATGATATCTGGCATCTGGATCATGTTGTGATCAATGAGGATGAACTGGAATATTAAAAAAAACCCTCTCATACCTTAAGGTATGGGAGGGTTTTTTTGTGCCAATGGGGACGGGGAAAGTGGCTCTGCTGTCGGGGAGGTGTGCAATATATGAGACGATACAGGATAATAAGTGAAAAAGTGAAACGGGCCGGCTGCTGGCTGCTTATCATAGTTCTGCTTCCGTATATCATAACCGTATTTATAAACGGACCGAAGGTTATCACTGCTTCAAAAGCAGATGAAACGATGGTGAAAATAAAGAAAAACGGAAAGATGCCTGTGGAAGAGTATTGTATCGGAGTACTGGCCAGGGACATGCCGGCAGATTATGAGAAAGAAGCACTGAACGCACAGGCAGTGCTCATCCGGACAGAAGTATACCGCATGATTCAGGAAGCCGGTGGAGGCGCTGATTGAAGCCGGCCGGGTCCGTGTCAACGGGGTGCAGGCGGAGCTTGGGCAGAAGGCGGATGCCGAAACAGATGAAATCTGCGTGGGGCATGCGGTATGCGGAAAATTACCGGAAGTTAAAAAACGCACTGGAATATACTGCGGGACAAGTGCTGTTCTATGGAAATGGTCTGGCAATGACACCATTTTTTAATCTGAGTAACGGATATACAAGAGACGCAAAAGAGGTGCTTGGAAAGGAAGAGTATCCTTATCTGAAAATCGTGGAATGCCCCGTGGATGTAAATGCTGAAAATGAGATACAGACGGTGATACTGGAAGTGAAGAGTGAACAAAAAGGTGAAAATGAGGGAACTACAGGTATCGAAACGCTGGATGTGGAGATACAAAAGACAGATTCCGTGGGATATGTATTGAAGATCCGCGTGGGAGACAAGGTAATGAGCGGGGAAGAATTCAGAAATAAATATCATCTGGCTTCCAGTTGTTTTACGCTGCAACCTTATAATGGAAAGTTAAGAGTAACCACAAGAGGAGCTGGTCACGGAATCGGTATGAGTCAGTACACGGCAAATGAGATGGCAAAAAAGAAACAAGGATATAGAAAAATATTAAAATATTTTTTTGAAGGAACGGATATAAAAGAAGTGACAGAAATTATAAAAAATGTATAACTACATCACGATCTGGCAAAAATATGGTCAGAGGTGGTGATGAAATGAAGAAAAACGAAAAAACGTCTATGTCCAAACGGCGTGCTACCGTGGCAGCAGTGTTATGTTTTGTGGCAGCAATTGCAATAGCAGGAACATATACATTTAATGATTACAGGAAAACGCAGAAAAATGAGCTGGCGAAGGCGGAAGAAAAAAGCAGGCAGAAAGAGACAAAGAAAGACAACAAAGAGAACAGCGATCT
>OGWQ01001537.1_pt1 | contig 12896 bp, 8 predicted proteins | sample 1576091 | NCBI WGS metagenome assembly OGWQ01 (sample SAMEA3541584, study PRJEB24748) | human gut metagenome | biome: human gut; feature: human-associated habitat; material: faeces | place: China | collected 2012
AATAGGTTGCCGTAATGGGCCTTGGGCGGATTCGTACGACCCGCAGAGGTTAATCCCGTTATCCAGCCTGATCCGCGAGTCAAATTTTTCTGTCCGATGCGCAGGGATTCTGTCGGATGGATGGAAAGCGATACTTTCAATCCGGCGGCAACCGTCAAGGACGGAAAGATCTGCGTACTTTTTCGTGCCGAAGATAATTCGGCGACGGGTATAGGCAAACGCACTTCGCGCATAGGTTTGGCGCAAAGCGAGGACGGCGTGACGATGGAACTCCGGCATGATCCGGTACTTTTCCCGACAGAGGATGCCTTGAAGTCGTACGATTGGCCGGGCGGATGTGAAGATCCGCGCATTGCCGTAACCGAAGATGGCACCTATGTAATGCTTTACACATCGTGGAACCGCCGGATTCCGCGGCTCTGTGTGGCTACGTCGCGAGATTTGGTGAATTGGACGAAACACGGCTACGCTTTTCAGAAAGCTTACTCAGGGCGTTTCCTCGATTTGAAGAGCAAATCGGGATCGATCGTAACCAAACTCGACGGCGATAAACTCGTCATCTCGCGCGTAAACGGTAAATATCTGATGTATTGGGGTGAACGGATGATCAATATTGCCACGTCGGATGACTTGATCAACTGGACTCCGGAATTGGATGAAAACGGAGAACTGAAAGGCGTGGTCTATCCGCGGAATGGCTATTTCGATAGTGCGCTGACCGAATGCGGTCCTCCGGCTGTGCTGACCGATAAAGGCATCCTTTTGCTTTATAACGGTAAGAACCGGGTTGACGCCCACCGCGACATGCGTTATCCGGCAGGGACTTATTCCGCAGGACAACTTTTGTTCGACTCGGAGGATCCGGGAAAGGTACTCGGGCGTCTTGACGTGCCGTTCTTCCGTCCGGTGGATGATTTCGAGAAGAGCGGGCAGTATAAAGACGGTACGGTCTTCATTGAAGGATTGGTTTATTACAAATCCAAATGGTATCTTTACTACGGCTGTGCCGACTCACACGTCGGGGTTGCCGTCTATGATCCGGAGGTCGAGACGCCCGGAGATTCCGTCCCGGAAACGACTGAGGTATGAAACGGATACTTGGACTATTTCTGTTATTGGCATCGGGAATGTTCGCCGGAGCACAAACTCTCACCGTAGCCAGTTACAACCTCCGAAACGCCAATCCGAAAGATGCGGCTCAGGGAGACGGATGGGCGCAACGCTGCCCCGTAATAGCCGATCTCGTCCGTTTCCACGATTTCGACATTTTCGGTGCGCAGGAGGTGCTTCATGGCCAACTGCTGGACCTGCTTGCGGTTTTGCCCGATTATGATTATATCGGTGTGGGACGTGACGACGGCGTTGAAAAAGGCGAATACGCTCCGATCCTCTACAAGCGCGACCGGTTCCGGCTCCTTGACTCGGGACACTTTTGGCTGGCTGAAGATTCCACCCGGCCTGTCAAAGGCTGGGACGCTGCTTACGTACGCATTTGCACTTGGGGCCGGTTTCTCGACAGGAAAAGCCGCAAACGGTTCTGGTTTTTCACGTTGCATACCGATCACAAAGGTCAGCATTCACAGATAGAAAGCTGTCGGTTGGTATTGGACAAGATCCGGGAGATGTGCCGCGGTGAACGTGTCGTTCTCACGGGAGATTTCAACGTGGGCGAAACGAGTGACTGCCATGCTCTGCTGTGTGAATCCGGAATACTTGGCGACGCTTACGATGCGGCGCCGATCAGGCTGGCAACCACTGGCACGGAAAATTGGTTCGATCCCGATGTGAAGACTTTCCGGCGTATCGATCACGTTTTCATAACACCCGGTTTCCGGCCGTTGCGCTACGGCATTCTGACCGATACTTATCGAGTTCCGACTGACACGGCGGGAAAATACCGGGCACACACGCCTTCGGATCATTTTCCTGTCGTCGTGGAACTGAACTATTGAGTATTGGCAGAAACGGCCTCGAAATGTCGTGGCGGGACTTATCTTTTGCTCGGTACGCCATTTCGGATCAATTCGTAAATCTACTAACTGAATAAATTATGAAACATTTTCAAAACCATCGGCTGTTCCGGACGCTCGTCGGAGCGATACTGCTCTTGATATCGTTCTTTGCGGTTAGTCCGGTCGCCGCACAGACCTCACAGTCTGTCGTATCGGTCTCCGGTCGAGTGACCGACGCTTCGGGACAGCCGATCCCCGGTGCCAGTGTCATTGTGAAAGGCACGACCATCGGTGTTACTACAACCAACAACGGTTCGTTTTCCCTGCACAATGTCGCAACAGGGGCCACGGTCGTTGTTTCGTTCATGGGTTATGCCGACCAAGAGTTCAGCGTACTTGCCTCGAAAGATGTTTACGATGTCGTATTAGCCGAGAATGATACCCTAATCGACGATGTGGTCGTCGTAGGTTACGGCACCCAGAAAAAAGCGAATCTGACCGGCGCAGTAGCACAGGTCACGTCGAAAGAGTTGGAAAATCGCCCGGTCGCCAATCTCGGACAGGCTTTGCAGGGTATGGTTCCCAATCTCAACGTGACGGTTTCTTCGGGCAAGCCCGGTGCAGGAGCCAGTTTCCAGATTCGCGGCACGGGTTCGCCCAACGGCGGCAGTCCGCTGATTCTTGTCGATGGCGTGGAGAGTTATCCCGACCGCATCAACGCCAACGACATCGAAACGATTTCCGTGCTGAAAGATGCGGCCTCGGCTGCCATCTACGGTGCAAAAGCCGCTTTCGGCGTGATTCTGATCACCACGAAGAGCGGCAGCCGGAATCAGAAAGCAACGGTATCCTACGATGGTTATTTCGCTTTCTCGGCGCCGACGACCTCTACCGATTACGAGACTCGCGGCTATTATTCGGCCGGCATCGCCGATTTTTTCATGGAGTCGGGTCGCGGCGTACGTTATACCAATTACACCCAGGCCGACTATCAGGCCATGTGGGAACGGCGTAACGACAAGACCGAACATCCCGATCGTCCGTGGGTCATTATCGACAACCGCTTTGGACGCGAAAGCTACGTCTACTTAGCCAACTTCGACTGGTATAACTACCTCTACGACATGAGCCGTCCCACGACCGATCACAATATCAGCATTTCGGGTGGCAGTGACAAGATGTCTTATCTCGTCAGCGGACGATATTATTCGCAGGACGGAGTACAGAAACTCGGAGACGACGGCTATAAATCGTACAATATCCGTTCGAACCTTTCGTTCGAGGTTCGCCCGTGGCTTGAAATTAAGAATTCCACACGCATGTTTAGCGGCCGCTATACTTATTCGGGAGTGGAGAGCGAATCGACCAACTGGCGCCGTCCGGGAATGCACTGTCTGGCCAGTTTCGTCCCGATGAATCCCGACGGAACGTCTGTGGCTTATACTTCTCTGACTTACTCTTCGACGCACTTCCCGTCGGACGGATGGGTTGCCATGATGCAACAGGGAGGTACCGGGGGACACAATCTGACTCAGGAAATGGCCACCAAATTCGATTTCATCTTCAAAATTCATAAAAATCTGACGGCACAGGCCGATTTCGGCTATAAGAAAGGATATCTGCGTAACGACTACCGGGAGATGGATGTACGGTATTCAAAATACCCGGGTGAAGTGGAGACGATGACGACCAACTACTCTGATGCTTATCGGGAGGTGGTCTACGATCAGAATTTCTATACGGCGAATGCTTTCGCCACCTATAAAAACGACTGGAACGGACACAATTTGGAGGTGATCGGAGGGTTCAACTACGAGACACGCCGCCATCGTGATCTCAAAGTTAAGCGCGAGGATCTGCTGACCAAGGAACTTTCGGATTTTAATCTTGCGGTGGGTGAAATCCCCGAACTTACAGGAGGCCGTGACGAACGTGCAACTGTAGGCATCTTCTATCGAGCAGCCTACAACTATAAAGGACGCTATTTATTCGAGGTAGACGGTCGTTATGACGGATCGTCGAAGTTTCCTCGCGGGGATCGCTTCGGATTCTTTCCTTCGTTTTCGCTGGGGTACAGGATCAGCGAAGAGAAATTCTTCGAGCCTGTCCGCAGCGTAATCGACAACCTTAAAATTCGGGCCTCTTACGGTACGCTGGGGAATCAGGATGTAGGATCGTACGATTACATACAGAGCGTTAACACGCAAAAAGTAATGGGCAACTACACGTTCGACAAGGTCAGCGGGGGCGCTTATGCCTATGCAGACGATCCGGTAGCGGGCAATCTCACCTGGGAGAAAGTGGTCCACAAGAATATCGGTATTGATTTGAATATGCTGCATTCGCGCTTGAACCTTACGTTCGATGCTTATATCCGCGATGTAAAAGGCATCCTGACTCAAGGAAAATCGCTGCCGTCGATTTATGGTGCTGATGAGCCTATGGTCAATGCCAATGACATCCGTACCAAAGGATGGGAACTGGCACTCGGCTGGCGGGATTCGTTCAAGGTCGCCGGACGTCCTTTCCATTACGCTGTGACGGCGACCTTGGCTGATTATACGGCCAAGTACACCAAAGTGGATAACCCTTCGGGAATTTTGAGCGATCCCTATGTAGGCAAAGAGGTGGGCGAAATATGGGGATACCGTATAGATGGTTTGTTCCGGACGACCGCCGAAGCCCAGGAATATGCCTCCCGGATCGATCTGACCGAAGTCTGCTACGACTATTTTCGCACTGATGCGGGCGAATACGGACGAGGGATTCAAGCCGGCGATATGAAATATCTCGATCTGAACGGCGACAATGCCGTAAATGAGGGGGCAGGTACGCTCGATAATCCGGGTGACCGTGTGAAAATCGGAAACAGCACCCCTCGTTATACCTATGGTCTGAACCTGTCATTCGAATGGTGCGGATTCGACATTTCGGCCTTCTTTCAGGGCGTAGGACGTCAAGACTGGTATCCTGCCAACGACAACATCAAATTCTGGGGTCCCTATGTCCGTCCGTTCGCATCGTTCATTCCACGCAATTTCATGTCCGATGTTTGGAGTGAAGAGAATCCCGACGCCTATTTCCCCCGCGCTCGTGCTTATTCGGCCCGCGATTCCAAGCACTCAATGCGCAACGTCAACGATCGTTACCTGCAAAATCTGGCTTATTGTCGCCTGAAAAATCTCACTATTGGGTATAGTTTGCCCGAACGATGGATATCAAAAGTAGGACTTTCGAAATGCCGCATCTATTTCAGCGGTGAAAATCTGTTCTACTTTACGAAATTGCACAGCGATTTTATCGATCCGGAGCAAGCGACTACCAACAGCGGAAATTCGGACGCCTATCCGTGGTACAAAACCTTTGCTTTCGGCGTCAACCTGACATTCTAAACATACGACCATGAAAACATCGATCATCAATGCGTTGTTCCTCTCCGCAGCTATAGCCTGTATATCGTGCGAGGACATGCTCGACTATCAGCCAAAAGACCGTCTCTCCCCGGATACCTATTTCAAGACGGAGACCGACTGCGAACTTTGGACGAACAATTACTACACCGTCTTCCCGTCCGCCGAAGGTATTTATAGCGAGCCTTACGATGTTATCGTGCGCGATGTGCTGGCCGACGAAATATCGGGAGTGCGCAAGCCCATGCCGACCGACGGTAACTGGAACTGGAAAAAGTTGCGTGAAATGAATTTCTTCCTTTCACGTGCATCGCAAGTCGAGGATGAGTCCGTACGACTTGAATACGAGGGTCTGACCCGCTTTTTCCGGGCCTATTTCTACTTCGAGAAGGTCAAACGCTATGGCGATGTGCCTTGGGTGGACCGTCCGCTGGGTTCGGATGAAGAAGAACTGTACAAAGGGCGCGATTCGCGCGAGTCGGTTATGGAGAAAGTAATGGAGGATGTGGATTTCGCCATCGCCAATCTGCCCGAGGTGCAGAATGTCTACCGCGTAACCCGATGGACAGCTCGCGCTTTGAAGTCGCGTATCGCGTTATTCGAAGGGACATTCCGGAAATATCACGGACTCAACGGATATGAAGAGTTTCTTCAGGCGTGCGTCAATGCTTCAGAGCCTTTCTTGACCAGTCCTTATTCGATTTACACGAGTGGCAGCACGCCTTATCAGGATCTTTTCACATCTCAGAATGCCATTGAGACAGAGATTATTTTGGCGCGGGCCTATACGTCGGCCATCAGCGGTATGACGCACGATGTCAACGGACACCTTACGGGTGCGACGATGGGACGTCCCGGCATGACGCGCAACGTGGTCAACATGTACCTCATGCGCGACGGATCACGCTACACGGATCAGGCGGACTATGCTACCAAGACATTTGTCGAAGAGTGCAAGAACCGCGATTTGCGCATGGCGCAGACACTCCGCACTCCGGGGTACAAACGAATCGGCGGCAGCAAGGAACTGGCTCCGGACCTTTCGCGCTCGACGACCGGATATCAACTTATCAAATATCTCACCGAAGAGAAATATGACGCAAACAAAGCCTCGACCAACGATATGCCTCTTTTCCGGTTGGCGGAGGTGCTGCTGAACTATGCCGAAGCCAAGGCCGAACTGGGAACGTTGAAACAGGCGGACCTTGATAATACGATCCGGCCGTTGCGTGTTCGTGCCGGGTTACCCGACCTCGACATGGAAGAAGCGAATGCAAATCCTGATCCTTATCTCTCCTCATCCGAAACGGGATATGCCAACGTGACCGGAGCCAACAAGGGTGTCATTCTGGAAATCCGCCGCGAGCGGACGCTCGAAACTCCGATGGAGGGACTTCGTTACTGGGACATTATGCGTTGGAAAGAAGGCAAACGTTTCGAGAAGCCTATCGAAGGGCTTTACTTTCCCGGTACGGGCGAGTACGATCTTGACGGGAACGGGTCGGTTGACGTTTGCATATACGATACCGAGAAGGCTCCGGGAAACAGCGCAGACGTACTCTACCTTAAATTAGGGTCGGATATCGTTCTGAGCGGAGAAACGAGCGGCAATGTTTTGGCTCATAGTACACAGCAACGTATCTGGAACGAAGAGCGCGATTATCTTTACCCCATTCCGACCGATGATCGGGTGCTTACGCAGGGGGCTATTTCACAGAATCCCGGATGGAATGACGGACTGCCTTTTTAATCTAAAAACGAATCGAAATGAAAACATTGAAAACGATAGCCTTGTTATTCTGCTTGGCAGTAGGTGCATCCGCCTGCCACGATCTGGAAGGGGACAATTCCGATTTTGATCTCGGATTCGCTTCCGGGAATGGCGGTTCGAATCCTTATGTCGATGGTTACGACCGGCTGGGCAACTCCCTGCGCCTGGCAACCTACAATACTCATCGCTGCGAAGGGCCTATTACACAGGATCCGGCCTATGATCGGGCGCACTACGACATGACGGCCAAGGTCATCAGCCTTGTGGCACCCGATGCCATTGCCCTTCAGGAACTGGATGAAAAGACCTCTTGGCATCCTGTCTCGCAGATTCGGGAACTGGCGAATCGTACGGGAATGTATGCCACGTTCGGTCGTGCCATCGACCAGCGGGGAGGGCAGTACGGCAACGGGATTCTCTCGCGCGAAGAGCCTCTCTCGACCGAAATACTTTCCCTGCCGAACCCCGATCAAACCGAAGCCCGCATCGCTCTGGTAGCCGAATTCGAGCGTTTCGTCTTCATCGCCACGCACTTCTGTCACAAATCGGAGGTTAACCGTACGGCGGCTGCCACGCGGTTGAATGAATATGCCGCAGAACACTTCCAGACGTCGGACAAGCCAGTCTATCTGGCTGGAGACCTGAATCTGAACAGGACGACGTCGGACGCTTTCATTGAACTGCTCAAAAGCTGGAAAATCATCACCTCGAATGACTACACGATGTCTACGGGAAACACCCGCATCGACTACGTTTTGGTTTACACAGGCAATCAGGCTTCTTGTGAAGTACTCGGAGCAGCCGTTCCGACTTTCTCGGAGATCGATGTCTATACCGTCTCGGACCACCTGCCTGTTTTCGTAGACCTCAAGAAAGAGTAAATGCCCAATTAAAGACTGTGTTGTTATGAACAAGATATTTTCAAATGCCCGGCGGTTTTTCGCACTGCTTTTCGTACCGGTATTGGCCGCAGCATGCGTAAATCAAGATGTCGATCTTCCGAATGCGTCGCTTCGGGCCGATAAGACGCAGATTGCCGCCCCTGCCATGGAGTCGGATTTCACGGTCGCACTTAAAGCCAACTGCAATTGGCAGGTCGTCATCGAAGACGAAGACGCTCAATGGCTTTCCATTTCCCCGAAAACAGGTCTGGGAAATGCTGACATTGTTCTTTCGCTTATGCCCAATACCTCGACTGTTCGAGAAACGGAAGTGACGATTCGCTCTACCGACGATCCGTCGCAAACTCTGACGGTTTTCGTGAAGCAGTCCGCTCACGGCTCCTATCTGACGATCGCTGAACTGCGCTCGTTGGCTTCGAACCTGACGGTCGGAACTCCCGAATATACCATTACGGAGGATAAAAAGATCTGCGCAATAGTCAATACGGCGGCCATTGGAGCAAACCTGCCTGGCGGAGTCTTCGGCATACAAGATGCCAAAGAACCCGGTTCGGGCATCCTCGTCCGCACGGAAGAGCTTTCGTGGAACGACTTCGGTGAAGAATTGGAAATTCCGGTTAAGGGTGCCGTGCTGACGCGTGATGGGAACGGAATACTCGAATTGCACCCTGCGGCCGATGCTGCCATAGTGCGGACCGAAACTTCGAATGTGCAACTCAGTCCGGTTGTCATCTCCCATGCCAATTATGTTGCCAAGACCTACGAATCGATGTACGTCGCCTTAAAGACCGTGCAAGCTGTAGCTACGGAGTTGACCGCTACGATGGATGGGCGCGTGGAATTCCAGGATGAAGACAATGAACGTTACGCGGTTTACACATGGTCGGGTGCGGCGTTCGTCGGAGCCGCCGTGCCGACGGGTAGTGGCCGGCTGGCAGGTATCGCCTCCCTGGTGGACGGCGAAGTGGTACTCTTGCCCGTCACCACGGAAGATTTCGCTCTTTCGGGGAACCGCTTCGGCGCTGCTTCGGGCATCCGACTGCCATATATCTTCTCGTTCAAAGCCAAAGGGGCCTCGGATGCCGATGGCATGTACTATAATACGATGCGGATGTCTGACGGATCGACATGGACGAATTTCCTTTCGGCACCGCCGGCCAAACAGATTGTGGAGCCGAACGACGGATCGGGTGTCACGATGACCTTTTACAGGAGCAAGGCTTCGTCGAATGGTAATAACAACGGGGTGCGGTTTAGGGTTAATGCCGATAAGCTCGACAACATCTTCTCGCTCCAGCTGTGGGATACCGGAAATCCCTATCCCTATGTATTGTTAACCTATCCGATTGCAGAAACGGTTTCCGGGACGTTGTGGCTTTCATGCAGCGTTACGGGAACGAATTATGCCCCGCGCAACTATGCCGTGCAAAGTTCGACCGACAACACGCTATGGGAAACATGCGGCGATTTGCTGATTCCTTCGGGCAAGCGTAACGTTCCGCATTTCTTCTCTGTGCCGGTGACACTGCACGAAACGCTTAGAAAAGGCTCTACGCTTTATATCCGCATCATGCAAAAAGAGGACATCCGCATAGGCGGCGATACGAAGGCTACGGAAGGCGGCGAAGGTCGTCTGCACGCTGCGATAGTACTCGACCAACCTTCATCCGATTTGACGACTTTCCCCGCCAGAGCAATTTATACCGAAGGTTTCGATCGGATCTACGGCGGTGTAGATTACTTGCTGGGAAGTGATAAACTGGTCAATATGAACGTCTTCTCGGGCAATGACATCTCGATTTGGGACGAAGCGGAAAAAAGCGGCTTGACCGGAGAGAACGTGAGTGCCCGCCCGGGTTACGTCCAGATCGGTCATGCACCGTTTCAGGCAACGCTGCCCAATGCCCTTTCCTGTAAAGTCGGTCAGTTGACCACTCCTGCCCTCTCGGCGTTGACCGAAGCGACGGATATTGAGGTAACGCTGAAAGCAATGGCCTATAAAACAGGGTCGATGATGGCTGATGCTGCCGACAAGGAGGGCGATATGACCAGCTTCAAGGTCGAAGTAATCGGTGGTGGCACAATCGACGGCGAAACTTCAAAGGTAATATCGGGTATGAACTATCAGAGTTTCTCGGATTTCCGATTTATGGTAAACGGAGCGACCTCTGCCACGCAATTGCGTTTCACGAGCGAGGCGGTCGAAGGCAGTTTTACGCGCTGGTTCCTCGATGATATATGTGTCGTAAAGCGTTAAGATAAAACAAATAAGTCTGCACTGGGCCCAACTTTCCAGTGCAGGCTTTATTTTCATAAACAGATATTCATGCCGATTTTTTCCTATTTCCGCAAAAGCGCACCGGCACCGCGTCTGCAAAAAGACGATGCCGCCCTGATGCGTCTCTACAAAAAACTCCGCTGGCAGAGCTTCATCGCCGGCACCGTCGGCTACAGTCTCTATTACGTCTGCCGCACGAGTCTCAACGTGGTGAAAAAGCCCATCCTCGAAAGCGGGGCGCTGGACGCCACGCAGCTGGGCGTCATCGGTTCGGCGCTGCTGTTCGCCTACGCCATCGGCAAATTCGTCAACGGATTCCTCTCCGACCACAGCAACATCAAACGCTTCATGGCCGCAGGACTTGCGGTATCGGCGGTGGCCAACCTGCTGGTCGGCATCCTCGGCTTCGCCAACGGCGGCGGAATCGTCGGCAATATGGTGCTGTTCGTCGCCTTCGCCGTCATGTGGGGCGTCAACGGCTGGAGCCAGTCGATGGGCGCGCCCCCGGCCATCATCGCCCTCTCGCGGTGGTACCCGCTCAGCAAACGGGGCACCTACTACGGATTCTTCAGCGCGAGCCACAACCTCGGCGAATTCCTGTCGTTCCTGTTCGTCGGCGCGGTCGTCGGCTTCTTCGGCTGGCAATGGGGATTCGTAGGCTCGTCGGTCGCCGGCGTGCTCGGCGTACTGACGATCGTACTGCTGATGCACGACACCCCCGAATCGAAAGGGCTGCCCCCGATCGAGGAGCTGACCGGCGAAGAGACTCCCGGTACGGCCCACGACCACGGCAAAACGTCCGACCTACAGCGCTCCGTGATCCGCAATCCGCTGGTCTGGGTGCTGGCGCTGTCCAGTTCGTTCATGTATATCAGCCGCTATGCGATCAACGGCTGGGGCGTGCTTTTCCTGCAGGAGATCAAAGGTTATACGCTGGCCACGGCCACGCAGGTCATTTCGGTCAATGCGCTCTGCGGCATCGTGGGCACGGTCTTTTCGGGCTGGCTCTCCGACGCCTTCTTCCACGGACGGCGTAACGTGCTGGCCTTCGGCTTCGGCGTACTGAACACCATCGCGCTCTGTCTGTTCCTCTACTCCGGCGACGGACTGGTCGTCAATATCCTCAGCATGATCCTGTTCGGCGTGGCGATCGGCGTGCTGATCTGTTTTCTGGGCGGCCTGATGGCCATCGACATCGTACCGCGCGAAGCGACGGGCGCCGCGCTGGGAATCGTCGGCATGGCGAGCTACGTCGGCGCCGGCCTGCAGGACATCGTCAGCGGCTGGCTCATCAACTCCGGCAAAACGGAGCTGGACGGCGTGACGAGCTACAATTTCGACTCGGCGATCGTCTTCTGGATCGCCGCGTCGGCCGTATCGTTCATTCTGGCGCTCTTCGTCGCCAAACGCTCGCACCGGTAAGCCGCACACAACTCATCCTCCGAATCAGGCTGCAAGAGATCCCTTGCAGCCTGATTTTTTACCCCGCGGTCCCCTTTTCCGCACTTTCGCCGGCATAGGCCGATCGTTCAATTTATAAATTCTATGCGTTGATTTTTAGAAACATCCGGTTCGTTGAATTTATTTGCACGTAAGAAATCCGCGCTGTTTCTTTGCTTTCGGAACAGAAAAACAGCTCCATTTTTCAGTCAAACTAAAAACGCAACAAAGATGAAGAAAATCATTATCGTACTGCTTGCAGCAGCTGCAAGCTTTACGGCGGCCAACAAAGCTTCGGCGCAGGAGAAAGGTTTGTGGATCGGCGGCAAGCTGGGCTACTGGCACGACAAGACGGAAGGCGTCAAAACCGATTCGTTCTCGATCGCTCCCGAAGCGGGCTACGATTTCAACAAGAGATGGTCGGTGGGCGTGGCGCTCGGTTACGAGTACCTGAAAGTAAAGGACGGCGGCAGCGCCAACGTCTTCACGGCGTCGCCCTATGCCCGTTACAAATATTATAACAAGGGGATTCTGTCGCTCTTCCTCGACGGCGGCGTAGGCTTCGCCTGCTGCGACCACGAGGGCTTTCAGGCCGGTATTACACCGGGACTGAGCGTGAAGATCAACGAGCACTTCAGCTTCCTGACGCAGGTCGGCTTCCTCGGCTACCGCAAGGACTACTTCAACGGCGGCAGCGGCGAGGCCTTCGGCCTGAAACTCTCCTCGTCCGATCTGAAATTCGGATTCTACTACAAATTCTAACCGACAACGAGGATATTCACGCCGCGCCGGTCCCGCTGGCGCGGCGTTTTTTTGACAACAAAAATCCGCTGCACATACGCGCATGCCCATCGGACCTCGGCCGTCGGTTCACCGTGCGGTCTACCCGTTCCACGCAAACCTCATGGAAAGCCCCTCCGCCGAGGGCATGAAAAAAGACAGCCGCACTCCTGCAACTGTCTGATTTTCATTGGTGGGAACAAGCGGATTTGAACCGCTGACCTCCTGCTTGTCGAGCAGGCGCTCTAAACCAACTGAGCTATGCTCCCAGAATTTTTCCGCATAAAAAAACCATCCTCTTGGATGGTTTCAACTTAGTGGGAGCTGAGGGATTCGAACCCCCGACCCTCTGCTTGTAGCGCC
>OGWQ01001541.1_pt1 | contig 12865 bp, 11 predicted proteins | sample 1576091 | NCBI WGS metagenome assembly OGWQ01 (sample SAMEA3541584, study PRJEB24748) | human gut metagenome | biome: human gut; feature: human-associated habitat; material: faeces | place: China | collected 2012
ACATTCACAATAATCCTTATCTATTGTTTCCTTCAAGTCGTGACTGGCAGCGGATACTAATAAATGAAATGCCCGGAAGTGTAACCCGGTGAAGGCCACTACGGTTGCGCAAATGCCTTCCTGAATTAAATCCCAATAATCCGCACTCCCCGCACCTCTAATACTTCTATTTCCTCCGGTGTGAACTGCCGGTCCGTAATTACACCGGTGTAATCTTCCAGCTGGTTGATCCAGGTCATGGATTGTTTGCCAAATTTCGACTGATCTACTGCCAGATAGGATCTTGCGCATTGCTTTGGCACCTGCCGTTTCAGCCACATTTTTTCATGTGTCGGTGTCGTCACCTGGAAGTCTTCGTTAATGGAAGCCGCTCCAAAGAATCCCACATCAAACCGGAAGTCCTTTAACATCTCTGTAGCATATCTGCCGAACAGACTGCCCGTTTCTTTCTGCAGCATACCGCCACAGATATATACTTTCGCATTGCTGTTTTTTAATACCTGTGCAATCTCCAGATCATTTGTCACAACGATGATATCCGGGATGTCACAGATTCGTTTTGCGATCTCACAGGTTGTCGTTCCGGCATCCAGGAATACCGAATCTCCCGGATGTACGAATTCCGCACATTTTCCTGCAATTGCCGCTTTGCTTTTTTTGTTGCTGGTCTGCTTTTTCTCATAAGCCACTTCCTGCTTTGCAACCGCACCTCCATGGCATCGTTCGATCATATTGCTGTTTTCCAGCTTTACCAGATCTCTTCGGATCGTCATGGAACTTACATTTAGTTCTCTGGCCAGTTCGTCTACCTGCACACTTCCATTCTCTCTGATCAGTTCAACGATCATGGCCTGTCTTTCTGCCGCAAGCATATTATCTCCTCCTGCTTTATGCGATATCTGTTACCTGCATTTCTTTTATTCTTCCACCTAATAAGAATTATACAAATTCCGTCTCTATTGTCAGCGATATCTCATATTCCGGATACTGCTTCTTCATGTATTCTATAAAAGATTCCTTCAACTCTTCCCAGTCTCCAAGTGCATAGTCCACGATGAGATCACAGTAGAGTGTACCGGTCTCTTTGCTCAGATATAACGCATGAAAACTCTTTACGTGCTCATTTACGCGTACGAATTTCCCGATGTATCTGCGGATATCAACGATGTCCGAAGTATCTTCATCGACCGCATAGATTCCAAATACCATCGTCACATGATACTCTTCCATGATCCGAAGCTGCAATCGGTGAATCACTTCATAGACTTCTCCGATGCTTCTTTTATGATCGATCTCGATATTTACTGAACCAGAATAGCGGTCCGGTCCATAATCATGCAGCATCATATCGATCGCACTGATCACTCCATCTGTTGCACGGATTTCTTTATACAGCTTTCTCGCAAGTTCTTCTTTCCCCGAACGTCCGATCAGATCGGATGCCGTATTCTTAAGCGTGTCCACTCCGCTCTTTATCACGACAAAAGAAAATACAATACCTGCATAAGCATCCAGAGAGAAACCTGTAAATAAAAATATCACAGATGACAGGATTGTCAGACCTGAGAAATACGAATCATTTCTTCCGTCTTCCCCCACTGCCAGTAATACTTCTGATTCTACGGATTTTCCTACTTTTATTGTATACATTCCCAGAATAAATTTGGTTACGGCTGTTCCTGCAACGATCAGTACCGTCAGTATACTGACATTCATATCTGACGGATGAAGGATTCCTTCCACAGACTCCTTAAGCATCCCCAGTCCGGCATATAATATCAGAACGCCGACCACCATACCTGTCAGATACTCTATTCTTCCATACCCAAACGGATGCTTTTCATCCGGATGTTTCCCGGAAAGTTTTGTCCCTATATAAGTCAGGAACGAAGATCCTGCATCCGTTGCATTATTGATACCTTCCGACACGATCGCAATGGACGATGCCAGTGTCCCGATCATTATTTTCACTGCTGCGATCAGTAAGTTCACTAATATTCCGATCACAGACGTTCTGATTATCCGTTCCTGACGGCTTGATTCATTCATAATACACCTGTTCCTTCTTTTTTCTGTATTTATGATAACATGCCGGCATTTCATTTACAAGATAACACAGAATGTTCGTTCTCTTACATTCTCCGGCATGCAAAAACGGCTGGAAGAACCGGTACACGCTCCTTCCAGCCGTCTCAGGCTTTTCTTATTATTTTCTATGATCCTTATATAATCCGTATTACATTACATGAATATATTCAGTATCAACACTTCTACTACTCCGACTGCCCATGCCACCGTTGATGTCACAGACCAGATGCGGAGCTGGTCTTTCGCTTCACTCACGCCCAGCGTTCTGTTTACTACCCAGAAGTAACTGTCATTGAAGTATCCGAAGAACAGAGAACCCACACAGCATGCTACTGCTCCGAGGATCGGACTTACACCTGATGCTGCGATGATCGGTGCTGTGATACTTGCTGCTGTTGTCATCGCTACTGTTCCTGAACCCTGGATGAATCTCATTGCTGTCGAGATCAGAAGCGGCAGGATAATGATCGGGATTGCTGTCTTTGCAAGTCCTTCCGCCATGAATGTTCCAAGTCCTGAATCTTTGATGATCTGTCCAAGAGCTCCGCCTCCGCCTGTTACCAGCATGATGATTCCGGCTGAAGCCATTCCTTTTTCCATCTCTGTAAGAGCTTCATGTCTGTCAAGGCTTCTTCCAAGTGTCAGAATTGCTACGATCAGTCCCAGTCCGACTGCTACGATCGGCTGACCGAGGAATACAAGTACATTCATGAATCCTTCTGTCTTGCCCATCGCTGTTGCCACGGTATTGATCAGGATCAGAATGATCGGAATGATCAGAGGCATAAAGGATTCCAGTGCTCCCGGAACACCTGTCATATCCATTGAAAATGCTGCTTCGTAATTAGGCTCCTGGTAAGGCATCTCTACGATCTCGCCTTCTTCGTTCGGGATTCTGTAGTATTTCTTTGAAAGATATAATCTTGAATATGCGATACATGCAATTGCCATCGGAAGTGCAAGTACCAGTGTCAGCAGGATGAATTTTCCTACGTCTACTCCAAAGATTCCGCAGACTCCTAACGGGCCAGGTGTCGGTGGTACCAGGGAGTGTGTGATTACAAGACCTGCTGCCAGTGCTGTTCCGAGTCCGATCACAGATTTCTTCGTTGCTTTGGAGATTGCCTTTGCAATCGGTGCCAATACAACGAATCCGGAATCACAGAAGATTGGAATCGATACCAGGAATCCAGTCAGCGCAAGGGCTTCTTCTTCTCTCTTCTTACCAAAGAGTTTTAAGAATGTATGTGCCATTCTCTTGGCCGCACCTGTCACTTCAAAGATCTGGCCCATCATAACACCGAATCCAATGATGATTCCGATACTTCCCAGAGTTCCGCCAAACCCTGAAGTGATCGAATTCACGATACCAAATGTCTTCTCGACACCGTCTACTTCAATTGTAATATTTGTAAGCGGCATGCCGCCAATCACGCCGACTACAACTGTACTGATGATCAAGGCGAGAAATGCCTGGATCTTTGTCTTTAATACTAAAAATATCAGGACTGCGATACCTATTGCCAGTCCGATAAGCATTCTTTCCCCACTAAGTCCGTTTACCATAATTCAGACCTCCTACGTTCTCTCTTTTTGTTTTTGCAGTTTTTGCTGCCATCCTTTTTATGTTTTTTTGTTTTCTTTTACTTATTTTCCGGTAAAATTCGGTGCATATTTCGCTGCAAGTCTGATTGCCTCGATCATGCTGACTGCGCTTACAATTCCTTTTCCCGCAATATCGAATGCGGTTCCGTGATCCACAGATGTCCGAAGGATCGGCATACCATTTGTGATCGCAATTGTTTTTTCAAAGTCCAGCGTCTTTGTTGCAATATGTCCCTGATCATGATAGAGCGATAATACACTGGTATATTTGCCCTGTGCAGCCTGATGGAATACCGAATCCGCCCCGATCGGGCCTGCCACATCATAGCCTTCTGCTTTCAGTTCTTCAATTGCAGGCATGATCTCTTCAACTTCTTCCCAGCCAAAGAGTCCGTGTTCTCCACTGTGCGGATTCAATCCTGCAATTGCCATGGTTCCTTCTTTCACGCCAAGTCTTTCCAATGCTTTTGTGCATCGTTTGACATAATCAATGATTCTGTCTTTTTTGATCATATCTAACATCTGTCTCAGTGATACATGACGTGTCAGGAAGAATACTCTCATTCCATTCGTCTCAAACATAGTCAGCGGATCTTCCGTATGCGTCAGTGCCCCGAATATCTCTGTGTGACCGATATATGGAACTTCTGCTGCACGAAGAGATTCCTTGTTGATCGGTGTCGTTGCAACTGCATCAACCTGGCCCGCATTTGCCAGTTCGATACTCTTAGCGATGTATTCATATGCCGCTTTTCCGCACATGCCGCTTACTTTTCCGTAAGCAAATGTATCCATATCCACGTTGTCAAGATCGATCAGGTTCAGCACTCCCTTTTCATCCACTGCCTCATCCGGCTCTTTTATCTCATTGATCTTTAAGTTCTCTCCTGTGATCTCGATTGCTTTTTCCAGAATCTTTCTGTCACCGACAATGACGCAGACTGCAATCTGGAACACCTCATCGGATGCAATGGATTTCGCCACGATCTCCGGTCCTACACCTGCCGGATCCCCGATTGGAATTGCAATAACTGGTTTCTTCATTTCTCTCATCCTTTCTTAGATATATAATTTTTCTTTCAAATAAGTAATGCACTTATTGATCGCATCTTTATTCCCCTGGCTTCCGCCTTTTGTAATGATATGTACACCTTCGAATTCGCCTTTTAAGAATTGTCCGTAAGCGGCAAGCGGAAGTACTTCATCCAGCAGACTTAATCCTGCGGTATCAAACCTTTTGCAGACAGCAACCGTGACATCTCCGCCACTTGTATATAGTCCCTTGAACGTGTCTTCTGTCTTGAAGATCCGGTATGTGATCTCTGCAAATGCACTGTTGATCATTCCGGTTACTTCATCCAAGGAGCACTGGTATCTTTCCATATATGGAGTAAAATCAATTCTGTTCTCCGGATAGATTCCGTCTCCGGTTACTGTTGAAATGTTATTTCTGTCACATTCACCCAGAATAGAATTGACCACTCTGCGTATCTCCTGTTCTCTGCGTTTTTCACCTTCCAGAAGTTCTCTTGTATGAACAAATTCATTATGTGTTCTCTGCGAGAGCCACAGTTCTTCCATCTGGGCTGTGGTATTGGCATTCACGCTTCCTACCACTGCAAGAATCTTTGTCTTCTGCTTTTTCTTGTTCGGAGTGATCAGTTTTCTGGATAGCGTTGCGGTAAATACTCCCGGATCTACGGCGATGACTTTTAATCCGCTGGTGATCACTGCATCTGCGATCAGATCCAGATCTTCCTGTGTAATACAATCCAGTGTAATGATCCTGCTCCCTTCTTCAACGCATTTTTTCATCAGATCCGCAAGATAATGCTTCCCATACATCAGGTCTTTCATACAGATTGTTGACACCTGATATTTACTCTGCTGTCTGAAAAGTTCCCCTACTTCCGATATCTTTACCGGTGTCTTCGGATCCACGGCGATATTCGTCTTATGTAACGGCAGCCCGTCTACCAGCATATATCCTCCACAGATGATCCTTCCCGAAGCCGGGAAACACGGTGCAACAATTGCTATGTAATCTTCTCCCAGGCTGTCCAGCATCGCATCCGTCTCACTTCCGAGATTTCCGCGAAGTGTACTGTCAATCCGGTTGGCATACACTTTTACATTATCATTCTTAAGCAGGTTACAGACATTGTGTACCCGGTTATATGCGATCTGTGCATCCACTCCTCTGCTGTCTGTCGGATATAATACGCAGTCACAATCCGATAAGGTCGACAGTTCGATCCGTTCTGTATTCATGACTGTGTATGCTTTATAATTCATCTTTTTCAGTAGTACTCCCGTCGCATTAGCCCCGGTCAGGTCATCTGCGATCACAACACACTGTGGCATAATCATTCTCCTTTTTCACATTTTCAAACATTTATTATTGTTTTGTTGTGTTTACATATTACATCTATTGTTCGTTTTTGTCAATATAATCTATTTTTTATCAATCTTTTTGTTTATTTCCACAGTATATCGTGTTCGTTTTTGTTTATTTTTTTCATTCTCAGTCAGTTCATTCCGTATATAAGTATATAAATCGATGAAAGGATTCCAGATATTCTTTACGCAAGCCTATCGGATGTTAATACTTCTACAGCTTCTCTTAATGTCGTGATCTCACCTACATTTCCCGGAAAGATCACATATGGTGTCATTGGGAATTTGCTTTCTTCTCCCGTCTGCCATACCGGAATTCCCGGTTTGATCTGGCCAAGAACGTTGGCTTTCTTTACTGCCAGTGCCTTTGTTCCCACATCACTGGATGTAATTCCACCCTTTGCAATTACAAAGCTTGGTGTCACACTTAAGCGGCCGACCAGCGACTGTACTGCATCTGATATTTTTACGGATAATCTTAATTCATCTTCTTTATCTCCTGTATCTGCAGTGATCAGTGCTCTTGTCGTATAGCAGCAGACTGTCTTTCCTGCCTTGATGCATGTTTCTTCCAGATCCAGACATCTTTTTACTTCTTTTTCAAATGCCTCATCGTCTTTTACAAGTGTTGCATCCAGTTCAATGAATTCAATATCTGTCAATTTTTTCAGTTCTTCTACCTGTTTTGTCGTCTTATCCGTATGAGAGCCTACAACGATGATTCCTCCGTTATCTGTCTCTTTTACTACCATCTGTTCTCTGCTAAGAAGCGGCTGATCGGTTACTCCGCCCATAACTTTTACGATAGCCGCTGCCGTACGGAACATGAATACCTTGCCTTTTGCCATTGCTCTGTACAGTGCCACGCAGAATACTTTCACATCGGCATAGTCCACAGCATTTACAATGATCTTATTAAAATCTTTCACCGCCATCAATGCTTCTTCGATCTTGTCGATATTCATATCATGGATATCTTCCAGTGAAATGCATGTAACATCGGAAGCCTTATATGCTCCCTTTGTCTTCTCTTCTACATATTCCGGCATTGTTGCTGCGCTGTAACCGAATGTCTTATCTTTGGCAAATTCTGTCTCATTTGCAGGAACCAGATCCTCGCCGTATCTTACATAATGTACATTATCGATCGTAAATCTTCCGCCTTCTTTAAAGAACGGGCAGAGGATCTCTCCATCAATCGTCTTTCCGGTATTAGCTTCGTAATTTTTCTTCAGAAGTTCTGTCTCCAATGGATAATGTCCACGGAGAGTGGAATCGCTTCTGCTGATGAATATATATTCTTTTCCGGTCTCTTTTGCAACTTCATCAACCACAGCGGCAATCTCATTGTGTGCTTTGGTTGTCTGTTCTGCTGTAAATCCTCTGGAATTAGTCAGGATATAGAACAAATTGTTCTCCTCATCAAATCCCTGACGGATGGTATCTTTTTCCCAGTTTGTGTATACGGAAATATCATGCACTGTCTGGACACCGGTCGGATCATCGTCTAAAACAACAATCTTTTTATTATTTTTTTCAATTTCTTTCTTTAACAGTTCATCGATATAAGCTTCGTCTATCTGCTTATACGAAGTTAATACTTCTGCGTTCAATGCCATATTCCTTCTCCTTTACTCTTCCGTCTTTTTTACTTCTACATCAGCAAGTTTTTCGAAATACTGAACAATTCCGCCGTGGTCATCATTCATATGTCCATGGATCTTCAGTGTCTGAAGGATCTCATAAAGCTGCGCTGTATATGGAATCGGTACATCGATCGAATGTGCTGTATTTACGACATTCTTGATATCCTTATGGTTGATTCTGATCGGTCCGCCCGGTTTGAAGTTACGTTCAATGATCATCGGGATCTTGGCATCCAGTACTGCACTTCCTGCGAGTCCGCCGCGGATCGCATGGTATACTTTCTCCGGATCAGCGCCCGCTTTTGTTGCCAGAACAAATGCTTCGGATACTACTGCGATCGTGTTATTAACAATAACCTGGTTGGCAAGCTTTGTAACACTTCCGCTTCCGCTTCCGCCGATCAGCAGTGCAGAAGATCCGAGAATATCAAAATACTCTTTCATTGCATCAAAGTCTTTCTGATCTCCACCGGCCATGATCGCAAGTGTTCCTGCGACAGCTCCTGGCTCGCCACCGGATACCGGTGCATCTACAAATCCTACACCTTTTGCTTTTAATCCTTCATAGCATTCTTTGGATTCTACCGGTGTTACGGAACTCATGTCACACACAACTGTTCCTTCTTTGATCGTAGATGCAACACCATCTTCATCAAATAAGATAGATTTTGAAATTGCACCGCTTGGAACCATGATAATGATTCTTTCACACTGTTCACCAATCTCTGCATAAGAAGCTTCTTTTGCTCCTGCTTCCACAACATCTGCAACTGCCTCTTTGTTCAGGTCTGATACCATAAGTTCTACACCTGCATTCAATAAGTTCTTTGCCATCGGTCTTCCCATGATACCAAGTCCAATAAATCCTACTTTCATTTTCATACATCCTTTCTTTTTCCATTTCACATGACCATTTTCTTTCATGACATTTTCACATATGTTCATTTCTGTTTGTATCAGCGAAATGTATCGTTCTTTCTTGTTTCTGTCTTTACTTTACTACATACCGGTATACCGGTCAAGGTGCTATTTATCTTTCTCTTATTTCAACAGTTTTTCCGTTTTGTTTTTGTGTATTTTCTTAACATTATATACAATTTTTTTAGCCCTTATTTTCCTTTTCTCTTGACCATTTTGCGACTGTATTGTATGATATTGATAGAAAAAATGTATGATTTTTGTTAAATAAATAATTATCATGAAGTATAAGGAGTTACTATGCTACCACTCAATGAACAGGCCTACAATTATCTCCAGAAGCTCATCCTGGAGAATCATTTTTCTTATCAGGAAGTCTATTCCGAGACAAAATTATCAAAAGAACTTGGAATTTCGCGCACTCCGTTAAGAGATGCCGTGCACCGGCTTGCGCAGGAAGGTTATATTGATATCATTCCCAGCAAAGGATTTATGCTGCATCAGATGAACCGCAAAGATGTAAACGAAACATTTCAGGTACGTTCCGCGCTGGAAACATATTGTACCGTCCAGATCTGTAAAGAGTTCTCTTCCCGTAAGGCAAAAAAGCTTTTTAAAGATCTTGACTGGATCATGGAATGTATGAAAGATATTATGGAAACCACACATTCCATCAAAGAATTTTCCGAATATGATTTTCAGTTCCACACAAAAATCATAGATTATCTGGAAAATATACAGTTTTCAAATGTATTTGCCATGTTCATGTACCGTATGAAACGTCTGGCAGAACTTTCTCTTGCACATAAAGGACGTATGGAACAGACATGCGAGGAACATATGGCTATTTTGGATTGTATGAAGAATGGCGATACTTCTCGCATCTATGAGATTACATTGAAACATATGGAAACACCGCGTGATATCAATCTGGAAGATCTGTAAAAAAACCGTGCAGCTATTTTCAACTGCACGGTTTTTCCATATATATTTCTTCTGTTTTCTTTGTATCTCCGATTGCACGGAAGCCATATTTTTCATAAAAGGCTTTTGCATCTTTTGTATGCAGCATTCCATACAGGTGCCCATTCTCTTTCATGATCCGATTCATCAAAATGGTTCCGAATCCCTGACCGCGGTACTTTTCTTCTATAACGAAATCCATCAGATAAAACGTCGTGACACCGTCTGTCAGAACCCTTGCAAATCCAATCTGTCTGTCTTTTCCGGCCATACTGCTTTCCTTGATTCTGCCTTCACCGGTGCCGGCTTTCAGAAACAGACCATATGGACAAGAATTCTCCATACTTTTCCGGATCATCTCTTCCGTTCTGTCTTCTGCCCATTCTGTACTCCGTAATAGATCTGTCACTTCCGACAGATGCATATTCTCTATATCTTTTCTGATATAGTAAGACGATTCTCTGTCTTCTCCTTCTGCTGTGATCTTATCTTCCGATATCTGCCGGATCACTTCACGCAGCTTCGTAAGATATGGATCTGCCATACATTCTTTTTCCCCGTAAGTCATCTGAAGATCATATTCCAGCGGAAGCCAGGTTGCAATATCCGCCTCGTTATGCTGGATCAAAGTCTCCATCTTATCCAGGGCATGCACGATCTTCGCTTCCATTGTCTCTTTTCTTTCCAGTTCCCCGAACAATTCATCCAACTCCTGCCGCTCTTTTCCCGGAAGCATTGCGGTCAGCAGCGTGAGCGCATCTCCTTCTGTTTTCCGGTCGTCATCCGTCTTCACAAATGCCGGAACATCACCGGTTAGCGCTTCCCCCAGATCATGGAACAGGCACATCTTCATCACCTTATCCATGTCACAATCCGGAAATTCTTCTTTTACCAGCCACGCAAATACACATAAACGGTACGTGTGTTCTGCCACACTTTCCCGCCTGTGATCTGTCATTCTGGAATGGCGCATATTACATTTCAGGTGTTCTGCCACACCCATAAAGTCTAATAATGTTTCTGGTCTCATTCTTCCTCTACTCGTTCAGATATTCCAACAGGCCCTGATATTCTTTTTTCATTAATCTGTTTCCATGCATATAGAAATGCTGCAGCTTATCGTAATCCTTCTCCATACGTGATACGGTCGGGATCAGTGGACGGATCACAAATATCTTCCCTTCTTCTTCCAGCTTTTCGATCAGCTTCATCTGCCTGTTATATACCGCATTTCTTGTCATGATCGCACGTACCAGATTCGGATATTTTTTATAGGCTCTTTTATAAAGCTGTTCTGTTGCTTTTAGTGCTCTCTTCTTGCGGTAACCCGGATTTCTCGTCAGCACTACAACGATCTTGTCATTCCCTTTTTCCAATGCATACTCGATCGGAATGGAGTCTGCAAGTCCCCCGTCCATATACGGAATTCCGTCTACATTTGCAATCGGTGCTGCAAGCGGCATACTGCTTGATGCACGGCAGATCTTCATCAGACGTTCCGGATCCTTATCTTCTGACAGATACTCTGCAGCTCCTGTGATGCAATTCGTAACAACCAGTTCGCATTCCATCTCGGATGCAAAATACGTCTCGAAATCAAATGGATAGATTTCATTCGGGAATTTATCAAACAACATATCCATATCCATCAGTGCTTTTTCTTTCAATGTCTTCTTCAATCCGTATACATAATCATATTCTTTCTCACGGTGGATCACGCATTCCCGGCTCCGTCCAGCCTGTTTTGATACATAATCAACTGCATTGCAGGCACCTGCAGATACACCGATCACATTGGACATATAAAGTTCTTTTCCCATCAGATAATCAAGGACTCCCGATGTAAATACTCCGCGGTTGGCTCCGCCTTCCAATACTAATGTTGCTTTTATCATAAACTTCATACCTCTCTTTTGCTTTCTATTCTTCGTAGTTACCATTATATACCCTTTTTCATAGAAGGAAAAGAGGAACTTCCCTTGCTATTTTCCCATATATTTGATACTATATGCTAGTCAGCGTCTGCAAATCCGAACGCAGTCACTATCAACAGAGATTCAAACGACAAGGAGAATATAAACCAATATGATTAGTACAAGTAATGTAACATTACGGGTTGGTAAAAAAGCCCTGTTCGAAGATGTTAATATTAAATTTACAGAAGGAAACTGCTACGGTCTGATTGGAGCAAACGGTGCAGGTAAATCTACATTTTTAAAAATCCTGTCCGGACAGCTTGAACCAACGAACGGTGAAGTTATCATCACACCAGGTGAGCGTCTTTCTTTCCTGCAGCAGGATCATTTCAAATATGATGAATATCCGGTACTGGATACTGTTATGATGGGAAATGCAAGACTCTATGAGATCATGAAAGAAAAAGAAGCCATCTATGCAAAAGAGGATTTCACCGATGAAGATGGTATGAAAGCCAGCGAACTGGAAGGCGAATTCGCAGCCATGAACGGATGGGAAGCAGAATCCGATGCCGCAACTTTGTTAAATGGTCTCGGCATTCCGGTTGAGATGCATTATGAAATGATGAAGAACTTAAATGGTCCGGAAAAGGTAAAAGTCCTGCTTGCACAGGCACTGTTCGGTAATCCGGATATCCTGCTCCTCGACGAGCCTACCAACCACTTAGACCTTGATGCGATCGCATGGCTCGAGGAATTCCTGATCAACTTTGACAATACTGTCATCGTTGTATCCCATGACCGTTACTTCCTGAACAAGGTCTGCACACAGATCGCAGATATCGATTATGGCAAGATCAAGCTCTATGCCGGTAACTATGACTTCTGGTATGAATCCAGCCAGCTTCTGATCCGTCAGATGAAAGAAGCCAATAAGAAAAAGGAAGAAAAGATCAAAGAGTTGCAGGAATTCATCTCTCGTTTCAGTGCCAATGCTTCAAAATCCAAACAGGCTACTTCCAGAAAACGTGCACTGGAAAAGATCCAGCTTGATGACATCCAGCCATCCAGCCGTAAATATCCTTACATCGACTTCCGTCCAAACCGCGAGATCGGTAATGAAGTCCTTACGGTAGAGGGATTAAGCAAAACAATCGACGGCGAAAAAGTTCTGGATAACATTTCCTTTACTCTGAACCACGATGACAAAGTTGCATTCGTTGGAAGCAATGAGCTTGCAAAGACAACACTCTTCCAGATTCTTGCCGGAGAGCTGGAACCGGATGAGGGTACTTATAAATGGGGAATCACAACAACCCAGGCCTACTTCCC
>OGWQ01001549.1_pt1 | contig 12832 bp, 8 predicted proteins | sample 1576091 | NCBI WGS metagenome assembly OGWQ01 (sample SAMEA3541584, study PRJEB24748) | human gut metagenome | biome: human gut; feature: human-associated habitat; material: faeces | place: China | collected 2012
AAGAGCGTGGCTGAAATGTACAATATCCGTGGCATCTGCTACGTAACGAGTCACCCTCCTGTGACGGATAAGACCGTCGTCTGTCCGTCTTATGAAGCAGTAAAGGCCGATAAACTGGTCTTTGCCCAGGCGTTTAAACAACAGTATGAAGAACAGGATCCCTTTTACGGAAAAACCTTAATCCAGCAGTCGGAAAACCGCTATGTCGTACAGACGCCGCCGGCACTGCCGTTGACCACAGAAGAAATGGATGCCATTTATGAACTGCCTTTTCAGCGTCGCTGGCATCCCGATTACGATGCTGCCGGCGGTGTACCGGCCTTGCATGAAGTACAGTTCAGCCTGACTAGCCACCGGGGCTGCTTTGGTCATTGTCACTTCTGCGCCATTACCAGCCATCAGGGGCCTATTGTGCAAAACCGCAGCCATGAATCCCTTATCCGCGAAGCGCAGCGCATGATTCGCCTGCCGGACTTTAAAGGCTATATTCACGATGTCGGCGGCCCGACGGCGGATTTCCGCGGTCCGGCATGCAAAAAGCCCCAAACACCTTCAACTGCAAACTTACGCCACAGACCATTTCTGTCCTTTGCAGTGACGCTTCTTGCTTTCAATATATCGCACTTGGGAATTTTTCTTTTAAATCCATGATTATAAAGCACAATATCCGTATCGGTCACAATAATTTTCCGAGGAATACAAAAATAGGTTACAACCATGATAACTAACAGCAGTAATATTATGCTAATTCCTAACCAATATCCTCCACTGGCAAATACTATAATAGCTGCGATAATGAAAAGCATCGCAACAATTATGGTCTTAATAATTGTGGTCGTATTAATCGGACAGTTTGTGCTATAATATTTTTCCATAAGTACAAAGATAAAAAAAAATCAAATATCGGTTCTTCAATCTAAAGTATTTTTTGAACCGGACCGAATTATAAACTCTCCCACTCAATTATTACTAATCCTGAAAGATGTGTTTCGCCTAGTTTTCATAATCCTCTATGTGTTAAGTGCTATAAACAATAGAACTTAAACGAACTTCAAAAAAGATGCTCCACAATAAACAAAATAAAAATTAAAACTACTCTCTCACATTGCAAACAATTTAGTTATATTTGCATTTTAAACGTATCTTATACTATAGATAAAAGAAACAAGTTCGATAAGCAGAATGCAATCTAATCATCTACTGAAAACACAAAAAAGTTTTTCAGACATATATTCTATATATTATGTGAGAATGCTTCGTTTCTCGCAAACCTATGTTATTGCGGAAGAGGATGCAGAAAACATAGTGCAAGATACCTTCCTTTACCTATGGGAACATCTGGAGTTATTGGAAGATATAGACCATCTGGATGCCTTTCTTTTTACTCTTATCAAAAACAGATGTCTGAACTTTCTGAAACATCAGTCGTATATCCAGGCCAAAACCTGTTCGCTCAAAGCAGACGAAGAACTGGAGTCTCAATTGAACCTATATGCTTTGGAACAATTTGACGAAGCTGTTTCCTCTATTTCGGAAGTAGAAAACCTGTTGAGCCGAACGATGCAAAAGCTGCCCGAACGTTGCAGAGAAATCTTTTTGCTCAGTCGCATAGAAGGATTAAAATATAAAGAAATAGCCGAACGCCTGGATATATCCGTAAACACCGTTGAAAATCAGATATCTATCGCACTTCGCAAACTCAGATCAGAACTCAAAGAATATCTTCCTTTACTGGTTTTTATCATTTAATACTTTTTTTTGTATTTCCTTTGGTGGTAAATGCATTCTCGATTGTCTTTACTATAAAACCACTCAAGGAACCATGAATGATGAATTAGAAAAATATTTCGCAGGCACCCTGTCTGCCACCGAAAAAACAGAATTTCTGAATAAACTCCGAGATAATCCGGAAGCTAAAAAAGAATTCGCACGCATGAAGGCAGTATGGGCTGTCTCCGGACTGATGGCACAGGAAGGAGACCCTCAAAAGACTGTAAGGGGTATAGCAGAGTTCGATAAACGTCTGAAACGCCGTTCTGTACATCGATTCCGTATAGGGTTCTTTAAATATGCGGCTATGATTGTTTTGCTTATTTCCACTACTTGGTTTATCGCTAACTGGTATACACAAAAAGAGCAAAAAAAACAATATACGGAGATCAATGTTCCCAAAGGGCAACGAGTGAACATGACCCTTCCGGATGGTACTTCCGTATGGTTAAGCCCACAGAGCAAAATCAAAATCCCCAATGAATTCAACCGGAAAAACCGTATGGTGGAATTGAACGGTGAAGGATATTTCGAAGTTACCAAGAATGCCAAGAAACCTTTTATCGTGAAGACACAGTTGTTCAATATACAGGTATTAGGTACCCGGTTCAACGTATTCGCCTATGCAGGAAAAGAGAGTAAGTTTGAAACCTGCCTCGTAGAAGGGCGCGTATTGGTTTATAACAAAAATAATAAAAACGAGAAAGTCTATCTGAACCCACACGAAAAAGTATCGTTAGTAAACAACCGCATGGTAGTGTCTACTTCCAACTTCGACAATGAAGAATACCTGAAGAGTGGTATTTTCAGCTTTCGCTCAAAGCCTTTCGGAGAAATCCTGAGCTATCTGACCCTATGGTACAATGTGCAATTCAATTTTACCGGAGACGTGAAACTGGACGAACGAATCTCAGGCAAAATCCGACAAAGCGAAGATGTGGATAATATCCTGATAGCCTTGCAGGGAGTATATCCTTTTAAATTCAAAAAAACAGATGATGAACATTATGAGATTTACTAAATACCCATGTCTAACCTTTTAAAACAGATCAGCGCTATGACTTAAAATATCCCCCATCCAAACAAAATAGATAGTGCGACAAAAAAGGGTGAGCGCTACCAACACTCACCCCCAAAAGAGTCAATACTATCTTTATCCATCTCGAAACAGACCTATAGTATTAATCTTTAAACGTACGACAAAGTTATGAAAAAAAACTTGTTGCAGAAATGGTATGTCCATCAACAACTTGAATTAACACATATTATACGAATTATGAAACTGTCCGTGTTCTTTATATTCGTTTTTCTCTTTCAGCTTCAGGCTGGTAACGTAAAATCGCAAGAGGTCCGTGTGACTCTTTCTAAGAGTAACCTGACTTTCGGCGAATTGATGCGCGAAATCGAAAAACAGACTAATTATCTGTTCATGTATCGTGATGCAGAAATTGACCTTTCTCAGAAAATAGAGGTAAAAAACACCAGTGCTACGGTAAAGGAAATCCTGACAACGGCGCTCAGAAACAAAAAGTTGACGTATAAATTCTCTAATAACTACATTTCTCTTTACGTAGACAAAGAGAAAGCTCCTGAGACCATGGTTACCCAGCAGGAACGAAAAATTAAAATTAAGGGTGTAGTGATCGATCAGGTCGGTGAGCCGATTATCGGAGCCAATATCTCACTAAAAGGGCAGCCGGGAACAGGAGATATCACGGACATAGAAGGAAACTTCACATTGGAAGTGCCGGAAAAGGCTGTATTAGTAATTTCGTATATCGGATATCTGACCCAGGAAATACCTGTGAATGGAAAAGCATCTTTCAACATTCAGATGAAAGAAGATACTAAAACCTTGGATGAAGTGGTAGTTGTAGGCTACGGTTCTCAGAAAAAGCAAACTGTAACCGCTTCGGCTTCTACACTAAAAGTATCTTCACTCAAAAATGTGCCAACCGCCAACCTGGCTTCTTCACTCGGCGGACGCGTCAGCGGCGTATTGATTCAGCAGACTGGTGGCGAGGCCGGATATGACGATCCGACCATCATCATCCGCGGATCCAGTTCGCCTACTTCCTCTTCTCCCCTGATCGTAGTGGACGGCATCATCGGACGTAGCATGTCGCAACTCGACCCCAGCGAAATAGAAAGTATGACTGTACTGAAGGATGCTTCTGCAGTAGCTCCTTATGGTGCACGAGGAGCCAATGGCGTAATCCTGATCACCACTAAACGTGGTAAAAGCGGTAAAGCACAGGTAGACTATAACTTCAAAATAGGATTTGGTACCCCTACCCGTATGCCCGAAATAGCCAGTTCTTATGACCATGCCCGCTTTATGAACGATGCATGGCGCAACAAAGAAATGGACTTGGGCGAAGATCCGGGTATGTATGGCATTTATACTGAAGAAGAGTTGCAGAAGTTCAGAGATGGTTCCGACCCTTACGGTTATCCCAATACGGACTGGAACAAAGAAGTATTGCTTCCGCGTGCCTGGCAGCAAATGCACAGTCTGACAGCAAGCGGCGGTTCGGATAAGGTGAAATATTTTGCAGGATTCGGCTACGTGAAGCAGGATGCTCTCTATGGCGACACACGCACCAATAAATCAACATCCGGCTTCAACCGATACAATGCACGTGTTAATATAGACGCCAACATTGTAGACAAATATCTGAATTTATCGGCAGACATGGCTTATCGTCAGGAAGACCGGAACAGCATTGCAGGTAGTACTTCGGATGTATTCAACAATATGCACCGTAACCCGCAGACCGACCCGGGACGCTTTCCTGACGGCAACCTGGGTAAAGTGTCACTGGGTGTGAATCCTATCGGACTGGCTACCGAAGGTGGTTGGGTGAAAGACCGTAAAAGTGTATTGAACACACGCTTCATGCTGGACTTCAATGTTCCGGGACTCGAGGGCTTGAACCTGAAAGGTATTTTCTCCTACGACAAAATATTCAATAGCATCAAAAGATGGACTACTCCGGTAGACTTCTATGTATGGAACAAAATTACAGGAGAATATGACGGACATTCACCTAACCGTGAAGGTGCCGAACTAAAACAGACATACTCAACCAGTCAAGCCATGACATTCGAGTTCCAGGCAGCTTACAACAAGACCATTGCACAAGATCACCAATTGGGAGCATTATTCGTGTTCTCACGTTCGGAAGGGGCAGACGAGAATTTCTGGGCTTCACGCACAAAATATCGTATCTATTCTATCCAGCAATTGTTTGCCGGACCGGACAAAGACAAAGACAACAGTGGCAGTGCCTCCGAAACCGGTAAAGTAGGTTCGGTCTTCCGTCTGACTTACAACTACAAAGAGAAATATATGCTGGAGGCTAACGGTCGTCTCGATGGTTCGGAAAAATTCCCGAAAAGCAAGCGTTATGGTTTCTTCCCATCTGTATCGGCAGCTTGGCGCATATCGGCAGAACCTTTCATGGAACCTTTCTCCGGAGTACTCAGCAACCTGAAGTTAAGAACTTCATGGGGACGCGCCGGAACAGACAACATCGGTCAATTCCAGTATATGTCCGCTTATGGTACCGGCGGTGATGCCGTATTTGGCGGTCAGAATCCGGAAATAGCCCCGGGATATACTGAAACCCGTTTCCCGAACCCCAATATCACTTGGGAAACTTCTGAAATGTTCAATATCGGTATAGATGCTTCGTTCTTTAACGGAAAACTTAATCTGGAAGCAGACTGGTTCTATAAAAAGACAAACGACATCCTGCGCGAACGTACGGATATGCCAGCCATCCTGGGATATAAATTGCCGGCAGCCAATGTAGGTAAAGTAGACAACAGAGGTATCGACCTGAATATCACACATCGCAATCACCTGCGCGATTTCAACTATTCTATTGCAGGCAATCTGACTTGGGCTAGAAACAAAGTCATTGACCTGCTGGAGCCGGCCGGTGAGAAAAACAATCCGAGACAGCGCAGCACGGGACACTCTATGAGCCAATATTTCGGTTATGAAGCATTGGGATTATTCCAGTCGGACGAAGAAGCCAACAACTGGCCTCAACCGCAATTCGGCAAAGCAAAGGCGGGTGATATCAAATACAAAGACCAGAACGGCGACGGTATCATCGATGCGGAAGATGAAATAGCTATCGGACGCAGCAACTATCCGGAATTGGTATACGGACTCAATCTGAATGCCGAATGGAAAGGTTTTGACATAACCTTCTTCTTCCAGGGAGCAGCACTGGCAGACTTCTATTACAATGGTTACCTGGCCTTCCCATACATCGAAGGACGCGGAGGAGCCCTGCTCGAACATCACATCGGCAACACGTGGACACCCGAAAATCCGAAAGCTGAATTTCCACGCTTGTACTATGGAGGCAATGCCAATAACCAATTGTTCTCTTCTTTCTGGATGCGTAACGGTTCATACCTCCGTCTGAAAAATGTAGAAATAGGTTATGACTTCAAGAAGTTACTGTTATCCAAGGTATCGGAAATTCAGGGACTGCGCCTCTACTTCAGCGGCTCCAACCTGCTGACCTGGTCGCAGATCAAGTACTTCGACCCAGAATTGCGTTCCACCGACGGAAGCGCTTATCCTCAAATGAAAACCTTTGTGTTTGGTGCTAACATTACATTCTAAACTTAAAAATTGAAACGTGATTATGAAAAAGATAAATACAGCCCTGTTTTGCTTATTTGTATTGCTCTTCTGTTCGTGCGATGTACTGAACAAAGCTCCACTGGACGAAATAGCGGACGACTCCTTCTGGTCGGACGAAACACTGGTGAAATATTACGTAAACGATCTATATAGCGAAATCTCCGTAGACGGACTGCAACTACAAGAAAACCGCAGCGACAATTCCGTCTCGGCACAGCGTGATAAATACCGTGCAAGCTGGTTTAAGTTCAACTATGACATGGTCAGTGCTTCCGATCCGCAAGATGACGACGTATGGGAAGATTATTACGTAAAAATACGTAAATGCAACCGTTTCTTCGAACGAATCGGTACATCGACCATCGAAGAAAGTGAGAAGTCAAGGCTAACAGGAGAAGTTCATTTCTTGCGCGCCATGTTCTATTTCGAAATGGTAAAGCGCTATGGCGGAGTGATCTTGTTGGATAAAGTGCTCACCATGGAAGATAACTGGGAAATCCCCCGTTCATCTGAGAAAGAATGCTATGACTTCATTCTGGAAGACCTCAAAAAAGCAACAGAAATGTTGCCTGCCTCGTATGGTTCGAGAGAAAAAGGCCGGGCTACCAAAGGTGCCGCTTATGCACTGAAATCAAGAGTAGAGTTGTATGACAAACGATATGAAGACGTTATCAAAAGTTGTGCCGAAGTATATAAATTGGGATATGAACTGGTAGATGGAACCACCCCGGAGAAATATCGCTCTATCTGGTGGACTACCAATAAAGATAACAAGGAAATTATTTTCGATGTACAATACAAAAGCCCGGACGTATACAACAACATGATGGTGTGTAACATGGTGACGTATATCAACGATAAATACGGTGATCGCGGATGGGGTGGACTCGGTCCTACTCAGGAACTGATTGACGCATTTGAAATGGCAGACGGTACTCCCGCTACACAATACTCTCAAGCTCCTGCCGATCAGGTATTCGATATAAACACTTGCGGTATTTACGAGGGACGGGAACCACGATTCTATGCAAACATCGTGTTCCACGGTTCGCAAATTTTCTTTAATGCAGATAAAGGTGCCGTGACAGTAGACCGCTATCTGATGGATACTCCTGACAAGGGAGACGGTTCGCTTACCGGATATAATGTCTGGAAATGGATTGATTATGACAACTATAACTATCCGTACGCAGGTGCCGGCAGCCCGGACTTCAGTACTAACTGGATCATACTCCGTTATGCAGAGATTTATCTGAATGATGCAGAAGCGCGCCTTGAAACAGGCGATGTGGAAGGCGCACGGAAAGCAGTCAATATGATTCGTCAACGAGTGGGATTACCGGACCTCACCGAATCGGATCCGGAAAAATTACGTGAATTGATCCGAAAAGAACGCCGTATCGAATTTGCCTTCGAAGAACAACGCTTCTACGACGTCCGTCGCTGGAAGATCGGCCCCGAGACACAGACCACCCTGCACGGAGTACGTTTTGTTTCTCCTACAGAATTTAAAGTTACCAAGACGGACATTCGTACCTGGAATGACCGGTTATACCTGACACCGGTACCTCATGACGAGATTGTCCGCTCCAGCGTTCTAAAACAAAATCCGGGATATTAACGATTGATTTCATCACACTTTTAAATATAGCATAATTATGAATAAGATAATTTCTATACTGATTTGCTGCTTCATTGCCGGCTGCCTCTTTGTTTCATGTGAACAACCCGACATACCGGACGTACCGAATTATGATAAAACGGAGATATTGACATTTAAAGTTTATAATCAGGATAAAGAAGAAGTCGGTACTCCTGTTATTCTTTCGGATGAAGGAGTCGTTACCATTACGGTAGATGAAGGTACCGATCTGTCCAATGTCTTTGCCACCTGCACCCTCTCTTCCGGAGCTACCTTGTCTCCCGCACTCGGAGGTTATCAGGACTGGAGCGGGCTGAACAAAGAATTTACTGTTACCTCGGCCAGTGGCAAACGTTCGAAACCATGGACCGTAATTTTCAAAACCAAGTAACCGCATAATGAAATATGTAATAATACTCATCCTCTGCATCTGCTCCTCTCTGCAGATGCAGGGTGCACTTTCCGCCTTAAAAGGCGGAAAGTCTAACCTCGCCCTCCACCTCGACGGGAAAGATAATAACGTACGGACAGGTATGGGAATATTGGAACCTTCGTGGACACTGGAATCCTGGATTAAAGGGGATAATTGCCAATGGGATAGTCTCGAAGTGATCATCGGAGGAGGAGAATATAGTGAACTGAACTGGGTGGATTATCTGCCTTTGGTTGTGAAAGAAGGCAAGATTCACTCTAGCCGTGCCAATCTCTCATCACCCCAAACACTGGATGACCAATGGCACCACGTGGCACTGACCTGTGACGGAAAGCAAACCATCCTCTATCTTGACGGTAAACAAGTAGACAAAGCTGACACGGCGACAGCTATTCTTCCCGGAGCCATCGGAGTGCATGACGTATATTATACTTTCGGGGGATTAATCGACGAAGTACGTGTCTGGCGCAGCGCACTTCCGGAGCAAACCATCCGTCGTTGGATGAACCGTCCGGTAGAAGCCACTCACCCGGCATTTAAATCTTTGTGGGGATATTATAACTTCGATGACCTGAAAGATGAAACATCTGTCAATTGGGTAGGTAAAGGACATCAGGCTTATCACATCCGTAACGGACGTAACAAATACAACGAAAAAGCTCCACTGGCACATGCAGTCCCCAACGACAACCCTGCTTTTAAAGAGTTTGACGGAAACCAACAGTTGTTCAATGCCGTGATTATCCAAAGTGAATGGGATGCTGATCAGGGAAGTAAAAACGACCAGGCGCTAAAACTGAGGATTGCCATACAAGGTTCCAAAAACCCACTGAAACTAACGGAAGTGAAACTTGACTTCACCGGAACTACCGACCTTGCAGACATTGAGCAAATCCATATCTATTCTACCGGTAGTGAAGCACGTTCCACACAGCGCAAAGAGCTGTTCGGCAACGGACATACTCCCGAACAGTCATTGACACTCCGTCCCACTCACGGAGAAGAGATTCTGCTGCAACCGGGCATCAACTATTTTCTTCTCACATTCGATGTCCGCTCCAAAGCAACTCCCGGACATACCTTATATGCCTCAGTACCTTTCTTCAAGTTGAACGGGAAAAAAATTATTCCCGAAACATCTGCCGAAGAAGTACGTAAACAAGTGACTTGCAACAACCAAACACAATCCAATATAGTAAAAGTACTCCAATGGAACATCTGGCACGGAGGTATCCATCTGGGTAACGAAGGCCAACAACGAGTACTCGATCTGATTCGAAGCAGTCGTGCAGACGTTATCATGATGCAAGAAGCTTATGGCATCCAACAAATGCTGGCAGATTCGCTAGGATACCACCTCAAGACACGTTCTCTCAAAGATAACCTGGCCATGTATAGCCGTTTCCCATTGGAAGCAATCGCCTGGAGAGAACCTTTCAAATCGAATCCTGCCAAAATCACCTTACCGAATGGTAAGCGGATAATGTTTGTTGACTGCTGGTTGCGCTATGCTTACCGCCCGGAATATACTAGCGGCTATGCTGAAAAAGGTCTCGATCCCTCTGTATGGGTTGCAGAAGATTCCATATTGGCATTACCCGATATCCGAAACATCTATACCAAGGATATAGCCCCGAACCTTGAAACGGACATGCCAGTCATTGTCACCGGAGATTTTAACTCGTGCAGCCATCTTGACTGGACCGAACGGGCTAAACCATTACACCACGGATATGGTCCGGTAGCTTTCCCGGCCTCTCGTTATATGCTGGAGAATGGCTTCAAGGACAGCTTCCGCGAGAAGAATCCCGACGAAATTGCTTATCAGGGAGGTACAGTTGCAGCCATTTACGGGCAAATGCAAATGTCCCGCATTGACTTCATTTATTATAAAGGAGGACTCAAAGTATTATCTTCCAAGATCGTACGTACTGCTCCTGAAATAGACTATGTATGGGCATCAGACCATGCAGCAGTACTGACCGTATTCGAAGTGGAATAAAAATAACAGGCACGGATGTAGCCGAAAAACAGATATTTATAATCTTGTGAAATCCGCATCATCCGTGCCTAATCTATCAGCATAAGAACACCATGCTACAAAATCACGCGTTTATAGGGTTCTTTCTGATAATCTTTTATCTTGATTTTCCACCAGTTCCAACTGCTTCCGTTAGTCGGCGAAATAATTCCCGCATCCGGATACTTGTTATAGAAATCAATCGTTTTTACCCTCTTGGGAAGTTTTGGAAACACAAGTGTCAGTAAAACAGAGCGCCCCTGACAACCTTCCACCCACAGCAATTTATTCATTTCAATGCCATGTGCTTCTTCCAGAACCGGATATTCATCACCAGTCTTGCAATCTACTATACACAATCCTTTATTGATGACTAACCAATTACAATCATAATGAATAGGTACACTCAAAACAACCAACGTCTTATCAGGCAAAGTTTCAATCTTCTGAATCTGCGTTCTTCCACCATTGTGACGAGAAGAAACAGACAGCTGATTCGCATTAAGAGTCACTTCTTCCAATTTATCAGAACGTAGAGGTCGTCCCTCTCTGTCATATTCGGCTTGACGGACAGCTGTCGGCTGAAAATTATCAACTTTCAGATTATCCAACGTCCATGCGCCTCCATTGGGCGGCGTCAATCCTTTCTCTTCCGGAAAACAATCCCGGATACTTACTGTCTTTACTTTCCGGTCAAGGGGAGGAAATACAAGAGTAAATTCCAACATTTGCCCTTCTTGTCCCACAACCCAATAAACCCGGTTTAACTCAATCCCACGGGTAACCGAACGAATACGGTAAACATCCTTCGAATCTTCGTCAACGATGGACAACCCCTTTTCAAATTGCAACCAATGCCTGTCATAATGTATTGGAATAGCCAAAGTAACACGAGTATCTTCTTTAGACCGTTCAATGAACCGCACATATGCATTATTTTTACGTGGAGCACGAGACAATACAACCTGATCAGCCCGTAAATCGATATCCACGGTATGATTTATATTTTGCTCCTGTGAAAAAGTTCCATCCGAGCTCTCTGCCGAAAGTGTATCCAGAGCCTTCGGTACAAAAATTGAGACTTGCGCAAGCGGCTGTCCGGCCCCGGATTGAACGATGTGAGCATCCCTTGATTGTACATAGTGAACTATCTTTGGAGTATCCAGCAATAAAAAGTCTTTCTCATTACCGGCACTGTCTACTGTTACTTCGGGTAATACGACTTTCGGAGTTTCTGCCTTTATCGTCACAGATACCATTGACAATACAGGTTCGACCAGCACCGGATTTTCCGTAAAAGAGAATAAAGCCAATACACCTATACATAAAGGAAGCAACGCTATCTTGCGTACCCCTGCCAAACGTTCTTTATATTGATGTTTCATCATGATAAATCGTTTTTTAATTAATGAATTATGAAAACCATTTGCAACCTTCGGGCTGTATCCCATCAACTCTTCGAATAAGATGCTTTGATATTCAAATAATTCAATCTCGCCGGAAAGCAAACAACGATCCACCTGAAATTCATGGAGGGCTCGCAGTTCACGTTTTACCAGCCAGACAAACGGATTAAACCAACATAAAATAGACAAACCTTCAATAAATAAAGTGTCCCGATAGTGATGATTACGAATATGCGCCTTTTCATGAAGCAGAACTACACGCAACACTTCGCCTTCTAATTTCCGGTTGATAAAAATCATCCGGTAGAACGAGAACGGCGAAACGACCTCATTGTTACGTACGATGCAAATCCCATCGGCATCCGTAGTACAAGTTCCCCAACGCTTTAAACGCCAGATCCGCACCATTTCGACCAATAAATGCACCAAAAGGATAAATACTCCCGAACCGTATACGATCCAGGCTATTTGCCAATAATTCCACGAAACATAAAAAGGTTCTTCGACTATTTCTTCTTCCGTCTGATGCGTGACAGCTTCATTCACATCCGTCAGCATTGCTGTTGCAAGCGTATCCGGTTGTATCCCATTATTATCTATTTGCATCAAAGAAACTTTATCCGTTTGCGCTTCCTGCGCCACCACTATTTGTTCCATTTTTACCGGTTTCACCACCTCTACCGGGTAAACCGGAATACGTAACACCGATACTGCCCCGGCCAACAACACCGAAAACAGCAAATAATTCCGGCATTGGTTAAAGGGTGCTTTACGATCGAACAACAAGTAATAACACAGCCATAACACAAATGAAGCTCCTATGAAACGAAGAATAGCCCATTCGCTATAATCAAAATCGATCATACCTTATTCTTTTTTGTTTTCCTTCAGC
>OGWQ01001574.1_pt1 | contig 12683 bp, 12 predicted proteins | sample 1576091 | NCBI WGS metagenome assembly OGWQ01 (sample SAMEA3541584, study PRJEB24748) | human gut metagenome | biome: human gut; feature: human-associated habitat; material: faeces | place: China | collected 2012
AAGGAATTCGAACGCCGCCGTGCTTCCCGTGCTGAACGTGACGAAAACGCTTCTTAAAGAATTCGACGCTCGAGTGCGTTGATTTCGCAAAAAAGCAAAGCCCCGGAACTTTTGAGAGGCTCCGGGGCTTTTTGCAAACCTCAATAAGCGACTTGATGCGTCAACCGCTTTCGGCGTTCATGTCCTTTCGTACCGGTGCGCTCCCTGTCAGCGTCACGGCAAAGACAGCGCCCGTTGCCCAAGCCAGTTTCTCGCTGCGATCGGTCTGATCGAGTAGCCGGATTTGCCAGCCCATACGTTCGCAAATGCGAAGCGCAATCGAAAGTCCCAGTCCTTCGCCGCTGCCGCGGGCGGTGGTGCCGCGCGTGAAGGCCGCAAAGATGCGTTTACGATCTTCAGGCGGAATGCCCGGGCCATTGTCGGCCACCATAAAGCCGTCGGGCTTTTCGATCACTTCAATGCGGCCGCCTTCGGAGACGTACATCACGGCGTTTTTGACGAGATTGTTCATGACGGTTGCCAGCAGCACAGGAGAGAAATTCCCTTGGCATCGCTCGGCAGTCACAAAGCTCAGTTTCACTTGTTTTTTTGCGGCAATCGGTCCCCAAGCCTCCTCAACGACCGTAAAGAGCTCGCGCACGTTGTCGGTAGACGGGCCCTGAATGCTGCGCTCGGTGCGGGCGAGTTGCAGGAAAAGCGTCACAAGCGAGCGCATTTGACTCACAGCTCGCAGAATGCGGGTTACTTGTCGCGACTGCTGAGGGGAGAGGTCGGTCATCTCCAGAAGTTCCGATGAGGTCTCAATGACCGTCAAGGGCGTACGCAGTTCGTGGCTCACGTCACCTGTAAAGGATTTTTCGCGTTTTAAGGCGTCGTAAAGACGTCGCATCGACGAGTCGCACAGTTGCGCGAGCGCTCCGACTTCGTCGTTGGTCATGATCTCGCGCGGAATGGCTTTGTAGTGGTTGCCGCCAGCAGCGTCACGAACAGCCTCCGAAAGACGCTCGACCGGACGCATGATGCGGCGAGACAACACGGTTCCCAAAAGTGTGGCAAAAAAAACGACCGCAATAACTGTGATCGCTGAAAAGAGCCACATCTTCTGCTCGGTTTTCTCAAAACTTTCCTGATCGCGCACGACCACGAGGGCATGTCCTTGCCATTGCGAGCGGAACGCAAAGACGGCAGGAGGTTCGGCCACCTCCGAATATCCTTCGGCAAGGGATTTATAGCGCTCGGGAACTGGCTCCATGCCGGAATCCGGATTGTCGCAGTAGACCTTCATCGTGAGCGGCATGCGAATGGCTCCGCCCTCGTTGAGCACTTGAATCAGGGCGTCATTTATATCGGACAGATATTCGCCGGTAAGCGTCGTTTCCGCGTACTCAAAGGCGTTTTTGACCGCCAGGGCGCTGACGATCGCCATGCAGGAAATCAGCAAAACGAAGGCGTAGGCGATACGACGCTTGAGCCCGACTGGGTTGGCGGTGCTCGTGAGAAACATTGCGAAACCTCAGGGGGAAGGGGGGTGCGGGGAATTTTGGGCTTCGCTCTTTGCTTCGGGTTCGATTTCAGTTTTGACTTCGGGCGCTTCGATCGACCAGCCGAAGCCCTGATGCGTGTGCAGCAGAGCGCCTTCGTTTTCAAACGGTTTATCTATGGCCTGTCTCAACAGATAAAGGTTTGAACGTAAGCTGTCAGACATGGGCTGATCGTTGGGCCAGATTTCGAGTTCGAGTTGTGCGCGGCTCACGATAGCGGGGCTTCTTGACATCAGGCTGCGCAAAATCTTCAGGCACGTCGGATTGAGCTTGATGGGGATCTGATTGCGGGTGACCTTGAGCGTGCGCAGATTCATCGTAAGCGGCCCCACCGTGAGCGTGCTGTTGGTAGCGCCGAGCGTGCGGCGCAGAAGTGTTTCGACGCGTGCGGCAAGCTCTCGCAGAGCAAAAGGCTTGACCAAGTAGTCGTCGGCACCTGCCATCAATCCGTCAACGCGATCGTCAATGGCATCGCGGGCGGTGAGCATCAGAATCGGCAGCGTTTTGCCTTCGCTGCGCAGGCGACGACACAGCGTCATGCCATCCATGCCGGGCAGGCCGACATCGAGAATCATCAAGTCGATGTCGCTGCGATGCACTCGCTCCCAGGCATTTGCCGAGGTAAGGCTGCACTCCACGATCCATCCTTTCATTTCCAAATATTCGGCAACATTGGCAAGGATGTCGGAGTTGTCATCAACAACCAGAATTTTGATGGACATGGGAAGGTACCTTCGAGTGGTTTTGTTGCGGGAAGTTTAGAGACATCGCGTTTTTTTCACGCGGAAATCTCGCCTCTTCTTGCGTTGCATCACGGTCTTTGACGCCCATTTGACAGACGATTGACAGGCTTTTGTCGGTCGATTGAAAAAATGGTTCGCATCTCAAAAGTGCCGTTGTTTTCAACGCTTGCATCATGACCGACACCACTTCCGCAGTTCTTACCTTTGATTGCCAGCCTCAGACTTCAACAGTTCATGCCGTCGCCGCACCGCGTCGCTTTGAGCTCGTTCGACCGTATTCTCTGTTGTTGTGGTTTGCGTTGCCTTTGCTCGGCTTTGCCTGGCTGTGGTTTCTGCCGCCGCATTCACTTGACATCGCTATCTCAAAGGTCTTTTTCAGTGACGGTGTATGGTGGGGAAGGACGCAATGGTGGGTGGAACCGTTGTTACATCAGGCGCCGAAATATCTCTCGATTCTGATTGCGATTTGTGCGGCGGGCAAGCTCTCGCGCCTGTGGGCGAAAACATCGTCTTCGCGCGTGGCAAGAGAAGAGGCGAGACCCGAGATGCAGCGGCTCATGTATCTGCTCGTTTCGATGCTCGCCTGCGTGCTGGTAATCTATTTTCTGAAGACTTCCACGGGTGTCTCATGCCCGGCCAAGACGGTTGAGTTCGGCGGCGTCAATGAAATCAAGTCGGCAGCTTTAGCGTTTGTCTTGGGCAGCATTCCCGGCAACTGTTGGCCGAGCGGGGCGGCCGGAAGCGGTTTTTGCCTGTTCGGTCTTTATTTCTATTTCAGAGATAAGTCCGTCAAGGCTGCGCGCCTGGCTTTCGGTCTCGTTCTTTTGTCGGGAACGATTGCGGGATTCGGCCGCATGACCGACGGCATGCATTTTGCTTCTCACGTGCTCGCTTCCTTCTTTGTAGATTGGATGCTTGCAGCATCGATCTACCTTCTGTTCTTCAGCCGCGGCCACCTGATCGAACGGTTTTGGATCGAACTCAAAGGGCGTATTGCCGATACCACCGAGACGGGACGACTAAAGCCCGATCGTCCGCTCGTGAGCCAAACGACTTGCATTGTCTTTACGGCGATCTGGTGGACGCTCGTATACGACAGTCCCATGTACGCACGGTTAGTGAGTTTGCCCGAGGAGCTGACGTGGACCAAGGTGAGTCTTTTCATCGGCTCGGCCATGGCCTTCGGGTTGCTTGCCGTGGCGTTGCTTGAAATGTTTTCTTGGCTGCCGGCCAAGGTGTTTCGTATGGTACTCGTGGTGTTGTCCGCCGTCGGCGCCGTCGGTTTTGCGGGCGCCTATCTTTACGGCATCGCCTATACGCCCGACATGGTTCGCAATTTCCTGGCAACCGATACGCATGAGGCTCTGGGATATTTGAGCCCGCGTACTCTTTCCGTCTTTTTCTGTTCGTGGGCGCCTTTGCTCTGGATCTCTTTGAGTTTTGTCCCCAAGGCTCGAGCCCGTGTCTCGGTTGCCGGTCTTTTTACTCGTCAAATGCTCTGGCGCGCGGCCAAGCGCGTCGGTCTCGTGGCCGTGCTGATTGCTTCGGCGCTCGGCATGGTGCTCTTGAACTTCCAAGCCTTCTCCGGAGCGATGCGTGCCGACAAGTCGCTTCGCTATCAGATCGTGCCGGCGATTATGGTCTACTCGCTTGTGAGAACGCTCACGGCTGACGCGAGTCCCGACGGTCCCCGCGTGCGTCTGGTGATCGATCCTAATCCGCAGCGCATGGTCAAGCCCGAACGTCCGACGCTTTTTGTGGCCGTTGTGGGTGAAACAACGCGCTCGGCCAATTGGCAGCTTGCCGGTTACAACCGCGAAACCAATCCCGAACTTGCCAAGCGCGACATCATCAACTTCCCGTTGGTGCAGGCTTGCGGCACGTCCACCGACGTTTCCCTGCCTTGCATGATGAGCCGCATCGGCCGCAGCGACTACAACCGCGACAGGATCCTGAGCGAAGAAGCGCTGCCTGACGTCCTGCAACGAGCGGGCTTCAACGTTCTTTGGGTGGACAATCAGTCCGGCTGCAAGGGTGTTTGTGCCGGTGTGCCGTCCAGGGGCCCTGCAGAGGCGCTCAAAAAGAGCAGTGCGGCCTGCGCCGACGGAAAGTGTTTTGACGGCGTTCTGGCCGACGAAGTGCAGACGGCTTTGGACGGCTTGTCAAAAGGTCAGTCGCAGGTGCTCTTCCTTCACATGATGGGGTCGCACGGACCAGCCTATCATCTGCGCAGCCCCAAGGACCAGAAGAAGTGGCTGCCGGAGTGCACGGCCAACGATTTGGGCAGTTGCTCGGAAGAAGAGCTTGACAACGCTTATGACAATTCCGTGCACTACACCGATAAGGTTCTTGCCGACATTATTGATACGCTCAAAGGTGCTTCCGGCATGAACACCGCGATGCTGTACGTATCGGACCACGGCGAGAGCCTGGGAGAAAAGGGACTTTATCTTCACGGAGCGCCCTATTGGATGTCGCCCGACGAGCAAGTGCAGGTGCCGATGGTGATGTGGATGTCGGATAACTTCGCTCAGGACTACAAGGTGGATCGTGAGAAACTTGCCGCGACGGCAAAGAGCAAGGTTACGCACGAAAGTCTCTATCACACCGTGCTCGGCCTGCTTCAGGTTTCGAGCACGACCAAGGCTGATCGTTTCGATCTAACCAAACGCTAAAAATTCGGTTGAGGAAACCGCGGGCGCTTCGTTACAGTAGAGGCCGTAAAGCCCCTGACTTCAGAGGAGGACCTCAAAGCAAGCCTTTTTCGTACTTCTCGGCCAATTGAGCCAGGAACTGTTCGCAATCGGCTCGCTCGGCGGAGCGCTTGCGGTATTTCACGCCGTTGTAGGTGACTTCGGCGCGATAGGAGTTGTGACGCCGCGTTTTGAATTTCGTGACGCCTTTCTTGCTGGTATCAAGGTAAATCGTGCCCTTGGTCGGCTTGGGCATTTCTTGAAAAAAGAAGAATGTCAGCTGTTCGGGTTTTTCGCGGTTGGCAGTCATCTTTCAATTTTCCAGGCAAAGAAACAGGAAAAGAACCGACTTCAAAAGGCACTTTTGCCTGCGATGCAGAATCTTATAGCCGAATATTTTTTCCGGAACGGTTTCCACAGACGAATTGTTAATTTCTTTGTTGCCTCGTCAGGTGATATTGACAACCGTCGCGAGTTGTCCGTCGTAGCCGTAACGGCGACGGTTGCGAATCACGAGTGTTGCGCTCAATATCAGCGTGAGAAGCTCGGCAAGCGGTACGGCAAACCACAGACCGATTTCTCCGACCGCGAGTGGCAAGCATTCGATTGCCAAGACGGTGAACAAAAACGTTCTGCAAAACGACACGATCGCCGCGCGTTTTCCGTCGCCCATGGCCGTGAAGAGATAAGCGGCAAACATGTTGGGACACAGAAGCAGAAGAGACAGCGCAAAGTACCCGAAGTTGGCAAGCACGAGTTCAAACACATGCGAATCCTGCGGCGCAAAAAATCCCAGCACCGGTGCGGCAAAGAGAACCGATAACCCGTAGGCTGCAAGAGAAAAAACGGTCATGATGATCATACTGTTGCGGAATACGCAAGCGAGTTCAGTCCAATTCTGTTCGCCGTACTTGTAGCCGAGAATCGGGGCGGTTGCTTCGCAGAAACCGTAGAAAATCGAATTGAAGACATAGGTGGAATAGGAGGCGATCGTGAGCGCAGCTACGCCGTCAACACCGAGCCAATACATGAAAGCGGCGTTGAAAAAATAAAGCGTAACGGACGAGGATAGGCTGCCGACCATTTCCGAGACGCCGCTTGTGCAGGCTCCTTTAAGAGCCTTCCAGTCCGGGCGCGTGCAAATGATGCGAATCGGAGCTTTGCGGCGGCAAAAGAAGGCAAGTCCGGCCGCAACGGCTACAACCCATGAAATCACGGTAGCCAATGCCGCTCCGTGCATCCCCCAGCCCAGTGGGCCCATGAAGAGGATGTCCAGAAAAACGTTGGTAAGTCCTGAAGCCACCGAAACGGTCAGTCCCAGCTTGGGATACCCCGAGACGGTGAAGAAGGTCTGAAAGAGCACGCTCAAAAGAAAGACCGGCATGAACGCCAGCCAGACAACCTGGTAGTCGTAGGCATATGAGTACTGTTCCTCATTGACGTGCAGGAAATCAAGCAAAAGAGGGGTAGGTTTCAAGGATATTCGCACTGGTGATACTCACAAGTATTCCGAGCAAACCCACCACAAGACCGAAGGCAAATTCGGCATAGATGACGGTACTCAATGCACGGTCGGCGCCTTCTGAGTCGCCCCTACCCATACGCCTCGAGACGACCGATCCGCCACCAGCCGAGAGCATGATGCCCACAGCTCCCAGGAAAATGGCGAGCGGAAAGATCATGTTGAGTGACGCAAGCGCCACCGTTCCCATGTAGCGGCTGATCAGAACGCCGTCGGCCACCATATAACTCATGATAAAAAGGGACATGAGCATGCGCGGCAGCGTAAACCGCAGCTGCCGCGCAATTGTGAAATGTTGGCCAAGAATAGAGTTCGTCGGACGCATAGAAAAGCGCAGAATGGTCTGACCTCCGGAAGAGGTAAGTTTTCTATCTGCTACTTTAACGAACTCTTTGGTTTGCAGCTAAAGGTGCGCTTGGATTGAGACGATAGAGCAAGGAATCAATCCTGGTTTCGATGTGAGTCTCTCAAAATCATGTCCAAACCGGTTTCAGCCAGGTTCAGATCAGTGTTTTTACAAGCTGCTCAGAGTTGTCTCAAAACTCAATGGTTTGTCCGTCATTGGGGATGAACAGGCGATTCAGATTATTTTCACGGGCAAATTTTCGCAGCAAGGGGCGAGTGACTGTCGCATGCGAGACGCCTTCGACATGCGTGGCGATAACGTCAATTTCGGGAAAACGCCGCATAAGGGAACGCACGTCGTATTGATTCATGATCAACAGATGTCCAAGTGGAAATTGGGCGCCCGCGGCATTAACCGCGACGACTCCGGGCGTGTATTTTTCTATTGCGTCGACAACGTATTGGCAATAGATGGTGTCTCCGGCGAGATAAAAACGCGTTTTTTCAAGGTTGCTTTCAAAAACGACGCCGGAAGCTTTTTCGCTGAAACCGCAGTCCCGGTAGCCGTCCATAGTTACAAGATTGCTTGAGCCATGATCACAATCGGTACGAAAAAGACGAATGCCGTTGAAATCCGTACCGGAATCTGCAAGAACGCGTACGTCCGTAAAGCCCAAACCACTGAGAATCTTTGCCTCCTGAACGCTCTGAGAAAACAACGGAAGTTTTTTTGGCAGTAATTCAGCTGCAGCTTTGTCGAAATGATCAAAGTGAAGATGGGTCACAATGACGGCATCAACGTTAAACAAATCTTGAATCGGGCAAGGCAGATCGCAATCCGGATTGCCGCGACCAGTGCTGGTGGTGTCTGGGACAGCCGGATAGGTACCTTGAGCTGAAAGCATCGGATCAATCAAAAAACGCCGGTTGGCAAATGTCACGATGCTGGTGGCGCTGCGTATTTGTTGAAATTTCATGGTGTTACTCCTACAAAAGAGTTGCCGGTATTGGCAAGAGACATCATAAAATCTATAGTTACTGTAGCTTCAAGTATTGTGGAGAACGAGATGAAAATCGGTGAATTGGCGCAAAGGACGGGATGCCCTGTGACCAGAATTCGCTTTTATGAACAAAAAGGTCTATTGCCTGAACCAAGACGCAGTATGGGAGGACAGCGCAACTACTCTCAGGAAGCGGTAAAACGGTTGGAATTTATTACGACTTGCCGCGCCAACGGCATGAAGCTCGAATGCATCGAGCGCTTTATTGAGTTTGAACAGGATCCGTCCAAGGGAACAGAGTGGCTTCTTGAACGCGTTGACGAATATTTGGAACAGGCAAAGGTGTATCGCGAGCAGCTTGACCGAGCGGAAAAGTATCTTCGACACTTACGTGAACAGTTTCCCAAGTCTGTACTGGCAGAAAAGACGCACAAACACACGCGTGCCGCTAACACGAAAGAGGACACGCGTGAGACCAAGCCGCAAGACGAAGTGATCAAAGGTTTTTGACAAAGAGGGCACGAATTGCATTCAAGATAGCAAGAATCATGACTCCCACGTCAGCAAAAATTGCCATCCACATGTTGGCCAAGCCAACAGCTCCCAGCAAAAGACACAGGACCTTGATGCCGATAGCCAGCCAGATGTTTTCCTTGACAATGCGAAGACATTTACGAGAAATCTTGATGCCTTTGGCAATTTTTAGAGGATCGTCATCCATGAGAACGATATCTGCAGCTTCAATGGCAGCGTCTGATCCCATGGCTCCCATCGCAATGCCGATATCGGCGCGGGACAAAACGGGAGCATCGTTGATACCATCGCCGACGAAAGCCAGTTTCCCGGACCCGGTTCGTTGCGCCAGCAGTTTTTCAACAGCGGAAACTTTATCCGAGGGCATCAGTTCGCAGCGCACTTCGTCTATGCCTAACTGTGAAGCCACTGCTAGGGCGACACTTTTGCGGTCGCCAGTGAGCATGACCACTTTGTTGACGCCGGCTTTTCTCACAGCATCAATCGCTTTGATTGCATTGGGTTTCAGTTGATCTGCAATCACGATGTGGCCGCAATAGTTTCCGTTGACGGCAATGTGGACGATTGTGCCGATACTGCGGCAGGCGATGAACTCTATTCCGAGTTCGGTCATGAGTTTTTCATTGCCGACTGCAACTTCCTGTTCGTCGACACTGGCGACGACACCTTTACCCGCAAGTTCACGGATGTTCGTGACGCGACTCCGATCAATTGCTTTGCCGTATGCTTTCTGCAGGCTCTTGCTGATCGGATGCGAGGAGGCACTTTCGGCAAGAGCCGCCAATTCGAGGAGGCGGTTTTCATCGATCGTGTTGTGGTGAACTGCCGTTACCTCGAAAACACCTTGCGTCAGCGTTCCTGTTTTATCCATGACAAGAGTTGAAGTCTGTGAAAGAGCTTCCAGATAATTGGAACCTTTCACAAGTATTCCTTCTTTGCTTGCTCCGCCGATGCCGGCGAAAAAAGAAAGAGGAATGCTGATCACAAGAGCGCAGGGGCAGCTGATAACCAGGAACACCAAAGCGCGATATATCCAGTCATCCCATTGAGCGTCTACTCCCATTGCAAAAAGCCGCACTAGCGGAGGGACGAGAGCAAGCGCCAAAGCGCTGAAAAACACAATCGGCGTATAGATTCGGGCAAAACGAGTAATGAAGGCCTCCGATTGCGATTTGCGTGAAGAGGCATTTTCGACCAATTCCAGGATTTGAGATACTGTCGAATCTCCGAAGAGCCTGGTTGTACGCACATAAATAACGCCGGTCAGATTGATGCAACCGCTGGTGACGCTTTCCCCCGGGGCAACGTTCTTCGGCAGACTTTCCCCCGTGAGAGCGCTGGTGTTGAGACTCGTTTCGCCGCGTATAACGATGCCGTCAATGGGAACCTTTTCACCGGGTTGCACGACAATAACGGTTCCGACCTCAACAGATTCGGGAGCGACCTGTTCAATTTTCCCGCTTCTTTCAATGTTGGCGTAATCGGGGCGGATGTCCATCAAATCGCTGATGTTTTTGCGGCTTTTGCCCACGGCATAAGCTTGAAACCATTCACCGATCTGATAAAAGAGCATCACGGCAACGGCTTCCGTGTAATCGCCGGTATTGTCGTAGAGTGCTATGGCAATGGCGCCCAAAGTGGCAACGGTCATCAGAAAATTTTCATCAAAAATACGGCCGTTTCGTATGCCTTTTGCTGCCTTGAGCAAGATGTCATAGCCGACAAGAAGATAGGGAATAAGGTAAAGCGCCAATCTCAAAGGTCCCGTGACCGGTGCAAACGCGAGACTTACGAGAAGCATTGCTGCAAGGATGATGCGTACAAGCATCTTTTTTTGCTTTGTCTTCATTTGTTGCAGAGTCCGTTGGTGATGTCTTGAGCTTAATTTGATGTAAAAATTAAGCAAAATTTGAATTGAAGAGAGAAAAAAACGCCGTCAAGCAGTGCTCTGGCGGCGTTTCGACATCAGAGAAAAATTTCGCAGTCGGGTTCTACTTTTTTGCAAGCTTTAAGCACTTCAATCATGACATTGTCGGGATAAAACCCATCACGGAATTCCACAACCATTTTTTGAGCCATGAAATTCACCGTGACCGATTGCACACCGCTGATTTTTGCAGCCGCTTCTTCCATTTCGCGGGCGCAGTTAGCGCAATCAACTTCGATCTTGTAGGTCTTTGTCATTTTGGTTACTCCTATCAGTTAAAGAATTAAGCAATTGCTTAATTAACTGGTTGCACTATAATCTGGTCGGTGTTGGATGTCAAGATTAAGCAAGAATTTAATTGTCTGATATGTCTGTCACAACAAATCTCCCGCATCGGCATAAAGAGGGAAATTTTTTTGCACTTGGGCAATTGCCCGAATCTTCAAGCTTTGAACCCGTGGCCCAGGTTTTCAAACATCTAAGCGATGCGGCCCGCTGTCGGATTTTTTTGTTGTTGTGCCATTCCGAAGAGTGCGTGCTCAACATTGCTGCCATCATGGAGATGAGCAGCCCCGCCGTAGCGCACCATCTGAGGCTTTTGAAGGTTGCCGGACTTGTAACTTCTCGTCGAGTGGGGAAAGAAGTCTTCTATCGAGCCGCCGATACGGAGCTTGTCCGAGCCATGCATCGGATGATTGAAGAAGTGATGCATTTGTCGTGCTTGCAACCATCGTCTTGAGTAAGTCTGCGTATAACGGCAGAAGTCAATAAGCTGGCTCGCTTTTGAAAGATAGAATCCCGAAAACTGGTAGCCGATCCGATCCGGTTAGGCTCATCCTCAAAATACGCAAGAAATTCCTGACTGCTCTGCGCCTCTTTCTGCTTTGACAGCTTGGCACCGACACCTTTGGGCCAACCGCGTTGGCCACCCGCCATAGCTTGTTCTTAGGTTCTTACTGTTGCATTACGGAGCCATCTTTTGAGATGCGGTTGCTCAACTCAATTTGCCTGAACGAGGCTGCCTGGTCCCAGTCCGAAATGCAATTCAAAGGATATTGAGCGACGACGAAGTATTTGCATCAATCTTGTTGGGCGAACTCTTAAAGTACCCCAAAAAATGAACTTGGAAACTGTCGCAAATTAGGGGGTTGGTTCATTTTCGGGGGTCAATTTAAAGGACGCTTGACAGGTACGCCTTTATTCAAGCTTCCTTTGAGGATTCGGAACTCAAAGATATCCCGATAGCCAAGCGTTGCGAGGTACTTGAGGTCAGTGTCAGCGGCTATCACGCATGGGTTAAGCGCCAGCGCATGCCTGTGAAGTGCAAGAAGGTCATTTCCGATGAGACTGTGCTCAAACAAGCCAAAATCATCCGCAACGAAATGAAATACACCCCCGGGTACCGTCAAATGCACGCGCTCATGCGTCAAAGAGGCGTTTGCATCGGAGTCAAACGGCTCAGAGGCGTTTTGCGTGTCAACGGCATCATCGGGTACCGTCATTTCAAACGTACCGTCAAAACAACCGACAGCAAACACAACATGTTTGTCTATCCCAACCTCTAAGGGCGCGATTTTGCTCCCGGAACACTCAACAGAGCATGGGTGAGCGACATCACGTACTTACCCACGGCCCAAGGCTGGGGGTTCTTGGCAACCATTTTGGATCTTGGGAGTCGCCGCATTCTTGGCTGGGCCATGGATACTTCGATGACGACCGATCTGGTCCTTAAGGCTCTCGATATGGCTGTATGTACGCGCGGTATCAACGCTGTTGCGGGAACGATCATGCACTCGGATCGAGGCACGCAGTATTGTTCTGCTGCTTTCCAAAACCGACTTATGCAACTGGACATGAGGTGCTCTATGAGCGAGGTGGGGCAATGCTGGGATAATGCGCCCGGTGAGTCAATCTGGAGCTCCCTCAAGCGTGAAACACTCATCGGTCGCAAACGCTTCGACAGCTATGAGCAGGCTGTTATTACGGTTACTCGTTGGATAGAAACCTACAATACGATTCGTCCTCATTCGACCATCGGTATGCTGGCGCCTGTCAACTATGAAAAGCAGTTACTCGGGGTTTCCTGAGGGACTGCCTATAATGCTTGAACCTTCAGGTCCAAATTTCGCGCCCCACCCCAACTTCAGTTAAGGTCGACTCTTTGTGAGGATTGCCTCAGTAATCGTAACCGGGAGGACCTTTGCCTTCCTGAGCGAGTTTTTTCACACGTTCGGCTTCGATTTTTACCCATTCCGAAAAAATGCCGCGCAGCCAAATGCAGCCCGGATCATGATGAATGAAGTCCGGCCAAATCAAGACATTCCAGGGGTTGGGCACAGGTGGTCATACTCGATGTTCTCCAAAATCAAATCCCGAT
>OGWQ01001597.1_pt1 | contig 12546 bp, 10 predicted proteins | sample 1576091 | NCBI WGS metagenome assembly OGWQ01 (sample SAMEA3541584, study PRJEB24748) | human gut metagenome | biome: human gut; feature: human-associated habitat; material: faeces | place: China | collected 2012
CATTTCTCAGGTGATCGGCTTTCCATGTGTTGCCGCTCGGTATTGCGGGAATTTGAGTGCGGTAGCGCAGACGCTTCGCAATTACTTCCCCAGCGCTCAGATCGAGATCTGCGGAGATCGGGGAAACGGCGAAGAAGATGCACGACGTGCGGCAGAAGCGGCAGGCGGCAAGCTCCGCATTCCCTCTTTTAACGCTGGCTTGATTCAGAAATTCAAGGCCATAACTGGCGGCAATCAGCCGACTGATTGGAACGACTTTTTTATTGCCACGGAGGACCTATGACCAACGTAACTATGCAAGAAAAGACCTCGGCGCCGGCGAGCGTCGAGGCCACAAAAGATATTGTTGTAGCGAACATTGTAAAGACTGCCTCGGCCAAAGAAAAGCCGACGAGCGCGGGCGTGAAGGCGTTCGAGGCGGCGGGAGAAGCCAATCAACCAACCGGTTTGACAGAGAACGAAGACGGCTCTAAGGCTTTCATGCTTGCCAATGGTGATGCTTATTCATTCGGCCCGTTAGGCGTTTTCTTCACTCGGCGGGAAGGCTCTCCGATGCCGGTTTGCGGACCTCTTGAAGTGGTTGCAAAGGTGCGTTCGTCAGAGGGGGATGATTGGCGGCTTGCGTTGAAATGGATTGATCAAGATGGCAATTTCCGGCAAGGCACAATTCCGTGCTCGGTATTGATGAAAAGCCCTGCTCAGGTGGTGGCATATCTGGCCGACAATGGGCTTGAAATTCGTCATGCCATTAATTCTCAAGGGGGGAGCGCCTTTATCGTCAACTTTCTTAATCGCTTCCCAGTGCGAGCGCGTGTGTTGGGTGTTGACCATCATGGCTGGGTGAATCATGGTGAAGCGTTCTCGGTTCCTCGCCTGGGAATCATTGGCAAGAGTGAGACAAGCGGGATTATCTATACGGGAGATCCAAAGAACGAACCTGTCTATGCGGAGAAGGGAACCCTGGCCGACTGGCAAGAAAAGGTCGGAAAGCCTTCTATGCTCTCAAGCCGGATAGGGTTCGCAATCTGCCTCGGTTTCGCGGCGCCGCTTTTGGAATTCACAAGCGAGGAATCTGGCGGCTTCCATTTCTACGGAGAATCCTCCAAAGGAAAAAGCACTTGCGCCCGTGCGTTGTGCTCGCTTTGGGGGCCGGCTAATGAACGAGGAGAAATGGGAACCTGGCGTACTACCGACAACGGGCTTGAAAGCGCCGCCGCCGCGCATACGCATTTGCCGTTGATTCTGGATGAGATTGGGCAGGCATCCCCCGCGTTGCTTGCGTTGATTATCTACATGCTCGGTAATGAACGCGGGAAAGGCCGTGCAACAAAGGGTTTGGAGGCGCGTCGTGTGCTGACCTGGCGGCTTCTATTCCTTTCCACCGGAGAGGAGACCATAGAGGACTATGCGGCAAAAGCTCCTGGGAAAAAAGGCGCGCTCAAGGAAGGCGTAAAAATGCGCATGGCTGATATCCCAGCGGCGGCAGGCGGTCCCGAATTCGGCGTGTTTGATGGTGAATTTGATCCGACGAAAACAAAGGATGAGCGTTTAGCGCTTGCCGCTCAATACGCCAATCAGATCAATACCGCGTCAAAGTCAGAAGCTTATGGTACGGCGGGACCGGCGTTCATTCGGGCGTTGATTGCTCATATTGCGGTTATTGGTGTGTCGCAGTTTGAAAGCAACTTGCGGGAGCAGATGAGCGATTGGGTGAATAAGCACTGCGGGACGAAAGACACTCAAATCGTTCGCGTTGCTAGACGTTGCGCATTAATTGCGAAAGCGGGTGAGCTAGCTATTCGCTTTGGTGTTCTTCCCTGGACGGCTGGCATGCCTTCAGAGTTTGCGGCTAAGTGCTTCAGAGCGTGGCGCGCCGAATACAAGACAGCAGAAATGCAGGATCGCGAGCGCGTTCTATACGTCGTGGAGAAAATCAGTGCGAACCGTGGGCGTTTTGCGCTTCAGCGGCCTGGCAGTGACACGCCAATTCAGGCGGCCTCGGCCCTTCCCTGTATGGGTGTGTTGAAAGTAACCATTGAAGATATCCCTACCGAAGCATTTATCAACCGTACATTGTTTGATGCTGAGTTATGTCCGGTCGGGGATGTGCCAAAGGTTGTGCTTAGTGCATTAGCCAAACAAGGCCGTTTAAAGCAAAACGATCGAAGTCATCCATACATGTTCAAAGCATCCGGCCCGCTGGGGAAGACGATTGCCCCGCATCTGTCAGGCGCTCGATGCGTCTATGTGATGATGCCGATTGATGAATCTTCGGGCGGTGGCGCCTAAAGCATCTTTACCCGTCGTGGGGAATGTTCCTGCGGCGGGTTTTCATATGTTTATGAAATTTAAAGGAATTCCCAAAATTCCCAAGAATTCCCAAAGGCAAATTGCCTGCGAAGCCTACTCGCAGTAGGCGTTCCCGAAATTCCCAAAATTCCCACGATGAAATAGCTTCGCCAGGTCTGTTCTGAGGGGCTTGAGATGGGAATTAGCCGGCTGATGGTAAAGATTGATGATTCTCATCGTGAGCGTGTCGACGATTGAAAGTTCTGGCAGACTCTTTTATATGTCATAGGGAGTTCGTGCCGGTGCGCCCTAGTAAAGGTTTGTGTTATTCTCCGGCACCTGAAAGCGCGACAAGGTGAGCTGTTCGCGCTTCCTAGCCTTTCGTTTTTAGTACACAAGAAGGTACACGGAAACGATGGTTGCTTGAAATTTTCATAAATATCAAGTGGCGTATGTCCCTGTCGCGGGACCATTTTTATCAAGCCGCTTCGCCCTTTCGGCGGGCGGCTTTTTGCTTGTTCAGGATTCAAGCTATGAAAGTCCCCGTTCAAGTGCTTGTGCATCAGAAGACTCGCACGCTCGAACTTATTTATCAAAATAATGCTCGTGCGGTTTTTCCCTTTGAGTTTCTGCGTGTGTTTTCTCCGTCTGCTGAAGTTCAGGGGCACTCTCCTGACGAAGCTGTTCTGCAAGTAGGAAAGGCGGAAGTGGGATTGAAAGGAGTAGAGCCCGTGGGACAGTATGCTCTCAGGCTTCTCTATGACGATGGTCACGATTCAGGCGTCTACAGTTGGGACTATTTTGAGAAGCTTGATCATGAGCGTGATGTGCTTTGGCAGAAATACCTTGAAGAACTAGAAAAAGTGGGTGCTTCACGCGATCCTCATGATCCTAGAAATGCTCCTTTTGTGACAAAAAATAGACCTCCGCACGGTGGCTGCGGACATGCCTAATCCCTCAATCATTTGAAGATAAAATGACGGATAAATCGAAAAAAAACGTGAGTGAAGCGGAAAAACAAATTGATTTTGGGTTCATTAAAGTTGAAGAAGCCAAAAAAGAAGAGAAGGTTCGTGAGGTTTTTGATAGTGTGGCCCCGAAGTACGATCTAATGAATGACATACTCAGCTTTGGTATGCATCGTGGTTGGAAGCACCGTTGCATTCGAGAGGCGGAAGTCACTCGGGGCATGAAGCTACTGGATATCGCAAGCGGGACCTGTGATCTGGCAATTGCTTTTGCACATCGGACAAATGCAGAAAATATTACCGCTACCGATATCAACTATGAAATGCTCAGCTATGGCCGTCAACGTTTGGAACAATTAGGCCTCAATTGTCAGGTGATACAGGCAGACGCTGAACATCTTCCTTTTGAAGACAATGCGTTCGATCGTGTGACGGTGTCTTTTGGCATCCGTAATATGACTCACAAGGATCGTGCTTTGGCTGAGATGCTCCGCGTACTCAAACCGGGTGGAAAGCTTTTGGTGCTTGAATTTTCCAAGTGTGCTCCTCTCTTAAAGCCTTTTTACGATTTTTACTCGTTTCACTTCATGCCCTGGTTGGGAGGAAAAATTGCAGGAGATGCTGATTCTTATAGATATTTAGCTGAATCTATTCGCATGCACCCTGATCAGCCAACCTTTGCAAATCTAATGCGATCAGTCGGGTTTTCTCGTGTGAAGTGGCACAATCTGACTTTCGGAGTTTGCGCGCTCCACATCGGTATCAAGCCATAAAAATGCGCTCTTAGCGATCGGATTCCCCGATTGATCCCCTGCGGCGAGAGACCCGTCGCATCGACTTCTCAAAGGAAAAGTTAATGAAGAATCTCATCGCAGCCCTCGTCGTCTGTGTAGCCCTTGCTACCACGTCGTTCGATGCTGATGCAGCTAAACGCTTCGGCGGTGGAGCAAGTTTTGGCAAGGCCGCTCCCACCTTCTCGCAGCGTGCTCCGACAGCTGCTCCGGCGGCGCCTTCAGCACAGCCTAGAGCTAATCAAGCTCAGCCCAAGGCGGCTCCGGCACCAACACCAGCACAAAAACCATCCATGATGCGCAGTGTGCTTGGTGGTATCGCTGCAGCGCTTGGCATTACTGCACTCTTGAGTCTTCTCGGTATTAATGGTGCAGGGATTTCCAGTCTGATTACTGGTTTACTGCTTGCAGTTGTGGTCTTTTTTGTTGTGCGCATGTTCCTGATGCGCCGTCGTCCTCAAACTGCAGGTGGCCCAGCTGGATCCAATCCGTTTGACCAACAGCGTCAGACTGATATGGAGCAGACTATGCAGCGCGAGTCGAATTCTGCTCCCCAGCAAAACTGCCAACAGTCGCAGGGGGGTGTTCGTAGCGGCAGTCTCATGGATCAATTAATGGGAGGCGCTGCTTCGGAATCTTCCAGCGCTGCCGAGAGCTCCGGACTTGTCGATGTGACGCCTGTAGATTTTGATCGTGAAGGATTCTTGAAGACGGCCCGCGACAACTACCTAAAGCTTCAACAAGCCTGGGATACAGGTAATGTGATAGAGATTTCTGACTTCACGTCAAATGAAATTTTTACTGCCGTGACGCATCAGTTGCGTGAGCGCAAGGGTGAGGTTTACCACACCGAAGTGAAAACTTTGGAAAATGAACTCCTTGGCATCGCTCAGCAGGACGGTACCTACTATGCAAGTGTTCGCTTCTCTGGTTCGCTTGTCGTAAATGGAGAACCTGAAACCTTTGATGAAATCTGGGTGCTTGAAAAACCTGTGACAGGGACTGGTGGTTGGCTTCTATGTGCCATTCGCCAAAACGAATCTAGTGCACAGGCATAAAGTTGAATTATTGTCGACAATAAGCGATCGGATGGTCGGCATAAAATAGCATACAGGGCCATAAACGCTTTCCAGAACTTATTGTTAACTAGTTGAATGCACTGCATTTTTTAGCGAATGCAGTGCATTTTTTTTGATCTCGATAAAGTCTTGCCCGATTCCTGACTTCAGGGAATACATTAGGGGGCATGAGAGGCGCGTATTTGGGGTGTGAAACCTAAAATGCGCGAGAAATAAATCTTACGGTTTTCCGTTCAACGTCGTTTTTATAAGGATTAGGAAGAGATGACGCTGACTGGTTTTGTCCTGCTCTATATCGTTGCTACGATTGCTATCGGTGTTATTGCAGCGACTCGTGTCAAGAACACGAGTGACTTTGCTCTCGCCGGCCGCAGCCTCCCGCTGCCTATGGTCATTACGGCAACTTTTGCGACATGGTTCGGCTCAGAAACGATTCTTGGGCTTCCTGGACGCTTCATTGAAAGCGGAATTGCCGGGGTGATCGAAGAGCCTTTTGGGTCAGGCATGGCACTGATCCTGGTGGGTACGTTTTTTGCTCACAAACTCTATAAGCAGAACATCCTTACGCTTGGTGACTACTATCGTGATCGTTACGGGCGCTCTGTAGAGTTGCTTTGTTCAGTCGCGATTGTTATCAGTTACCTTGGCTGGGTAGGCGCTCAAGTAACGGCGCTTGGTCTAGTCATTAATCTGATCACTGAAGGCGCAGTCTCGATGACCACCGGTATGGTGATTGGGGCGGCTGTGGTATTGGCTTATACGATGGTCGGCGGCATGTGGTCGGTAGCGATGACGGACTTTGTGCAGATGATAGTCATCGTTGTAGGTCTTGTTGCCATCCTGTGGTTTGCGACCGACCTTGCTGGCGGCATGGATAAGGTTGTCGACTATGCCCGCGGACGCGACCTCTTTCACGCATTTCCTGAACCCACGACCACTGGCTGGCTCTTTTGGATTTCAGCTGCGATGACGATGATGATCGGTTCAATTCCTCAGCAAGACGTTTTTCAGCGCGTCATGTCTGCAAAGAATTTGCCGACGGCAGTTGCAGGTCCCATCCTTGGGGGATCGTTTTACATTCTTTTTGCTTTCGTGCCGATGTTCATCGTTGTTGCCGCCATTCTTGTAATGCCGGATGCCGCTGAAAAGATGTTGTCTGAGGATCCGCAGCAGCTTCTTCCGACGCTCGTGCGCGATTACATGCCGATGTGGCTGCGTGTAGTATTTTTCGGTGCTGTGCTCTCGGCTGTTATGTCGACGGCCTCTGCGACGATGCTGGCTCCATCCACAATTTTTGTTGAGAATGTGCTTCGTCACTTTATGAAAATCGACGATCGCAATATGCTTCGAGCCATGCGCCTCTCCGTCGCTGTTTTCGCTGTTTGCGTTCTATCCTATTCGATCGCGCTTGAGGGGGCAGCTATTTATGACATGGTGGCAATGGCTTATCAGTTTCCGGTTGTAGGAGCTTTCTGGCCGCTCGTTTGCGGACTTTATTGGAAGAAGGCTACGCGTCTGGGCTGCTACATTTCGATTTTCCTTGGTAGCGCAGTCTGGGTGGTGCTTACCTGGTCAGCTTTAGGTGAAGTGTTTCCGAATGTCTTGGGTGGCTTTATTGCTGCTGGCTTCGGTATGGTTGTGGGGTCTTTGCTTCCGACCGCCGACAATAAAAAGTTTTTAGCTGAGCGCCATCGCAATCTCATGAGTCGTCCGGTTGATGCGGAGGTTGGTCGCGGTCGCCTTCCTGCAGTTGTGACGGTTTCAGCCTCGATTTGATCATTCAAGGCTTTCTTTTACGAGTGATTGGAAGGGCTCTACTTCGGCAGAGCCCTTCGTTCGTTAGAATTCGCTCCATTCATACAGTCTGGGATTCATCATGAACGTAGTTGTTCTCGCTGCAGGTAAAGGCAAACGTATGCACTCTAGTTTGCCCAAAGTGCTTCAGGCGCTTGCTGGGCGCCCGCTGCTTGACCATGTACTTGATGCCACGGCGGGCTTAGCCGATCATCCGCGAGTGGTTGTGATTGGGCATGCTGCTGATATCGTGAGAAAGCATTACGAGGGCCGCACAGATATCGTCTTTGCATTTCAGCAGGAACAGCTAGGTACGGGGCATGCACTTATGCAGGCGCTGGCAGCAATTAACCCCGAAGATCCCTTGACGCTGGTCTGTTTGGGGGACGTACCATTGTTATCCCAAAAGACGCTGATGGCCATGGCTGAGGCGGGAGCTGATGGCAGTTTAGTATTACTAACAGTAGAGCTTTCGGATCCAACAGGATATGGACGCATTGTGCGCAATGCTTCAGGTGCCGTAGCTTCAATCGTTGAGGAAAAAGATGCTTCCTCCGAAGAAAAACGAATTTGTGAAGTGAATACCGGCATCATGTGCCTCCCGACAGCTCATCTTGCTGATTGGCTCAGTCGTCTGAAAAATCAAAACGCTCAAGGGGAGTACTACCTTACCGATGTGATTGGTCTCGCCTTTAATGACGGCGTGTCGATTACAACAGTCCATCCAGAGCATGTCTGGGAGGTCGAAGGAATCAACTCCAAATCACAGCTTGCACGGCTTGAAAGGGTGTGGCAGCGAGTGCAGGCTGAACGACTTCTTGAGGCCGGTGTGACGATTATTGACCCCGATCGATTCGATTTGCGCGGTGAACTCACTTGCGGACAAGATGTGGAAATCGATGTGAATGTCGTCTTTGAGGGACGAGTCGTGATTGGCAGCAATGTAAAGATTGGTGCCAACTGCGTCATCAGGGATGCCCAGATAGCCGATGGTGTACAGATTCTTCCGTTCTGCCACATTGATGGTGCATCAGTAGGGACGGGAAGCCGAGTGGGTCCATACTCTCGCCTTCGCCCTGGCGCCAAACTCCTGGGAGAAAACCACATTGGTAACTTCGTTGAGGTGAAAAAGTCTGTGGTGGGGCTTTCAAGCAAAGTGAACCATCTCACTTATATCGGAGACGCTTCAATCGGCGAACGCGTCAACATTGGAGCGGGGACTATTACCTGTAATTACGATGGCGTAAATAAATTTCGCACTGAGATCGGTGATGATGCCTTTATTGGTTCAGGTACTGAACTTGTCGCTCCTGTCTTGGTTGGTGCTGGTGCCACAGTGGGGGCGGGCACAACAGTGACGCGTTCTGTTCCTGCAGGCAAACTGGTGGTTGGCCGTGCGAGGCAGATAGTGGTGGAAGGGTGGACTCGCCCGGTGAAAAAGAACTGATTGAATTGTGGGAGAAGACATATGTGTGGCATTGTGGCTGCGGCAGCTCGTCGTAACGTCGTTCCGTTGCTTATTGAAGGGTTGCGGCGATTGGAGTATCGGGGTTATGACTCCTGCGGCATAGCCACCGTTGGCGATGATGGGCTCCGCCGCGCACGTTCAACTCAGCGAGTTGCCGAATTAGCGCGACAGGCTAAAGAACTCAATGCTCCGACAGGGATTGCACATACGCGATGGGCCACTCATGGAGCACCAGAAGTCTGCAATGCTCACCCCCACTTTTCCCGTGGACTCATCGGTCTCGTGCACAACGGCATTATTGAAAATTACGAGTCCATTCGAGAGCGTTTGAAGAATCTCGGCTATGACTTCACCAGTCAGACGGATACAGAGGTGATTGCCCATCTCATTCATTCGAACTATCAAGGTGATCTGCTTGAAGCCGTAAAAAAAAGTGTGCTTGAACTTGCCGGCAGTTACGCGATTGCAGTTATTTGCAAGGATGAGCCTCATCGAGTCGTTCTGGCTCGTCAGGGTTCTCCTCTTGTAGTAGGTATTGGCAATGGTGAAATGTTTGCAGCTTCAGATGCTATGGCTGTAGCTGGTATCACTGACCGAATTTTGTATCTCGCAGAGGGTGATGTCTGTGAAATTACACCGGATGCTGTAGATGTTTTCGCTCGAAATGGGAGCGAATTTATGTCGGTTGAACGTCCGGTGCGCACAGTTCAGGCCTATTCCCACGCAGTGGATCTGGGACCTTATCGCCATTACATGCAAAAAGAGATTTTCGAGCAGCCTCGTGCCATCAGCGATACGCTCGAAGGCGTTGCCGGCATTACGCCTAAACTCTTTGGATCAGAGGCCGAGACGGTTTTCACTGGTGTGAAACGTCTGCTTTTCCTTTTGGGGTATACACGCTTTCCAGGCGTGTCTGCTTTTCCTGGCTTGCGGTACTTCTTATTACGCTGCGCTGACGGCAAAATATTGGATTGAGGCTATTGCGGGACTTCATTGCGATGTTGAGATTGCAAGCGAGTATCGCTACCGTATTTCTGTGCCAGATCCGGACACATTAGTGATAACGATTTCACAGTCTGGAGAGACGGCTGATACATTGGCGGCGCTTCGTCATGCTGCCGAGTTGGGAATGACAAAGTCCCTGACGATTTGCAACGTTGCTACATCGGCTATGGTGCGCGAGAGTCGCCTTGCTTATGTGACGCGTGCTGGTGTAGAAGTCGGTGTTGCGTCAACAAAGGCGTTTACTACTCAACTTACGGCTATCTATCTCTTGGCGCTGACTCTCGCCAAACTCAATGGCCGACTCACGCCAGAGGACGAAGAAAGAGAACTTAAGGCTTTGCGCCATGTTCCTGCAGCGTTGGGAGCTGTACTTGCTCTTGAGCCTCAGGTGATTGATTGGGCTGAAAGATTCGCGCGGAAGGAGCACGCTCTTTTCCTCGGACGAGGCATGCATTATCCGATTGCCTTGGAAGGTGCTTTGAAACTAAAGGAAATCAGCTATATCCACGCAGAGGCGTATCCAGCAGGTGAATTAAAGCACGGCCCATTGGCACTCGTGGATGAGGATATGCCGGTTGTAACGGTCGCGCCGAATGATCGGCTTCTGGAGAAACTTAAAAGCAACATGCAGGAAGTCCGTGCCCGAGGGGGCGAACTGTATGTTTTTGCCGATGGGGATAGCAACATCACCTCTGAGGAAAGAGTGCACGTCATTCGTTTGCCGGAAAATTACGGCATGCTCTCTCCTATTCTGCACGTCGTACCGCTCCAATTGTTGGCCTATCATGCCGCTCTCGTTTGCGGGACGGATGTCGATAAACCAAGGAATCTCGCTAAGAGCGTGACAGTGGAATAAGCTGGTTGGAATTCAAAGAAAGACCCTATTGGAATAAAGAAGTTTCCAAGGGGTCTTTTTTATTGAATTCAAGTTGAAGTTAGCCACCGGCGATGAAAGTTCGGATGCCAGATCCGACGAACTGAACGCCAATACAGATCAGCAGAAACCCCATCAGCTTACCGATGACGAGAGTTCCAGAGGGGCCAAGGCGATTTGAAATGACATCGGAATAGCGCATGATGAACCATGAGAGACTGGTTGCGCACAGAATCGCTAGCGCCGTCCATGCAAAAGCGATAGCCATATCGATATAGCCCGGGAGCTCTGCAATTTCTGTAGAAAATCCGATGACCACAGCGATCGTACCGGGACCCGCGATACCCGGCATGGCAATGGGGAAAAAAGCATAGTCCTCGCGGTCGCGGCGAACAATCGGCGCTTTGTTCGGAGAATTACCTCCAAAAAGCATTTGATAGCCAATCGCTGCGACAACGAGACCGCCTGCAATGCGCATCGCACCGTACGAAATGCCAAAAAACGCAAGCAGTACATTGCCGCAGACAAGACTCACCAGCATGATGGCTGCAGCATAAATGCCAGCCCAATTAGCTTGTTGACGCCGTCTTTCCTCACTCATGCCTTGTGTAAGACTGATGAAGAGAGGCATTTTGGATGGCGGATTCGTGATGGTGATGAGCGAGACGAGACCGCCGAGGAAATATTGAAAATGGAGGGCTTCGAACATGGCTCCGGCTTCCCGGAATAAAGCAACACGGTGTTCAGTTCGCAGAAGCTGACGCCGCTGAGGATGAAGCTTTTGCAAAAAAGTGCAAATAGAGCTTTCAAACTAGGTAATTCTACCTGTGAACGGACTTGGGTTTGGCGAAGAAGCATAAAAGAGGAGTATTAGAAAAACCCCGCATACTGTTTTTGTATGCCATAATTCTGAACTCTTGTTCAGAGTGAACGCATGTTCATTTGCACAAACCAAGTTCCATGGATCAGTCAAGTCGGGTTGAATTGAGAATGTTGTTGAAACAAAAAACGCTTCATGCTGCGATAGGCCTTGCGCTCAGTGCGGTTGTGCTTTTGACGGGCTGCGAAAAAAATACATTCGTCAGCTCTGCCATCGCCGCAGAGCATCAAATGCCTCCTCAGGAAGTCGTTGTGGTAACGGCTAAGGCCGAACCTCTGCATATTGCGACGGTACTCACCGGTCGGACAAATTCCTACACTGTTGCTGAAGTTCGTCCGCAAGTGAATGGAATCCTGCAGAAGCGTCTTTTTAAAGAAGGGCAGGAAGTGAAGGCTGGTGATCCGCTTTATCAGATTGACCCGGCCATTTATGAAGCTCAGCTGAAAAGTTCAGAAGCTTCGCTTGCGCAAGCGCGCGCTCAGCTTACGCAAGCAGCAGCAGATGCTAAGCGCTCGCGAGAACTTGTGAAAACTAATGCTGTTTCTAAGCAATCTGATGATGCTGCACAGGCAGCCATGAAGACTGCTCAAGCAGCCGTGAAAGCTGCGGAAGCTGCTGTACTGACTGCCAAGATTAATCTTGACTATACGAAGGTTCGCTCGCCTATTTCTGGTCGAGTGTCGCGTTCAGAATTTACGGAAGGCGCGCTGTTGTCGGCTTATCAGACAACTGCTCTTACGACGGTGCAGCAGCTCGATCCGATTTATGTTGATGTGACACAGACTGCCGACGACATGCTTCGCATTCAGCGTGAAATTGCGGCAGGCACGCTTAAGACCGATACTCAGGGAGCTGCTGAAGTAGAGCTTATTCTCTCAGACGGATCGAAATACGCTCAAAAGGGCAAACTCACTTTTACGGATGTACAGGTTGATGAAAGTACTGGCTCTGTGCGTCTGCGTGCTGAATTTGCCAATCCTGACCGTCTTCTGCTTCCAGGTATGTTTGTCCGAGCCAATCTTGTTGAAGGCTTGCGTCCGGACGGGATCCTTGTACACATGCAGTCTGTCATGCGTGATACGCGCGGCAATACTTACGTTTATGTCGTTGATAAGGACAATAAAGTCGAGCGTCGCAATATTGTTGCCACTCAAACGCAAGGCACTTTCTGGATTGTTGATTCCGGTATCCAGGCGGGTGACCGTGTGATCTTTGAAGGTTTTCAACGTACAGCGCCGGGCGCAGTTGTGACCCCAAAAGAATACGATCCCAAATCGGCTCCCGAAGGCAAGCCGCTCTTCTAACCCCGGAGACGCTGATTCATGTTTTCGCGTTTTTTTATTGACCGCCCAGTTTTTTCTTGGGTGATCGCGATCATCATCATGCTAGCCGGTATCC
>OGWQ01001603.1_pt1 | contig 12516 bp, 10 predicted proteins | sample 1576091 | NCBI WGS metagenome assembly OGWQ01 (sample SAMEA3541584, study PRJEB24748) | human gut metagenome | biome: human gut; feature: human-associated habitat; material: faeces | place: China | collected 2012
CCAGGGCGTGGATATCAACGACAAGCACATCGAGGTCATCGCGCGCCAGATGCTGCGCAAGGTGGCCGTGCTCGATGCCGGCGAGGACGGCTTTGTTCCCTACGGATGCATCGTCTCCGAGGGAAAAGTGCCCGCCGTTGTGGGTGCCGGCGAGGTTCCCGTTTTCGCCATCATCGCTCCCGAACTGCTGGAGGGTATCGGCTCGCCCTTGCGCGAGCTGCTCGGCAGTGTGTGCGCCGCGGCCTAATATTTACCATAAAGGGATAGGTTATTTTTGGTTGGTAAAGCGTTTGACCTGCCAAAATAAACCTGTCCCTTTTTGGTCGGTTGCCGTTGGGGGGGGGCGGATTGGCAACGCTCGCTGATTGTAGTCTTGACCTGCGCTAGAATAGGACTATCTGATTATCCGGGCGCATGGAGGCTTGCGCCCGTATGCTGAGGAGGACTTTATGGCAACTGTTGCCGCACCTATCGACGCTACGTCGACCGCCGCTTGGAAGGCGCTCGAGGCTCATCAGGAGAAGCTCGAGGCCGAGGGTATCGACCTCAAGGCCTGGTTCGCCGCTGACGCCGACCGCGTGAACAAGCTGAGCTTTGACGCCGGCGACCTTCACTTCGATCTGTCCAAGAACCTGGTGACCGATGAGACCGTCAAGCTGCTGTGCGATCTTGCCCGCGAGGTGAAGCTCGAGGAGCGCCGCGACGCCATGTTCTCCGGCGAGCACATCAACACCACCGAGGACCGCGCCGTCCTGCACACCGCGCTGCGCCGTCCGGCAAGCGAGAAAGGCCAGCTTATCGTCGACGGCCAGGATGTCGTCGCCGACGTGCACGAGGTCCTCGATCGCATGTATGCCTTCGCCGAGCGCGTGCGCTCCGGTGAGTGGAAGGGCGTTACCGGCAAGAAGATTGAGCACCTGGTGTCCATCGGCATCGGCGGCTCCGATCTGGGCCCGGTCATGGCTTACGAGGCCCTGCGTCCCTATGCCGACGCCGGTATCGACTGCCGCTATATCTCCAACATCGACCCCAACGACCAGGCCGAGAAGCTCAAGGGTTTGGATCCCGAGACCACGCTCGTGATCATCGTCTCTAAGACCTTCACCACGCTCGAGACCCTCACCAACGCCCGCGAGGTCAAGACCTGGATGCTCGAGCAGCTCAAGACTCAGGGCGCCATCGATGGCTCCGATGAGCAGAACGCCGAGGCTGTTGCAAAGCACTTCGTCGCCGTTTCCACCGCACTCGACAAGGTCGAGGCTTTCGGTATCGACCCGGCCAACGCCTTTGGTTTCTGGAACTGGGTCGGCGGCCGCTACTCCGTCGACTCCGCCGTGGGCCTGTCGCTGATCGTCGTGCTCGGCCCCGAGCGTTTCCAGCAGTTCCTTGAGGGCTTCCACGCCATCGACGAGTACTTCTGCAACACTCCGCTCGAGAACAACGCCGTCGCGCTGATGGGTCTGCTCAACGTCTGGTACGTCAACTTCTTCGGTTCCAAGAGCCACGCTGTGCTTCCGTACTGCCAGTATCTGCACCGCTTCCCGGCCTACCTGCAGCAGCTCACCATGGAGTCCAACGGCAAGCATGTCCGCTGGGACGGCAGCGCCGTGACCTCCGATACCGGTGAGATCTTCTGGGGCGAGCCCGGTACCAATGGTCAGCACGCCTTCTACCAGCTGCTGCACCAGGGCACCGTGGTGGTCCCGGCCGATTTCATCGCCTTTGCCAACACTGCCAACCCCGCAACCGACAGCGGCCAGGATGTCCACGAGCTGTTCCTAGGCAACTTCCTGGCTCAGACCAAGGCGCTCGCCTTTGGTAAGACGGCCGATGAGGTGCGCGCCGAGGGCACGCCCGAGCAGATCGTCCCGGCCCGCTGCTTTGAGGGCAACCGTCCGACGACTTCGATCTTCGGTGACACGCTGACCCCGTTCGCACTCGGCGAGCTCATCGCCCTGTACGAGCACATCACGTTTGTCGAGGGCACGGTCTGGGGCATCGACTCCTACGACCAGTGGGGCGTTGAGCTGGGCAAGCAGCTTGCCAAGCAGATCACCCCGGCCTTCCACGACGACGCCGCCAAGGCCGAGCAGGACGCTTCGACTCAGGCGCTCATCGAGTTCTACCGCGCTCACCGCAAGTAGGATTCGCTGCGATAAGTAACGCATAGTAGACAAGGGCCCGTATCCGTTGGGATGCGGGCCCTTTGCTATTTGGATAGGATGGAATGTATCGGGAGGCGCCTCGACGGGCATCGCAATCGTCGAAGGCGCGCCGTTCATGTTTGGGACAATATGACATTTTCCCCGTTGCAAACAGCGCCGCCGTGAGTGTTCTGTATGATGGCTCAGACAAGGTTGTTCAATGACAGGGAGGCATATATGGCAATCAAAGCCATCGCAATGGATATCGACGGTACGCTCACCAACGACCAAAAGGTCATCAGCCCGCGTACGCGCGAGAAACTGCTCGCGGCTCAGGAGTCGGGCATTAAGCTCATCTTGGCTTCGGGTCGCCCCGCATGGGGGCTGCACGCCTTGGCGCAGGAGCTCGACCTTCAGAACCATGATGGTCTGCTAGTTGCCTTTAATGGCGCGCATGTGGTCGACGCTCAGACCGATGAGGTCCTTTTTGACCAGGCCATGCCGGCTGACGAGCTGCACCGTCTGATTGATCATCTGCGCAATTTCGACGTGATCCCTATGATTTCGCTCGGTCGCGATTTGCACGTCGAGGACTCGTACCATTGCATGATCACGCTGCCTGACGGCTCGCAGAAAAACATCGTCAAATACGAGCGCGATGCCTGCGACCTTAAGATCCGCGAGGTCGAGAGCTTGCATGAGGTCGTGGACACTTATCCCGTAGACAAGCTGCTGACGGCAGGCAACCCGGCCTACCTGCAAGCGCATTACGAGGAGATGTATGCGCCCTTTAAGCAGACGCTTTCGGGCATGTTTACGGCCGACTGGTACTTTGAGTACACGGCGCCCGGTATCGACAAGGCCCGTGCGCTTGAGGGTGCCCTGCTCAAGCTCGGCATCGATGCCAGCGAGGTCGTCTCGTTTGGCGACGGCCAGAACGACAAGTCCATGATTGAGTGGGCCGGCACCGGTGTTGCCATGGGCAACGCCGTCGATGAGGTTAAGGCAGTTGCCCAGATGGTAACCGCCAATAACAACGAAGACGGTATTGCAGTGGCGCTGGATAAGCTGCTGGGTTAGAATCGCCGATTAATGCATGGTTTGGGCGCCTGCTTGCGGGCGCCCTTTTGTTAGGGAGGGTGCCGTGTCCGCATTTCCGTTCGACGCCGTTATCTTTGACATGGACGGTGTCATTGTCGATACCGAGTATTACTACCTGGGCGAGACTGCCGCGTTTGCCAAGGAGCTTGGGCTTAACCTGACTCAAGAGGAGTTGAATGGGCAAGTCGGTACCTCGCATCAGTTCTTCCTGCATATGCTGGTCGATTGGTTTGAGCGCGCCGGTAAGGGGCATTTCACTGGCGAGGAAGCGTTGGCCCGTTGGGACGAGTGGGCGCATAAGCGTCCGCGCGACTATCAGGCTTTGATTAACCCAGGCGCCGTGGATACGATTCGAGAGCTGCCACGCCGTGGCGTTCGCGTGGCGCTTGCCAGCTCGTCTCCCATGGATAGCATCGAGGAAGTGCTCAACGCGTGCGGGCTGTCGGATGCCTTTGAGTATGTGGTGAGCGGCGAGCAGTTTAAGGAGAGTAAGCCCGAGCCCGACATCTACCTGCATGCGCTGGACCTGCTGGGGCTGCCCGCGAATCGCTGCTGCTGCGTTGAGGATTCGGTGCCTGGCATCACTGCCGGCAAGCGAGCCGGCCTGACAGTCATTGCCAAGCGCGAGGAGCGCTTTGGCTTTAGCCAGGATGCCGCGGACAAGATTATCGACCAGCTGCCCGAGCTGCTTGAGCTTTCTTAGGGGGTCTGTTGGAGGCTCTTTAGGGGTTCGTGGACAAAAAATGCCAAATATGAGTACTGTCACTAATTTAGTAACAGGGAAATTATGCTTTTAAGGCCCTGGTTGAGCGCCTGGGGGCGATTATAACCTGTTAAATATGGCTTTAGCCATGCTAAAACGCCTTGATAATGAACAGCTGTACATTATCAAGGCGTTCTTTTGTCGCAAAATAATGCTACCAGCATTGCAACAGTACTCATATTTGGTGTTTTTTGCCCACCGGGGTCAGCGGAAGTCAAATATGAAGCGCGAATTTTCCAAAACGATCGATTCGGCGCTCTCCACGACGCAGTTTTTAAGTTCGGCGATGTGCAGGGAGGCGCTTTTTAGCGATGTGATGAGCTGTCGCGCGCTTGCATCTGCTTGCGGTTCGGCTGGAGCGTCGGTTTCGAGCAGCAGACGGTCGAGTGGAGTCTGTCGGGCGTATTCACGACCGCGCTTGGTAGCGAGCATCCGCTCGTTCACGGAAAAATAGCAGCCTGCGTTTCGCGCACGGACGAACTCGTTCGAGGTGCCGCTAAACCAGTGAAAGATGATGGCGGGGGAGTTGGGGCTTGGGGTGAGTAATCCATATGACTCAAGGGCGTCCAGTACGGTTCCTGCCGAACGAACAGCGTGAATTGATATCACGCGTTCGGCAAGAGGATGCTGCACGAGTGCCTTGCAGAGCTGGTCAAATGCCTGTATTTGAAGCGGCTCGCTTCCGGCAAAACGAGCGGAAAAGTCGAGCCCGACCTCGCCGATCAAGCGTTCTTGTGCAGCGACTTCGCAAAGCAGATTGATTTCAGCGTTGCCACATCGTCCGTCGGCGAGCCACCAGGGATGGAGGCCGATGCCGGCAAAGATATTTGAACGGCCGCAGGCGCGCTTCTTGGCGCGTGCAAAGTCGTGCGGATCGACGCCGCAGTCAAATAGAATCAGGCCCAGCGCCGTTGCCTCATCGGCAACGGCGTCCGGGTGAGCCATTAGATCAAGATGACAGTGTGCATCAAATAGCCAGGGCTCCATCTCGGCGCGCTCCGCTAGTCCAAACGCTGGCCATCGGCGCGCACGCGCTCGCACCCGCGCCCACTAATCTGGCGGATAACCTCGCCGGCAATCATCTGACCCATGATGGGCGGCATAAAACTGGCAGTTCCCAGCTCGGTGCGCTCGTGGATGTTGGAAGGGTCGCGGGGCTGTGTCTTAACCGATTCCTCGCAGCTAAACAGTACATGTAGGCTCTTGATTCCGCGCTTCTTACATTCTTTGCGCATAATGCGGCTCATGGGGTCACGTACCGTATCGAAGATGTCGGCAAAGCGCAGGCACTCGGGATGGAGCTTGTTGGCCCCGCCCATAGAGCTAACCAAACGAATGTCGTGGTCTTGAGCATATTTGGCAATGGTGAGCTTGGCCGAGATGGTGTCGATGGCGTCGACGACGTAGTCGAGCTTGCCGCCCGTCTGCTCAAAAACGCTCGTAAAGAACTCGTCGATATTGTCGCTCAGCAGATATTCGGTTCGTTTGATAACGGTGGCTGCGGGATTGATATCGTGGATCATGGCTTCCATCACGTCCACCTTGCGCTTGCCGATGGTGCTGTGAAAGGCGATGGCCTGGCGGTTGATGTTGCTGGGCGCGATGATGTCCTTGTCCAGAATTACAAAATGACCAATGCCGCCGCGGGCAAGTGCCTCGCAGCAGTTAGAACCCACGCCTCCGCAGCCGAGCACCAACACCGTGGCGTTGGCGAGTTTATTAAGTGCCTCGCGGCCCATGATGATCTCGAGCTTGGTATCGCGCGTCTCGACGAGAGCAGCAGTTTTGGTCATAGACATCCTCCGATGGGGAAGCGAATCGTGTTTTAGCTATCGTCATTATAGGTATTATCGCGATTTCATTTGAGCCCTTGGGGCTTGTTGAAATGAGGCAGGGATTCGCATAAGATGAAGCAGATGGCACCCGTTGCAGCGGGTTTGCCAACTCCCAAACACGTTTGTAGCGTGAGAAGTGGCCGTCTTCGCATTACGCGGGGGCGGCTATTTTTTGAGTATAAGATTAGATAGTTAGACAAACATCTAAATATCGAGTATAGTGTGCGCGTTATGAGAGATGGTGAGAGGAGGTCTTATGCCGGGAGAGGGTTTTAAAGCGCTGGCCGATCCTACACGACGGCGCATTTTAGAACTGCTGCGCGAGGGCAATTGTACGGCCGGGGAGCTTGCCGAGCATTTTGACATCAGCAAGCCGTCATTGAGCCATCATTTGGCGACGCTCAAAAACGCCGGGCTGGTGACCGACGAGCGCCATGGCCAAAACATCGTTTACAGCTTAAACACCACCGTCATGCAGGACTTGATTGGCTGGTTTATGGGCTTTACAGACACTGAAGGTGATGAGGATGAATAACGAAAACAAGGGCATTCACGCCACGGGGGTATCGCCGCGTGTATGGGCCATGCTTGTTGTGGTCTGCGCTATTAATGTCGCGGCGCACCTTATGGTGATGCCGAGCTTGCCTGCACAGATTCCTACGCACTGGGGAGCGAACGGCGCCGTCGACGGTTGGGGCCCTAGCTGGATGGCCTCCGCGCTCGGCGTGCTGCCTCTGGCACTTCTTGCAATGTTCTACGTGGTGCCGCGCATCGACCCCAAAGGTGAGGCATATCGAACCTCGGGCAAGTTCTATCAGGGCTTCGTAATCGCCTTCACCTTGTTCATGTGCGCCGTAAGCTGGTTGGGTGAGCTTACGGTCTGGGGCGTGGTGCCGGCGGTCGGTTCGGTCAACGTGCTGATTTCCGGTGCTGTCGGTTTGCTGTTCATCGGCGTAGGCAACTACTTACCGCGCGTAAAGCAGAACTACACGCTCGGTATCAAGACGCCCTGGGCGCTTGCCGATCCCGAGAACTGGCGCCGTACGCAGCGTTTTGGCGGTGCCTGCTTTATGGTGCTGGGTGTTGGCCTGATTGTGATGGGCGTGGCGGGCAGCGTGCTTTCGAGTGAAGTCGTCGCCGCGGTGATTGCGGCTCTGGCGTTTGGTTCGGCCGGAGCTGCCTACGCCTATTCGTATCTGCTGTGGCGTAAATCGCAGCGAGCCGTTCGCTAAGGTTGCGGAAAACTAGCGTACGCAGTTCATAGTATGTTCCGGGGGACTTTTCCCAGGTAGTATTAGGGGGTGTGGGCAACCATGCCCCTTTTTCGTTAAGTTTCAGAGCTGGTTTTCTCATTTCGTTTCCACTAAAGCGAATCAAGAATAGGGAAACAGCAGGTAGAAAGGATAGAACAGGCAAATGGCGGAGTTTATCTACCAGATGTATCAGGCTCGCAAGGCCCATGGCGACAAGGTGATTCTTGACGACGTGACCCTGAGCTTCTATCCCGGTGCTAAGATCGGCGTTGTGGGTCCCAACGGCATGGGTAAGTCGACCCTGCTCAAGATCATGGCCGGCATTGAGGAGGTCTCCAACGGCGATGCCAGGCTCACCCCCGGCTACACCGTGGGTATCCTGCAGCAGGAGCCGCCGCTCGACGACGACAAGACCGTCATCGAGAACGTGCGCATGGCGTTTGGCGACATGATCGCCAAGGTCGATCGCTTCAATAAGATCGGCGAGGAGATGTGTGACCCGGACTGCGACATGGACGCCCTCATGGCAGAGATGGGCAAGCTCCAGGACGAGATTGACGCCGCCGACGGCTGGGATATCGATTCCAAACTCGGCCAGGCCATGGACGCCCTGCAGCTGCCCGATTCCGACATGCCGGTCAACGTGCTTTCCGGCGGCGAGCGCCGCCGTGTGGCCCTGTGCAAGCTGCTGCTCGAGGCTCCCGACCTGCTGCTGCTCGACGAGCCCACGAACCACCTGGACGCTGAGTCGATCCTGTGGCTCGAGCACTTCCTGCACAACTACCAGGGTGCGGTCCTTGCCGTCACGCACGATCGCTACTTCCTGGATAACGTTGCCGAGTGGATCTGCGAGGTCGACCGCGGCCACCTTTATCCCTACAAGGGCAATTACTCCACGTATCTGGAGACCAAGGCCGCGCGTATCGAGGCGCAGGGCAACCGCGATGCCAAGCTCGCCAAGCGCATGGAGGCCGAGCTCGAGTGGGTACGCAGCTCGCCCAAGGCTCGCCAGGCCAAGAACAAGGCCCGTCTGGCTCGCTACGAGGAGATGGAGGCCGAGGCCCGCGCAAGCCAGAAGCTCGACTGGACCGACATCCGCATCCCTGTGGGCCCGCGTCTGGGCAACAAGGTGCTCGAGGCCCATCACCTGCACAAGGAGTTCGATGGCCGCGTGCTCATCGACGACCTTTCATTCACCCTGCCGCGTAACGGCATCGTGGGCGTCATCGGCCCCAACGGTGTCGGCAAGACCACGCTCTTCAAGACCATCGTGGGTTTGGAGCCGCTGACTTCGGGCGAGCTCGAGGTGGGCGAGACCGTCAAGATTTCTTACGTCGACCAGAACCGTTCCGGCATCGACCCCGATAAGAACCTATGGGAGGTCGTCTCGGACGGCCTGGACCACATGATGGTCGGCGAGACCGAGGTTCCGAGCCGCGCGTACGTGGCGAGCTTTGGCTTTAAGGGCCAGGACCAGCAGAAGCGCGCCGGCGTACTCTCCGGTGGCGAGCGCAACCGTCTGAACTTGGCGCTCACGCTCAAGCAGGGCGGCAACCTGCTGCTGCTCGACGAGCCCACGAACGACCTCGACGTCGAGACGCTGTCCTCGCTCGAAGCGGCGCTGCTCGAGTTCCCGGGCTGCTCGGTGGTCATTAGCCACGACCGTATGTTCCTAGACCGCGTTGCCACGCACATCCTGGCGTGGGAGGGCACCGACGAGAACCCGGGCAACTGGTATTGGTTCGAGGGCAACTTCGAGGCCTATCAGGCCAACCGCATCGAGCGCCTGGGCGAGGACGCAGCCCAGCCGCATCGTATTCACCGCAAGCTGACGCGCGATTAGTAGCAAGTAGAAAGGCCGCCAGCAAGGGCGGCCTTTCTTGTAGCAATTGCACTGCAGCTATGCCCTGGCTGCTGGTTTGATTCATAATCAAAGTCATCTCTTTGGGATTAAAGCCCGTTTTTGCTATGAGTGATTATCTAATTCCGTTTAAAACGTAAAGACGTATTGGGTTACAAGGACATAAACAAATCGAATTGAAATATAACCAGTGCTGTAACGTTACAAAAAAGGTTATAGAATAGGAGTATCTTATAAGTTGCTCCTCTAGAAAGAAGAACATATGCTTTCGCGTCGTCGTTTTCTGCAACTTGTCGCGTCTTCAATTGTCGCCTTAGCCGCACGTCCGAAAGAGGTTTTTGCTTCGACGGGCAATATTGATGGTGAGCAGATACAATTTACTTCAGAAATTGCGCAAGAGCTTGCCGATAAATATATAAAGGGACTCCTCGGCTCTTCGTATACGCCTTCTGACCCTATTCCTTTTGTAGACGTTGATGGGTCCCCGCTTGGCTACATTGTTCCGGTTGTGACATTCAATAGAGCCGCGGGCTATTTGGTTTTAGATGCTTCAGATGATGAAATACTTACGGGATATCGTTTTGGAGACGGCTTAGTCAGCCCTATGGATCGGGGAGGAGATCTTGGTGTTGAGTCTTATTCTTTCAATAACCCAGTCGTAATGATCAATCCATTCGAATTCGGTGTGCAATCTTTGGACGGTTCAATAACAACAAATTGCGGAAGAACAATCCCGGCTGTTTCCATAGAAGGACGGCCTGTCGTTTTATCGAATAAACCTTCAAGCTGGAACGATGTCGTAATTTACGCAACTCAAATGCAGGATTACACAGTATCTGGATTTCGTTCCATTTCTCAGTTTATGTCATATGATGAAAGCGAGATTAAGAGGCTTACTGCCCACTATGCTTGTATGGTGACCGCTTTTTCGAACGTTGCGGAACTGTATGGCATTGCCAATTTATATAGCGACCCTTCGCAATATATGCAGATATGGAATTACACCAATACCCATGCTCTTTCCGATGAAGAACAGACTGTTCCCGGCGTTGTTTTGGGCGGAACGCCGATATCAACCTGTGCAACGGGGTTTACAAATTACTGCGCAAGCAGAGGAAGTGCTCTTATCGCCCGCACTGTCTCCTCTCCGGCTATCACGAGCATTCAAAATGAGATTAACTCTAATAGACCGAATGTTTTACATGCGAGTTTGTACAACGGATCAGCCCATTCTGTAACAGCGGAGGCTTACGCCACACTTACTGGTAAGAAAACTGGAGAGACAAGGCAGATGATTGGCATAGCGGACGGCTGGAATTCATCTTTATCCTTCCTGAAGTATGATCAGAGCTATTATGCGTGGACTTATGGAACGACTTTTTCGAAGTAGGGTGATTCGTCTAGCTCTGTCTTTGGTGCTGATGGCTTCATTGGTGGGCTGTTCAACAAAGGAAGAGATATCGCGCGGAGGTTCCGGAGAAGTGACTGCGACAGACTCAGGTTCATTAGAAATAGCTGGCGGGCATGCCGATGTGATGTTACAAGGAAAAGGCGTGCTTAGGTCGATTGATGCTGAAGACGCTGTCTGCTCAATAGAGGATTTGAAGACAGGTGAAACTGCATCGTACCGAGTTTCAGATAATGCTGCGAATATGATTGAGTCGATACCGACTGGAGCGCAGGTTTCTTTTAGATACTTTGCTCCGCAACTTGAGGATGAGCTTGCTTCTCTGGTGTCTATATGCGCCGATGACAACTAAAAGGCCTGAATTCAAACGGCCTCGGATGGTCAATTGGCTATCCGAGGCCGTTTTTTACTCGACCGGGGCTTCGACCTTGTCGATGGCCCAGGTGGCTCCGAGGCCGCCGGTGGTGTTGCGGCGAATGCGTACGGTGACTTCGTGGCGTTTGCCGGCCTGTGTGTAGCGCAGGGGGAAGCTCGCGCGGTTACGGCCGGCCTCGATGGTACCGCGCTCGCGAGCGATCCAGTAGTACTCGCCGACGATGCCGAGGGTGTCAGCGCCGTAGGGGAGATAAGTCGACAGCTGGTGCAGCAGCGGGCTAGGGCAGAAGACCTCGGTCGCGAAATCGATGGGGAAGTCCCCGGGGATGGTCGGTGCTGCGGGAGCGGGGGCCGGTGCTGAATTGGGGACCGGAGTCGGTGCAGGTGTGGGAGCCTGGTCACAGGCGGGTGCGGATGCGGACTCAATGACAGGTGCAGACTCAGATGCCGCTTCTGGCTTAGCTATGGAATCTGTCGGTTCCACGGAGATGGACGTGTCTTCGGTCCCGGTTTTGGCATCGGCCTGCGGAGTGTCCTCTGTCTCGACGTTCGGCTTGGCCTCGACCGGCGTGGATACCATGGTGGTGATGCCGGCATTGGCGTTCTCGGGGTCGTAGACAACCGTGAGCGAGATGGCAGGCTGGGGTGCCTCGGGCTCCGGTGTTGCCTCGGCAGCATCTTGATCCGCGAGCTCGTCGGACTGATTGTCCTCGGTGTTGTCGCCAAAGACATCGCTGTTTTGGAACGCAGACGTCTCGGGTTGGCCGGCGGTTTCTTCGGCTTTCGACTTGGGAACCTCGTTGAGCTCAACGGCGGCTTCCTGCTCAGCCATGACTTCGGGCTCGGTCGTGGCAGCGATTTCAGTTTCGACCTCTGCCGTTACTTCAGCAGTGACTTCAGCCTCTACCTCGGGCTCGGGCTCCGGAGCGACTTCGGCCACGGACTCGGGCTCGGGACGCTTAACGTGCTTGGGACGCACGGCCTTCAGGTCCTTCTCGCCGCGCTTTTTCTTTTTGTAGGACTGCTTGGCGCCCTTGGCGGCCTTGGGCTTGTCCTCGCCCTTGGCAAGGGCAGCATCCCAGGCCTCATTGGCGATGACGGTGGCATACAGACGTCCGCCCTTAAAGACGGTCAGCTTAATGCAGTCGTCGAGTTCCTCGAGCAGCTCGCGCGTGGACTCGAAGCCCAGGTCATAAGCGGTCATATCGCCAGCGGCGAGTGTCTCCTCGACCTGTGTCATAAACGTTTGCTTGCCGCATCCAATCGCATCGCGCAGCAGGCGATACAGATAGATGTGGTTGCCCAGCGATAGCGTGGGCTTAACTATTGTCTTGCTCATGGCAAATCTCCTCTTTACACACCAAAGCATCTTACCATCGCGCAGGGCTTGCCACCTCGGCGCCCAAAGCAAACGGGCGCGACCGTTGCCGGTTCGCGCCCGTTATACAGGTCGGTTATCTGTGAGAGGCGATCGTGCTTAGTTGCCCGATGTCGTGCCTTGGCTCGAGCTGTCGGATGCCGTGCCGGATGCGGTTCCGCTCGAGCTGTTTGTGTTGCTGTTGTCGGTTGAGCCCGTGCCCGATGCATTGCCGCTCGTCTGGTCACCCGTGCTCTGCTGAGAGCCGTCGGTCGTTTGGCTGGAGTCGGTCGTTCCGGATTGTGTGCCGCCGCTGTTCGAAGAGGAATCGGTGCCTTGCGACTGATCAGGGGTGGTCGAGGAAGCATTTTTGGCAAACGCCCCTGGACTTCACGTTCAGAAGAAATTATGGCTTTAGA
>OGWQ01001616.1_pt1 | contig 12431 bp, 11 predicted proteins | sample 1576091 | NCBI WGS metagenome assembly OGWQ01 (sample SAMEA3541584, study PRJEB24748) | human gut metagenome | biome: human gut; feature: human-associated habitat; material: faeces | place: China | collected 2012
GGATGTGAAGACTGGGAAAACCCTGGTTCCTCTGTCTGAACTTAAGCTGGTGGACTACGATGTGGAGTGGGCCAGCCGGGAGCGGGAATCCCTGCTCATGAGCTGGGCTTTCTATCTGGGCGGGGAGGAGGAGTTATGAGAACATCCATGCCCCATTCCTTCCGCCGGCGGCTGTTTGTGGCCTTTTTGGCGGTGTCGCTGGTACCCCTGCTGCTGTGCTCGGCTATGCTGCTGCAGATCTTTCGCCTGCGGATGACCGACGCGGCCCAGGCGGAGGCGGCGGGCTATCTTACCGGAGCGGCCCACATTCTGGACACGACCTACGAGGAACTCTCCAAAGCGGCCAGCCAGATCCCCGTGGACCGGGTTTTTGTCCAAATGCTGCAGGAGCAGGACACTCAGGATACCCAGGTGTACAGCCGCCTGTTCAGCGCCACCCAGGAGAGCCGAAGCTATGCCCGCTTTGATCTGTATGACGCCCAGGGAACCTGGCGCTATTCCACCCACCATCACCAAACAGGTCAATGGTATTGCCCCCGAAATCCCCGCCGTTCCCCAAGGGCAGATCGCCGATGGCTTCCAGCAGCATCACCAGCTTTTCATTGCGCTTCTTGACGACCGCTCCCAGCTTGTTGCTGTTGACGTCCACCTCCGCGAACAACCCCTTGAAGTCGGCTTCGCTGTCCGTCCCGATTGCGGAACCTTCAATATTGGCAAAAATACGGCTCAGGGTTTCATTGAGATTGTCATCCTGCCGGGCCTTGAACCGTACATTATTGAACAACTCGGAAGGCAGTATATAGAACCCCTTTTCACGCACGACCTCTTCGCGCCCGTATTCCGCATCCTCGTCACTCAACAGCGCGTAGTTGAAATCTTCATTCCCGGCCCGCGCTTCCTCGGCATTCAGATAACTGGTCAGATTTTCGGACAAAAACCGATAAAATAGCATCCCCAGCACGTAACTCTTGAAATCCCAACCATCCACACTGCCACGCAATTCATTGGCAATGCGCCAGATGGTCTTGTGCAGCTCAGCCCGTTCAATCTCTTTGGTATTGCTCATGAAATCTTCCTGTCTGGTTATGCTTCCCACCTGCTGCCCCGTGAGGCGGACAAGTGCCGCTCGATTGTTTCCCTAACGGAGGAGCTGGCTTCTTCGACGCGCAGTTATCCCAAGTGCCGTTTCCGGCGTGTTCTTATACTCCCAATTGTTATCTTGAAGCAACGCATCCCCATGCAGCGGGATCACGCTGGGTCACCATGAAAGTCTTTCAATCATGAAAGCTTATTCTCGCCCTATTGTCCTGGCGGGTAAACTCACGGCCTACAAAAAACAGTATGACTCCTCTGGGGAACAGAGCAACTTCCCGTAAAGTCATAATTGGGATTTTCGATAAGGGAATATTCATCATTTGGGGATGCTATTCACACTATCTTGCTGCAATAATATCTACTCTTCGTATGCGTCATGGGCTCCGCCCTTACCGCATTCCATTACAGCCCCCTTCAACATCTGATATGTGCATGGCCCCTTGCCGCACAATTCGGCAACCCGTGCCAAGCAAATCGTTTTTTGCCCTTTCACCGCTTTATTCAGACTATCTGTGGATACGGGATAAAACTCCCATTGCTCCAAATCGAGCGGATTGATGGTATCCTGCTCCTTATGCTTGAGCACACAAAACACATAAACATCAGCCTGACGCTTTTTCTCCTTGTCATAGGCAACGCCATCCCAATACAGGCTTTCGGCAATATTGAACCCTATCCTGGAAAAATCCTTTTGTTCCCATGACTGGATGTAGGCTGATGCCTTGACCTCGATTTTGATGCCCTCAGGTGAAAGGAGATCAAAACTTCCCCATGTGGGGCTGGTTCCTCCATCACAGCCCATCGCCGTCGCGACGATGTACTCCGCCAGCTTGCCACGCTCCGTATTGCTGACCAAATCCGAAAAGGCCCACGCCCAAAAATCCTGAAGGGTGCGTTCACCGTCCATTCCTTGAAAGCATTCTTTGCCACTTTTGCGTATCACCTCTATAGCCGGAAACCGTGCTGGCATACTTCCCCACTTTATTTCAGCTAATTGGAAAATTGAAACACATGGTTGCTGCCAGAGGCACCGGCCATTCTTTCAAGCATGCTTTTACCTGCTGGAATATTGTTTACACCGTCTACTCAAATTCGAGAATACCCCCCAAAAAAAGCTGCCAGCAACTCGTGCTGGGCAGCCTTCCTTTTTCTTTCGTTTTAAGCACATTTCTGACGGACGGAGGGTATGCTGGTTGCGGGAGTCTTTGAAAGCCAGGGGGATGACAGCCTGTATCCCTCCCCGAAAAGCCAGAAATGCAGCCTTTCCTTTCGACAAAACGCTGTATAAACGTCGGCACCTCATTGAAAATACGTTCAGCAAACTGAAGGACTGGCGGCGTATCGCAACACGCTATGACCGCTGTGCCCATACCTTTTTCTCAGTCATCTGCCTTGCTGTCAGTGTTATCTTTTATCTTCATTAAGGAGTCCTGACCCTATTTCACAGTATCCATAGTATAATTGCAGTACTTTCAAAACAATTCTTATTGTCTTAAAATGACTTTTACTTATCAATTTTTTTTAATACACCAACGGTACGCTCGACCAATTCTACAATGAGTTTCTGCAATTCAGGATCGATATCCTCAATCAAATCAGCTATAGTTTCAGCATGGACTCTTGTTGGACTTTCTACACTGGAGAAAAGTTCTGCTACAGAGCAGTCAAGAGCATTTGCAATACTTTGAAGTCGAGAGAGCTTTGGGGAAAAAATGCCTCTTTCTATCCGCGAAAGGGAGTGCTGCTCAATGCCTAGTCGCTCTGCAAGTTCAGCTTGGCTCAGCCCCTTACGTTTTCGCTTAGACATAATAGTAGTTCCAACAAGATAGCAGAGATCTGCCTGTCCTTTGTCCGCCACGGTCTGCACTCCTTTTTTGAGTGCAAATCGTATCGCGAAACAGAGTTATAGAAAAATCCTTATTTCGGATCAATTGACGTAATAGGGATATAAGAATACTCTGCAAGGCAGCGTTAATCAATATAACCTTCTAAAGGTTTCCGGATATGGCTGTCTTCCTTAACAACTTCCGCTTCATCACCAAACTGTCGTGCCCACCGGATAACCTCCAGAGGCTCTGCGACCTGAACGGTAAACAGTACTCCTCCATTTCCGTCATCTTCCAGTACTTGGCTCGGGTGCCATTGGCGCTCCTGAACGTAATGTCGGGCCTGCCCGGTAAATCTGACCGTAATAGCATGAGTTTTGTCCCCGATAAAAGCATCAAAGGCATTTCGTTGTTTGGCAAGAAAACCGTCGTCCTCATCGGTGCGCCAAGTTATGCTTATTCCAGTAAGCTGAATTTGTTCAATCCGGCTTATACGGAATACTTTCCATTGGTGTGGCTTTTCATCAACTGTCCGGGCATAGAGATAAAGGGTGCGTTGGCGCATGTATATGTGCCGAGGATCAACTTCACGCCATTGGGTATCCCACGTCCCACTGCGGGTATACAGAATCCGTATCCGCCTGCCTTCTGTAACGGCATCTCTGATGATGGTAAGTATTTCAGGCTTTACACCAAAACCGGTGTTTGTCACCTGCTCATCAAAACAAGCCAGCAGTTTTTCCTTGAAGGGAGAAGGCAATCCTCCAGCCAGTTTTCTCCCCGCATCTATGGCAAGTGCAGCAAGGGTACCGTCACCGGTGGCGCTCAGTTGCTCCAAGGCAAACATGACCACAAGGCGATCAGACAGCCCCAGCCCCGTGATAGGTGTCAATCTGTCTTCAACAATTTGGAATCCTTTAGTTCTATTATATTCAAACTGAAACCCCACTTCAGCAAGAGCTGCTCTGTCCTTATAAAATTGGCTTTTTCCTATACCAAGGCGAGCCCAGAGTTTAGTCAGAGGCTGATGGGGATCTTCCCGGATAGACTGTACAATACGGAGCAGACGGGAGACTCGCGAAGAGTCCACCTCAGTAGAAGTCAGTATTTCACGAGCAGAATCAAAAGTGGCTTTAGGCACACACGTTCCCCCACATGTTTTTCACTATCATGCGATAGCACTACCATCCCGGCAAGCGTTTTTTCGATGAGAGTCCATAGCAGTGTGGAAAAGTATTTCCAAAATATGGCGAATCCAGTCCACACAGTTGTGGAATCTGAATAAAATTTCAGTTTACCCGGTATTAAAATAGATTATTCTTACTTTGACATACGACTAATTGATATATGAAAGATTAAATAGTTAATGATCGTAGGTGGCTAATGATTTTTTTTAAGAAGGTGGAATTCTCCCTTGTGCTGCTCTGCCTCACACCCAATGCCTACGCAGGTTCAGAGGCATTGTGCCCCTCCAAAGTGCTGGATAACGGAATCCTTACCGGAGTCTACAATGGCTCACAGTGCGGAGATATGTGTTACGGCGCATTTCAGCTTGATTCCGGGGAATCCGTTTTCATGATTGCCGATCCGGATCAGCTTGATCGGGAGCTGGGAAAGGGGGGCAACCGGGTTTCAGTGAATTACGATGTCCAACAATTCTGGAATGTATACGGTGAAGAATGTTCACGGATGGAAGTATACAAGAGCGGGCATGTCATAGAACCGCATTCTAAAGAAAACGCTTCCGCACAAGATTCCCTGCTCAGTGCGGAATACGCCCAATGCATGGAGAAAAGCGGCGGTGTCACCGTTGAAATGAAGGATTGCCTGACTGCGGAAGAAGAACGCATAGAAGCTCTTCTTAACGCCACGTACAAAAAAACAATGCAGGCAATGGATGAGAAGCAAAAGACTTTGTTGCGTGATTCCCAAAGGGCTTGGCTCAAATATCGGGAAGGTTCATGCGACACGATGATGTCTGTTCTTGGAGGAACTTCCGCTAGCCTTATCACTACAGGCTGGAGGCTCGAAATGACGGCACGGCGTTGGAGTTGGCTCAAGGATATATTGGACAGTTTTTAGAGGCATATTTGTTGGGCAAGAATAATCTGGATGAAAAATAAAAAATATCTGGAAGTAAAACTATCGAAGATTAATGACTTCAAGATAATTTTTACTCTTGAATAGCAAATTCAATGCTTATAGGAGTATGGTGATGACATACCTTACACAAGTTGAACAAGGTTTTTATCCAAATTCAAAGGATAATGTGTACAATAGTTTGTTTAGACAATACGAACGTATACTATTTGAAAGCATCATCACAAGTTTTGGATTAGATATTTTTATCCGAGATCAGCATGGTGGAGACGTAGATACTATCCATAATGTACGCCAGATCGGTAAAGATAAAGATATGTATTACAAAAGTAAAATTCATCAACAAGACTATGAAAATAAAGGAGAGTATAACTCTAACTTATACCACTCACATGCAAACTATCGAAAAAAGAATAAAGAAGTCAGTAAACAAAAAAAAGATGGACAACTTATCGATGCATACACAGGAAAATGTGTTGATCGTAATGCTAAGATAGACTTGGATCATAATATTTCTGCTAAGGAAGTTCATAACGATCCTGGTCGTGTATTGGCTGGGCTGCCAGGGGAAGATTTGGCAAATATCCCTGAAAATCTTTATCCAACCGACAGCCATATAAACCGTAGCAAAAAGGCCGATAGCGTTCCTGAACATTTGGCGAAGAACGGCGACAAATACACAGAAAATGAAAAGAAGCGGATGCGCGCAGCAGATTCAGCTGCCCGGCGTGCCTATAATGCCAAAATAGCGTATGCCTACTATACCAGTACCGACTTTTGGCAACATACGGCAATGGCATCGGGTAAAGTTGGTTTTCAGATGGGGATTCGCCAGGCCCTTGGTTTTGTACTGACTGAGGTATGGTTTAGCGTACGCGAAAAGCTCACCGGCGAGAGTGGTAATAGCTTAGAGAGTATTTTTTCAAATATTTCTGAAGGTGTGCGTTTAGGGATTCAGCGTGCCAAGGAAAAATATAAAACGCTGCTTGATACTTTCAGTGAAGGGATGGTGGGTGGGATTCTTTCCAGCCTGACCACTACCCTCTGCAATATCTTTTTTACGACGACAAAAAACTTTGGGCGTGTTCTCCGTCAAAGCTTTGCTTCGCTCGTGGCAGCGGGCAAGGTACTGTTCTTCAATCCTGACAATCTCCTCTTTGGGGATCGTATGGTCGCAGCCCTTAAAATTATTGCCACAGGCGCTTCTGCTGTAGTGGGCATATCGATTTCACAAGCAATCGCTGCCAGTGGGCTTGGTACTATTCCCGTTGTGGGCGAGCTTCTTTCTACCTTTGCAGGTGTCTTTGCCACAGGGGCATTATCCTGCACCTTGCTCTATGCCCTTGATTCCTGCGATATCGTCCAACAAATCGTTGGTATCTTAAACAAGGTACGTACCATTGACTATGATATTGCCTTTTATCGCCAGCAGGCAGACGCCTTTGAAGCTCTTGCAGCAAAACTGCTTGCCTACGATTTGGAAAGTTTTAAAAAACAAACAGCCGCTTATGCCAATATTGCACAACGTCTTGTATGTGCAGGCAATAATTCACAAGAATTATCCGACATTCTAGAGACAGTTCTGGCAGACCGTGACATTGCTTTGCCTTATACTGGTGATTTCGACAGCTTTATGGGGTCAAAGGAGAATACGTTGCATTTTTGTTAAGGTACATTTTTATATATTGATATACTCGAAGCTATAGAAGGAGGCAAGACAAACAAATGTTCTAAATAAGCATTTGTGGTGCGAAATGTTTTAATAAAACAATTCGCTTTTAATTGAAAAAATTTAACAATAATGGAGGGAAGTATGCCTTTTCCTTTTCTTCTTGGAGCTGCTGCGGTGATTGCTGGAGCAACAGGTGTTGGTGCTGGCGTATATGGGGCGAGCAAAATGAAAGATGCCAAAAATACCATGGAGCTTGCCCAACGATGCCATAAAGAAAATACCGAGCGATATGAGCGTACGCAGGAAGAAACCTCTACGGAGATGGACAAGCTCGGTACGTTGGAAATGGAAATTTTGAAATCTTTTGGTCATTTTAGTGATTTGATTGAACGTATCCAGAATCGGCCAAATTTTGATGAAATCAACCGTGGAGACAGTTCGTTACCGAGCTATAATCCGCAACATTTACGTGAGGTTTCTATCGGAGCTGGCGTGTTGCTGGGATCCTTAGGTGGGGCGGCAGTAGGCACGGCGGGCGGTATGGCAGCAGCAGGCGGTGTGTCTATGGCTGTTATGGCCTTGGGCTCTGCTTCTACTGGAACGGCTATTGCCTCACTTTCTGGAGTAGCGGCGACCAATGCAACTTTGGCTGTCCTAGGTGGAGGAACACTGGCGGCAGGAGGAGGGGGGGTAGCTCTTGGTTCAACTCTACTAAGTGCAGCTACATTAGGCGTGGGGCTTATGGTTGGAGGGGCTATCTTTGCCTTTACCGGTTCCAAGCTATCGGAAAAAGCTGACGAAGCATGGTCACAAATGCGTCGTGCTGAGGAAAAGATCAATACTATATGTACGTTTCTTGATCAGCTAAAAACGGCTTCCATCAGCTATATGGATAGCTTATATAAAATACGAAGTCTCTATAGTAATCATATTTCATTTTTGGAAAAACTTTTGCAAAGAGAAGCAAATTGGAATTTATTTTCAGAAGAAGAGAAGAAAAATATCAAAAATCTTGTTTATCTTGTTTCTTTACTTTATGCCATGTGTAAAGAGAATCTTGTTATAAAAAATGAAGATAATGAAGGTGTTAATAGTGTTAATATAAATGGTATAGATACACAGATAAAAAAGGCAAATACAGCATTGGAACAGATTTCAGTAGCTTAACAAAATTTTGATCAAAGGCATGTACTTCATTCTGAAAATGGAGTACATGCCTTATTAATACAATATTATAAAAATAAATATGTATGAAATCTGCATTTTATTGTGACAAATGTGGGGCATGTTGTCGCCAGTTGCCTCTTTTTGGTTCTGCCTATGCATGGTTAGATAATGGAACAGGTATTTGCCGTTATTACGACTTGAAAACAGGACTTTGCTCAGTATACTCTCTGCGACCGTTAATTTGTCGGGTAGAGGAGGGTTACAGTATATATTTTTCTCTTTTTTCATGGGAGGAATATATAAAAGAAACTACGCATTCCTGTAATATACTCAAAGCAAATTTAAAGAAGAGATAGGTATGGGCCAGCGTATAGATTTCCCTTTTTCCCTTTCTCATCTGCCTGAATACTCCGTACAAGAATTAGAATTTGAGATACTGTTACCCAACCGGAAACGTACTCTCGGTATCGGTATTACTACTCGTTGTAATTTTTCTTGTCCTATGTGTTATTATCATTCGGATAATACGCCTTACGCATCTCCTTTAGATTTTCCCATAGAGAGACTTCAATACCTATTGAATAATATTGGGCCATTGTCCTCTGTAGCGTTTGGTCTTCAGGGTGAACCTTTCTGCCATCCCCATATTTTTACTGCCCTTGACTGTGCCATGGAGCGCGCTGCTAATCTCATAGTCGTATCCAATGGAAGTCTACTCACACAAACGACGATCAATCGTCTACAATTATATACATTTTCTCAATTTTTTCTCAGCGTTGATGCGGGTGATCCTAATACGTATTCATTTATGCGCCGTGGTGGAGATTTTCATACCTTCAAAAATCATGCTCTGTTACTAACAGAGGCTCTGGGTGACTGTGTACAGTTCCATACTGTCATTTGCCAGCAAAATCTTCATAGTTTACCTCAGTTGCCAAAAATAGCTGCACAGACTGGAATAAAAAGTATCAGTTTAGAGCAAGTACGCATACATCCCTATGCCCACCAGAATGGAATATCTTTCGCAGACGGTCTTGAATTAAAGTACATGTTACTTAACCTATTAGAAAATGCTGAAAAATACGGTATACAGTTACAGTTCAGTGAGTTTTTTTCTGATGTTGAAATGAGGCAGTGGTTGATGTCTCATGCAGGAGAAAAGCATTTCATACATAAAACTCTGAACGGAATCTGTCCCCAGCCTTGGATGTATACCTCCCTACTCGCTGATGGTTCTCTCTTCCCCTGTTGTGGAGATTTTGGGCCGATCGCTGTGCAGTCGCTTACATTTGACGGAATTTTCAATCATCCATCAATGTTGCGCCTCCGAGCCGCCCTTAGAAAAGGGCATATAATCCCAGCCTGTCAAAATTGCCGACAGTAATAGAATAGTTATTAATATATCGGATAGATAAGTCTAAAGCAATATGCGCCATTCATTGAACTACAAGTATATATTACTTCTTTGAGAGAGAATACTTTTTGAGACTCTGTCCAGTTTTGGATGGAGTCTCTTTGTTTTTGAAGGAGAATGTCATGCCCGAATACACATCACAAGAAGTGGGAGAACTCGCCAAGGCTCTCATCAACGTTCAACGCCAGCTTCAACCGGCACTGAAGGATGCCAACAACCCGTTCACCAAAAGTAAGTACGCCACCTTGAACAGCGTCATGGACTCGTGCCGTGAGGCCTTGCTTTCCAACGGTATTTGGCTTTGTCAGTATCCAGTTCCTGCCGATCCGGGATGTCTGGGACTCGTCACGAAACTCACCCATGCGGAATCGGGACAATGGCAGGCGAGCCTTGCCGTGGTTCCTCTGCCCAAGGCCGATCCCCAAGGAGTGGGTATCAGTATGACCTATATGCGCAGGTACGCGCTTTCAGCCATGCTTGGCATCGTCACGGAGGAAGATACGGACGGAGAGGTGATCCAAAATCGGTCAAAAACGGTCATACCTCAAAAAACGCCCATAAAGAGGCCGCAAATCAAAAAAGATGAAACACAAGCGGATTCGGATTCGAGTGCCTTAAATCGAACATCAGAAGGACTTTTGAAGCTGCCGGATCTGGAAGGTATCACCTATCAGGTCGTTCCGGCACAGAATGGCCAACAGTGCATCGTCGCAAGGGGGGATACGGTTCCTCAAAAAGATTCGCTTACGGCTGCCGGATTCAAATGGAACCCCCAACGGAAAATATGGTGGAAATATGCCGCATAGCAGAAAGGGCTGTCTGTAATGGGCAGCTCTTTCTGTTTCTGGCATCAAATGGGAGGAATAGGGATGGACGGAACGATCAGAAATGCGGGTGCGGAAGGATTGTTGAAAATACTTCGCTGTGGATTGGAACGCAGTGCCGAACAGCGCACAGCCATTCAGCTAGGGGATCGCTCCCAATATGTCGGCATGTCGGATATCGCCAAGATGCTGGACTGCCCAAGGGCGGCCCTGGCTGGCAAGCTCTACACACCTGAATACAGGAGCACTGACGAAGCTCTCAAACACAAGATAACATTTCACAGAGGTCATTGGTTCGAGAGGGGTGTTCATAAGGCTCTCGTCGGATATGGCTTATCTCCCCTGTCTCAGCTTGAAATCGAGATTAGATACGGGGATGTGCCCATCAAGGCTCATCTGGACTTCACACTCATCGCTAGCCAACCTCAACCCGCAGTACGGATTTTGGAAGTCAAATCCACAGCAACGCTACCGACAATGCTTTCTGAGAGCCATGCCATGCAGATCGGCGGTCAGACCGCGTTGCTCAAAGCCTGTTGGGACCAGCCGGTTTTTAATCTCATTCAGGATACGGGGGAAGTTATCTACCACAGGACGCTCCCTGAAATCTGTAAAGAACTCCTTGATGTATCCCTTCCTGATGATGTTTCAGCTTGCGACATTCAGGGATGGGTTCTCTGTCTGTCCATGTGCGATGCAAAAGCCTTTGGCCCGTTTCTTCCTGAAGATACGGATGTTGCCCGATGTCTGGATATGGCTTCCGAATTCTGGGAGACGATGAATGACCTGAAAGAACACAGGCTAAATCTAAACGCAATTCGAACGGCACAGGGACTTGCGGCTCTGTGTCCGTCATGTTTTTGGATCAAGGATTGCCCGCGCTTCAAAGGCTCCTGGCATCCAGAATGGGAGGATGCGCTCGCACAGTTTATGGAGTTGAAAGTACAGAAAAAGTCGCTTGAAGAGGAGATCGGCGAACTGGAAGTCCGTTTGAAAGTCGCCTATCAGCTTTCTCATACGATCAGAGGAGAGTGGATCAACGCGGGAAACCATACATTCCGGGTGATTCCACAAAATGGGAGAGTCACTTTGGATCGAAAACGTCTGGCTGAAGAGCTTAACACTCTGCTTGGGGAGCAGAATGCTCAGACGCTTATGGCTCAATGCGAAAAACAGGGGGACCCCTTTGAGAGACTGTATGTAGTATGATAGCCAGTTGCCGATACCAGCAAAATAGTGTATATTTTACGTAAAGAAATTACATTTTTTTGCCGATAAAAACGAAGCCAATCATTCAAGTATATGGGGGAAATAATGGGCTATGTATCCGTTTCAACCATGTCCAAAAAATGGGGTATTTCAGAAAGAACCATTCGTAATTACTGCGCTCTTGGAAAAATTTCTGGTGCTTTTCTTACTGGAAAAACGTGGAATATTCCTGAGCATGCGGAACGGCCTGACAGAATCAATAAAAGGCTTCCTACAACGTTGCTTGAGATTTTGCAGACGGAAATGGACGGACGTCTTTCGGGAGGAATCTATCACAAAGTTCAGATCGAATTGACCTACAATTCAAACCATATTGAGGGGAGCAAGCTGACTCATGATCAGACTCGCTACATCTTTGAAACGAATACCATTGGTCTTGAAAATCAGGTTGTCAATGTTGACGATATCATAGAAACGTCAAACCATTTCCGTTGCATTGATATTGCCATCAGTAACGCAAACCATATACTCAGCGAAAAGTTCATCAAACAGATTCATGCGGTCTTGAAGTCTGGTACAAGTGATGCCCGTAAAAATTGGTTTACTGTGGGAGACTATAAAAAAATACCCAATGAAGTTGGAGGAATGACGACCACAAGTCCTGAAGACGTTCCTGAACGAATAAAAACTCTTCTTTCATGTTACAACGCATCCAAAAAAAAGGATCTACAAGATATTATCGATTTTCACGTACAATTTGAAAGGATTCATCCTTTTCAGGATGGAAACGGACGAGTGGGGAGGCTTATTCTCTTTAAAGAATGCCTCAGGAATGACATCGTTCCATTCATTCTTGGTGAAGACCTAAAAATATTTTATTATCGTGGATTACAGGAATGGGATGAGATTAAAGTTTCGACCCCGGATAAAATCAAGATCGCCTTGCGCCTTGATGAATTCGGCATCGACTATATCGAAGGCGGCTGGCCCGGTTCCAACCCGGTGGACGTGGCGTTTTTCAAGGAGATCGCCAACTATCACCTGAAATACGCCCGTATCGCCGCGTTTGGGAGCACGCACCATCCCGACAACAAGGCGGAAGACGACCCGAATCTGAACGCGCT
>OGWQ01001620.1_pt1 | contig 12422 bp, 10 predicted proteins | sample 1576091 | NCBI WGS metagenome assembly OGWQ01 (sample SAMEA3541584, study PRJEB24748) | human gut metagenome | biome: human gut; feature: human-associated habitat; material: faeces | place: China | collected 2012
TCTTGTTCGGGAAGCGGCTGGCAAGGCCGCTGTTGGCGGTCAGGAACGTCTGACGGGGTCGAATTCGTGGTCGTTGTATTTCATGTCGGTCGGAAACGGTTATTGGCGTACGATTTTGGCAGCGGCTCGCAGTTTGGCCGAGCGCGAACGCGGGTTGCGGACGAGCTCTTCCGAGGAGGGAGTGACGGCCTTGCGCGTAATGATTTCGAACGGCGTTTCGGGCTTGCCGAAGAAATCCTTTTCGATGCGCCCCTCGAAATTGCCGCTGCGCAGGAAGTTCTTCACCAGCCGGTCTTCGAGCGAGTGGTAGGAGATCACTACCAGCCGTCCGCCGGGGCGCAGCACCTTGAGGCTCTGTTCCAGCGCCATTTTGAGCGCTTCCATTTCTCCGTTTACTTCGATGCGCAGGGCCTGGAACAGCTTGGTCAGGAATTTCGATTCGTCCTTTTTCGGGGTACAGGGCGCTACGGCCGCAACCAGGTCTGCGGTGGTCAGGATCGGCTGCGCGGTCCGTGCGCGGACGATGCAGGCGGCGACTTTCCAGGGGGTGTCGATTTCGCCCCAATCGCCCAGGATGCGGGTCAGGGCGTCGGCGTCGAGCGTGTTCACCAGGTCGGCCGCCGTGCCTCCTCCGCGCTGATTCATCCGCATGTCGAGCGGTGCTGAACCCCGGAACGAGAATCCCCGTTCGACGGCATCGAAATGGTGGGACGACACGCCCAGGTCGGCCAGGATACCATCGACCCGGGTTACTCCGTGCAGCCGCAGGGCGCCCCGCATGAAGCGGAAGTTGCTTTCGACGTAATGGAAGCGGCTGTCTTCCGGGCAGTTGTCCCGGGTATCCCGATCCTGATCGAAGGCGTAAAGACGTCCCCGGTCGCCCAGTGCCGACAGGATGCGGCGCGAATGTCCGCCACCGCCGAAGGTGAGATCGACATAGGTTCCTGCAGGATCGATGTCGAGCAGTCGGACGGACTCTTCGAGCAGGACGGGCGTATGATAGACGGAGGTCATTTGGCTTCGATATATATTTAGGGTGTAAAGTTAGACAATTTGCAGGGAAAAATCGTTATCTTTACCGAAGAAAAAACGGTTGAGAACGGTCGTACTCCGGAAGGCCGGGGTGTCCCGCTTCCGGGATCTCCCTGTACCGATGCGGAGTTTCGATTGGAAATCCGAGCGTAGGTGCGATAGGTGCAAATCGGGCGTCGTACGACTTTCGACCGATAATTAAAAGGGTTACGTTATGCCGAAAATAGATGTCGATGCCGTGCTTGCGGCAAAGGCTCCCCGGATCGCCCGATGGGTGCCGGGATTCGTTATCCGCTGGCTCAAGCGCACGATCCATCAGGACGAAATCAACTATATTCTGGATGAGTATTCCGCGCTTCCTCCTCAGCAGTTTATCCAGGCTTGTTTTAAGTTCTGGGGAGTGACCTATTCGGTCGAAGGGCTCGAAAATCTCGATCCGAAGGGACGGTATCTCTTTGCGTCGAACCATCCTTTCGGGGGAATGGACGGTATGATGCTGGCCGACGAGCTGGTCGGATATTTCGGCGATGCGCGGGTGATCGTGAACGATTTGCTGATGCACGTCGAGCCGCTGCGACCGCTCTGGATTCCGGTGAACAAGCACGGTTCGCAATGCGGGGAATACCTGCGCAGGTTCGACGAAGCTTTCGCAAGCGACTGTCCGATTCTGACCTTCCCGGCCGGGCTTTGTTCGCGCCGTCGGCAGGGGGTGGTGTCCGATTTGCCGTGGCGTTCGAATTTCGTCAAGCGGGCGGCGGCGTCCGGGCGCCGGATCGTGCCGGTTTTCGTCGAGGGCGAACTATCCGATTTCTTTTACCGCCTTTCCAATTTTCGGACGAAGATAGGTATCCGGTTCAATATCGAGATGCTCTATCTGCCCGACGAGATGTTTTCGCAGAAGGGAAAACATTTCCGGATACTGGTCGGGGAGCCTGTTTCGACGGACGAGCTGGTCGAATGCGGATCGTGGCAGCAGCGGGCGGATTACGTACGCGAAAAGGCGTATTCTTTGGAAAAAAAGTTGCGTGCCGAAGCAAAACACGGATAAATTGTTTAGTTTTGCTCTAAATTTAACAGCATGGAACCCATCATAGAGCCTGTAAGCCGAAGTCTGTTGCTCGCGGAATTGACCCCTGAACGCAAGGTCCGAAATACGAACAAGGCTTCGAATGAAATCTATATTTTCGATGCCGCCGAATGCCCGTCCCTGCTGCGGGAGATCGGACGCCTGCGGGAGGTCGCCTTCCGGTCGGCGGGGGGCGGAACGGGGCTCGCCGTGGATATAGACGAGGAGGATCTCGCCGGCGACGGTTATTACCAGTTGATCGTCTGGGACCCTGCGGAGCAGGAGATCGTGGGCGGTTATCGCTTTATCGTCTGCACGTCGGAAAATCCCCGGCATCTTTCCACTGAACATTATTTCACCTTCAGCGACAAATTCCGCAAGGAATACCTGCCCTATACCATCGAACTGGGGCGTTCGTTCGTACAGCCTTCCTATCAGTCGCGCGGCAATTCGAAGAGTATCTATGCGCTGGACAACCTCTGGGACGGTTTGGGGGCGCTTGTGGTGCTGAATCCCAAGGTGAAATACCTTTTCGGCAAGGTGACGATGTACGCTTCGTACAAGGCTATGGCACGCAATGCCCTGATCTGGTTCCTGCGCCGTTATTTTCCCGATCCCGATCATCTGGTGGCGGGTAAAAATCCCGTGCAGCTCGATTTGGACGATCCCTATTACGAGCATTTTTTCACGGGCAAGACCTATGAGGAGAATTACCGTATCCTGATCCAGCGCATCCGCGAGTTCAACGAGAACATTCCTCCGCTGATCAATGCCTATATGAATCTCTCGCCTACGATGCGGGTGTTCGATACGGTAATCAACACCGATTTCGGCGGTGTGGAGGAGACGGGTATTCTGCTGACCATTCCGGACATTTATCCCGAGAAAAAACAGCGTTATATGCGTTGGCAGGGGTGGCGTGAAAACCTCAAGCAGCGCCGGGAACATTTCCGCCTCCGCCTGCAGGAGCATCTCTCGCGTATCGGGAAAAGATGGGAAGTGTAGTCGAGCCGGATTTTCCCGGGTCGGATGTCTTATTTTGATAAAATTACGCCTTTTCGGTGTAATTTTTTTGTTTATGGATGCGGAATTTCTCGAAAAATTGTAATTTTATAGAGAAAAGAGAAGTTTGTATGCGTACAAGATTGGTAGTGTCTTTTTTTATCTGTTTTTTGCTGCAGGCATGCTCCGGAGCTTCGACGACGAAGACGAATGGAGTGTCGAACACATCGGGAAACGATCAGGCCGGATGTATCGCCTTGGATACGATCGGCATCGATGGTGCGGTCGAGAAGTTCGTATGGAACGAAGAGGATGGAATCGGCTTCTTAATTCAGGATAATAGCTATTTGGACTTTATTAAATCGTCTTTCACATCGAGGCCGGTGTTTGCTATGCAGGCTGCTGACGGTCGAATAACCTATTCGACGGAGGATTTGATGAAAGAGATGTGGCCGAAAGAGCGGATCGAGGATCCTGTTTCGGTCGTAGCTTGGCGACCGTATGGATTTGCGTTACAAGAGGACGGGAGTTTTTTTCTTCCGGTCGGTGTGGCGCAGTATGATGAGAAGGGGTGCCGGAGCGTGCCTATGCTCGGCCGGTACCGGGGAAATCTGGCTGAAATGACACTCGATTTCGAAAATATGTTCTCCGCTGTGGAGTTGCGATTGAGGAAAGACAGCTTCGCTCTCGAACCGATTAAGGTGAAACAAGTTATTTTGCAGGGAAACGACGGTGAAATTCTGGCAGGATCGATCAAGGTGGTAGCCAGTAGGCAGGAGCTGCCCGACAGTGTGTGCGAAGAGAGGAAAGTCAGTCCTTGCGTCGTATTGGATTGCGGATCGGGGGTGGAGCTGACGGAAGAATCGACCTCTTTTTATCTGCCTGTACTGCCTGTGGAGTTTCGCCGAGGGTATTCGTTAACGGTCGTGACGGATCGTGACAGCGGGAATATGTTCAGGATTCAATGCGGTGGCAAATTCCCCGTAAGATTGAAAAAAGGTCGGATATACCGTGCGGCGGATACGATTGTTCGCCCGGCGTATCTGCAATACATGATTCCCGATCCCAATTTCCGGGCTTATCTTTTGGAACAGGGGTATATCGAAGAGATCGGCGAAAACGGGAGCCGGGTCGTAGTAACACCTGCCGGTCGGGCTGCGACGAAGATAGATTGTTCGAGGCGGGGTATCGCTTCCTTAGCAGGAATCGAGTATTTCCCGCTGTTGGAGGAGTTGAATTGCTGTATGAATATGATATCGACGTTGGATTTGACGCAGAATCCTCGTTTGGTAAAGTTGGATTGTTCGGGAAATTGTCTTAAATCCTTGGATGTAAGCCATAATTCGGTGCTAATGGAGTTACGGTGCATGTTGAATGAGCTGGTGGCATTGGAAACGGATCGGAATCCGAAGCTGACTGTTTTGCATTGTGCATTTAATCGCTCGTTGAAAGCGTTGGATGTGACTGGTAATCCCCTGTTGAAAGAGTTGGTGTGCACGGAAAACAGTCTGTCGAGTTTGGATGTGTCGCATAATTTGGAACTGAAAAAACTTATGTGCGGAAATGGTTTTGTCAAAAAGAACCGTTTGGAAACCCTGGATGTTAGTAAAAATACCAAACTCGACACGTTGGAATGCTCGGGCTGTTGGCTGAAAACCTTGGATGTCAGTCGGAACCGGGATTTGATATATTTGAATTGCAGTAGAAATGAATTGGAGCGTCTGAATCTCGGCGCTGTTCCGAATTTGAAGGAATTGGATTGTCCCATGAATAAATTGAGCCGACTGGACGTATCTCGTTGCAAGGCTCTGACATGGATTTCGTGCGACAGGAACTCGCTCTCCTCGTTAGATGTATCCCACAACCGGTCGTTAAATTGGCTGTCGTGTGGTGAAAATTTGCTTACTACGTTGGATGTGTCGCATAATTCGGTGTTGGAAACGTTGTGGTGTAATGACAACCAATTGACTACGTTGGATCTTTCGGGAAATCCGATTTTGAGAAAGCTGTATTGTTGCAATAACCGGTTGTCCTCTTTGGACTTGAGTAAAAATAAATTCTTGGAACCGAGGAATGTGTCCGATCACGGGAACTGTTTCCCGGAGGAAGAGGGTTCGATTGTGGTTAATTCCTGCTGTTTCTGAAAAATGAAAAAGGGGCTGTCTAACAGTTTTAGACAGCCCCTTTCGTTGCTTTTTGGTTTTACCGCGACGCGGCGATATTCGAGCTGTGCATGCCCCGGGAATCGCGGGCCCAGTCGTCCCTGGCGCGGAGTACCTGTTCGATGATGTCGCGCACGCAGCCGTGCCCGCCCGCGAACTCCGAAACGTAGCGCGAGGCTTCGATCACCTCGGATGCCGCATCCGAGGGACAGACGGGGATTCCGACTGCCTTCATACACTCCAGGTCCGGGATGTCGTCGCCCATGTAGATGACGTTCGCCGGATCGAGTCCGTGGCGTGCGAAGAAATCCTGCATGGCCGATATTTTGTCCATGCAGTCCAGGTAAACATCTGTGATTCCCAGCATTTTGAGCCGGTGGTCGAGCGTTGCGCCCCGTCCGCCCGTGATGATGCACACTTTGTAGCCCATACGGAGCGCATAGGCGATGGCATAGCCGTCCTTGGCATAGTATTTTCGGATGAAATCCCCATCGACCAGGGGCATGATTCCCCCGTCGGTCATTACGCCGTCCACGTCGAAAATGAACGCTTCGGTCTTTACGATGTCTTCTTTGAAGTTTCCCATATATCTTGACTTAATGATTCATAAATTCGTAACAGTCGCGGATCGTGAGCGAGTGCGGCTTCGTGCCGCCGCAACGTCGGCAGGTCGCCGCGTACGGCAGGCCCGGTCTGCACCCGATGCGGATCGCCCGAATCGACGGCTTTGGCTGCGGTTTCGGCGATCAGGGGTTTCAGTACGTCGAAGGGCAGTTCGGTCCCGTGCAAAATCTCGCCTCCCAATGCGTAGAGGTGATTGACGAAATTGCAGGCGAAAACCGCGGCCAGGTGAAGGCGTACGCGACGGTCGGAGTCGGCACGATATACCGTGCGGCTCAGATTGCGGGCGAACGCTTCGAGCTCCGAGGTGAAGGAGTCGTCGTTTCCTTCGACGAAAAGAGGTATTTTGGCAAAATCCACGCTGCGGCCTTGGGTAAAGGTTTGCAGGGGATAGAGAACGCCCCGACGGTCGAAGCGTGCGGGAAGAGCCTCTATTCCGATGCCTCCGGCCGTATGTACCACAGCGGCTTCGGCGGGTATGGGCAGGCTTTCGGCCAGCGTGGTGATCGCCGCATCGCTGACGGCCAGGATGTAGAGGTCTGCGGCGGCCAGCTCGCGCGGATCGGAGCTCCACGCGGTGCCGTTTTCGAGGGCGAGTGCTGTACCTCGTTTCGCGTTGCGGGCGAAGATCTGGAGCAATGTTGCTCCTTCCGTGCGGCTTATCGCGCGGGCGAGCGCTTCGGCCAGGTTGCCGCTGCCTATGAGGACGATATTTTTCATCTTTCCGAGTGTTTCGATTCGGGCTGCGGCCCGGAAGCCGGTTTGCGGGCGGCGTTCACTGCGTCGTCCAGGTCGATGAGCCGAAGCCGGTCGCCCGCTGTACGGCAGGCCGTCTGAAGCTCGTCGAGCGCGCGGTCTATTCGGCGCGTTTCTTCGGTCGCGGCGAAGTAGAGGCGTGTCGAACTGTAATTGTCGATGGTTCTGAAAATGTTGTAGAGCGTCATTTCGTGGATGTCCCGTCCGGGGGCGAAAGCCACTTCGCGGTCGTCGTCCGGATTCCGGATTTCGATCAGCAGGCCCGTGCGCACGAGCTGGTGCAGGACATCGTTCACGATGCGGGTGGGCAGCGAGAGTCGGCGGCGGAGTTCATCGACCGGGAGCGCCCCTTCGTTTTCCCGAAAGCGGTGTACGACCTGGAGCATGACGGCCAGGATGATCCGGCGTCGTCGGTCGTTGCTGATGCCGAGCGATTCGCGCTCTTCGGCGAAACGGTCGATATTCTGGTAGGCGAACGAGAGTTCGCCGCCGAAGAGCAGGATTTCCCACGAGATTTGCAGCCATAACAGGAAGAGCGGCAGGGCTGCGAAACTGCCGTAAATCGCGTTGTAGGAGGTCATCCATCCTTGCAGATAGAGGTAGCCCCACTGAAAGAGCATGAAGACCGTTCCTGCGACGATACCCGCCATGAAAGCGCTGCGCCACAAGACTTTCGTATTGGGCACGACGGCATAGATCAGGGTGAAGCTGCCCCAGATGATGACCAGGGCCGAAAGTTTCGAAAGAAGGATGCCGAGGAACGTATTCCCCGCGTCGAAGAACCGGAGCAGATAACCTCCCATCGTGCTGGCCACGAGCCAGAGGATCGGGGCGACCATCGCGATGACGATGTAGTTGAGGTATTGGCGGGCGATATTGCGCGAGGACTGAACCTCCCAGATGTTGTTGAAAGCGCTCTCCACCGACCCGAAAACCCGGATGACGGCCCAGAAAAGGGTTACGACGCTGACCAGGGCGATAAGCCCGCCCTGCGTATTGGCGAGGGCTTTGCGGGCGAATTCCACCATGTAGTCCAATACTTCGACGTTTTGCGGGAAAAGGGCGTAGAGATCGTCGATCAGGCCGTCCAGAAGCCCGAATCCCTTGACTACGGCGAATACCAGCGCCAGGATCGGGACGATCGAGATGAGCGTATAGAACGTCAGGGCGGCGCTGCGCACGATCGTATCGTGGGCGATCAGGCCGCGTGCCGTGTAGAACAGCAGCTTGTACTGTCTGACGGCCCACCGGACGCGGGGATTGCGGTAGGAGTTTGCGTTGCGCCGCAGGATCGTGTCCGTGAAGTAGGTGAAGACGTTCTTGACTTTCATTTCGGGACGTTTCTCAAAGGTAGCTATTTTAGACGGATTGTCCAATAATCCTGCCCGAGTTTCGTGAAGGCGATCCGTCGCTCGCCGCCTTCGCGTATGCCGAGCCGTGCGGCGATTTCAGCCGCCGTGAGCGGGAAATCCTGTTTCAGAATCGTCAGCCGGCTGCCGGAAAGCTCCCGTTTCAGTTGCTTGGGGTTGTAGGGCTCGATCCGTTCGATCTCCAGCCAGCGGCCCAATGTGTCTTCGGACTTTTCCGCTGCGAATCCGTAACCGTTCGGGCTCCAGATGTCGGCGTGGCCTTGCAGGTAGGTCGGCGTCAGCCGGGCTTTTTGAAGCGCTACGTCGGGGATCAGCAGCCAGCGGTAAGCGGCCGGATCGAAGGGCTTGTCGCAGGGAGTTGCACGGGCTTCGGCCGGCGTGCAGGAAAATTCTCCCAGTTCGAGCGCAACGGCCGTCAGCAGGGGGCCGGTTCCGTCGGTATAGACGACGACTTCCTTGCATTCGTCGTGCAGGGACACCACTTCCGTGCGGCAGGGACCGAAGAGCCGGAATGTTTCGCCGACGTCGAACAGCGGGGAGTTCTTGACGCAGAGGTTCGGGGCGATGCGACGGAGTTCCGGTAGCAGCTTCGGTATGTCGGGCGAACAATCCTCCAGCCGCACCAGCTTGCGCCCTCCGGCGCTGCGACGGTCGGGGTCGGCGTAGATCCAGTCGAAGTGGTCCAGGGTCGAGGCGAGGAACGCCTCGGCGGAGGAGTTGATAACCCGTATGTTCGTTGCGCCCAGCCGCCGGAAATTCTCTTCGGCGACGGCCGCCAGCGTCGCATCCCGTTCGAGGGTGATGACTTCGCGGAAGCGTTTTGAGAGGTAGAGGGCATCGACGCCCAGTCCGCAGGTAAGGTCGAGCACCGTGTTTCCGCTGCAACTTTTGCGGGCCGCGCATGCCTCGCTCGAGGCCTGTTCGAAAGCCAGCGGCGGGAGGATGCAGCGGGCTTCATAGTAGGAGGGGAGTTTCGTCCGTGCCCGCGCAAGGTATTTGACCTGCGTGGCGACGAGTGCCGCATGCGGAATACGCTTGTCGAGGGCGATCGCCGCAGGGTCGCGGCCGATTTGTTCCTCGACGGTATGCCGCACTTCGGGAGTCAGCAGCAGTCGGTATTGTTCCGGAGTCATCATTCCGGGAGCGAAGATACCGATTTTTTCCGTTCGGCGCTCCATAGGAGTAGGGTTGCGAAGATGAAAAGTCCGTAAACACTCCAGCATTGGGTCGTCGTGAGCCGGATGTCGAGGGCGGCTGCCGGAAGTGCCGCTGCAGCTCGGATCAGTTCGTTCTGTGCCCGGGCTGCGAATCCTGCGACGACCGAGAAGAGCGGTGCGAGCGCCGTTCCCGGGATCACGAGCCAGAGCGTGCAGCTCCCGACCACGACGTAGGAGAGCAGGATGACGACGGGGTTGAGTGCCAGTCCGACGACCGAGATCTGGCCGAAGGTATGGGAGATAAGAGGTGCAGTCGCAGCGGACGCTGAAAATCCGATGGCGAGGGTTGCGGTCAGCATATCGATGCTTTTGCGGCGTGTTCGCAGGAGGCGGCAGAGGGGGAGTCCCCAGGCGATGATGCCGGCGACGGCGATGAACGAGAGTTGGAAGCTGATGTCGAACAGGTAATCGGGATGGAAGAGCAGCATGACGAAGGCTACGCCGGCGAGTGTGTTCATCCCGACGTATTCCGACGACGAGGCCAGGGCGAATTGCAGGACGGAGAACATCAGCGCGGCCCGGACGACGCTGGGCGGGAATCCCGTCGTGGCGGCATAGAGCCAGATGAGCAGGATGACCGCGATATTGCGCAGGATGTGTCCGTGTCGGAAGAGCGGCAGCCACCAGAGCAGCAGGTTGGCGAGCAGAAAGACGATGCCCACGTGCAATCCCGAGACGGCGAGCAGGTGCGAGGTCCCGCTGCGCGAGTAGGCCGCACGGAGTGCAGGGGAAAGCGAGCGTCGATCCCCGGCCGTCATAGCGTTGCAGAGGGCCTGTTCGTCGGGTGCCAGGGCCAGACGGTCGAGCCGTGTGACGGCCCGTTCGTGCAGGAACAGGGAGAGGTGCTTCGGGGAAAGCTCCCGGTGCAGGGTGTCGCTCAGCAGCAGGCTTGAGCGGTTCAGGTAGAGGGTGCCGACGTATCCCCGGCGGGTCATCAGCCGTCCGTAGCCGCCGTGACGGGCGGTGAAAGGGTAGATTTTGCCGCGTACGACGGCTCGGTCGCCGGGATTCAGTGCGGTCGAAGAGTCGCATCGCACCACGAGGTTTCCAGCAGCAGGGAGCCATTCTCCGGTTGCGGAGTTCCGCCGGGCGCGGATCGTTGTGCCGGAGGCCGTTTTGCCTTCCCGTTCGGAGAGGCGTTCCCGGACGACGATTTCGTATTCGCCCGGAGTGCCGGTCGGCGGAGCGGGAGTGTGTCTCAGTTCGGTGACGGTCATGCCGAAAAGCAGAATGGCTCCCAGGGTGGCGAGGTTTGCGCCCCGGTCGTCGGCGAGCAGTGCCAGGATACCGCAGACGAGGAATCCGCCTACTAACAACCACAGCGGCAGTACGTAGTGGTCGGCCAGCAGGATGCCGGCCGCGAGCGGCGGCAATGCGCGGAGCAGGGGCATGCGCCGGAGTTTCGACCGGAGGTTTTCGGACTTGAGTCGTAGCATAACGGAGCCGGATCGCGGGAAATGGACGGAGAACCGGGCTTTGACTTTGTGTTTTTTTCGTTTTCTGCGTTCGGCAGGACCTCGCGGGCAGTCGCGGGCCTCGTCGATCGGATATTTGCGGTTTGCCTCCTTTGGAGGCGGCGGAATATTCCCGCCTCTTCGTTGCATCCGCTTCGAGTGTCGGTTTTCGGATTCGGCGATTTTCCGATTCGTAAAGATAATTATTTTTCGGAAGAATAAGCCGTTCGGATGTATGGATAATACAAAACGACACGCATCATTCTATTTGATGCGTGTCGTTTTGTCGTGTCGGAGATCTTTTCGCCCGTTTAGAACGATGCGAATGTGTTCCAGTTCGAATTTTGCTCCGCTGCGGCCTGAATGTCGGCAGGCAGGTTGGCGAAGAAATCGAAGCCGGTGAGCCGTTCGATCTCGGCGACGGAAGTCGCATAGTTCGTGTAACTATCGTTCGAGTACTCCCTGTGTTCCATCCAGAAACCGATCGTCATGGCCGACGTCACTTTGTTCGACGCGTCGCGCCGGACTTTCAACAACGCTTTGTAGTAATAGTTCGGTACGGGGCATCGTTTGCTGTCCGACTTCGGTGTGATCCAGGTGATCGCTTCGTGGTTGCCTGCGGTCTGGAGAATAGCGCCCGTCACCACATATACCGTGTCCGTAGTCGCAGCGATATTTCGGACGCCGCTTTCGAGCTGCTGCCAAATACCGCCGTTGAATTTGTTCTGAATCTGCGGCGTGGAATTGGTTGCGTAATAGGTCTGTACGACCAATTCGTCCGAACCGTTGCGGTCGGCGTTGGGTATCTGGTGCCCCCGGGCGTAGAACTCTTTCGAACTGTCATATCCGTCCGATGTGGTAGCTCCGAGATTGACCCCGTAGCTGCTCGACCAGACGTTGATCTGTTCGGATTCGGCCAGTCCGGGATTGCGCTGCCATTTGTCGGAACGTCCGTTTCCCATGTGTCCTTTTGCGAGCGGATAGGCTACCCAGTAAGCCGTGTAGGTCGATTTGTCGTAGTACATCGTGTAGTTGCGCTGCGATCCGGAGGCGGGATAAACCGTCTGCGTGATCGTCTCATCGGCTGTCGTGCGGGCCGGAAGTTCGTACCAGGCGGCATGATCCGTCCGTGCTCCTTCGGTGGTAAAGGTTGTCGAAGAACTCTGCGGCGTGGAGCCGTTGGTCGCCGTTACGACGCCGTAAACCGTGTACGTCGTTGCGGGCAGAAGATCGGAGAGGTTGGCGGTCGCTTCGTTTCCGACAACAGCGGCAACGACACTTCCCGTGTCGCTGCCGTTCGTTGCGGAATAGAAGAACTGCACCTCGGTTGCGTAAGCGGCGTCGGTCAGACTACTGGAAACCTTCGCTGTACTCGAAGTTATGTCGCTTACGTTCGGTGTGGCAATTCCCGGGGTAGGGTCTGGGGAAGGATTATCGCCTCCCCCTTCTCCCGAGTTTCAGTTGATCGTGATGGTTTTAATCATCAACGACTTGCCGCTCGATTCGGTGTTTAACGTAAGGACGATCTCGCCGGACAGCGGAGTTTCCGATTCGACGACATACTCCTGGTTATTCATTTTTGCCAAGGAGATCTTTTCGCCGAGTGCTTGTCCACCGACGGTTGCATTCACGGTACTTAAGTTTGCCGTATTTGCCGACATAACCAACGTGATTTTTTTGATTCCTCCGACCCGTTGGCGGAATTAAAATAATAGATAAATTTATATGAAAGAAAAGTTGTA
>OGWQ01001636.1_pt1 | contig 12309 bp, 8 predicted proteins | sample 1576091 | NCBI WGS metagenome assembly OGWQ01 (sample SAMEA3541584, study PRJEB24748) | human gut metagenome | biome: human gut; feature: human-associated habitat; material: faeces | place: China | collected 2012
ATGTCGCGGAAATTGGAGGTGTCCTTCCCGAACCGCCCAAGGAAATCCATATCCCAGCTCTCGGAATCGGGAGTCGGCGTATGGGGCGTATGCACGAGCGGCGTGGAGCAGTAGAGCAGGAAGGGCTTTCCGGACTCCTTCTGCCGGTCGAGGAATTCGAATGCCGCGCCTTCGAACCCGTCGGGGCCGTAGGTCGAATATTCGTAATGACCGTGGTTGTCCATCATGCAGTTGGCGTAGCGGTCGGTGCCGGTCGGACCGTTGAACTCCTTGTACACATCGAGCTGGAAAAGGCACCACTCGTCCCATCCCAAGCGCGTGGGCATCCCGCGGTCGCGTCCGAGCTGCCACTTGCCGAACATCCCGGTCGTATAGCCGGCCTGCCGGGCCAGTTGTGCGAAGTTGGGTTCGTCGTCATTCATATAGCCGAAGCAGACGTAGTTGCGGTCGTTGTACTGACCGGTCATCAACTGCACGCGCGAGGGCGAACTCAGCGGTTGGGCGTGCATATTGGGGAAGAACAGGCCGTTGCGGGCCAGCGAATCGATCGTGTGCGTGTCGTAGGAGACGCCGCCCATGCAGCCGAAACATTCGGCGCCGATGTCGTCCGCCAGAAACAGCACGATGTTGGGACGCGGATCGTTCTGTACCGATCCGTCCGTACAGGCACCGGCCGCAAGCGACAATGCCGAAAGACCGGTAAGACGAAGTGTGGAAGTGTTCATGATTTCACTATTTGTTGGTTTGGATTTAGGTGAAAAACGCGATTGCTGTCAGATAAAAAACAGCAAGGCGGGCATGAGTTTCCGGAGCCGTGACAACGCCTCCGAAATATGGAATTGGACGGTATGGGGACTGATGCCGAGCCGTTCGGCGATCTCGTTGTAGGAGAGATGATCGTAACGGCTCATTTTGAACACCCGTCGGCATTGTTCCGGGAGGTTCTCGATCGCCAGTTCGATCATTTCCAGCAGGTCTTCCGTCGTTATGCGCCTGCCGGGATCGACCGACAGCTCCGCTTCACGGGTTTCGGACTGCCGAATGTATTGCAGGTGCATTTTGGAGCGCTTGAACCGGTTGAAGATCGCATTGCGCGTCATCCGGAACAGATAGGCGCGAATCGACACTACCTGCCCCATCAGGGAGCGGTTGTCCCATACTTGCAGGAAGATATCCTGTGTAACGTCCTCCGCCTCGGCTTCATTTTTCAGAAACCGCAGCGCAAAGTCGTAAACTTTCGGGGCGTAGCGCACATAGAGCGTGTCGAGGGCGTTGACATCGCTCCGGCCAAGTTTGTCCAACAATAGTTGCTCTTCGTCCATTTATCTGCAAAGTTACCATTAAATTGTATGATCGTCGCGGCATCCGAAATAAATTCATGCCGCACCTAGCCGTCTGCGCCGCAGGATTGTCCTATCAGTGAATTACACCAAACAAAATCCATTATGTATTCGAAACTACTGATCGCAGGGTTGCTGCTCTTCGGAACCCTGTCCTGCAACTCCGACCATCCCGTCCATGAAAACCGGGCGTCGGGCATCGTCGCCGAGATTCACGATCCCGCCTCGAAAAAGGTCCTCGTCGTCTCGCACCGCGGCGACTGGCGCAACTACCCCGAAAATTCGCTTCCTGCGCTTCGCAGCGCCATCGACCGGGGCGTCGATATCGTGGAGATCGACCTGAAAATGACCTCCGACAGCGTGCTCGTCCTGATGCACGACGCACGCATCGACCGCACAACGACCGGCCGCGGCCGCGTCTGCGACATCACGTTCGACTCGATCTGCAAAGTCAGCCTGCGGGCCGGACAGGGTGTCGCCACGCACTGGAAGGTCCCGACGCTCGAAGAGGCGCTCCTGATTTGCAAGGGCCGCGCCGTCGTGAACATAGATCAGGGCTTCCAGTTCTACGACCGCATCCATCCGCTGCTCGAACGTACGGGAATGCTGGGCCAAACGCTTATCAAAGGCCGCCTGACAGCCTCCGAGGTCGAGTCCGTATTCTCGGCGTATTCCGAAAACTGCCTTTTCATGCCCATCGTCAATTTCAGCAAAATGCATTACGACGAAATTCTCCGAAGCTACGGGGAGCAGCCGGCACCTCCCCTCGCCTACGAGGTCTGCTGGTCGGAATACACCCCCGAAGTCGAGGCTTGCATGCGTGAGGTTCTCGCCAGCGGCTCGAAGCTCTGGGTGAACTCCCTGTGGCCTTCGCTCTGCGGAGGTCTCTGCGACGATGCCGCACTCGAAGGCGATCCCTCCGCCGTCTACGGCAAACTCGTCGATATGGGAGCGACCATGATCCAGACCGACCGCCCCGAACTGCTGATCTCCTACCTCCGCTCGCGGGGCCTGCACGACTGACGCCATGAGCCGTATCACCGAATTCTACCGCATCAGCGCTCCCGCCCCCGAATGCGAGATGGACGACGCCTCCCGCACGAAATACTACCGGCGTCTGCGTTTGCAGGCATTCGTCTCTGCGACGCTCGGCTACAGCCTCTACTACGTCTGCCGCACCAGCCTCAACGTCATGAAGAAGCCTGTTCTCGACAGCGGATCGCTCGACGCTTCCCAGTTGGGCGTTATCGGCTCGGCGCTGCTCTTCGCCTACGCCGTCGGCAAGTTCGTAAACGGATTCATCGCCGACTACTGCAACATCAAGCGCTTCATGGCGACGGGACTCATCGTCTCGGCCGCGGCGAATGCCCTGATGGGACTGTTGGGGTTGGCCCATTCCGTAGTTCCCACGGCTGTGATATTCGTAGCATTCGCCGTCATGTGGGGACTCAACGGATGGGCGCAGTCCATGGGCGCTCCCCCGGCCATCATATCCCTCTCGCGCTGGTACCCCCTCAACGAGCGCGGAACCTATTACGGATTCTTCTCCGCAAGCCACAACCTTGGGGAGTTCTTCTCGTTCCTCTTCGTGGGCTCGATCGTGACATTCGCCGGCTGGCAGGCCGGGTTCTTCGGCTCGGCACTCGCAGGAGCCATCGGCGTTCTCGTCGTCCTCTGCTGGCTCCACGACACCCCCGAATCCAAGGGTCTGCCGCCCGTAGAGGCTCTTGCCCACGAGAAACCCGTGCCCGGCGGCGAAAAGTCCGTCCGGGATATTCAGAAGCAGGTCCTCCGGACCCCGGCCGTCTGGGTGCTTGCCGCGGCAAGCGCATTCATGTACATATCCCGTTATGCAATCAACGGATGGGGTGTACTGTTCCTGCAGGAGGCCAAAGGATTCTCGGACGTCGAGGCAATCTTCATCGTCTCGATAAACGCCCTCTTGGGAATTCTCGGAACGGTGCTTTCGGGATGGTTTTCGGACAGGCTTTTCAGGGGCGACCGCAAGATTCCCGCACTGATATTCGGCGTATTGAACTCCGTGGCGCTGGCGCTGTTCCTTTACGGCGGTAATGCCATGTGGGTGAACGTCCTCTCGATGGTGCTGTTCGGAATAGCCATTGGCGTACTGATCTGCTTCCTCGGAGGGTTGATGGCCGTGGACATCGTGCCCCGGAAGGCTACCGGCGCTGCGCTGGGGGTCGTGGGAATAGCCTCCTACTGCGCAGCGGGAATTCAGGACGTGGCGTCCGGATGGCTTATAGACAAGCACATTATCGTCGCTGCGGACGGCGTCAAGCATTATGATTTCGGACCCGTAGCGCTCTTCTGGATTGCCGCGTCAGTAATTTCGTTCATACTGCCGCTGTTGAACCGCAGACGCTCCGAATAGAGCGTCTGCAGTCACAGAGCCGTCACCTACCACCTCAACACCCGAACCTTATACACGCTCAGATCGGGGATGCGGATTAAAAGGTCCGCCTCCCCGTTTTTTACATTCGACGTGTGGCGCAGCGTCTGCGTGGTCCAGTCCTGATCCCCTTCGGGTACGGTAGCGTCCGTATACCACGCTTCGCCGGTATCCTCGTTATAGTTCACCGATTTAAGCGCCGTGCAGGCCGAAAAGTGGGTCAGCTCGGAAAAGGTTCCCGATGCCGTATTGTAAACATAAGCGCTTTTGCCTGCGATGCAAAGACTGTGGGAATTGACCGCAGTCAGGTCGTGCACCGAGTTTTTGGGAGTTTCGACCGTCCGCTCCTCTTCGAGTTCGGGGGTGTCTGATTCCCAGTTTTTCAATTTGTATATTTTCAGGCTCTTGCCTCCGATGGCATAAAGACGCTGCGTAGACTCGTTCCAGACCACGCCGTGCGCCGATTCCAGATCGTACTGGCACAGCACCTTGTTGTTTTGGCCGAGGTCGTAGACCTGCACCTTGTTGCAGTTGGCGTCCGCTCCCGACGAGCAGGCCAGCACCACCCGGTCATTGGGCAGCAGATCGGACGAGTGCACCTGCGGGCAGGAGGTCGACCACCAGAGAATGCCGTCGGTTTGCCGGTCGTAAAGCACACACCAGCCCGTAGCTCCCGACAACAGCAGTTTGCGGTTGTTGTCCACGGGCTTGCCCTCGCCGACACGGCACTGCGACTCGGAAATCCCCAGAACCGGAGCGACCGAGCGGGAATCCCAGCGCCATACGACGGCGTCGCGATAATCGGCGGGCGGCTCGCTGCCGACTTCGATCACGCAGGCGGTGTTGTTGCCGCAGAACAGCAGCTGCGTCGGGAGTTTTTCCGCCTCGGCGGTATCGACCTTGCCTCCCTGCGCCAGTCGCACCGGCGTATTGTCGACCAGTTTATCAACCTCCGTATCGCCATCGTACAAGGTCACCGTGTAGCCCGACGAAAGATCCACAGGCGCCAGCAGCGCGACGAGTGTCTGACCTCCTGCCGCGCAGTCGACCGGAACGGCGGGCGTCACGGTCACCTGCGGCGCTGAAGCCGTGACATTCCAGTCCGTCATGCGGACCGACACTTCGCCGCCGATCATTTCGCCGCCGTTGGCTTCGATCACGGCGCGTGTGACCTTGTAACTGTTCTGGATGAGCCGGATGTACATCGTGCATCCGAGCTGGGAAAGTTCCATGTCGACCCCTTCATAGGAGTTCACGACCCCGGTCGTATGGCCTACGAGCAGAATCGGGAAGACCGTCCCGTCCTGCGCGGCGGGGATCGAGGTTTTCAGCACCCCGTCCTCACAGGTCACCTGCGCATCGGCAGGCCACCATGCGGCTACGGCCACGGGGTCCCGCGGCGCCGTGACGTTGAAAAGGAAAAGCGAACGCTCCGTGCCGGGAAGAATGGGTTCGGCAAAGACCGGTTCCGTCCGTCCGGGTCCTTCGACGACCAGAGCCGCCTGTTCGCCCTTTTTCCAGACGACCGAAGTGAGGCCGTCTTCGGCATTGCAGTATTTCGCAAGCGTCAGATTTGTTTTTGCGGCGAGCAGCGTGCGTCCGGATTCGTCGTCGCTGCACCCTGTGCCGAGAAGCAATGTCCCGGCCAGCAGGGCCAAAAGTCCGTATAGTCTGTTTTTCATGTCGTAAGTCTGTTGAATGATTGATTGTTATTTTTTACGCAGCACCTGTCCGTAGGCCTTCACGAGGTCGCGGCACGTGGCTTCGCCGTGGTGCACCTCGAAGATATAGACTCCCCGGTAACCCGTCCGCCGCAGCCTGCGGCAGAGGTCCGGCCAGTCGATCACACCCCTGCCGGGCAGCCGGTGGCGTTCGTCGCGGCCGTCGTAATCGGACAGATGGACCGTGGCGATCCGGTCGCCGAGCGCCCCGATAAAATCGGCGTGGCTCTCCAGAAGCAGGTGATTCGTGTCGAAGCAGACCATGGCCTCGGTGCATCCTCCGATCAGGCGGAGCATCTCGGCCGAGGTGCGGCCGATGCTGTGGGGCATATTCTCCACACACAGCACCGCGCCGATCTCTTTCGCCGCGAGCGACAGCCGGCAGATGGAGTTGGCGGCACAGCGTTCGCGTTCGCTGCGCTCCTCCTCCGGAACGGGCCGCGATCCGGGATGCAGCACCAGCCGTTGGGGACGGAAGATGGCGGACAGCCGGATCATCCGCTCGATATAGGCCACATTCCGCTCACGCTGTTCGGGATCGATGACCGAAATGTCGCAATTCCGGCCGAAAGGCAGGTGGCACGACCAGACCTTCAGTCCGGCTTCATCGAGCCTGTCTCGCAGCGCGAAAGCCTCCGCGTAACACTCGGCATCCGGGGTTTTATGGGTGAATGCGTGGAACGTCACCTCGACATACCCGATCCCGGCGTCGCGGACCTCGGCCAGTTTCTCCGTTGTCGGCCCTCCGAGAATGCCGAGCGAGGTTCCCATCGGCCGGGCGGCGTACAGCACGCCGCCCAGCATCAGGAACAAACCTAAAAATAGCCCTTTCATCTTTCTCATCCGAATTACCATTCGATCAGCGGCGACTGGATGCAACCCGAACCGCAGTGGTCGCCTCCGTGCGACGACCAGCCCCTGCCGCGTGCCGCCCCGATGTATTTACCGATAAAAAGACCGTTTCCGCCGTCTCCGGAACCTTGGTTTACGGTATATAATACACCGTCCGCGAGATTGCAGCCGTTCTGGCAGTTGTTCTGTGTATAGCTCCAGTCGGAGATCTTGTTTCCGGACGTATCGTATTCGAGCACGAGACTGTCCTCCGTACTGTTGCCGGACGCCATAATATAGAAACGGTTGTTCGCATCGACCAGCGGGCGCGTGAAGTTGAAGGTGTTTTTCTTTACGCTGCTCGGCTGCTCTTCATGAATCATCGTCTGTAAATCGGGCGAGAAGAACCGCACATATCCGTCTTTCGTTCCGGCGAAGACCGTTCCGTCGCCGGCTACGATGGGCTGGTAATAGTTGTCCCCTCCGGCTGCACTCCGGGCATACAGCGTGTGCGAGTCCAGATCGACGGCCGCCAGAGTTGTGGCGTAAGCGAAATAAGCCTTCTTCCGGTCGGGACTCACGGCAAAACCGATGGAGTTGACGATCGAAACCGAGACTGCTTCGATCTTCGTGCCGTCGGCGGCGTTTACGAAATGAATCGCCGTTTTGGCCGCTAGTACCACCTCGCCGCCGTTGACCAGCAAACCGTAACCGCAGCTGCCGGCCGCGTAGGGCGCACTCCACCGCTCCGTGCCGGTTTCGGCGTCGAGCGCATAGAGAGCGCCTTTTGCATCGGCGATGTAGACCACCGTGCCGTCGGCGCTGACAGCGGGAGGCGCCGAGTTCATCGATCCGCATTTGCTGAATTTCCAGTGCAGCGTACCGTCCGGCTTCACGGCATAGAACTGCCCGCCGGCGCTGGTTCCGTAGTAGATGTCGCCCGATACCGGATTGACGGCCACCATCGATTTCGATTCGGCCTGCATATCGCCGTTATCGGTCGGCCTGAACGTCCATTTGTTTTTACCGGTACGCACATCGAAAGCATAGAGATTGCTGACCTTGTTGCCCGTATTGACATAGACCGTTCCGGCATCGGGCGAAAGCACCGGACAAGTGTAGGTGGGACTTTCGTATTTGGCGCCGTCGGCCTGCTCCCAATCCATGAATTTGACGACGTAAGGACGGATTTCGACCGTGATTTTCCACTCGCGCGAGGATCCGTCGATCTTCGCCGACAGCATGACGGTCTGGTTGCCCGTGGTCTTGAATCCCGAAAGGACCTTGTCGCCCGTGAGGACCGCACCGTCGGGGAAAGTCCACGTCACGTCACTCGCGTCGGCATAGGCCGTCCGGTTGAATTCGAACGTGACGGGCTGGTCGACAGCCGCCGTTTCCGAGGAGATGAAATAGGGGATGGCCTTGGTCGGCATGGCACGGACCACGTCCGCTTCGGCCGGTCCCTTTGCATATTCGGCCGCCAGCAAGAAAAACCATGTCTTGTCGTTGGTGAGCCCTTCGCACCGGTAGGCCGTCTGCTCCTTGCCGATCTCCTGCGTCCGGATATCGCCCGGCATATCCTCGATGTAATAGGAGAGCGTATATTTCTCCACGAGGGTCGAGGGTGCGGACCACGCGAGTGCCACATAGCCGTCGCCCGTATCCGTAACCGTGAGGTCCGTGACCGGAAGACGCGACGTGGAAGGCCGGCCCGCTACGGTTACGGCGTTGGAGATCAGTTTGCCGTAAACGGCCTGCACATTGAAATTATAGGAGATGCCGTTGGTCAGTTTGTCTACGACATACCGGCTTGCGCCGCCGGTGCGCAGCGTCACGGTCTGCGACTCCTCGTCGGTATAGAAGACGATGTAATCGGTCGGGTTCCACCCGTCGGGAATCTCCCATGCGAGGGTCACCTCTTCGTCGCCGGGCGTGGCCGTGAGCGCCTCGACCTGATGTCGTGCGGCGCCGGCTTCGGGGATATCTTCTGTCCAGCACGACGCGGCAAGCGCCGCGAGGCCCGACAGGATGCATATATGAATCAGATTTTTCATGATTGAAACAGCTTTGAATTTTTACGATCAGTAACCGGGATTCTGCCAGAGTATCGTCTTGTCGTTCACGATCTCGATCTGGTTTTGCGGAATGGGAAACAGCAGATTGTGCGCATCGAGCTTGTAACCCATTTCGTGGAAGCGGTCTAACGCCAGCCCCAGTCGCACGAGGTCGAACCAACGGTGGCCTTCGAGTGCGAACTCACGGCCGCGTTCATCGGCGAGCGCTTCGATGAAAGCACCCTTCGAGGGAATGTCTTCAGTCCTGAGCGCGTCCAGCCCGGCCCGCGTGCGGGTCTTGTTGAGCCACACCAGCGCATCGCCCAGACTGCTGCCCGATTCGGCCAGCGCCTCGGCGTACATCAGCACCACGTCGGCATAGCGCAGGTGCGGGAAGTCGTTCTCCACCACGTTGCCTTTCAGGGCGTCGTTCCGGTTGTCGAACCATTTGTTCAGCAGATAGGTTCCCTTTTTGTCCTCCGTGTACTCGGAGATCAGCGGCAGACGGTTGTCCCGCGCGTCGTAAAGCGCCCGGAATACCGGAGCGGGCTGCGTCAGCTGCGCTTCTTCGGGTTTGGTGGTCGAATACCAGTAACCGTGGCCCGTATCGTTTGCCTTGTTGTAGTAGAGCGCGAAAATGATCTCCTTGTTGAACTTGTTTTTCACATTGAAAGCGTCCGCCGTGGTGTTCACCAGTCCGTAGTTGGGATTCTTCATCGCCTCTTCGAGGGCCGTCTTGGCCTCGCCGGGCTTGCCGAACGTGAGGTAGACTTTCGCGAGGAGCGTCCACGCCGCAATATCGGTGACACGGGCTTTCTCTGCGCCCTTCGACGCCGGCAGCAGCCGGGCCGCCTCAGCCAGATCGCCCGTCAGCAGGGCGTACATCTCGTCGTCCGTGCAGCGACGGATGGTCTTGGCATCGGCCGGGGACACGACTTTGTGTGCAATGGGTACGCCGCCGAAAGCCCTGTAAAGGTTGAAATACCACCACGACCGCATGAACAGGACTTCGCCGCGGTATTTGTCGTAATTGGGCAGTTCCTCACGGCCTTCGAGGTGATCGAGCACATCGTTGCAGCGGTAGATGCCGTTGTACCATGCGTTCCAGATGTCGCTCATGATGGCGTTGCTGGAGTTCTCCTCGAAATGGTCGAAATAGTAGGTCGACGCATCGGAAACGGTCATGGCCTGTTTGCAGCACTCGTCGCTGCGATAGGCCAGTTCGTTGAGGTGGTAGCCCATCTGGGTCTTGAGCTTGTGGTAGCAGGCCGCCACACCTTGGTCGAAGTCGTCGTCGGTAATGTAGTAATTGTTCTCCGTGACGCTGTTGCTTGGGTACTGTTCGAAGAAGCTGTCACTGCAGGAAGCCGCCCCAAGGGCTGCGACGCCCAGTAAAAGATAATATGTTGATTTCATGATTCCGGTCGATTAGAGGTTGAAATTGATGCCGACGCTGAACGTGCGTGCCAGCGGATAAGAACAGTAGTCCTCGCCCGGACGCAGGGCGTCGCTCGCGTGGTTGCTGACTTCGGGATTGTAACCCGAATAGTCGGTCCACGTGAAGAGGTTCGACCCCTGCACGTAGATGCGCAGCTTCGAGATGCCGGCCTTGCGGGTCCACTTGTCGGGGAAGGTGTAGCCCAGCGAGAGGTTCTGCAGGCGCAGGTAGGAGCCGTCCTCGACGTGGAAAGTCGAGGTACAGGCGGCGGTATTGCCCGTCAGCTTGCGGTTCGCACGGTTCATCTCGCCGTAGGGGAATCGCTGCAACGCGTCGCGGGTCATGTTCTGGCTCATGGAATTGCTCATCAGGTAGCGGCGTTCGAGGTTCAGGATCTCGTTGCCATAGACGCCCTGAAAATTGGCCGCCATGTCGAAGCCCTTCCATGAGAGATTGACCGAGAAGCCGTAGTAAAAGTCGGGCATGTAGTTGCCCACGATCACGCGGTCGGCATCCTCTTCGAGAATACCGTTGCCGTTGGCGTCGACGAAGCGGAAATCGCCCACCTGCGTGGTGCTGAAATGGGGATAGGAGTTCAACTCCTCCTTGTTGTGGAAAATGCCGTCCTGCACGAGCAGGTAGTAACAACCCACGGGCTGGCCCACGCGCGTGATGTAATAGGCCCCGTTGAACGACGCCTCTTTGATGATGTCGGCATTCCCTTCGCCGAGACTCAGCACCTTGTTGCGGTTGAGCGACCAGTGGGCCGAAAACGAATAGGAAAAATCCCCGAAGCGTCGCCGCGAGGTTAGCGCCAGCTCTACGCCCTGATTCTCCATCGAACCGATGTTCATGTTGGATGACGTGAGTCCCGACACGGACGAAACCGGAACGTCGAACAACATATCGGTAGTCTTCGAATAGTAGTAGTCGGCGGTCAGGCCCAGCGTCCCTTTCCAAAAGCTGAGGTCCAGACCCACGTCATATTGCGTATTACGCTCCCAGCCTAAATCGGGATTGGCGATCTGCGAGGGATAGACCTGCGGCCTGAGCCCGTTGCCGAGGTCTATGTTCGTCGAACCGTAGAGCTGCAGATATTCCGAGTTGCCGATCTGGGCATTGCCCGTCACGCCGACGCTGAGACGCAGCTTGAGGTCGTCGATCCATTTCACGTCGCGCAGGAAGCTCTCGTCGCTCACGCGCCAGCCGACGGAGGCCGCCGGGAAATAACCCCACCGGGTGTTGGGGGCGAAGCGCGAAGAACCGTCGCCGCGGATCGACGCCGAAACCATGTAACGGCCCTTGTAGGAGTACTGCGCACGCACGAGCCACGAGGCAAACGTGTAGGCATACTCGTTGTTGTAGGTCTCCGCCGGGTCGATGGTCTTGCCCTTCGTGGTGCGGATCTTGTCGTCGCCCTTGACTCCCGTGCCGACGATCTGCGACGTTTTGACATGCTCCTTTTCCGCCTCCCAGACAGCCACGGCGTTGAGCGAATGGTCGCCGAAACGGCGCGAAAAAGAGAGCTGGTTCGAGAGCGTCCAATGGAAATAGGAGTTGGTGATGCTCTTCGCCGTGGGATTCGACGGGTCCTTGTAATTGGCCTTGTTCTTCAGCGGAATATACGACGGCCGGTAGTAGTTGCGCGAATAGTTGTAGTAGTCTCCGCCGGCGGTGATCTTGTATTCCAGCCCGTCGATGAATTCGTAGGAGGCGTAGACGCTGCCCTGCATATTGAGCCGTTCGCGCACGTCGTCGATTTCGAGCGCCAGCGCCACGGGGTTCAGCGTCTCGTTGAACTGCGTGTCGCCCACGCCGTTCTCTTCGAGGCGCAGATAGCCGTTGTTGTCCCAGTTGTAGGAGCCGTCGGCGTTGTAGACCGGGAAGATCGGAGCCGCCATCAGCGCCGAGGCGATCACACCGTCGTTTCCGTACTGGGCGTCCGCATCCACGAAATTGTATTTCGAGTAGGAGGGCGAGAAGCTGGCGCCGTATTTCAGCCGCTTGCGCTTGCCGTCGATATTGGCCCGCATTCCATAACGCTCGAAATCCGATCCGATGATCGTTCCCTCGCGGTAGAGGTAGTTGGCGCCTACGTAATAGCTCAGCGTCTTAGTGCGGCCCGAAACCGAAAGACTGTGCTTGTGCGCCAGAGCCGTGCGGAAGATGGCGTCCTGCCAATCGGTGTCGGTCAGCGTACCGCTCTTGTCTTCGAGATAGGCGGTGATGATGGGCGGAACCTTGTAATAGCCCGTTGCCCCGCGTTCATTGTAGGGATCGTCGATCGACCCCGACGGCACCTCCGTCAGATAGGCGTTGTCGCGCGACTCCTTGTAGAGCTGCGCGAACTCGTAGGCATTGAGCATATCATAGGTTTTCGACACGCCCGATACGCTGAACTGGCCGTCGTAACGGATCACGGGATGTTCGTTCTGCACTTTAAATCAAAAGCTAGAAATGCAGCGTCGTGTAAACAGGCGCCTGTTGCACAAATGGAGGCGGAATATGCGGTATT
>OGWQ01001658.1_pt1 | contig 12176 bp, 10 predicted proteins | sample 1576091 | NCBI WGS metagenome assembly OGWQ01 (sample SAMEA3541584, study PRJEB24748) | human gut metagenome | biome: human gut; feature: human-associated habitat; material: faeces | place: China | collected 2012
GGCCTGCTGCTCGCAAACATTCTGCGCCGCAAAGCTGCCCATGTAATCATTGACAGCGCGAAATAATTTAAGCGCGGTTAAACCACAGTAAAGGGGTGTGACAATAATGAATTATGTGCCAATAGTTGTAGAACAGTCAAACCGCGGAGAACGCTCTTACGATATATATTCCCGCCTTTTAAAGGACAGGATAGTTTTTGTTACCGGCGAAATAGATGATACTATGGCCAATCTCGTTATCGCCCAGCTGCTCTTTTTAGAGTCGGAAGACCCCGATAAGGATATCCATCTCTACATTAACAGCCCGGGCGGCAGCGTAAGCGCCGGCCTGGCAATTTATGATACAATGCAGTACATAAAGCCTGATGTTTCCACAATCTGCATGGGCATGGCCGCCAGCATGGCATCCGTGCTTCTGGCTGCCGGTGCTCCGGGCAAACGCTTTGCCCTGCCGTACTCCAGAGTTATGATTCATCAGCCGCTGGGCGGCGTTCAGGGGCAGGCTTCCGAAATTGAAATCACCGCGCGCGAAATTCTGCGCCTCCGTGATGAAATGAACGGTATTTTAGCCAGCCATACCGGACAAACCAAAGAAAAGATTGCGCAGGATACTGACCGCGATAACTACATGAGCAGCCAGCAGGCCAAAGAATACGGCCTGATTGACGAAGTGGTATCGCGTAAACCTGCTAATGAAAAATAAAGGCTTTAAGGAGATACTCAAAATGAAATTCGGTGGGGACAATCACCATGATGCCCCGGTTTGCTCTTTCTGCGGCAAGCGCGAAGCGCAGGTCAGCAAAATGTTCAGCAAAGTGCTTGGCGAAGGTGATTTGTTTATTTGTGATGAGTGTATAAAACTCTGCAATGAAATGCTTGAAGAAGAAATGAGGGCAAGGGCTGTAAACCATACTGAAATTGCCGAACTGCCCAAACCCAAAGAAATAAAAGCAATTTTGGATGAATATGTAATCGGCCAGGAAGAAGCTAAAAAAACCCTTGCCGTAGCCGTTTACAACCATTATAAACGCATTGACTACGAACTTAACCATGTTCCCGGCGACAAGGATGTTGAACTGCAAAAATCCAACATTTTAATGCTTGGGCCTACCGGCAGCGGCAAAACACTGCTGGCACAGACTCTGGCAAAAATATTGCAGGTTCCTTTCGCCATTGCCGATGCCACCGCTTTAACGGAGGCCGGTTATGTAGGCGAGGACGTGGAGAACATTCTGCTGCGTTTAATCCAAAATGCAGATTACGATATTGAACGCGCACAGCGCGGCATTATCTACATTGATGAAATCGATAAAATTTCGCGCAAGTCCGAAAATCCTTCCATTACGAGGGATGTTTCCGGCGAAGGCGTACAGCAGGCTCTGCTGAAAATTCTGGAAGGCACTGTTGCCAATGTTCCGCCTCAGGGCGGGCGCAAACATCCGCACCAGGAATTTTTGCAGATTGATACCACAAATATTCTGTTCATCTGCGGCGGAGCGTTTGACGGGCTGGAAAGCATCATCAGCGCACGCACGGGCAAAAAGAATATGGGCTTTGGTGCCGATATTAAAACCAAGGATGAAATCAGCCTGACGGATACCTTTAAAAAGGTATTGCCGGAGGATTTGATGAAGTTTGGTTTGATACCGGAATTTGCCGGACGCCTGCCGGTTGTTGTAACGCTTGAAGCACTGGACAAAGCTGCGCTGATTAAGATTTTGCAGGAGCCTAAAAATGCACTGGTAAAACAGTATCAGCACTTTTTGGCTATGGACAATGTAGAGCTTGAATTTGAGCCGGATGCACTCGACGCCATTGCCGAAGAAGCACTGAAACGCAGTGCCGGTGCGCGTGGACTGCGCGCCATTATTGAAGCGGTAATGCGCAATGTAATGTACGATGTGCCTTCGCGCAGTGATGTTGTAAAATGTATTGTAACGGCCGATTCCATCCGCAATCATGCAGAACCTAAAATGATTGTGGCGGCAGGCTGAAAGAAAAATAATGGGGGAAGGGGATTTTAACCTTCCCTCTTTTTGGTTTTATGGGCCTTTTGTGATACAATTATAAGAGATTTGAATTTTAATATAAAATAGGGGGATGCTAATATAAATGGAAGCATCAGGAAAATTAATGCCCCTGCTGGCGTTAAGAGGAATTATCGTATTCCCGGGAATGACGGTAAACCTTGATGTAGGCAGGGATAAATCAATAAATGCGGTTAATGCTGCCATGCAGCTTGATAAAAAAATACTACTGGTGACTCAGCGCGATGCCGAAACCGCAGACCCGAAACGTGAAGAACTGTATAATTATGGCGTTGTTGCCGAAATTAAGCAGCTTTTAAAACTGCCGAGCGGTGCAATCCGTATTTTAATTCAGGGGCTTGAAAGGGCAGAGCTTACTTCGTTAATTGACGCGCCTTTTAAAGATACTTACCTTGAAGGCTTTGCCATGCCGGTAGCCAGCATTGAGCCGGAAGAAAATTCCAAAACCGAAGCCATGCGCCGCGTACTGCTGCAAAGTTTTGAAAAATGGCTTGTTACCGGCAAAAAAGTAACCACCGAAGTTATGCTTAACTTTAAAAACATAACTACTGCCGGTGAAATTGCCGATATCATTGCCGGTTATTTAACAATCAGCATTGACGAAAAAGAAGAACTGCTGGAACTTGCCGATGTAAAAGAGCGTATGCACAAGCTGCATACTTTTTTGTGCAAAGAACTTGAAATTGCCGAGCTCGAAAAAAACATTACGCAGGAAGTACGCAAACAAATAGAAAAAAACCAGCGTGAATATTATCTGCGTGAGCAAATTAAGGTTATTAACAAAGAACTTGGCGAAGGCGACGAACGCCAGGCCGAAGTTGACGAATACAAAAAGCAGATGGAAGGCCGCGACCTGCCGCCCGAAGTAGCAGATAAAATTAACAAAGAGCTCGACCGCTTGTATAAAATGCCGCCGATGATGGCAGAAAGCGGCGTTATCCGCAATTATGTGGAAACGCTTCTTGCTTTGCCGTGGGGCATTTACGGCAAGGATAACTTTGATTTAAAACACGCCGAAAAAGTGCTTAACAAAGACCACTACGGCCTTGAAAAAGTTAAAGAGCGCATTTTGGAATACCTTGCGGTGCGCGCTCTTACCAAAAGCGGCAAAGGGCCTATTTTGTGCCTTGTCGGGCCGCCGGGCGTGGGCAAAACTTCGCTGGCGCAGTCCGTTGCCCGCGCTATCGACCGCAAATTTACACGCATGTCGCTGGGCGGCGTGCATGACGAAGCCGAAATCCGCGGCCACCGCCGCACCTATATCGGCGCAATGCCGGGGCGCATTATTCACGGTATGCAAACCTGCGGCGTTATGAACCCGGTTTTCCTGCTGGACGAAGTGGACAAAATGTCGTCCGATTTCCGCGGCGACCCTGCTTCTGCACTGCTTGAAGTTTTAGACCCGGAACAGAACAACACCTTCAGCGACCATTATGTTGAAATACCTTTCGACCTGTCGCAGGTATTCTGGATTGTAACGGCCAACACCGTGGAAACAATTCCGCCCGCACTGCTCGACCGTATGGAAGTGGTGCAGCTTTCCAGCTATACCGAAGATGAAAAGGTAAAAATTGCCGAACTGCATCTTTTGCCGAAAGAACGCCAGAATAACGGCTTAACAGCCAAAACGCTTTCCATAACGGAAGATGCGCTGCGCATGATTATACGCGGTTATACGCGCGAAGCAGGCGTGCGCAATCTGGAACGCAAAATTGCGGCAGTCTGCCGTAAAACTGCTCTGCGCATTGTTAACGGCGAAGCCAAAAGCGCAAAAGTAACAGCTAAAAATTTACATAAATATCTCGGTAAAGTAATTTATCTTGAAGACGATGTAAGCCTCGAAGCAGCAGCCGGCATCTGCACCGGCCTTGCCTGGACCCGCGTCGGCGGCGAACTGCTTAAGGTAGAAGTTGTGGCCTGCAAAGGCAAAGGGCATCTTGCGTTAACGGGCCAGCTTGGCGACGTTATGAAGGAATCTGCCCAGGCGGGTTATACCTATATCCGCTCGCGGGCAGATGAACTTGGCCTTGACAAAGATTTTTACGAAACCACAGATATTCATATTCACCTTCCGGAAGGCGCAATACCTAAAGACGGGCCTTCGGCCGGCATTACCATGGCAACGGCAATGATATCGGCATTAACGGGCCGCAAAGTTAAAAAGAACATTGCCATGACAGGCGAAATAACGCTTTCCGGCAGAGTGCTTCCGGTTGGCGGTATTAAGGAAAAATTCCTGGCTGCCCACCGCTATGGCGTAAAAACCATTATTATGCCGGCTAAAAACGAGCAGGATTTGGAAGAACTGCCCGCAAACGTACGTGCAAAAATGCACTTTATTCCCGTAAAACATATGGACGAGGTGTTAAAAATAGCATTGGAGGATTAAACGCGATGAACAAAGGAGTTTGGGACATAGTCCGTGCGCAGTTTGTCACGTCTGCCGTTAAGGCAGAACAGTACCCTTCGCCGCAAATGATTGAAGCCGCCTTTATCGGGCGCTCCAATGTCGGCAAATCTTCTCTTATTAACTCGCTCTGCCGCCGCAACGGGCTGGCACGCGTAAGCGCCACCCCCGGCAAAACGCAAACAATTAACTACTATTTGCTGAACGCCAAACGCAATGTAGAAGGCGGCGCCGATACGGCACAGTTTTACCTTGTCGATTTGCCCGGTTACGGCTTTGCCAAAACAGGCAAATCCAATAAAGATTTATGGTCCGGCTTTATCAGCAAATATCTTTCAGGTTCGGACAACCTGGCATTAGTATGCCAGCTGATTGATATCCGCCATAAGCCGATGGAAAGCGACATAGAGTGTTACCACTGGCTGCTGGGCTGCGGCCTTAACGTGCAGATTATTCTCACTAAAGCCGATAAGCTTTCCAAAAATGCAGCCATGGCCCAGAAAGCCCTTTTTAAACGCGAACTTGGGCTTGATGACAGCCGCATTATAACTTATTCGGTAACGCAGAACACTATGCGCAGTGAACTTATTAACCGTATCATGACGGCACTGGAAAACCACAGATGATTTTGTAAGCGCACAGATTGTAGGGAGTGGTTTGTATGGGGATTTTTGACATAATGCTGCATGTAAGGCGCCTGATGATGTTCGGGCTGGCAGTGCTTATAGGCTTTCTTTTTCAATACATGGCAATACCTATACCGTTTTTGCTCGGCGGCATAGTATCCTCCATGTTCTGGAAAGTTATAGGCGCACAGGTATACTGGCCGCGCCAGTGGCGCGAACTGGGCCTTTGCGTAGCCGGTTACGGCATTGGACGCAACTTTACGGCAGAAACCATGCACGAACTTTCCATGCAGTCGCTTGGTGTGCTTGAAGCAACCGGCGCCGCCGTAGGCGCTTCGGTTATTATAGCGTGGTGGACATCACGCCACAGCTACGCCAATCTGCAAAGCTGCGTAATGGGTTGTATGCCCGGCGGGCTTACGCAAATGATGCTCATGAGCGAAACCGACAAGCGCGTAGATTTCAGCGTGGTAATGGTAATGCAAACCCTGCGCCTCATGAGCGCCATTATCATCGTACCGTTTCTGGTAGTGCACGGCCTTGGTGCGGAAATAAAAGACACCGCACTTCCGGCAGCACAAACAGGCGGCTACACCTGGCTGTGGATGGTGCCTATCGCAGCAATTGGCGCTGTTGTTCTGCAAAAGCTGCATATACCAACGCCGCGCCTGTTGGGGCCAACGCTTGCCGCGTCTGCCTGCTCATACTTCTTCGGCACCTTTCAGCCCGTGCCCGACCCTCTCATGACAGTTGCGCAAATAAGCATCGGCCTGTACATGGGCATGCTGCTTGACCCTGCGCGCATAAAAGAAACCGCCCGTCTTATGCCGTTTATAATAACAGGCATCTTAATAATTATTGCTGTCAGCGTTGCCATGGCCTACTATCTTTCCGGCATTTACGGTTTTTCGCTTATAACCGCCTTTTTGGCAATGGCCCCCGGCGGCATTGCCGAAATGTGCCTTGCAGGCATGAGCATGGGCGAAAACGTTTCGATAATTTTAACCTATCAGCTGGTTAGAATGCTTATTTTAAATATCACCGTGCCAATGGGGCTGACGTGGTATTTTAAAGATAAATAATATCAAATAGGATATTATAACGCAAAAATAAAAATGGTAAATTTTTACCAAAAGGCTTGACAACACTATTAGTAATAGTTATAATTAGGGCAACAAATCAATATTTCGTACAGGTACAGTAATTGTTTAAATGTTTATCGGTGCAAATCCGATGCGATCCCGTCGCCGTAACGGCAATAAAAGCCGGAGCCGGTCACCCAGCCTGTATAAGCATCACTGCTTGACCTGCGGGAGACAGGAAGGAGATGTTTACTAACCAACCGGCTTTGTTTATGTGAGAGTGGCAGGGCCTCTTGATTGTAATTATCTGAACCCGTCTTTTCGTTTTTGAAAGACGGGTTTTTATCTTGCCTGCGCAGGTTGGAATATTGATTTTTAAAATTCATTTAACATTCTCAGATACTCATTCTCTACTCCTCTTGCAGTGCCCGTTGGGGTGCAGGTGCTGCTTTGGCCGCCGTGCTTTTACGGCGGCTGTTTTATTTTGCCGCAAAAAGTTGAGCAAAACCTCTTTTGCTGTTATACTTAAAACAGAAAAATATTTTCAGGAGGTTTTAAAATGAAAGTAATTTCTACCGAAAAAGCTCCGGCCGCTATTGGTCCATACTCTCAGGCAATTGAAATTGGCGGCATGCTTTTTGCTTCCGGGCAGATTCCTGTTGACCCTGCTACCGGCGAAGTGCCGGAAGGCATTACCGCACAGGCAGAACAAAGCTGCAAAAATGTAGGCGCAATTTTGGCAGAAGCAGGCCTTGGCTACGAAAACGTAGTAAAAACCACCTGCTTTTTGGCAGATATGGCAGACTTTGCCGCCTTTAACGAAGTTTACGCAAAATACTTTACCGGCAAACCTGCACGCAGCTGCGTTGCCGTTAAAGGCATACCCAAAGGCGTACTTTGCGAAATTGAAGTAATTGCCGCAAAATAACAAACTGACAAAAAAGGTTGTACCGGCTGGCAAAAGCCATACAGTACAACCTTTTTTATTTTTATTATGAAACTTTATACCTTAAATTTTTAAGAGCCTGTTTATGGTGTTTGGTAACCATGGCAGGCGTGCAGTTTAATAATATGGCTGTTTCTTTGCCGCTTAAGCCTTCAAAATATAAAGCGTTAATAGTTTTTTGCTGTTTGGCGCTTAACTTATTAAGCGCCAGTTTTAATAAAATACTTAATTCCTCACGTTCAATAACATCGTCGCTGAACTCAGCGCCTTCTGCCTCACAATCGGGCAGGGGCGCTTTTTTATTTTCATATGCCCATACTTTCTTCACTTCATCATACAGTGCAAAGTGAATACGGCATCTAACATACCCTGCAAAATGCTCGTAATCAGCGCCGTTGTATGTTAATACAAGCTCAATAAACTTTAACCTTGCAAGGCTCAAACCCTCCTCAAAGCCAAGGGCGTTGTAAAACATATCGCGGCGCATTTCACTGCGGAATAATGGCTCAAAAGCAAGGCAAAGCTGTTCCAGCGCCTGCTTGTCACCATTTTGGGCGGCAGTAATTAAACTTTTTGTTTTATTTGCCAATGTGGTAAAAGTTTTGTGGCGCACGGTTTTAGGAATAATATCCATTTCCGGCACGGCAGGTTTTAAAACCCTGCCCGGTATTTGGCTGAAAGATGACAAATTTTTTCTTTGAATCACAAAAACCTCCAAATTTTAAACTTACCAGCTTTACCGTGGCCACGCAAAAGCGGCGTAAGCAAGATTATAACGGAACGCCGCACTGTTTGTAAAGACCTTGTTTAAAAATTTTTTATATGTTAAATTAAAAGTTTTGGCTTTACAAAAAAGTTACCAGTGCGCAAGACAACGTACAGTACGGATTATTTATTTAGTAAGCGTCTTGCGGGGGGGTAAAGGTGTGATAAAATGATATTATAAAATATAGTGCGCGATTAGTGAGGGCTGTAAACAAATAACTGTTTAAAATTTTACAAAAGCGGTTTTAAAAGTGAAAGGGGAAAGGATTATGAAAAAGAAAAATTTGGAAAAAGCAGTAATTTTAGGGTTGCTTTTAAGCACAAGCATTTATGGCACGGCGTTTGCAACTGTAAGCGGTGTACTTAAAGATGGAACTGTTGTTGACGATGTTTATAAATATTTTGATTCAAATAGAGGTGGTGACGGCGGAATTTATATTGATAATAATGCTCAATGGGGAGATAAAGATGGAGATGGAGTTTTAGAGATAACTAATCCTATGGATCAGGTACTGGGTGGAGATGCGCTAAATAAATTTAAAGAAATAACAGTAGATATTAATAAGCCAGTTAGCACGGACCAACATGGTATTGAATTAGTTGATTTTGATTTAGTTGCACCAGACACGGATTTTACCGTGAATATTGGAACAAAAGATGTGCCATTAAATAAAGAAAATGCTCACGGTATATTTTTAAATAATGATGATGGTGAAAGAACGACATATTTGGCAATTGGAAATTATACAGCTAATATTTATGCGCTTAATTCTAATGCGTTAGAATTGGATAATAGGGTTCCTAAAATATATAATAGTCCTGAAAGAAACAATAAAGGTATTGAGGCAGTTTTTAATGGTGATTTTGATGTTACTGTTTCTAATGGTAATGGTATAAAAGCAAGTGCATCAAATTTGGACGATGTTATTAATAAAGTCACAGTTAAAGGCAATACGGATATAACTATTAACGCAAATAAAGTAACTGCGCATACGCTGGAACGGAATAATATTGTAGAAGATACTGATAGCGGTTTTGAGCGAAATTGTGTAGTAGAATATAATCCGGCAGCTGTATATGCCGGTGATACTACTAGTAAATTTTATTGGGAAGGAATAACAGTTGATATAGCAGGAATTGGTACACAAGAAGGATATGCTGGTGGCCCTTATGGGTTTACTACAAAGGGAAAAGCTGTTGTAGATTTGATTGACGACATAGTTATCACAACAAACGGAAATAATAATTATGGTATTTATTCTGGCAAAAATGGTGAAATAAACTTAAATGCCAATGGAAGTGATTTGACAATAACAGCTAACGGCAACAATTCAATCGGTATTGCTGCTATTAACAGTAATTTAATTTATAATGATAAAATTACTGTTAATATTAAACAGCCTTTGTTGGGAATAGACGAAATGGTAGATATTAGCGGCATTGTTTTAGACCAATCTGAAAATACTTATGGCAGTACAGTTGTTTTAAACGGCAATAACAATACCATCACCATGGCAGACGGCGGCAAAGCCTTGTATGCAGATGCTAAAAATTCTACCGGAAATGATAAAGAAGTTATAATAAAATCTGGCGTTAACGGCATTGGCAATCTTGATGTTAAAGGCGATATTGTTGCCGCTAACCGCGGTAAAATTGATTTAACCGTAAATAAAGCTGCCGATATTACCGGCGACATTGAAGCAACCAACAGCGGTGTTATTAACTTTACTTTGGGCGATAATGCCGATATGATTGTAAGCGAAAAAGATAATACACTTATAAATGCAGGCGGTGCAAGTACGTTAAGCCTTGCCAAAAACGGAAGTGAAAGCAAAATAGGCAATGTACAGGCTGCGAACGGCGGCACAATTAATTTAACGCTTGGAGAAGGCGCTTATTTTGCAGGCCGCGTGGATGATTACAAAGACGCTGACGGTGCAAATGGTAACTGGAATAATGTAAAACACCAGACTTTGTTTGACAGCGAATTTGCAGCTGGCGTAACTAAAAGCGGTACTGTAAATATGACACTTAACGGCGGTGTTTGGAACTTAACACAGCAAAGCTGGGTAAGCAAGGTTGATGGCAACTCTGGCTTGATTTACCTTGACGGTGACGGCACCGGTGGTTATGCTGTGCACATTGGCAAACTGGAAGGTGACCATACCTTTGTTGTTAACCTTAACCCGACTGATTATGCTGCAAGCGATATGCTTTATATTTATGATGGTTCCAGTGCTGGTGTACAAAACCTGCGCATTAACAACGAAGCAGAAGTTTTAAACGCACTTAAAGATGACGGCGACCGCATCCGTTTTGCAACCGTTGGCAAAACTGCCGGTGCAGGCGCAGGCTTTGGCGATGATTACGTTGTGCGCGGTCGTGGCGTAATTAACAGCGGCTTCAGTATTGATTATGTAGATTATGACACCGATACCGACCAAGGCAATTATAACGGTGATGGCTTTAGTGCCGCTAAACCGGGCGATGATTATGTAGACAGCATTTATGGCAGTGGTAATAATAATAGCGAAACCGGTAGTCAGGCATCTACTTTAGAAAATAACGCTGGTACTGGTAACAAACCTGTCGCAGAACTGGATTCCAAAAACTTGTACCTTGTACGCGACAGCAGCAAAGATGCAGGTAAATCTGACAGCGGTGCAACCATTATCAATATGAGCCGCGCTAACTATAAAAATGCTATTTATATGGACAGGCTTAATAAGCGCATGGGCGAAATGCGTTATGTTAATGGTGAAGAAGAACAGGGCTTATGGGTGCGCCTGCGCCATGACCGTATAGGGCAGAGCGGTGACTTCCGCAGCATGAATACCATGTACGAAGTAGGCTATGATGTTAAACAACCCACCGATAACGGCGAGCACCGCATTGGTATGGCAATAGACTACATGCGCGGCAGCACGACCTATGACGACATTATGGGCAAAGGCGAAACCAAACGCTACGGCTTGTGGCTGTATGATACCTGGCTGGGTGAAAAAGGCCATTACACCGATTACATTGTAAAATGGGGACATCTTTCCAACGATTTCGACATCCGTGATAAAGACAGTTTGGAAAATATTACCGGCGATTACAGCAACAATGTGTTCAGCGTAAGCGCGGAATACGGTAAGAAAAACGATATGGGCAATAACTGGTATTTTGAGCCGCAGGCACAGCTTCAGCTTGCGCGTGTAACCGGTGCCGATTATGTAACAACGCAGGGCAGTAAGGTAAATGTAGACGGCATTAACAGCTTAATCGGCCGTGCAGGCTTTAGAATTGGGCGCGATATGGACGAAAACAGCACTGTTTACTTAAAAGCAGATTTGCTGCACGAATTTATGGGCGACCAGACAGTAACGGCGGCGGACGCAACCGGCACGCTGCGCGAAGAATTTGAAAACAAAGGCACCTGGTATGATGTAGGTTTTGGCTTTGCAGCTAAGATGAGCAAAAACAGCTATGCTTTTATGGATTTTGAAAAATCCTTCGGCAACGATAATGACGAAACCTACCAAATTAATGCAGGTATGCAGTGGAGCTTTTAATTAAGTGCCAATTAGCAACAAGGCAAAGTTAATAATTTTGTCAGCTAAATTTATGTACCCTGAATTTAATAATAAAAAGTAAAATAAGAAAGATTGTACTGTAAGGCGGCAGGCAAAAACTGCGGCGGCTTAATTTAAGGTAATTGCTTTAGAGAGTCCGGTGCTGTGCCCGGACGGAATCGGAGAAGCCGCAGCATTTTTGCAGAGCCGTCACAGTATAATCTTTCGGTATAAAATAAAAAGTATTATTTTATACACGGAAAGAAAAATATGGGAAAAGATATTTCTTACAATAAAGAAAAGTTTAAAACTCTGGCCGGTAACTGCACGGCAGAATACGTTAACTATATGCCGCGCGGCAAAAACGGTATGCGCTGCTGGGAGATTAAAGCACAGAAGCCTGACGGCGACTGTATGATAGTAGTTTTGTGCGATTACGGTTATAAGGTTGATGGCAAAACAGTGGAGATAACCCCTTTTAAAAACCGTGATGGGCGCAACGAAGAAATTTACCGCCTGTATCATGAAGAAGGCTTATCACAATTATTTTTGGCAAATTTATTTAACATGAGCCAGCCTTCCGTATCGCTGATAGTGAATAAAAAATAAATAAGCATGCTGCTGTATAACAGCGGTATGCTTATTATCTTTACAGAAGTATAGTTTTTTGTTAAAATAAACAGGCAAATGTGCTGCCATAACGGTAGGCGGTTAGCCCTCTGCGGAGGGACTGTGACCCTCCGAT
>OGWQ01001659.1_pt1 | contig 12169 bp, 9 predicted proteins | sample 1576091 | NCBI WGS metagenome assembly OGWQ01 (sample SAMEA3541584, study PRJEB24748) | human gut metagenome | biome: human gut; feature: human-associated habitat; material: faeces | place: China | collected 2012
AGGACAGAGACGGGTCTTCAATAAACCGGCCGCCGCGAGATCGGCCATGGCGCACTGGCAGAGCGTGCTTTGGTGCCTGTGCTGCCCTCGCTGGAAGAGTTCCCCTACACCATCCGCTGCGTGTCTGAGGTGCTCTCCTCCAACGGTTCCACCTCTCAGGCATCTATCTGCGGCTCTACGCTGGCCCTGATGGATGCAGGCGTGCCCATCAAGGCACCCGTTGCCGGCATTTCCTGCGGCCTGATCACCGAGGGTGATCGCTGGATGACCATGCTGGACATTCAGGGCGTGGAGGACTTCCACGGCGATATGGACTTTAAGGTCGGCGGTACCCGCAAGGGCATCACCGCCATCCAGATGGATATCAAGATCGACGGCCTGACCTACGACATCATTGCTGAGGCCTTCGAGAAGTGCCGCAAGGGCCGCCTGTATATCCTGGACGAGATCATCAAGCCCGTCATCGCCGAGCCGCGCCACGAGCTGAGCCGTTACGCTCCCAAGATGTTCAGCATGATGATCCCCACCGACAAGATCAAGGACGTCATCGGCAAGGGCGGCAAGGTCATCCAGGACATCTGCGCCACCTGCAACTGCAAGATCGACGTGCAGGAAGACGGCCATGTGTTCGTCTCCGCCGTGGATCAGGAGGACGCAAAGCGCGCCATCTTTACCATCAAGACCATTGTGGAGGACCCCGAGATCGGTGCCATCTACAAGGGCAAAGTGACCCGCCTGATGAACTTTGGTGCCTTCGTTGAGATCGCACCGGGCAAGGAAGGTCTGGTGCACATCTCCAAGCTGGACACCAAGCGTGTGGAGCGCGTGGAGGATGTGGTGGCTGTGGGCGATGCCATCGTTGTCAAGGTGACCGACATCGACCAGCAGGGCCGCATCAACCTGAGCCGCCGCGATGCCATTCTGGCGCTGGAAGCCAAGCGCGCCGAGCAGGCACAGCAGCAGTAAACCCTGACTGCATAAAAGAAACCGAAAAAGAGGACCCGTTGCATCTGCATCGGGTCCTCTTTGTTGTATCAAAAGAAAATTATACTGTGCGGTATTTGCGATCCAGCGCCCAGCCGAATGCAAACAGCACCACACCGCTGACAGCCAGCACCGGCACGGGCCAGTTCAGCTGACCGGTCTGCGGCAGACCGCTCATTACCGGGTTATCCGGGTGGCCCGGCAGAACGGGGTTGTCTGGATTACCGGGTGCTACCGGATGATCCGGGTGGCCCGGAGCCACGGGATTGTCCGGATTACCGGGAGAGACCGGGTTATCCGGGTTGTCCGGCGGGGTAGGCGTATCAGGATGATCGGGCGTATCCGGCGGCGTAGGCGGGGGAGGGGGCGTAGGCGGCGTGTCCGGCTTGGTGGGGGTGTAAGCACCCACCTTGGGGCTGGCATCCACCGCATAATTCCACTTGCCATCCTCCGCCATGGGCAGAGAGACAAGGAACGGATTGATCGGCTCATAGCCCTTGGAAGCCTCGGTCTGCACGATCAGATACAGTCCCAGTTCCAGATCACGGAAGGTCACGCTGCCGTCCTCATCCATGGTCTTCGCAGTGCCATCGGCGCTTTGGGGCAGATACTCCTGCAGCTGGGCCGCAAGGGTGCTGTCAGTCAAATCACCCAGCGCAATACCGCAGCCGTAGAAATCGCCGCAGTATTCGTAGCTCAGGTCGCCGTTTTTGCGCTTTACCTCGGCCACACGGTACAAAGTGAGCTTGCCGCCGCTCAGCGCCTTATCGTTGGCGCTGTCGTACAGCGTAACGCGGATGGTGCCGGTAGTGGGATTGCCGCTGCTGTCCACCAGCTTGATGTTTGCGCTGGTGGCAAGGGCAGGCAGCGCACTTGTTACCAGAAGGCACAGCACCAAAAGCAGGGCCGCAGCGTGCTTTTTGAGATCAGTGCGTTTCATGTTTTTCACCTCTTGTAGATTTGCGTTTGCGGTTGGAGAACAGCAGCCAGAGCAGCAGCACCAGCAGCAGGGGCAGTGCTATGATGGGAGCTGTGATGATCGGTTCGATCTTGACGGCATCGGCTGTTACACGGATGTGCTTGAGCTTGTCCGGCGTGGTGATGCGGCGTCCTCGCACCAGCAGGCGGTGCGTGTTGATGCCGTAGGGGGTGCAGGTCATCAGGGTGACGTAATCCTTGCCGTCCACCACCTTGAGGTTGTCTGTCTCGGTGGGCAGAACGATGGAGATGTTGTCCACCTCGTAGGTGAGCACGCGGTCCAGCACGGTGATGGTAAAGGTATCGCCCACTTCCAGCCGGTCCAGATTGGTGAACAGCTTGGCGCTGGGCAGGCCGCGGTGAGCCGAAATGACCGCATGGGTGCTCTTGCCGCCCACCGGCAGGCTGGTGCCCTCCAAGTGGCCTGCAGCGATCTGCAGCACGCTGTCGCTGGTGCCGTGGTAGATGGGCAGCTCCACACCGATCTTTTCAATGGTGATGTAGCCCATAATGCCGGTGCCGGTCACATCCAGCGTATTTTCATAGGCCGGAAAACGACTCGGAAAATACAACGCGTCCGGGTCGGCGGCGATCTGCGCATTGAACGCATCTGCCGCCTCGAAATAGGCGGAGTAGTCGGCATCGGTCAGCTTGTCCACATCCTCGGCATAGGTGGCCACAGCACGGGACTGATGCAGCTGGTTGACGTAATCGCTGAGGGTGGGGTATAACATCACGGATAGACCCACGAAAAAGACGAGGATCAGGATGATGGTGCTTTTGTTCTTTTTCATGGGCTACTCCCTAATGTTATAAGGATAGGAGCGGGGGCCTTGCGGCCCCTTTGCTCCGGGTTCTTGGGGGAAATGGAGCTTACTTGTTCTCCATGCGCTTCTTGGTGACCAGCAGAACGATGGCCGCAACCATCAGGCCGCCGCCGACCACATAGAACAGGGTAGTGCCCATGCCACCGGTGGAGGGCAGAGTAGTGCCGGTCTTGTTCTCAACTTCAACGCGATTTTCAGTGCTGTTAATGTTGGTAGCGGAGTCTTCAGTGCCCTGCTGCTTATAGGTGATCGTTGCACTCGCGCTGGTTTCATTCATCGTGCTATGCTCGATCTTGATTTCGATGGGGCTGGTCAGAGGATTATAGCCGGTGGGAGCCTTGGTCTCTTCCAGATAGTAAGTATCGGCATCCAGACGGCTGATGGCGATTTTACCTTCTTTATCCGAAGTCAGGGGAGTGGCCTGCTCTTTCTCGGTGCCCCACTCGATCTTATCAGCGGAAATTTTTGCATACTCGGGGGTGTTGGAAGAATTCTGACGGTACAGTACGAAGGTTGCGTCCTTCAGGGGCTTCTTAGTACCGGCGCTATCCTGGAAGTATTTGTAAATATCGATCTTCCAGGTATAGGTCTTGGTGGAGCTGGAAGTGCCTCTGGTGCCATCTTTGTATTCCAGGGTAGCCTCATTCGGGTTGCCAGTGGAACCAATCACAGCCTTTTCGTTGATAACAGCGGTGTACTCAACCACCACCACGTCATTCGGCTTCAGAACGTTCTCTTTGAAAGCAAGCTCAAAGGTGCAATTAGGATCAACGGTGACGCCGGCACCCTGCTTCAGCGTATAGTGAGTATTCTCGTTCAGCGTATCACTAGTAGAAGTGCCTGCGTTGGTACGGGTCACGCTGGTGATGCCTTTGAAAGTCAGACCATCGGACATCTTATCGTGCAGAACATAATTCTTGGGGTCGCCATCCGTAACTTTGATCGTAGCGCGGAAAGTAACGGTATCGCCCACATCAGCGTCATTGCCCTTGCCGTAGGTGTTGGTGCTGTCCTCGAGCACTTCCTTATCCACAGTGGGAGCGCCGTTCTTTTCGTTGATGGTCACTTCCTTATCGGTAGTGCCGATGGAGCAGATAGCACCATTGCTCAGAGAGGAAACAACCAGATACCAGCCGAGGGGCAGGTCGGTAAAGGTAACAGTGCTGCCGGAAGCTTTTTGGGAACCATCGTTTGCAATGGTATTATCACTTGCCCACTTGCCGGCAGCATCTGCAAAGTTCTGAATAGCGGAAGAATTGTTATTCTTATCACTATTTACCCAGGTAACAGTGCCGGTTGCATTGTCAACCTTTAAGTCACTGGAACGAGTGTTAATAAAGGCATTCCAAGCTGCAACTGCCGTATAGCGGTATGCGTTATTGGTTTGATCGTATTCCAGCTCCAGAATACGATAAATCGTGTAAGTCTGGCCAGAAACAGCATTGTTGATGGTGATTTTGCCATCGTTGCTGCTAGATGCCGCAAACGCGGGTACTGCCATGGCACACAGCATGGCAACTGCCAGCAGTGCGGCCAGCAGCTTTTTGATTGCTTTCTTCATCATGATTTGCGAAAGTCTCCTTTCAAGTTTTTCTGATTTTTCTGATTCCTATTTTCAGGGTCTGCTTCCGGCGCAGAATCAATTTTGCCGCCGTGTCAGGAAGGATGCAGGCTTTTTAACGTGCCCTCCTTTCGCGTCTGCGCTTTCTGCAAACCCCGCACACCAGAGCGGCAAGCATCAGCGCGCCGCCGCCTGCTGTATACAGTTTGGTACCGGCCCCGCCGGTAGAGGGAAGTACGTAGCCGCCAGCTTTTTTCTTGTTGGTCATCGTCAGCAGACCGCCATTTTCAACGCCGGGGTTATTGTTGGCGCTGTAAATCACGTCGTACTGCTGGCCGGTGCCAAGCTCCTGAATGAAGTAGTAGTAACCGGAGTCGACCTGCTGGTAGACATACGTCCAATTTTTTGCACTGGTCAGCGTGATAGGCTCGCCAACCGGGTTAGTCAGATCACGGGTGCCACCTTTCGGGTAACGGTACAGCTGGACGGAGACAGAAGTCTCCGTAACCTCGTTGCTGGTCAGAGTTTTGCCGTTTTCATCCACCCAGAACTTCTGGATGGTCAGCTCGTTGCGCTCGTTGGGGATATACAGCTCCTGCGACGAGTTGTACTTGTAAACAAACGATGCATCAAAGGCCGGGATACCCGCAGCATTTCCATGAGGACCTACCGCAGTATTATAGGCGGTTTGTTTTTCCTCGTTCTCGGCAGTCCAGATAAAGAAGTATTCTTTGCTGGTCTTGGCATAACCGGCAGGCGCGGATTCCTCTACCAGTTTATACAGCGTATCTGTCGTGATGCCGTGTTCACCAATAGTAAGTGAGAGCGTGCCGGTTACATCTGTTTCGGGCAGCACGGTGCCGGCGTCCCACTGGCCGGTTGTGACATTAAATTTGTACATGCGGAAAACGGCACCAGCCAGACCGATATTCTCATTGTCGCTGTCTACCTTGTACAAGGCGAGCCGATTCTGTTTGACGCTTGCCCAGCCTTTGACCTCATCCAGCTTGGTGGATTCCTCACTTTCGCCGCCGCCCGAAAGTTGTGCAGTGTTCTTGAGCTCAACTTTTTGGTTCTTCGCATTGGTAAAATACTCGTACTCCAACACAAAAGCACGTTCATCCGGCAGAACGAAGGTCATGGTGTAAACATTTTGCCCATCACTGTTGACCGAAGAGGACGGATGGAAATCATACAAAGTATCCGGCAGGGGAGTGTCGCCCTCCTGCTTGGGATAGTTGTACAGCTTCAGGGTAGAGCGGTCAAGCTGTGCACTGAAGCCTTTTTGCACCGTCAGCGTATCGGTAAGGGTAACGGTGTCCGCACCAAGCACAAGGTCTTTGCCGGTGGGGTTGATCACGATGCTGTAATGTGCACGGCTGTCGTTGTTAGAGTTCGTTTCTGTGCCGGTCTTTTTCAGCACATTGAACTCGCGGGTGAAAGTTGCACTTGCAGAAGCTTTGGCTTCGCCCCAGGCTGCGGTGTTGGGGTAGGTCTCAAGCGTTTTTTCAGGGTTGGAAGCCCATTCCGGGTCGGTGACCTTGACCTTGTAGCGAATGATGATCGCCTGGATTTTTGCTATATCAGCTGCACAGATATAATGCTCTTGTAGATGTTCGATCCGGAAGGTCACGACATTATTCTCATACGTCCAGTTAAAGAATTTTTTATTTGTTAAATCGTAGGATTCATAAGTGTAGCGGTAGTCAGGGTTTGCCCAAGGTGAGACGGAAGAATTACCATAATTGAAGGTTGCTTCCGCATCCACAAAGGTCACACGGCTGTCCAGCGTATCTGTTACGGTGATGGTGTCCTCCGGGAACTCTGTCCAGTCGGCAATGTTCAGCGACAACTGGTAGTAGATGTAGTTGTCTTTACCGTCTTTGTAGCCGGTGGTAATGGTGCGGCCATAGACGCCGTCACCGGTAGAAGTATTGCTCGATTCACCCGTTGTGGAAACGCCTTTGCTCAATACGGGGGTAGGCTTTTTCTTTTCGTAGGTGAACTTGGTACTGCTGCCGTCTTTTATTTTGTTGGTAAATTCGACCTTGCTCCCCTCTGCGACACCCGCTACAGACATGTAGGTGTGGTATTCGCTGATGGACATGGACTTGATGGCAGTACCGTTGTAGGTGCCTTTGCTTAGCGTGACTTTAAAGGACTGCACGTGCGAGCTGCTATCTGTAGATTGAATCAGTTTGGGATCGCTCTTGTTGGTGGGGTCATCAACTCCATAATAGGAGATCTCAATGTCGATGCCCGCAGCCTTAGCAGCCTGATAGTTAAGCGTTGTTCCGTCTACAAGAGTAAAGGAGAAGTTTTGCTCGATCTCGCTCTGCAGCTCGGATGCGATGCCATAATGATCCGTGTCAAGCGTTTTGGGCTTTTTGATCTGATCAATAAACTCGCAGGTGGACCAGTTGTTGGGAATCGGGGAAGAAACGCTCCACGCACCTTTGCAGAGATCTGTGGTGGTGGTTTCTTCCAGAGAACCCACCGTATTCTTGCTTACCTTCCATTCACGGTCGGTTACCGTGCCGGTTTCCTCGGCGGTATACTTGTCATCGATGATAGACTTGTTCTCCACTTTCGTGACACCGTCAGGAACCTTGGTCTTATAGGTGAACTTATACTCCTGACCCTTGGCCTCTTTGCTGAATTTATAGTCAAATCCGGGGCTGCCAGGTACAGGTGTGATCTGATCAAATTCAGATTGCTGCCAATTGAGAGTTTGCGTAACGGTGACATTACCCACGATCTCGGCACCGGGCGTCTGGATGATATCCGAAAGATTTTTGCCGTTCAGATCGCCGCCATCCGGATTATAAACCGTGACGGTCCAGTACATATACCCGTCATCGGGGTTGTAATTGGAAGCTTTTTTAATATAGCTGTCGTGTGTAGCATAGACAGTTTTTTTATCGTTTTCACGAACCCACGCGGTATTGCAAAAAGTGCCATAACCGTCTTTGGTATTGTTGGTGATCTCTACCCGGTAGGTCAGCTTGTAGACCTCGCCCTTTTGCAGAGCAGGAAGATCCTTCAAATCAAAACTCTTGCCATCTGCAGCAAAAACCGGGGTATGACCCGTAATCTTATTGCCGCTCTTGTCCGTTAGGACAAAGCTGTTCTGGTCGTATGTGCCGCCGAGGGTATTATCGGAATTGAACTCATCGTGGATCGTGATAGGCTCGTTCCAACCTTGTTTGGAACTGACATCAATTACGTAGTAGGCATAAACCTTGCCGTTCTCTTCCACAAAACGATCATTGACACGACTCTTTTTCAGGCTGAGATCGGTCTTATCCTTTACGGTCACGGTAATACCGGTGCCGGGGAATGTGATCTTGCCATTGTCGCCGAGCTTATCGTTCTCCACCTTGGCTTCCAGACCAAACGAACCTACAAAATATTCATCAGCATTAAAATTGGTGTCAAATACCAGTGTTACTTTGCCGCTTTTGGAAACACTGTAGGAACCAACAACCTTGTTGTTCTGCTTGATAGGCATATTTTCAATCGCATCGCTAAGGTAGAGACCTTCAGGCAGCTGGTAAGTCAAAGTGCGGTCACCATCGGGATCGATCGTACCGGCCGGGATCATGTAATCGTAATCCAGCGTGATCTTATCGCCATCGGTCAGGGTCAGATCACGGTTTACCGTCTGGTTGTTGACCGTGATCGTGGTGCCGACAATAGAACCGCCGGGAACCATTGTATCAAGAACATTCGTGGCAGTGTCATCACTTTCCAGCGTAGCCACGCCGTAATCGGCCTGCTGCGCATTTGCCACAGACACCAGCGTTGTCACCTGCGAAGCATTCAGCGTGACTTTATCCACCTTGCCGTCCACATCGCCGGAGATCACGGTCAGGGTGCCGGAATCTTCGTCCACATCGCTCACGATGCCAACGGTGCTGGCATCCACGGTGTATTCCTCAATGTGGGGCGCGGTGCCGGTGGTGGTCGCAGCATCCATGGAGAGCAGGGCAATGTCGGCATCGGCGGAATCGTCCTGCACCTGCAGCGGTTCGCTCTCCACGGCCACAGCCTTGGTCACGGTGCCATTGTAGATGACGATATCACCGGGCATTGCGGCATCAGACGGCAGATCACCGTCAAAATCCATGGCATAGCCGCTGCCGGTCTCTTCGTTGTACAGCGCGCTGCGCAGCTGGCTGTGCAAAGACAGCACGCTGGAAACCTGCGGGATAGCGCTCTGGGGGATATCGGCATATTTCAGGCAGTAGGAAAGGAACATCACGTCCCATGGGCCGTAGTCGTTGCCGTAGTCGTTGCCGTAGCAGGTGTAGTAGCGCACGGTCTCGCCGTCGGCATCGTCCAGCTGGAAGTTGCGCTCGCTCTGCTCATAGCCCAGCTGGCTCTGCGCTACGGCCAGCAGATCGTCGGCCCAGTTGCCGCTCAGCGTGGTGCCGGTCTGTGCCAGCCATTCGTCCTCGTCCTGCGTGCCGTCCAGCGGGTCGGACAGGCAGTTCACCGTGTGGTGATGCTCCGGCAGGCCGCAGACCAGCACTTCCTCGTAGCAGGCATCGGTGTGGTGGTGCACCGGGGTCTCGATCACAGGATCGACCACCACGGGCTTTGCGGCCACCGGCTCCTCAAACAGGGCCACCGGGTCATAATCGGGGTTCACTTCTTCTACAAGCTCGCCCTCTTCCAGACCGCACACCAGCTCATAGGTGGTGGTGTAGCAGTTGTCGTCGTGGGTGTGCTCGAACAGATCACAGATCAGGCTGCCGTCCTCAGGGTCAAAGCAGTCGTCGGTGTGGGTGTGCTCTTCTTCCAGGCAGGTCAGCTCCTGCACTTCCTGGTAGCAGTCGTCGGTGTGCTCATGGGGCACAAAGATGTACTCCGGCTCTGCGGAATAGGCTGCAATGCCGGGATCATCCGCATCCACGCCGAACGCAACATCATCCATGTCGAATGTATCATCAAAAGACATGCCGTCGTCCGTCATAGTGGCGTTCCAGTCCTCCGGTTCGCCTTCCTCATAGCCGCACACCAGCTGCTTTTCATAGCAGGCAGCGGTGTGCTCATGCTCCAGCTCGCCGCACAGATATTCGGCCGTTTTGGCAATGCCCACGCCGTGCAGCTGCCAGTTCACGAACAGGCTGGTGGTAAGCGCCAGTGTCAGCAGCAGTGCAGTATAGCGTCTGGCGCGCTGGTGGTTCCGACGGAACTTTTCCTGATATTCTTTCACAATATCCCGCATGATTCCTAAACCTCCTTAGGGGATCAACCAGAAGCTGGATAAGGGCCATACCCGCAAAAAAACCTTGCCCACGATCTGACTTTTTTCCACACAGCCGATCACACTGCTGCGGCTGTCAATGGAGGTGGCCCGATGGTCACCCAGTACGAAATACCGGTTTTCCGGCACCTGATAGGGAAATTTGATGTCGCATTCGCCCAGAGCCAGTTCATCTACATAGGGCTCATCCAGCGTCTGGCCGTTCACAGTGACCACACCGTCCTCGTCCAGTTCGATCACATCACCGGGCAGGCCGATGATGCGCTTGAGCAGAAGTTTGTTCTGCCAGTAAAATCCGCAAAGGTCGCCGGTCTTCATGTTGCTGCCTTTGACCAGCAGAATGATGTCCCGGTCCTGCAGAGTGGGGTTCATGCTGTCGCCGGAGACCTGCAGCACCGGCAGAAACAGGGTGGCCAGCAGCACGGCAACGGCCGCGACCACCAGCAGTGTGTAGACCGTGCTGCGCAGCACCCGCATATAACGGCTGCGGTAGGCCAGACGTTCGCGCTCTGCTTCCACCTCTGCTGTGGATGGAATGGGCGTGAACCTGATCTTTTGCTCTTTCATTTGGCACGCTCCTCCGGCAGGAATTCCGTGCTGTGATAGCCGTCCAGCAGTTCGCTGGCCCGGTGGTCAAAAGCGGCCCAGCGCTGTTGGATCTCCTGCTGCGTCCGGGCAAGCATTGCCTTGCAGTCCGCTTCGGTCTGGGCGCGCTTGCGTGCGGCGGCTTCCACTTCCGCGTCGCACTGCTGCTGGGTGCGGGCCTTCAGGTTCGCGGCCTCAGTCTGTGCCTGTGCAAGGATCTGCTGGGCTTCGGCTTCCGCCTGAGCGCGCAGAGCGCTGGCGGCGGCATTGGTGTTTTTGTTTGCTGCGTGCACCGATGCAACGTATTCATCGGCCGCAGCCTGCGCCGCTTCAAACACCTTGTTCAGCTCCAGTGCAGCCTGCGCAATGGAACCTGCGTTTTCAATATGGATCTGCCGTTCCTGCAGCTGGGCAGACAGGGCAGCGTTTTCTGCCTGGAGCTGGTCCTCGCTCTGCTTGAGCGCCAGAATGATCTCGACTAATTCGGTGCGGCGCATGTGCCGCAGTTCACGGTCCGGCATAATGATCGATTTCTCCCGCAAAAAGTGGTCGGATCAGGCGAACGAAAACTTTCGACAAATCCGAAAATTTTCGCACCACAAAACCACATTTGATATATTAGTTTTTGGCGTGACAGCGCCAGTTTGATGGATAAACTTCTACCCTGTATGTTAGCACAACATGCGCAACAGAAGCGTAACAAAAATGCTTTTTCTGTGCATTTTTTTGCCAAAGAATAAAAAAATTGTTTCTTTTGATGTAAACGATTACGCCGGATACACCGGACTGAAAATGCATTAAAAACAAAAAGAACTGTCCCCACAACGGAAACAGTTCTTGAAAAACAGATGAAAATAGAAGCCAGATCAGAAGCTCTTCAGCAGATCGCCCAGAGTCAGGAAGGACTGGTAGATCACGTTGACATTGTTGATGATGGAGCTTGCACCGGAGAAGATGCGGGCAATGGCGTTGAACACCTTACCGATATTCAGGAAGCTGTTGTAAGCGTCGCTGGCACCACCGTCCAGATAGACCATTTCCTCTTCGCTGATGGAGGCATAGTTTGCAGGCAGTTTCATAGTAGACATGGAGATTTTCCTTTCTATTGATAAAATTGATACAGTGCATGGAAAGACTTAAATAAAGGCAGCCACGGCCAGCGTGGTGATCAGAGCACCGGCTACCGCCAGAACGCTCAGAACCGGGCCGTCATCGTATTCCTGCGCGGTCTGTTCCGGCTGAGCGGGTGTGGATGTGCTGGTGGAAGTGGTGGCATTTTTCACGGTCCAGTGTGCGTACACAGTGGTATCACCGGTAAACACCGTAGAGGTGCTGATTTTTGTGCCGCCCACCGGCTCGGTATACCAGCCGTCAAAGGTGTAGCCTTCCAGCGTAGGCTGCGCGGGCAGGGCACTGAGTTTGCCGCTCAGATTGGTGGTGACTGCCACAGCGGAGCTGCTGCCGCCCATGGCATCCAGACCAATGGTGTAGACCTGCGAATCCTTGTCTTCTGCGGCAAAGGCAGAGGGCAGTGCACAGCAGAGCAGTGCAGCGCTGAGCAGACCGAGGACCAGCATTTTCAAGATCTTTTTCATATGACTCCTCGCTTTCCTGACGAATTGGGATGTGATGCCTGCCGGGAACAGAAGCACCAGAACAGACCTCGATGTCCCCGCCATGAGGCAGTAGACGAAAAAGCCGGGAAGAGGAGGTTTATTCAATCCTATATTTACCACATATAATGCAACAAAAGTGCAACAAAATGGGCGTATTTTGTTGCTATGATGAAAAAAATTGGTTTTTCACAAATTGCAGGCTGCAAAAGGCATCACAGAGCCGCCGCAAAAGCGGAAAAGTGGAACCTTCCCCTTGTGGAAAAACAAAGAATATGGTATAATACCTTGCATGATGCGCCATCGCCAAGCGGTAAGGCAGGGGACTTTGACTCCCCCATCGTAGGTT
>OGWQ01001675.1_pt1 | contig 12104 bp, 10 predicted proteins | sample 1576091 | NCBI WGS metagenome assembly OGWQ01 (sample SAMEA3541584, study PRJEB24748) | human gut metagenome | biome: human gut; feature: human-associated habitat; material: faeces | place: China | collected 2012
GCATCGTAAAACGCCCAACCAAGCCGCTCCGCAAGCCGCCGACCGACGGTCGACTTGCCGCTAGCCATCATGCCGATCAGAAAAATAGATGTGGGCTTTTTATCCATCATATGCTGTCTCGAACTGCAACCGAAAAAGCATAGCGCAAGACTGCGCCCCAAACTGCTCACCACAACCAGAATTGTCAGCCAAGAAAAAATTAGGGCTTTTATAATGCGCCTGGCTTTGCTCGAGGAGCGCTGCAAGCGCGGGTCAGCCCGTTTGACCGTCTGCGTCCAGGCTCGGGCACACGCTCCGATTTTTCTCTGCCGCACAACCACCGTTGACGGCAAAGACTCCAACGGCGCTCGCGTTTCCTTTCCTTTTTTCATCCTCATTTTCTAAAGGAGGTGCGCGAGATGAGCGCAACCGCAAACTACATCATCGCCGACATCGGTCTGGCCGACTGGGGTCGCAAGGAAATCCGCATTGCCGAAACGGAAATGCCCGGTTTGATGGCCATTCGCAAGGAATACGCAGCCGCCCAGCCCTTAAAGGGCGCTCGTATTTCCGGTAGCCTGCACATGACCATTCAGACGGCCGTTCTGATTGAAACGCTCCCGGCACTGGGCGCTGAAGTCCGTTGGGCTTCCTGCAACATCTTCTCCACGCAGGACCACGCCGCAGCCGCCATTGCCGCCGAAGGCATCCCTGTGTTTGCCGTCAAGGGTGAAACGATCACCGATTACTGGAACTACACCCACAAGATCTTCGAATGGGACGACGGCGGCTACTCCAACATGATTCTGGACGACGGCGGCGATGCCACGCTACTGCTGCACCTCGGCACCAAGGCCGAAAGCGACCTATCCGTGCTCGACAAGCCTGAAAGCGAAGAAGAAGAAGTGCTCTTTGCCTCCATCCGCGCTCACCTGCAGGAAGATCCGCACTGGTACTCCAAGCGCCTGGCTCACATCAAGGGTGTGAGCGAAGAAACGACCACCGGCGTGCATCGCCTCTATCAAATGGCCGCCAAAGGCGAACTCAAGATTCCCGCCATCAACGTCAACGACTCTGTGACAAAGAGCAAGTTCGACAACCTCTACGGCTGCCGCGAATCGCTTGTCGACGGCATCAAGCGCGCCACCGACGTGATGGTCGCGGGCAAGATCGCCGTGGTGTGCGGTTACGGTGACGTAGGTAAGGGCTGCGCTCAAGCACTGCGTGCACTCTCAGCTCAGGTCTGGGTTACCGAAGTCGACCCGATCTGCGCCCTGCAGGCCGCCATGGAAGGCTACCGCGTCGTCACGATGGAATGGGCCGCCGACAAGGCAGACATTTTTGTCACAGCCACCGGCAACTACCACGTGATCACGCACGACCATATGATTCGCATGAAGGATCAGGCCATCGTCTGCAACATCGGCCATTTCGACAGCGAAATTGACGTCGCCTCCATGAAACAGTACAAGTGGGAAAACATCAAACCGCAGGTCGACCACATTGAACTCCCCTCCGGCAACCGCATCATTCTTCTGGCCGAAGGCCGTCTCGTGAACCTCGGTTGCGCCACAGGGCACCCCTCGTACGTGATGTCGAGCTCCTTTGCCAATCAGGTTCTCGCTCAGATCGAACTCTTCACCAACACGGACAAATATCCGGTGGGCGTCTACATCCTTCCGAAGATTCTCGACGAAAAAGTTGCCCGTCTGCAGCTCACCAAGCTCAACGCCGAACTTTCCGTTCTGACGCAGAAGCAAGCTGACTACATCGGCGTCAAGGTCGAAGGTCCCTACAAGAGCGAAAACTATCGCTATTAATCGTTAGTGTTGCATCAAACGGGCTGCATCCATCGTGTTGCGGCCCGTTTTCTTTTCCGCCGGACGCATCCCAGATTCCGTCAAGATCCAATCCAACGGAATGTCAAAAATCTCCGGCACAAAATCTTCCGTCACCAGGCAATCAAACGCCACGGCTACCGTTACAAGCCCCGGCGTTTTTTGCCGCTCGGCGAGCCACCGATCAAAATAACCGCCGCCGTTGCCTAAACGAAATCCTTCCCGCGTCACACCCACGCATGGAACCAAAATCACCTCGGGATCGACAAGAATGTCCTCGATCGGCTCCTCAATGCCGTAGCATCCGATACGCACGCGTTCGGCCTCCCAGCGCGCGTAGTGCATGGTCTTGCTTCGACTGTCATCGACCACCGGCACGCAAAGGCAACGCTGCGGGGAACCGAGTTTCCAAGTCAAAAGCGGCTCCGTAAGATCCGGTTCGTTTTTTATCGGCCGATAAAACCCCAATCGGGAAACCGCCCGCTCGGCGAGCCATTGCAACAGGTGCGCCGAAAGGTTTTCCACCGCCGTCGGACATTCAACCTGTACGCGGCTGCGCTTCTCCAACATTAATTTTCGTAACGATTGACGCGAGATCGCTTTGAAATCAGCGCTGTTATTTGCCGTTATCATGATGCTATGGGTGTGAGCTTGTCCGACTCATGGACACGCGCCTTTTTTCTTGTGGTTTTTTCCGATGCCATTTGCCGCTACAGTCTATTCGCTTTTGCTCGCCTCTTCGGCCATCACGACGCCGGCTATCGAAGAGCTAACCGCCATTCGTCAACGGGAGCTCACCGAAGAAGAAATTGCCGCGCAGATCGAAGAAAGCCGCATTGAACGCATCGAATCGCAGTTTGACGGCCGCGAGTTGCCGCAGGAAATCGAAGCGGCTGCTCAGGCCGAAACGCCGAGCGGTGCGGCACCCGCGTCGCAAACCGTGCGTGAAACCGTTTCCGAGCCTGTCTACCCAACCGAAATTCAGCCGTCTGCCGTCGTTGCAGAACCGACCGCCGTCTCGCCTCAGCCTGTCGGGAGCATTCGCGAAACAACCGTCACCGAATCGGCCGACGGCATTCGAGAAACCGCCATCACGGTTTCCGGGCAGCCTCTGACACCGCCCACTCCCATTACGCCTGCCGCAGCCGAAGCCGCGTCCGAACCTGTCGTGGCAGAAAAGACCGAGCCGGTGGAAACCCTCAAGATCGATCCGAGCGTCGCCGTCGTTGTCACGGGCGAAACTCTGCCCTCATCCCCGCTGACGCCAGGCACAACTGCTACATCCGAAGCCGCTCAGGTTGCGTCCTATTCTCCCGCTCCAGTCGTCCCACAGCAGGGCTTTGTTATTGAACCTGTTTCCAAGGCCGACTACACACTCGTTCCGCCTGCAACGCTTTCGAGCAACCTTCTTCCCGCGCACTTCGGCGAAGAACTCGAAGGCGACGAAGACATTTTGGCTGCCCGGAAGGCCGCGCAGAAAAACGACGTTGCTCAATTGAAGACCCTGGCAGCACGCGTCAAGAATCATCCACTGGGCGGCTATGTCGAACTTTGGGAAATCAACGCCCAAGCCGAGCAGGATCTCAAAAAAAACAAGAAGCTCACGGCCGCCGTCGAAAAGCGCTACGCACGCTTCATCGAAGCGCATGAGTCAGAATACCTTGCCGAACGCGCCCGCACGGATTGGCTGCGCTATGCCGCTCAAGCCAACGATGCCAAGACCGTTATTATTGCTGGTGATACCGCCATTCTGCCAATCCATTTATCCGAAACTCAAGTGGAATCGAGAAGAGCGCGACATCCTGTGCCTGCGCCAAACGTTTGCGCTCGGAAGCGGCAAACCCTCCGCGCAGGCACTTGCACAAGCCAAGAGTCTGCTGTTGCACACCACGGCACCGCAAATCGACGCGTGCAAGAAACTTGCCGCCAGAACACTTGAGGCCGACCGCAGTTGGACGTGGCAGTACCTGTTGATTTTGCTGCAGAAAAAGCGCTACACGCTGGCTACGCAGTTGGTCAAGGAAACGCCTGCCAAATACCTACCGGTTAACAAGAAAGAGCTTTCGCAGATTCTGACCAATCCGTCGCGCTGGCTGCAGCGCAACCGCAAGGTGCTCAAGAAAAAACCTGTTCGCCTTTTGATCGCCGCTTCGCTTCGCATCGTGCAAAAGGATATCGGCGCAGCTGTCACGATCGCGCATGCCACTGACGGCCGCATCAATTCATCCACCAAAGCGCTTTTGTGGGGTCGCATCGGATATGAAGCGGCCGTGGATCATGACGCCGCCAGCCTGCGTTACTACAAGCTTGCCGGCGAAGGATTGAAATCGGCTGCCTCCTCGACACTGATCGTCAACGGCGCCACGGTACTGGTCTGGCAGGCTCGCGCCGCATTGCGCAACGGCACGCCTCAAGAGGCTCTGTCCGCGATTTCTCAGCTTTCTCCCTCCGTGAAAAAAGCCGACAACTGGACGTATTGGCGGGCTCGCATGCTCGCGGCCGACGGCAAGAAAGCGCAGGCCGACAAATTGATGCAAAGCCTCGTGCGCGGCTATGAGTTCTATAACCTTCTGGCCGCAGACTTCCTCGGGAAACCTTATTACAAAGGTCCCGAAAGCATGAAGCCCGAGACCTCAAAGGAAAGTTTTGCCAAGTTTTCCAAGAATCCTTCCGTGCAACGCGCGGTGCGCTTTTACGCGCTGGGTCTACCCTACGAGGGTCATCGCGAATGGAACTGGGCCCTGATCGGCATGAAGAATCGCGAACGCTTAGAAATTGCGGAATACGCAGGCGCTCTCGGTCTGGAGCATCGCCGCATCAACACAGCCGCCAGCACCGGCCGGGCTGCCGCCTTCAACCAGCTCTACCCGAAGCCTTTTGCCGACAAGATCAATCGGGCTGCCGACGAAGCACAGCTGCCGCAAAATCTGGTCTTCGGCCTTATTCGTCAAGAGTCGCGCTTTATCAGCCTGGCACTCAGTTCCGCGGGCGCACGCGGCTTGATGCAGGTCATGCCATCAACGGCCCGCTGGGTCGCCAAGCAGACGGGACTTAAAGGTTATAACAACAGCAAAATCTCCGACATTGACACCAATCTATTTCTGGGAACGCAGTATCTGCGCCTCGTCAGAGAGAACGTGAGCCCCAATGTGACGCTTGCTACCGCAAGCTACAACGCAGGCCCATCCAAAGCCGCCGCTTGGCGCTCAACGCTCACCAAGGAAGTCGAAGGAGCGCTTTTTGCCGAAACGATTCCCTATTCGGAAACCCGTGACTACGTGATGCGCGTTACCGCCAACACCGTGCAGTATTCCCGCTACACGAACGATCCGATCCATCTTACGGATCTGCTCGGACGCATCGAGCCCGTACCTCTTTCCGGAAACATCATTCCCTAAGTACGGCACACGGTTTTCTCACCACTTGAGGTCAGTATGTCACTTTGCCAATCCATCACCGAAACCATCGGGCGCACGCCGCTTCTGGAACTCAAAGGACTTGAAAAAGAGCTCGGCTTGACCGCCCAGATTTTCGCCAAGCTCGAATGCTTCAACCCCGGCGGCAGCATCAAGGACCGTGCGGCACTCTCTATGATCAAGACGGCTCAGGCCGAAGGAAAACTTCTGCCGGGCGGCCTCATCGTGGAGCCGACCAGCGGCAACACCGGCATCGGTCTTGCGCTGGTGGCACGAGCCTTGGGTTTTCGCACCGTTCTTACCATGCCCGAATCAATGAGCGTGGAGCGCCGCATGCTGCTCAAAACTTACGGCGCGGAAATCGTGCTTACGCCGGCCTCGCTCGGTATGAGCGGAGCCGTCGACAAAGCCAAGGAAATCGTTGCCTCCACGCCGGGTGCCTTCATGCCCAACCAATTTGACAATGCCGCCAACGCCAAGGCGCACTACGAGACCACCGGACCCGAAATCTGGGACGATATGCAAGGACGCATCGATGCGTTTGTCAGCGCCGTCGGGTCGGGTGGAACGATCACGGGCACCGGCCAATTCCTGCGACGCTGCGATCCCGGCATTCGCGTCGTCGCGGTCGAACCCAAGGGCTCACCCGTCCTGTCCGGCGGTAAAGCCGGTCCGCACAAAATCCAAGGTATCGGCGCAGGGTTTGTTCCGGGAACACTCGATACGTCGGTCTACCATGAAGTCATGCAAGTCGGCAATGAAGAGGCGGCGGCAATGACGCGTCTGGTTCTTAAAACCGACGGCGTTTTCGTGGGCATCAGTTCGGGCAGCGCTCTTGAGGCTGCCGTTCGTTTGGCCCGCAAACCGCCCTATGATCATGGACGCATCGTCGTCATTTTTCCCGACTCGGGCGAGCGTTATCTCTCAACTGGGCTTTTCAGCGAATAACTTCGTTCAAAATCAACGAAAAAGGGCTTATCGCCGCCAACTAGCTCTGCGCTAAAATTTCGCGCGTCATGCTCCGTAAGATACGGAACCGCCTTGCTTAACTTGAATTGAAGATGTCGAATCAGAGAACCGTTGACAATTCCGCGCAGCGTCTTGCAGCTCTGAAGCAATGCACCACGCTTGATCAATTCGTTCCCCTGCGGGCCTCGCTCACGGGCGGCGAAATTGCCCTGAAGCAGTTTGACCGTACGTCCAACACTTGGGAGCCGTTGAGTTATCTGGAACTCAACGACCGCATCGTCGAGTGGCGCAAAGCGCTTGCCGGGCTCGGTCTGACGCGCGGAACACGCGTAAGCATTTTGCTTAACAATTCGATCGACCATGTTCTGGCTGATCAGTCCGTACTTGCCAACGCCCTGATCCCCGTGCCGCTGCACGCCATTGACACTCCGGGATCCCTCTCCTTCATTCTTGCCGACAGCGGCGCCGAATGTCTGATTACAAACAAGTATGAGCGATGGCTTGCTATTGAAGCCATCGGAACCAAACTGCCTGCGCTCAAGACGGTCATCCTGACCGACGAAGTGACACCGGCAAAACAAAAGCGCGGCGGCCCAAAAATTTACGGTGTCGATGATTTTTTGGCGTTAGGCCACGCAGTCGACCAGTTGCCCGAAGGTCCAACTCCCGAAGACCTTGCCGCCATCGTCTATACCTCCGGAACCACCGGCAAACCCAAGGGCGTCATGCTCACGCACGGCAATGTCGTCTCCAACGTCATCGCTACGCTAGAACATATTGCTCCGGCACCTCAGCCTGGTTACGTCTTTTTATCCTTCCTGCCGCTCTCGCACACATTTGAACGCACAGCAGGCTACTACCTGGCTCTTGGCATGGGATGCACCATCGTGTTCAACCGCTCGATCATGCTTTTGAGCGAAGACTTCCGCACGGTACACCCTGACGTTCTCATTTCCGTACCCCGCATCTACGAGCGCATTTACGCACGCATTCTGGATCGACTGGGGAAACAGTCGACCATTACCCGCGCGCTCTTTAACGCCTGCGTTGACGTCGGCTGGCGACGGTTTTGCAAGGCCAACCGTTTGCCTGTCGAATCCGGAACCCTTAGCTGGCTCGATCCAATCGTCTGGCCAATTCTCAAGCGTCTGGTGGCAAACAAGGTCGCGATGCAGTTCGGCGGCAAACTCAAAGTCGCCATTGCGGGCGGCGCCGCGCTCAATCACAAAGTGGCTTTGATGTTTTGCGGCCTGGGCATTCCGCCAATTCAGGGCTACGGCATGACTGAGGCCTCGCCCATCATTGCCGGAAACTCACTTACGATCAATCAGCCGGAAACCGTTGGGTACCCGTTCCCAAACGTTGAACTGCGTCTGGCTCCCGAAACCAATGAAATTCAGGTACGTGCGCCTTCCGTCATGAAAGGATATTGGAACCGTCCGGAAGACACAGCCAAAGTACTTTCGCCCGACGGTTGGTTGTCTACAGGCGACGTCGGTGAATTCAACGATGCTGGCCTTCTGCGCATCCGCGGCCGCATCAAGGAAATTATCGTGACAAGTACCGGCGAAAAAGTACCGCCCGTCGATTTGGAGCTGGCGCTCGAAACCGACCCGCTCTTTGCTCAAACTTTCGTCGTGGGTGAAGCGCGTCCTTTCATTTCCTTCATCGCCGTTCTCAATACGGAAGAATGGAAAAAGCTGGCCGCCAAACTCGGTGTCGATCCCAACGACAAACTCGCGTTGCAAAGTAATGCAGTACGTTCTGCTGTGCTCAAGCGAGCTCGCGCTGCCGCCGCTGGTTTCCCGCATTATGCGTTGCCGCGTAATGTGGCGCTCACACTGGAGCCGTGGACCATCGACAACGGCTTGCTGACACCGACGCTCAAGCTCAAACGCAAGCCGCTCACCGACCGTTTTGCCGCTCAGATTGAAGAGATGTACCTCTCACACGCCCGCGCTTAAGGTTTGGACGTGGTGTTTATCCGTACAATTGCTTCAACCTAACCATTACCTTCCGGCTGCATGACAAAACTCGTGCAGCCGTCTTTTCTGTTTTTCGAAGTTATGACTGAACAGCCTCAGGTTCGCATCGGCAAGTTGATGCCCAACTGGATGATCAACCTCACCGACCGAATCATGCAGTACTACATCGACCGTTATCTCAACTGCGATCCCGTCGTTCTCGACCGACCGCCGGAACCGCAGCCCGGTCACCAATATCTGCTCTACGCCCATATTCCGTTCTGCAAGACGCTTTGCTCATACTGTACCTTCCACCGCTTCCTGTTTAAGGAACACAAGGCACGCGAATACTTTGTGAACCTGCGCAAGGAAATGGACTATGTCAAAGCGCTCGGCTACGACTTTACGAGTATGTACATCGGCGGGGGCACGACAACGATTCTCGAAGACGAGCTCATCCGCACGATTGAACACGCCCGCACGCTTTTCCCAGGCATCAAAGAAGTGTCGTGCGAAACCGATCCGTTGCAAATTGCCACCCCTACGTTCCGCAATCTCAAGGGGCTCGTGGACCGCATGAGCATCGGCGTGCAGAGCTTTAACGACGACATTCTCAAGATGACCGAGCGCTACGACAAGTTCGGTTCCGGCGCTCTGATCTACGAGCGTTTGCAGGAAGCGCTTGAGCTCTTCCCGACGACCAATGTCGACATGATCTTCGGCTTCCGCGGTCAGGATCTCGAAATGTTGCAGCGCGACATGGATCTGCTTGTGGAACTCAATCCGCGCCAGATCACGACGTATCCGCTGATGGTCACAAGCCAGACTCGAAAGAGCGTCAAGCAGACAATCGCCGCCAAGGGTATTGAGCTTGCCGATCAATATGCCGTGATCATGAACACGCTCGGCAACCACTACCGTCAGCTTACGAGTTGGACATTTGGCCGCACGCACGACGAAGGCTTTGACGAGTACGTGGTCGACCACGACGAATATCTGGGCGTAGGTTCCGGCGCTTTCTCGTTCTTGGGCAGCAGTCTCTACGTCAACACGTTCAGCCTGCGCCGCTACAACGAGCGCATCAAGGAAGGAAAGACCGGCGTGGAGCGCCGTCGTCAATTCGACAAACACGCCGTGCTTCAGTATCGCCTGCTTCTGGGGCTCTTCTCGGCTCGCCTGTCCCGCAAGTATTTCCGTGAAGTTCACGGCGTTGATCTCGACAAGGCGCTTTTTAAGGAAATGCTCGGACTCCGCATCGCCGGCGCTATCAAGGACAACCCGAAAGATCCCGACAACCTGATTGTGACCGACGCGGGAAAATTCCTGGGGCTCGTCATGATGAAAGCCTTCTACTCCGGTATGGATAACGTTCGCGCCGAACTCAGAAAACCGCTTCGTGATATCGATTGCTGATTATTTGCGCACCTGCTCTGTGGCCGCCTCTTTTAGGCGGCCTTTTTCTTGCACGTTTCCACATTGAAACGGTTCTTGACCTAACACTCCGTTGCGCTGAAACTTTGCAGCATTTTTGACATAAATCAAACTTTTGCCACACCGCGCCAAAATAGACTGATTGCTACTTCTGCCCTAGCTCAATCTACCCCTTTGGGAGTAATAGTTTTCAGGTCCTTTTTCCGGTTTTTCTCAATTTCATAGGCAGACCTCATGACAAATAAAGGTCATCCTTTTGTTTTTAAAGCTTTTTTCCTTTACGAAATCTTTCTGTTCGCAAGCAATTTGTTCTAAATCAAACTTTCGGATGACCCTCCGATCTCCTTCCTTCCTATCCTTTTTCTTTACCGTCCATCTTCTGAAATGCCTAGTTTTTCGCGTCTGTTGCCTATAAAATCGACCCGCGCGAGTGCCGGAACGCGAAGCCGTCTCTTTGTGTTCCTCCCCTAAGCCGCGACAACCCTGTTTTGATTTTCTGTGTTTTGTCCGAGGCAATTGTTGTAATTGCCGCGGATGGGTTCGTTTCGGTTTCTCGGCACCAGCGAAAGCGGCGTTTGACAGCTCTGTCTCGAATCAGGCTCTGCGCCCTTTTTAAAAGAACAGGAGATCCCTAAAGATGAGTGCAAAAACCATCAGAATCAAGACGTTCAATCCGACGGCAGATTCCTTCGGTTTGAACGGCCCCGATTTTGTCGGCAACATCCGCAAAGGCGAGTTGCGCGGCATCATCAAAATCAATCAAGACCTGTGCGAAGCCTGCGATACTTGCCGCAAGGTCTGCCCGGTCGATGCCATTCAGGGGCATCTTGGCGCCAAGCACAAGATTGACGATCAGCGCTGTGTGACCTGCGGTCAGTGCTTGATCAGCTGCCCGTTCAATGCCATCGAACAGATGAGCTTTGTGGACACGGTCGACAAAATGCTCGCTGACAAGAGCAACGTCGTGGTGGCTCACCCCTCCCCGGCCGTTCGCGTGTCTATTGCCGAAGAATTCGGCGGCAAGCCCGGCGATCTCACCACCGATCAGATGATGAACGCCTTTGAAAAACTGGGCTTCAAGACCTACGACGTCAACAGCTCCGCTGACCAGACCATCATGGAAGAAGGCACGGAATTCGTGCGCAAGGTTCAGTACTGGGTGCTCGGCAAGCGCGGTCCCGAATTCGAACGCGCTGCTCACCATCCGTTGCCGCACTTCACGAGCTGCTGCCCGGCTTGGGTTCGCAACGCCGAAACTTTCAACGCCGACTTCTTGCCGCATCTGTCCAGGGCCAAGAGCCCGATTCAGATGGGCGGCGTGCTCGCCAAGGTGTGGGCTCCGAAGTTCCTCTACAACACAGATCCGCGCAACGTCAAGGTTGTGGCTATCACCCCCTGCACGGCCAAGATCCTCGAAGCCAGCCGTCCCGAAATGGACACCGCTTGGCGCCATCACATCAAGGCCGGCACGATTCCTGCCGACACGCCGCGCTTCCCTGACGTTGACGCCGTGCTCACCGCCCGTGACATTGCCGAACTGCTGCGTCGTCACAATATCAATCCGCTCACGCTCCCGAAGGAACGCAAGCGTGAAAATCTCGACGTCTACACCGGCGCTGGTACCATTTTCGGCTGCTCCGGCGGCGTGATGGAAGCTGCTCTGCGTACGGCCTACCGCGTCCTGATGGGCAAGGAACTCGACAACGCCGACATCATCCCGGTGCGCGGCCTCGACAACAGCTACGTTGAAGCCAAGATTCCGCTGGCTCTGCCCGAATTGAACGGCAAGACCTTCGAGCTGCGCGTTTGCGTGGTTAACGGCGCCAACCAGGCTCTCGAACACGTTCTTGACGAACTGCGTGGCAATCCGAATCGTTGGCACTTCATCGAAGTGATGAACTGCCCGGGCGGTTGCGTCAACGGCGGCGGTCAGCCTGTCCAGGGCACCGGCACCGGCTGGCTCAAGCCCTTGTTCCCGCTCCCCGTGAGCCTCTAACCCATTAGCCGATAGAAAGGAACTCACAAATGTCCGTTTACCAGTTTGAAGAACGCCCGGCGAGTGTCATTCTCGGCCGCCGCGGTCTGTTTAAGGTTGTGGGTCTTTGCGCTGTCGCCGCTGGTGCCACCGGTTGGGCTGTCGGCGATCTGCTCGCGAACCGCAACTCCGTTTTGCTTGCCCGTCAGAAGGGGCTTTACGCCGATGACAAGCTCTGCCAGAAGATGAATCTGACAAGCTCGCATCAGAACCCCGTCGTGCGTCAGATCTATGTTGATCTTGGCGCCGCTCCGATGGACAACACCATGTACGGTCTGCTGCACACGCACTACTTCCAGCGTACGCAGCTTTCCGCTCACCACTAATTAAAGGAGGTCGCAATCATGGCCAATCACAACGACCGCATTTTGCGCTTCCATGTTGCCGATAAGGTCTTCCACGGTCTTAACGCAATTCTTTGGTTTGCGCTCGTCATTACCGGCGCTATCGTCTACCTCTGCAAGCCCGAAGC
>OGWQ01001678.1_pt1 | contig 12088 bp, 10 predicted proteins | sample 1576091 | NCBI WGS metagenome assembly OGWQ01 (sample SAMEA3541584, study PRJEB24748) | human gut metagenome | biome: human gut; feature: human-associated habitat; material: faeces | place: China | collected 2012
GAAGGATTTAATTTATTAATTCCCCACATATCACCTGTTTCATTATAAGGAGTGCGGTCCTCCAGCGGAACATTGACATACTTATTCCAAGTACGCATTCCCGGCATTCTTACAGTGGGAACAGGAGCATTCCCCTCTCCATAGTCCCAATTCTGTTTTTTCAAATAGCATTGGGTATAACGCTCTCCATCTTTCCAATACATGGCCAGCCGGGAAGTTATCCATTCGGGATCAGTCTGATGACGATCCACATATTTTTCCACTTTGGAGCGGATAGCTGCAAAGGCTTCCCCAGCCCAAGGCTCATTTTTCACTTTTTGCAGAACAGACGCTCTATCCGCCGGAGAAACATATACACAAGGGTGTTGCTGCGCCTGAACAGCCGACATACACCCTATCCATAAAATAAAGGTTACTAAAATATTTTTCATACTCATTTATTGATTTACTATCTTGGTTACCGTTTCAGACAGGACAGGACTGCCATAAAAAGAAGAGAAGCCGTCTTTTTTATTAGCTCCTCCCTGTACGTGAGCTATAAAGAAACCATACACGCTATCACGTTTATTTATCCACGGGTAAGCACCAGCCCATCCGGGAGAACTAATCTGATAAGCTTCTCCTGTAGTCTCATCAACCAGTTCACGCCATTCACCTAATCCATAGATACCAGTGTGGTGCTGTCCTAACGCTTTCTCAACATACTCACCAGGAGCAACAACAGCATTCCGTACCTGATCTGCCTGCATAGTTTGAACTGTTTCCGGTTTCAATATCTCTTTGTTCCCGAAACGTCCGTTATGATAAATCATTTTCAAGAAACGGATATAATCATTCAGCGTGGTACACAATCCACCTCCCAACATAGGAGCATGTCCCCCGTCAGTATTAACCGGAGTAAAATGAGAGCCAGTCATTTCCAAAGGAACGGCAATTAATTTCTGAAATAAAAATTCAAACTCTTCCCCCATAGCTACTTCGGCCATACGTCCGGCTATTTGCATGGCCAATCCTCCATATTCAAATCGAATTCCCGGTGCAAAAACAGTATCCAAAGGCAATATCTCTGTGACAGCCGAATCCAAATGATTGTAATTGTCCACCCGGGGAGCAGGCAGGTAAGGACGTACACCGGAAGTATGAGAGAGTAATTGACGCAAAAGGATATCGCCTTTCGCATCGCCCCTGAACTGCGGTAACCACTTCTCTACAGGATCATCCCAACTCAAATCCGTCCAGTCCACTACCGCACCAATTACGGCAGCAGCCACCCACTTGCCGGCAGAAGCGACATACACTTTTGTATCTCCGGTGAAAGAGCCATACGTCTTTTCAAACAACACTGAATCATTCTTTATCACACATATTGCTCCCCCCGGATAGTATCCCTTATCCATCCAGGTACTGATTATGGAATCCAAAGGGGTAAAATCATAAGTTACATTCTGTTTACCTTGCCGTAAACAAGAAGTCACAACCAAGCCAACAGCCAATATCAAAATAAAAACGAATCCTCTATTCATATTCCTATATCATTTGATTAGTCAAACCATATATAAATACGAATCAAAGGATTCATTTACTCATCTAATAATGAAATTTATTCTTTCTCCAAATCCCAATATACCACATAACGCTGCCGATGAATATTGTACAACGGTTCTATCACATCTCCTTGCGAAGTCGTAAACTTTAATTCCGTACCGACACGCTGTACACTGCGTTCAGGATGCTTGACATCGAGTTTTAACGTAGTGCGAAGTCCTGCAGGGATATGATAATCATACGTATAATAATCATTGTACAAAGCAGGATTGGAATCGGGCGCAGGTGCCTGCATTCCTTCTGTTCCCCGCTTACCGGCCAACACTACCGGACCATAAACCAACGCTCCTTTTTGAGGATTATCCGGGGGCGTTTCCACACGGAGACACATAGGATAATCAGCCGTAATACGGTCACCGTCTTTCCATAGACGAGTAATGGCAATATATGAACCTGGCTTCTGTTTCACCGCTATCTTTTTGCCATTCACAAACACTTTCACTCCCTTGCTCCATGAAGGATAACGAAGATAAACCGTAGTCTCTACAGGATTTTGGGCTCTTATGGTCAGAACAGTGGTCTCCTCTGCCGGAAAATCCGTTTCCTGCCGGAGAGTCAATCCTTTCTCGCGCCAATTAACCACCGAGGGGATAAAAAGATTCACATAAATGCCTTTGTCATTGTGATAATAAATAGCTTCTCCATATTTAGCATGGTTCTCAAAACCGCTTCCCACACAACACCAGAAAGAATTTTCTTTCGTACTATACACCTTATGCGAGCCTGAAAGCAAGGGCAGGAAATATGTTACCATACCGGTCTGAGGATCTTGCTGTCCCAAAATATGGTTGTAAAGGGCCCGTTCATAATAATCCGCAATGGCAGCATCGGCTGTCCAGCAGAACAAATGACGGGACAGTTTCAACATATTATAGGTACAACACGTTTCCCCAGTATAACCTGACACATGCTTGGAGAACCGGGCCGGGTCAAAATAATGTTCCTTGTCACTACTGCATCCAGGGGCAAATGTATGATGGTCTATCATAGTATGCCAAAAGAAATCGGATAACTTTCTGCTGTTCTCATCCTCTGTCAATTCATAATTGCGAGCTTCGGCTATCACTTTCGGAATGAATGTATTGGTATGTTTAGTACCCAAATCATCACGTAGTTCCTTTAACGGATCAATCACTTCATTATGGTAAAAGAATTGAGCCAGCCACCGATGACGTTCGTCCCCGGTTATCGCATACAAATTATAAAAGGACTCATTCACTCCACCAAATTCATTCCGTATCATTTTTTGACGTGTAGTCTCATCCAAAGGTTTGAGTTTATGATATGCCCAGTCGGCCATACGAACAACAACCTCCAAAGCTTTCTGATTGTCACTGTAAAGATACTGGTCTATCAATCCAGAGAAAAGCTTATGAAGCGTGTACCACGGTGCCCATACACTGGTGCCACGGATATTCCGATTGATCAATTCTTCAGGATAAGCGCTCAGATAGCCGTTACCCAATGCGGTTTGTACCTCCGCCAGGCCATTCACCAGACTATCCCCTTTTTGTTTGAACTGTTCACTGCCGGTTGCCGCATACATCAAGCCGTAGGCAGAAAGCAAGTGCCCTGTGGTGTGTCCACGCAATTCACAGTCCAAGGACTCCCATCCACCTAACTTCTTTACTGTCATATAACCACCTTCACGACCTGCAAACACGCCAGCATTGGTACGGAAACTATGTAACAGCCTGTCCACCTCTATAGAAGCCATCCATACAGAGTCACGCATCATATTTTCACGAAAACGGCTTGGAAGCAAACGAACATCTTTCAAATCAAAACTCTTGACTTTCATCGGAGCCACGGTTTCTCTCTTCAACTTTCCGGCATGTTGGCCGGGATAAACAGACTGGGCCGTCAAAGCACCCGACATAGCCAATAACCCGGCTACAACTAAAATTTTCTTCTTCATTGTCTTTTTCTAATTAGTTCCTCAATCGACATTCAAACTTACTACATAATACGATAAAAGAGAGAAAAACACTCAATGCTTTTCTCTCTTTTCATAAATAGGTCCAACTATAAAACAGTTTTTTATCTACTTTATCTTTATTCCTTCGATATATTCATTCGTGATAAAACCCTTTAAATCCTTTATCTTCTTTCCATTAACCACCACATTTTCAAACGTAATATTCCGCACCATCCTTTCTTTATCCAGCCCTTTTATCAACGAAGGATTCTCGCCTACTCCGTTATAAGTAATATTACGGAAAGTTACTCCATCAATGCTCTGTCCGGGCTGTTTGTCATATTTAGGATTGAAACGAATGTTGATATGGAACAATTTTCCTTCTTGAATACTTTCTACCCGAATATCCTCAAATAAAATATTCTTCACCCTGTTTCTATCACCGGCATCTATAGCCATACATCCCTGATAAGGCACATCATCTTCATCATGTTCCAAAATATCAATATTCCGAAAAATCAAATTTTCAATGGTCTCACCTGTCAAGGACTCCGGATCACCATGATCACCTACATTGATAGGATGAGCAATATCCGCCCAAAGAATGGAATTCTGTACAGTGATATTATCCGAACCGCCCCACCAGTTCCAACGATGATTATATAAAGCAATGCAGTCATCACTATTACGCATAAACACATTGTCTATCAATACATCGTGACAGCACATCATGTCAATGCCATCACTCCAACCTTTGCAACTAAAAGATTTCAAATTTCTGATTGTCACCCCTACAGCACCTCCTCCGAATACCGTGTAATGATCCGGATTGATCACCGTTATGCCATCCACCACTACATTTTTAGAATCTGTTATTTCAATGCCACGAATAGGATGATCCAAGATACCTCTACCCACAATACGTACATTTTCGGCTTTATCCACCCATAGTTTTGCTTTCACAACTGCTCCCGGAGCCAAATAAACCGTCGTATTACTTGGTATCCTTATCTGATTGTTTGGCAAATCTTTAGGTCGATGCACTCCCGGCCCAAAATACATCACTCCTTTCTCTTCTTTCGAGTAAGTCTCCGTTTCCATCGGATTGGCAAACACATGAAGGTTATGCAACCTATCCCCATTAAACTCCACAGAAAGATATCGGGGTTTATCAAGCATAAATGTAATCACATTCTTATATTGTACATAGCGTATATCATTTACCTGCGGAACGAATATCTACCTCATGAATCGTTCCATTATTCTTTTTTACCATTACCTCCACAGGACTGCCCATATCAAACTGTACCATCGAAGCATCTTGTACCCTATCCATATCCACCTGCACATTATATTCAAACAGGTCTTTCCATTCACCCCCCCGGAACACGGACACGGACTGTATAATCATCATTATGAGGCATACCTGTTTTCAATCCTTCGGGATAAGTCACCAACTGAGCCTGTGCAACCGCACAACACACCATAAGACAAAAGGCTAATAACTTTTTCATTTTTATGCTTTTCTTTTTAAATACGTTTGATAAGCATTTTCCACTCAAAAATAAAAGCCTATTAACCATTTTCTCATCAACAATGATCTTATCTTCTAGTATTTATTCCGTTCCACCTCTTTTCCTTCCTGAAAGAATACCACTTCATACGATGCGTTATCATCTGATAGTAACATATCCGAATCAAACATCAGACACTCAATCTCATAAGGTTGCAATGTTTTCAAAGCAATCCTTCCCTGGCTGGAACCGTTGCATATCACCTCAACTTCCGTCGGTTCCGATGCAGACAAACCAAAGTTCTGTATCTCTACCTTCAACCCACCTTTTTCTTTATCAAACAGAGGGCGACGGGCGGAGAGCAGAGCCGGCCGATAATTCACGTATGGCAAACGGGCATAACCATACAACATATTCCCTTTTTTATCTTTACCTATCATTTTAGGAGCAAATTCATCCGAAGTGATGCCACTGCCCTTCGCTTTAAAGACCACAATCAAATCTTTGCCCGAAACCTTGGTCTTCACAGGCTTGCAACCACGTCCAAAATTCACTTCGGTAAATGAACCGAATCGCAACGACTTTACATCCACATCTGTCTGCGGATTAAAACCTGATTCGGCAGCAATCTTTACCTCAATGGTACGAGTAGACGGAGTGATCTCTTCTTCATTCAAAACAGACAATAGCATTCCTTTATTCAGAGGAATACTTATATTTTTGGAACTATGTTTATCGTTAGGCAGATCGTTCCATTTAATGGTATCAATCACGGCAAAATTCATTTGGACAGCACGCCCCTTCTCATCCTGAAAAACTTTAGGGCGCTCATATTTAAACCAATGTTCCACCGCTCCATCCTTATGGAATGATACACCCGGCACGTATGCTTCCCCTTGTTCTGTCACCCAATGCACTCCGTCCTTGGAACGCTGATAGAAAGCAATTCTGCCCAACCAGTCATTCACGATCAAGTGATATTGCAACTCATCCCGCCATACCACGGGATCTTCGAATCTGCCTTCCACATCCGGATAAACCCGTTTGTCAGTCAACTGCATATAAGGTGAAAGTCCGTCTTTACTGATCCAGACACCTCCACCCCGACATACCATCAGGTAAGAATCATCCTGACGGCGGGCAAAAGTCAAATTGGAAAGCCCCTCTATAATTTTTCGGTCACGAGAATCAAAACTGAATTTACCATACGTCCACACCTTGCTGTCCACCCCATCTGCTATATAGTAACCGTCAATCACATAGACCACGACACGGCCATCCTTTAACCGGAACGCTTCCGGATTATGTCCTTTTCCCACAGAATTTTGAATTTTAAAAGGTCCTTCCAACCGATCACTTACTGCATGGAAAACAGTAGAATTCGACCAAAACATGTGCCCTTTCGGAGAATCCTCGGGCCAGCCACACACAAACAAATGGTATTTACCATCCGTATCCTGCAATATATTTCCTCCCCAAAAAGAAACTCCGGGAAGTTCTATTCCATTATCCACATAACGATTCAGTACACTGTCCGTACCCCAAATCCCCTTAATCTGAATGCCGTCCGGCATAGGAAGGAAACGGTCCATAAAACGTGCGCCTTTTACTAAATGCTGCCATTCGGCAGGACGTTCACGCTCGGTTATCTGCGCATCTACTGAAGTTAAAAAGAAGCTTGCCGCTATTAAAAAGAAGAGTTTTTTCATTGTGTCATTCATTACACGTTAACAAATCGTTTATTTATGTGCTCAAAAATAAAAAGATTAAGCTGACCTAAATATAAGTCAGCTTAACAAAAAGCACGTAAACCTTTGCGTAAAATAAAAAATCCACAGATACCCCTTAAGAAGCCACCTGTGGATTTATTTAACCAAACATGGAATTACAACTGACTAACCTCTTCGAATGTCAATCCTGTAATTTCCATAATATCTTCTGTAGAGAATCCTTTTTCTTTCATTCTCCGGGCATTTCGAAGAACACCTTCTTTAATGCCCTCTTCACGACCTTCTTCACGACCCTCCGCACGACCTTCCGCACGCCCCTCTGCACGCCCCTCTGCACGTCCTTCTAATCGTCCCTCTATCTTTCCCTCTAACTTAGCAGAATCAAGAACATCATTCTGGATCATCAAAGCGCTAAGATGTTCATCATAGGCATGGCGTTCCTGAGGCGTCATTGAATAATATTTCAATTTTTCACGTGCCTCACCCAATCCGGGAGCAGTCGTGTCAGGACGAATAATACCCGTCTTCAAATATTCTATCCATTCCTCTAAAGGGGTCACCGCCACCTTGTTAAACTCATTCACACGGATCAGAAAATACTCCGGATAAATTTCGGAAGGCATACGGGGCACAATGGCATCCTTTTCCCGAGTACTCACTTGAAGGAAGTCTCCTGTATGCACTCCTTTAAATATATTCTGCCCATGATAGAGATAATCAGTTCCATGACCAATATCGAAATAAAGAATGCTGATAGAATATATCTTTTTAACTTTATAATAAGTTTCGCCCAATGAGATATGTTCTGTAATGGCTTTAGCCACTCCATACAGGATACGCTCCAAATAATACAGCTCACGCGTATTTTGAATCTCGATGATAACAATCTCATTTTTACTATTGAGAGCTTTGATATCAACCCGATTGAACTTATCATTCTCCGTTTGCTGGTTACCCTCGCTTTCCAAAATCTCCACTATATGAATTTCATCACCTATCAGTACCGTAAGGAATCCTTCGAGCACACCAAAATTAGCTTTATGACGCAGCAAACGTTTGACAGCCCAATCAAAACGGATATATTTATCTTGTAATTCCATAAGAATATAATTTATTCATTTTCAATGGACAAAGATAGCAAAAAGGATCATTCTTTAAAAATTATCCTACCTAAATAATTACCTTTTCTTTTTATTTCGCAAAGATGATTTCTTTTATATGTTCTCTCTAAAAAACACCTACCACAGAGTTTTAAATCTTCTTGAAGCTCTTGCTTGAGACTACCTTTTTTCATTTTACAAATACAATATCACCTACATGTTCCCCAACAAAGAAACGCGCCATGTCCGACGTTTTATACCATGCAGGCTTACCGGTCATATCATCCGATATAACTTTACCGTTTATCTTCAGATTCTCAAAACGAATATTCTTCACCATCCGTTCCTCGTCGTAGCCAACGATATGTGAGAGTTCGGCATGATCGCCATTATAGGTAATATCTTTAAAAAGCACATTCTCAATGCCCCTGCCCGGAGCCTTGCAATACTTCTTATTGTAAAATATACGCAGATTCACCAATTGTCCTTGCCGGAAATTCTCGATGCGGATATTCTCGAACCGTACATTCCGGACCAGATTATTATCACCTGCATTGATAGCCAGACAGCCTTGATAATCCACTTGCATTTCCCGATGATCCAAAATATCAATGTTCCGGTAAGTCAGATTCTCCATCACTTCATTCCTATCCACATCTCCGTGTAACCCGATAAAAATAGGGTGCGCCACATCTGCCCACAAGGTAGAATTCTGCATTGTCACATTACGGCATCCGCCATGAAACCCCATACGTGTAGCATACACGGTAGTGCAATCATCGGAGTTACGGCAAAATACTCCATCAAACAAGACGTTGTTGCTGGCAAACACATTCATACCGTCCCCCCACCCATATGAACTAATAGCCTTTACATTGCGGATTGTCACACTGTCCGAACCTCCAGTGGGACATTGGGTTGTGATGAGACCTTCCACATATATATTTCGTGAATTAATAATGCTGATACCTGCTCCACGACCCTCAGGATGCACCTCACCTCGTCCCAAAATTTTCACATCACGGGCATTGACCGCACGGATACATCCACGCACAATGGCCCCACCTGCCACATAGACAGTCTTTCCCGAAGGAACATTGAGTGTATCGCCGGGTAACTGATGTATTCCCGGAGCAAAATAAATCAGATTCTTATCTTTCAATTTCTTCGGGCGATTTTCATCTATCGGATTCGCAAAAAGATGAAGATTATGGAATATGTCTCCATTTACCTCAATGGACAGATTACGCGGACGGTCTAGCGTAAAAGTCATCGTACTGCCGCTAATCTGCGGAGTGATACCATACGACAACGGACGCACCCTGCTACTCTTTACTTCTCCTTTATTATAAGTAACGGAAACTTCCACCTGACCGGAAAAGTCAAAATATCCCATTGAGGCTAGTTCAACATGATGCTTCGTCTGGCGTACTTCATCTACTTTCACCGGATAAGTAACTACTTCTTTCCATCCACTGCCAGATTGCCTCACCCGAACTGTAAAATCGTCTTTCAACTCCACCCCGTCACCAGGAACCGTATAAGTTATCAACTGGTTTTGTGCATAAAGAATACAGGTCATCATCCATAAAAGACCTGTCAAGCATAATGTTCTCATTCTTTTCATTTGTAAAGTCTGCTATTTATTTTAGAATATACGTTCAATAACGATCAATCACTCAAAGCGCCTACCAGCAATTCTAATATACCACAATTTCATTATCAATTAGGGCATGAAATAATCCTTTACCTAAAGAATATTCTTATTTCACACCCTAACTACTATAAATCAGTCTATTGATTTTCGATTTATCCTTCAGTTTTTATTACCAACCAGGATTCTGCGTTAATTGCGGATTCAAACGTATCTGCTGACGAGGAATAGGATCTAAATAATCCCTTTGTGTATAAAGCAAATTACCAGCCAAAGTTGCTATAGAACGTCCATAGTCAGGGTCGTTAGGATCAGAGCCCTCATAAAGCCCATAAAGCAAAGGATATTTTTCTGGATAATAACAGGGTTCACCGAAGTAAGTGGCATCATTGGCTTTCTCTGTTTCGTATGCCGTCCCCAAAACATGTCGACCCAATTTACGACCAGTCAAGTTAATATGCGCAATACCCCAACGTTTTAAATCGTCCATACGAAAACCTTCACCAAAAAGTTCACATGCACGCTCTCTACGTATTTCATCCAACATATTCATTTTTTTACAAATAGTTTTTCCTGTAGCATGATCCCAATAACCAGCATCCCAAACATTAGCAATTAACGCATTGGTCAAAGGAGCCACTCCAGCACGAGCACGATTTTTATTAATAGAGAAATTAAGATCTTCATCTGAAATGTTTCCATTATTCAATTCACAAGTCGCCTCGGCATAAATACAATGCACCTCTGCCAAACGAATCAATGGAAAATCTGCAGATTCTGTATTATCCGGACGATTTGCCCCTTCAATCAAATACTTACGGCTGCTGTATCCCCCCATTGTACTATTATTTCTAATTGTGGGATGGAAGACTGCACAAGAACTACTATATACGGGATCAGTAGGATCATAATGATCATTGTCCTTAGGAAACACAGGAGTAGGATAAGGTTGACTAGCATCCATACGTTGACGTCCATCTTCAGTACGGCTACTATAAGATACACGGTCAGGTAAGAAAGTACAACCAACAAAACGATAATCACGATTACGATATTCACCTATAAATGTTGCATATCCCTCGAATTCTGGATTATTCTGCGCATCAGACATACTACCTGTATAACTGATACGAATAGGAAGTCCATTACGACAAAGGAAAGATTCACCAAACTGAGCACTCATACCCGTTGCTGCACCTACCATGACCGAATGCGATAAATTAATACCACCACGACTCAGATCGTAGTCATATTTTTTTGAGAAAATAAATTCTTTATTCGTACTTTTTCCAGCACTTTTGAAATTAGGAATATTTCCACCCTTATCATCAATATTAAACAAATAGTAATAACTCAAAGAATCACATTCTGCCCACAACTTATAAGTTCCACTTTCAGCTTCTTCTATCACCTCTTTTGACATCTGCTTTGCTTCTGTCAACATATCGGTTATAGAAGGATATCCTTCCGGTTTAACAGTTCCTGCCCCCTGCGAAGTCCCATCACCATCTAAATCATAATTGATAGCAGGAACATACTTTTCCCACGTAGCCTCATAAAGCAATACTCTGGCCAAAAAAGATTTGGCAGCTTCCTTGCTTACTTTTCCTTTGCTTCCTTCCGGAATTTCCGTTTCTTTAGGCAAACGCTTTACAGCCTCTCTTAAATCGGACATAATAAAGGCTGCCACCTCATACCGACTGTTTCGCGGGGCCTGTAACACTCCATCACTAACAGTCAACACATGGTCTGAAATAGGCACACCACCAAAATGTTGCAACAAATAAAAATGCTGCCATGCGCGAAAAAAATAAGCAGTCCCCACAGACTGGGCAATATCACTTTGGCTACCATCATAAGCTTCTGCCTTTTCCAACAATATATTGCAAGTACGGATATGCGAATAAGGCTTATCCCAACTCCAATTTCCTTCCGGTGCCGAACCACCTCCATTGCTTCCTAATCCACTGATATCCGTCCCTCGGTCCATTATATCACCGTATGACGGCTTATTATCCAGATTTTTCCATCCAATTACATTATATAAAGCATTGGCTGCCTGTTCAAAATGTTCAGGAGTCTTAAACACAATAGCCTCTGTTCCCTGAGACAACGGTTCTTTATCAAGAAAGTCACTGCATGCAGTCAATGACATCACCACAGCCGATGCAAGAAAAAATTTATTTATTATGGTTTTCATATGTTTATATTTTAACAGGTTATTAGAATGTAACATCTACTCCGAATGTCAGCAATCTGCTGAACGGGAATGTGTTATTTGAATTTTCACCATATTCCGGATCATATCCATCCTTTACTTTTGTCCATTCCCAAAGATCATCACCGGAGAAGTAAACTCTCAATTTACTGAGTCCGGCTTTTGAAATCCACTTTTGAGGCAATGAATACCCCACTACCAAAGATTTCAAACGGACATACCGATTATTCTGAACACTGACATCTTTATTATTATAATTCCACTTATTAAAATTCTGGTCACGTGAAGCAATAGTATATTCTGCATCCCGATTATTCTCACTCCACATTTTCCCTGCGAAGTTTTTATT
>OGWQ01001707.1_pt1 | contig 11898 bp, 10 predicted proteins | sample 1576091 | NCBI WGS metagenome assembly OGWQ01 (sample SAMEA3541584, study PRJEB24748) | human gut metagenome | biome: human gut; feature: human-associated habitat; material: faeces | place: China | collected 2012
AGAAGCACTCCTGCTCCAACCACTGCATGTTCTGCTTCATCGACCAGCTGCCCCCCGGTATGCGCGAGAGCCTTTACTTCAAGGACGATGACGAGCGGCTTTCCTTTTTGTTCGGCAACTATATCACCATGACGAACATGCAGGACCACGAGATCGACCGCATCATCAAGATGCACATTTCGCCCATCAACATTTCAGTGCACACCACGAACCCGCAGCTCCGTGTGCGGATGCTGGCCAACAAGCGCGGCGGCGAGGTGCTCAAGTATCTGCCCCGCCTGGTGGAGGGCGGCATCGCCGTCAACTGTCAGCTGGTGCTGTGCCGCGGCATCAACGACGGCGACGAGCTGCGCCGTACCCTCTCCGACCTTTTGGAGCTGACCCCTATGGTGCAGAGTATCGCTGCGGTGCCCTGCGGTGTGACGGACTACCGCGAGAAGCTGTTCAAGCAGACACCGTATGATGCAAAGACCAGCGCCGAAGTCATCGACATCATGGAAGAATTCGGCGATGAGTGCAAGCGCCGCCACGGCAAGCGCATCATTTACCCCAGTGATGAATGGTACCTCAAGGCAGGCAGGCCCATCCCGCCGGAAGAGTTCTACGAGGACTTCGACCAGCTGGAAAACGGCGTGGGCATGATGCGCCTGTATGCCTCGGAATTTCTGGCGGAGCTGGAAAAGCCCCACCGCATCTACGGCACCAAAAAGATGGACGTGGTCACGGGCGAAATGGCTTCGCCGCTCATCCGCCAGATGATGGCTGAGCTGCACCGCCAGTACCCCATGGTCGAGGTGACGGTGCACACCATCAAGAACAAATTCTTCGGCGGCAATGTGGGTGTGGCCGGGCTTGTAACGGCGACCGATATCATTGCTCAGTGCGAGGGCAAGCTTACCAGCGGCACGTTGGGCGTGCCCGCCGTGATGCTGCGGGAGGAAAAAGACACCTTTCTGGACGACATCACCACCGACCAGCTGGCCCAGCGCCTTGGCGTGAAGGTGGAGGTGCTGCCGACCTCTGGCGGCGACGAAGCCCGCGCCCTGCTGCGCAGCGGCCTGCACATTGCAAGGAGAAGAAGAGCATAAAACCTTTTGTTATAGAAAGGAGGAACCCCTATGAGCAAACCGATCGTAGCAGTGGTGGGCCGCCCCAACGTGGGCAAATCCACCCTGTTCAACAAGCTGTGCGGTCAGCGCCTTGCCATTGTGGAGGACACACCGGGCATTACCCGTGACCGCATTTTTGCCAACTGCGAGTGGAACGGCCATGACTTCCTGCTGGTGGACACCGGTGGTATTGAGCCCAAGGCTACCGAGGGCATTCTGGCCCACATGCGGGAGCAGGCCCAGATCGCCATTGACACTGCAGACTGCATCATCATGGTGGTGGACGTGCGCGACGGCCTGACCGCCGCAGACGAGGATGTGGCCCACATGCTGCGCCGCAGCCACAAGCCCATCATTCTGGCCGTGAACAAGTGCGACAAGGTGGGCGATGCCCCCATGGAGATGTACGAGTTCTACAACCTCGGCTTTGACGAGGTGATGCCCATTTCGTCCGTGCACGGCCACGGCACCGGCGACCTGCTGGACGCTGTGTGCGCCCATCTGGACTTCAGCGAGACGGTGGTGGAAGAGGACCGCATCCCGGTTGCCATCATCGGCCGCCCGAATGTGGGCAAGTCCAGCCTGACCAACCGCATTCTGGGCGAGAACCGCATGATCGTGGCAAACGAGGCGGGCACCACCCGTGATGCCATTGACACCCCGGTGGACAACGCTTACGGCAAGTTCATCTTTACCGATACCGCCGGTCTGCGCAAGCGCAGCAACATCACCGACGGTCTGGAGCGTTATATGGTAGTGCGCGCACTGGCCGCTGTGGAGCGCAGCCGCGTGGCGCTGATCCTTGTGGATGCCACCGTCGGCTTTACCGAGCAGGACAGCAAGGTGGCCGGTTATGCCCACGATCAGGGCAAGGCGTGCATCATCGTCGTCAACAAGTGGGACGCGGTGGAAGGCAAGGAGACCAACACCATGGAGCTGCAGCGCCGCGATTATGCCGAGTGCTTCAGCTTTATGGGCTATGCTCCTATCATCTTCATCTCGGCTCAGACCGGCTACAACGTGAACAAGCTCATGCAGCTGATCCGCGATGTGGACAGCCAGAACGGTGCCCGCGTGCCCACCGGCGTGCTGAACGAGATGCTGGCCCGCGCCACAGCCCGGATGCAGCCGCCCAGCGACAAGGGCCGCCGCCTGAAGATCTTCTATCTGACTCAGGCATCCACCCGCCCGCCCACGTTCGTGGCCTTTGTGAATTCGAAGCAGCTGTTCCATTTCAGCTACCAGCGGTATCTGATCAACCAGATCCGCGAGAACTTTGGTCTGGAACACACCCCCATCCGTCTGGTGATCCGCGAGCGCGGCTCCGGCGAAGTGGGCGCAAAGGACGTGTAAGCGCCCGCAAAGGAGGCATCCGTTTCTATGATGAAAGCGATCCTGATCGCCGCAGCCACCATCCTGCAGGCGTACCTGCTGGGCAGTGTGGATACCGGCATCCTCGTCAGCAAATTCGTATATCATGACGATGTGCGCAATCATGGCAGCGGTGCGGCCGGCATGACCAACATGCTGCGCACCTTTGGCAAGAAAGCTGCCGCCATGACCGCGACAGGCGATGTGCTCAAGGGCGTGCTGGCCGTGTGCATCGGCCGGTGGCTGTTCCACATGCTGCCCGCCGATACCGGCGTTTCGCCGTATCTGGGTGTCTATCTGGCCGCTATCTTTGCAGTGCTGGGCCATCTGTACCCGCTGTACTTCGGGTTCAAAGGCGGCAAGGGCGTGCTGGTGGCAGCTGGTGCCATTCTGGCCATCCAGCCGGTGCTGCTGCCGTTTCTGGCCATTATCTTTCTGGTGTGCCTGATCCCCACCGGCATGGTGTCGCTGGGCAGCGTGGCCATGGCAGCACTCTACCCGGTGCTGACCATCATTTACGGTTCCCTGCAGGGCTATGCCGCCGGTGATATGCTGGTGTGCGCCATTGGCTCCGGCTTTATGTCCGGCATGGTGATCTATATGCACCGCGCCAATATCCAGCGCATCCGTGAGGGCAAAGAGTACCGCTTCGGAAAGCACAATAAAAAATAAAAGCATTATAAAATGCCCCGCAGCCTGCTGGTTTTCCGGCAGTGCTGCGGGGCATATTTGTTTATGTTATTTTGGTTGCGGGGCGGCCTGCTCAAAATCGTACTCGTCAAAAGTCTCTTCTTCGGAAGGAATGGCCTCGGCCGCCTCGGCCTTGGCGCGGTCTTTCAGACGGGAGATAAACTCCTCTGCCGGGATGCCGCTCTGCTTTGGAGAAAGATCCGGTGCCGGATGGCCGTCCGGCAGGTGGGCACCAAAGGCTGGCACAAAGAAGAACTTGCGCACAATAAAGATCAGGGCGATGGCTCCCACGCTGAGCAGGTTTTCCAGTGCGGAGTCGTGGCCCACTACCAGATGGCGGGCAATGGCATACAGCAAAACCTCCAGACTGCTGCCGGGGCTGTGCTTGGCCAGCATTTTGATGAACTCAATGCCGATCACGATATCAAGGCTGCGTTCCAGAAAGCTGCGGATCTCCACCTCGTTGCCGTAGAACAAAAGGCCCGGCATCCATTTGATGAGAGGCACGGCGCTGAACAGCAGACCAATGAGTACAAGGCCGGACAGCAGGATCTCCAGCAGGCTGGATGCCTGAATGATGCGGTTGCGCAGCTGGGTGCGCCAGTGGCTTTCCACATGGTTTACGGTAGAAGAGTGCTCTGCAGGGTATTCCATAAAATAGTCTTCCTTTCGGTAAACTGCTGCAAAACTTTTGACAGAAGTTTTTCTTTATTGTAGCAGAAACGCAGAAAGGTGTCAATTCAGCAGGATCAATCCACCGTGGTTCCTGTGGCGGGTGCCACCGCTACATAGCCGGATTTTTTGATGCAGTCCTGTCCGGCAGCGGTATCCAGCCAGTCGTAAAGCTGGCGTTCCGGGCTGTCGGCGGCAGCGTCCGCGTGGAGAACGGCATAGAACTCGTTGCACAGCGGGTAGCTTTCGCTGGCGATGGTGTCGTTGGAAGGGGTCACGTCGTCCACGGCCAGCAGACGCAGGCCGGGCTGGGAGTACATCTGGTCGATGTAGTAGTAGACCGAGAAGCCGATGGCATTGGCGCTGTTGTTGTAGGCGGCGATGCTGTCCACCAGCTCACCCATGGCAGCGGGAGCCAGCTCGGTGGGCGGGTCCATCAGTTCGCCGCCCTGAATGAGCAGCTTGCGGAACAGGGTCTGGCTGCCGGAGTCTTCGCCCCGCTGGAAGGGCACGATGGCAAGATCCTCGCCGCCCACTTCCTTCCAGTTGGTGATCTTACCAGCATAGATGTCCTTCAGCTGCTGCCGGGTCAGGCTCTTGACCGGATTGTTCTCGTTCACGATGAACACCAGTGCGTCCCGGCCAATGGGTTTCTGTTCCAGCTGGGCATTTGCTTCTTTCAGCTCTTCCTTTACGTAGTCCGGCGCTTCGTAGACCACCAGCATCCTGGCAGTGTATTCCTCATCCGGGTACAGGCCGAAGTTTTCCCACGCATAGGCCGTGGTGCTGACCGAAATGCCGCTCTGGGCTACTTCCAGATCGATGCCGGTGGTATCGGCCATCATCTGGGCCATCAGCGGGATGCAGGCAGTGCTGCCATCCAGCTTGGGAAAATCTTCCACGGTAAACAGCCCGATGGGTTCAAGCTCGCTCACGGAAGAAGCGGGTGCTTCCGGCGAGGTGGAAGCGCTGCTGGCGGGGGTGTCATCCCCCTTGCAGGCAGTGAGAATGCCTGCGGCAGAGCAGGCGGCAAGGCCAAGCAGAAAGCTGCGGCGGGAAATTTTAGCATTTTTCATAAGGCGTTCCTCCTATTGGGTCAGTAGCCCATTTCATCGTCGGCGTTGATGGAAGAGAAGATGCTTTGGCAGTAAAGCCATTTGCCGTTCGTGTCCATCCAGCCGTAGTAAAAGCCGCGTTTTGCAACGAACACGTGTTCTGGCAGCTGGTTCAGGCTGTTGTCGTAGTAGCTGTAGCAGCTGCCAAGGCCATAGAACACAATGTTGCCGTTTTCATCCAGCACGTCACACATTGAGCCGTTGCTGCTGGGCGCATTGGCGTTGCCACAGTACAGCGGCCTGCCCTCCGGTGTGGTGATGAGATAGTTCAGGGCATAATACTTGTCCTGCAGATGGGTCAGGTCGGAGACAAGGCCCTCGGGGCCGTACACGCGGGTAGCGGTGGTCTCAAAGTTATCGTTATCCCGCAGCTCCAGCCAGACGTAGCCGTCACCCTTGTTATCCATCATCACGCTTTGCTGGCCCTCCACTGGCTCCACGGTGGTATCAGTGATCAAATCGCCGGTTTCGGTGTCGAACACCTTCAACCGTCCGTCCTCATAGTAAAGGGCGATGGTGTCGCTCATGACGCTGGAAGCGTACAGCGGTGTCACCTCACCGGTAACAAGGTCGTGCAGATCATAGCCGAAGCCGCCGTTCGTGCGCCATGTGACCACATAGCCTGGGAAATAACTGCTGGGCTGGTCGTCGAAGGTGCCAATGAGGGTGCGGTCCACGGTGGCGAGATCCCGCAGCTCGTAGCGGCCATCGCTGGCAACAAAGCAGGCGGTGCCATTGCCGCATACCTGCCGGAAGCCGGTGAAGCCTTCGCCGGTGGCGGGATGATAGAGCGTTTCGTCCGTTGGCTCGCCGCTGGCGTGGCAGGTGTCCAGCTCTACCCAGTCGTTCAGAATGTCCGGTGCATAGGAAAGGCTTATGGCAGTAGTGGCATCTGCGCCGTAAGTCTGTGTACCGTCCTTCGTCTGTATAATGACCCAGCTGTGCAGGGCGGGTTCATCGTCCCATGCGTCCTCGGCAAGGTCTGCTGGGCGGGCATAGCAGGTGAACACCAGCCTGTCCCCGCACACGATGCAGCGGTATGCGCCATCCGGCACCGGCAGACGTTCGCCGGTGGAAAGGTCGATCACCTGACAGGTGCCGTAATCGTCGTAGCCGTTTTCGTAGCTGCCGTTCACGGCGTGGGCTTCCTGCAGCACCAGCAGACCGTTCTGCATGGAGGCGTTCTGCTCCCCCTCAAAGGTCATGACTTCATTGCCGTCTTTGTCAAACAGGCCGCTGCGCCGTCCGCAATAAGCGTCCGGGTCGGCCCAGGTGCGGAACCAGTAGTTGGTCTCACCGGTCACGGTGTCCTGCAAAAGGTTCACGTTCTCGCTGCGGAAAGACTGGTACAGCACCTTGCTGCCGCACAGAACGGTGCAGGCACTGCCGGAATTGTCGTAACCGTAAAGAATCCGCAGCTTTCCGTCGTCCAGCCGGGAGCTGTCGTAAAGCGGATCCCCGTGTGCATCGGTGGGCACTGAGGAAGCAGGAGCAGCAGGCTTGCCGGAAGCGGGCGGCAGCACGCTGCAGCTGCAGCCAAGGGTAAGGCACAGGGCAGCGCATACAGCAGCGCTGCCTATGCGGCAAACGTTACGCTTCATAAAGATCACTCCTTACAGTATGGAAAGGAACAAAGTTTAAAAGAAAGCCGGAAAGGTTTTCCAGTTCAATTATAATACGAAACAGCCGCGCATTCCATTGCAGGAAAACGCGGCTGTTGATTACAGTTTTATGACAGACTTTCAGGACTGTGCTTTGGCTTTTTCAGCATCGTCCATCCGGTCCAGCTGCTTGAGGAAGGCCAGCAGGAACGGCAGGGAAACAATAAAGGTGAGCACATCCGCAATGGGCTGGCAGATCTCTACGCCTACAAGGCCGAAAGTGCGGGGCAGAATGAGGATGAGCGGAATGAAGAACACGCCCTGACGGCAACAGGCCAGAAAGGTGGCGCGCCCGGCTTTGCCCACGCTCTGGAAGGTCATGTTTGCCACCACAATGACCGGCTGCAGCAGAATGGCAAGGCACTGATAGTGGAAGGCGGGCAGAGCCACGGCGGTAACTTCCGGGTCGTCGCGGAACAGGCGGATGAGGGCATCACTGTTGACCCAGCACAGGCTCACCAGCACCACCAGCATACAAAAGGCTGCACCCATGGTAAAAACTGCAGCTTTTTGTACCCGGCGGAATTTGCGCGCACCGTAGTTGAACGCGGCCACCGGCTGCAGGCCCTGCCCAACGCCAATGGCTACCGAGATGATGAACATGAAAATGCGGGAAACGATGCTCATGCCGGCCACAGCGGCATCGCCATAGCTGCGGGCGGCAATGTTCAGCAGCATGCCGCCGATGCTCTGCAGGCCCTGACGGCCAAAGCTGGGCGCGCCGCCCACCAGGATCATGCCGAACTCCCACGCTTCACGGGTGACGGCAGTAATACGGAACTGACTGACGGTTTTGCCCCGCAGGAACATGGACAGCAGGATGCAGAAGCTGATGCTTTGGCTGAGAGCCGTAGCAATGCCTGCACCGGCGGTGCCAAGGCTCAAGCCGAACATCAAGATGGGGTCCAGCACAATGTTCAGCACGCCGCCGGTCACAAGGCCGATCATGGCAAAGTTCGCCTTGCCCTCATAGCGCAGGATGTTGTTCATCACAAGGCTGGAGATCATAAGCGGGGCTGCAATGAGGATGGGCCGTGCATAAGCGCAGGCGTGGGGCAGAATGGTCTCGGTGCTGCCCAGCAGCATCATGAAACTGGGCAGAGTGGCAAGGCCCACAACGGCCAGCACCACGCCAGCGGCCAGAGCAGTAAAAAAGCTGGTGGAAGCAAAGCGGGTGGCGGCATCGGTGTTCCGGCTGCCAAGGCTGCGGCTGATGATGGTGCCAGAGCCGTGGCCCAGTGTAAAGCCAAGCGCCTGAATAATGGCCATCAGGCTGGAAACAATGCCCACCGCACCGGAAGCGCTGGTGGAGATCTGGCCCACAAAAAAGGTATCGGCCAAGTTGTAGATGCTGGTGATGAGCATACTTAAAATGGTAGGGGCGGCAAGACCGAGGATCAGCTTTGGAATGGGTGTCTCGGTCATTTTTTTGTATTGCTGAATGTTGAGCTCGTCTGCTGACATGAAAAAACCTCCTTTTATCATAAGGAATAGGTCAAGAAAAGCCGCCCAGCAGCAGAGCGGCGGATAATTTAAATGTGTGCACGGGATGCACGTTCCATAGTATAACGCAGCTGCGGCAAAAAGTCGAGAGCTGAACCGGCACAGAATGGTGCCTGAAATGCCCATGGAGCGGGAGAAAAACGGACGGAAAGCTTGACTGTTTTTGTCTGTTTTGCTAAAGGCTGGTCGAATTGCTTGTAGAAAATCACGATATGTGGTATCATTTACCATAAGGGAAACAAAAGAGCCTGTGCATCTGTACAGGCTGCATACAAAATACAAGCGGCAGCCGCGGGCAGAGCCGGGCGACTGCGATCCATAGGAGGAACAAACCATGAAAACTGTTGCACAGACCGTGATCGAAGCCGATCACTTTTACACCATTGCCGCGCACACCGGCAACGTCATTCAGGCCGTGGAGGGCACCAAGGAAGCCGGTACCGTCCGTCTGGGCAAGTACGAGCATAAGCCTGAGCAGGAGTGGAGCTTTATCCGCGTGGGTGACGGCGTTTACCGCATCCGCAACCGCGCATCCGGCAAGCTGCTGGACCTGACCATGACCGGCACCGCCAACGGCACCTGGCTGCACCTGTGGGAGGATGTGGGCGGCACCTCTCAGATGTGGACCGTTCAGCCCACCCCGGAAGGAACTGTGCGCCTGCGCTCTTCCTGGGCCGGCGGCAAGTGCGTGGACACCGTTGGCATGGGCGCTGCGGTTGGCACTGTGCTGCAGATCTGGCAGGAGGTGTCCGGCGCAGATGACCAGCTGTGGACCATTGCCGAGGTGAAGGAGCGCGCAAAGCGTGCCGCAAAGAAGGCCGAGGAACCTGCTGTGGAGGCTGCCGCTGAAGCTGCACCCGCTGCAGAAAAGGCACCGGCCAAGAAGACTGCGGCCCGCAAGCCCCGCACCACCAAAAAGGCGGCTGCCGCCAAGGCAGAAGCTGCAGAAGAGGGAAAGGCAGAGACCGCAGCACCGGCAGAAAAGCCCGCAAAGCCTGCCCGTAAGACCGCCGCCAAGGCTGCCGAAAAAGCAGAGCCTGCAAAGGCAGAAGTGCCTGCAGAGGAAAAGCCCGCTGCGGAGAAACCCAAGCGCAAGTGCGCACCCCGCAAGAAGAAGGAGACGGTCTGATCTCGTTCTATTGACCTGTTAAAATGAAAGCGCCCGCCGGAGGTCCAGCCCTGCCCGGCGGGCGCTTTTGGTTATTCTGGAAGCTGCTTTAAAACAAAGCGGTTTTTATCAAATTCCAGCAAACCTTCGTCCCGCATTTTGCACAGCTCTTTGGAGAGGGCGCTGCGGTCCAGATTGAGGTAGTCGGCCATCTGCTGGCGGTTGAAGGGCACCTCGAACGCCATCCTGCCGCAGCGTGCTGCCTGTGCGGAAAAATAGGTCAGCAGCCGTCCGCGCACAGTCTTGGGCGTTGTGCAGAAGATGCGCTGCGAAAGGCTGAGGTTCTTGCGCATGGACACCGCCAGCAGGCGGCGCAGCAGCTTGTCCTGCAGCGCTGGCTCGATCCGCGCATCGGTAAAGGCGGCAGTGTGCAGGAACAGTATTTCGCAATGTTCGGCCGCAACAGCATCCACCATCAAGGCCTCGCCGCAAAAGGCGTAGGTCTCGGCAAAGGCCTGCCCGGCACCTGCGCTGCTCAGGATGCTTTTGGTGCCCCAGAGATCCAGATTTTCAATGTGCACGGAACCACGCAGCACAATGCCGATCTCCCGCACGCAGCTTCCGGCGTGGAAGATGACCTCGTGCTTTGCAAACTGCCGGGTGTGCAGGTGCCCGGCAGCGGCAAGGGTATCCAGCTCGGCTTCTGAAAGATCCTGAAACAGGGGCGACGCGATCTTTTTCATAAAAATCCTCTTTCTGTGGTTATAACAACCGAAAGCACGGTCTGATTATAGTATACTCAGAACATCAAAGCAAGGAGGATTTTTCCATGATCCGCAAAATCATTCATATAGACGAAGAAAAATGCAACGGCTGCGGTGCCTGCGTCACCGCCTGCCACGAGGGTGCCATCGGCCTTGTGAACGGCAAGGCCAAGCTGATGCGGGACGACTACTGCGACGGCTTTGGCGACTGCCTGCCCGGATGCCCCACCGGTGCCATCACCTTTACCGAGCGCGAAGCCGCCGCTTATGACGAGCAGGCTGTGCTGGAAAACAAGCAGAAAAAGGCCGCTGCCGCCCAGCAGCAGGCACAGCCCGCCGCACCGGCGTTCCATGGCTGCCCGGGCAGCATGATGAAACAGTTCCACCGTGAGCAGACCGCACCTGCCGCAGCCGCAGTGCCCATGCAGTCCCAGCTGGCACAGTGGCCTTGCCAGATCAAGCTGGTGCCGGTGAACGCGCCCTACTTTGACGGTGCCAAGCTGCTGATCGCCGCCGACTGCACCGCCTATGCCTACGCCAATATCCACGAGGAGTTCATGAGGGGCCATGTGACCATCATCGGCTGCCCGAAGCTGGATGCTGTGGATTACAGCGAAAAGCTGACCGAGATCATCCGCAGCAATGATATCAAGAGCGTGACCGTGCTGCGCATGGAGGTGCCCTGCTGCGGCGGGCTGGAGCACGCTGCCATCACTGCTCTGAAGAACAGCGGCAAGTTCATCCCGTGGAATGTAGTCACCTTCTCCACCGATGGCCGCATCCTCGACCGGTAAAATGACAGAACAAAAGCCAGAAACGACTGCTGCCGTTTCTGGCTTTTGATGTTTGCGGAAAGATCAGCCCGCGTTCTGTACGCTGTTGGCAGCGGTCTGCACGAACTGCAGCACGCTCTGGATGGTATCGCGGATCTGCACCAGTGTCTGGATGTCTTCGTCCTTCATGCGGGATGTGGGCGCAGTGAGTACCACGGTCTGGGCACTCACGGTGCCAGTGAGCTGGATGCTGACCCCGTGTTCCGGGATGGTGAGCAGGATGTGCACCGGGATGGCATCCGCAAAGAATCTGCTCTTTTCCAGCCCGATAACAAGTACCGGTGCATTGGCGCTGGCATCACCGGTATCCAGCTGAAAATAAAGGTAGCCATCCTTTGCGTTTTCCGGCTGTACGCGCTGCAGCTTTTTCTGCGGCAGCTCAAACTCGGTCATGTCCTGCAGGCTGGTGGCTGTGGTGTCCACACCCAGCAGGCTTGCCAGCTGGGCCTGCGAGATATAACTGCCAAGGCTCCAGTCCGGCAGCAGAAGGCTCGCCAGCGGGTAGCTGCCGGTGATGGAAGAGCGGATATTTTTGTACAGCTGCCCGACATCGTATAAGGTCTCGCTGCTGCTGATATACACCCGGGTGAGCGGGTCTGCCGGGATAACGGCATCCGGGGCCGAGATGCTCAGCTGCAGTGCGTCCGGCGCATACAGGCCGTTGACGGTGCCCTTGGTGGAGCCTGTCTTTTGCAGGATGGTGTAAAGGGCAGGGGAATCGGCTGTGGATGTGATCTCATAATCAAAGGTAAAGGCCGCGCCTGCCTGCAGCGCTTTCACCCGGCGGGCTACCAGACTGTACCCGGTTGCAGCGGCCACGACTGCAAGCAGTACAAGAATGAGCACTGCGATCAGGACCACATAGCCCGCGCCGTGCTTTTTTCGTTTGGAAGATGCCATAAAAAAATCCTCCCTCAGATGTTTTATTCAGCATAGCGGAACAGCGGACAAAAGTCAAGGAGGAACAGAGAAGCGCTGAAAAAACAAAAAAACCGAAACCGTAAGGTTTCGGATTTCTGGCGGAAAGATGGGGATTCGAACCCCAGAACGCTTTTGACACGTTACACGATTT
>OGWQ01001713.1_pt1 | contig 11874 bp, 9 predicted proteins | sample 1576091 | NCBI WGS metagenome assembly OGWQ01 (sample SAMEA3541584, study PRJEB24748) | human gut metagenome | biome: human gut; feature: human-associated habitat; material: faeces | place: China | collected 2012
TTTAGTACGAAACTCCTGTAAATGGGCGTAGCGGGTACGATATCCGAAGCCATGGCGCTGTCCGGCTGCGGACGCAGCCTGCAGTGCAAGGCACAGCATTGCACGGATGCACTGGGACGAGCCCTCTGTGCTGTAATAGGTATGCACCGTGCCGAACAGCCGGGTAGCGTTGGCTTCGCTCTGGGCAATGATGCCGTCAGCCCCATACAGTTCATCCGCACCCTTTATTTCGGTAATGTCCCACGGCTCAAAGCCCAAAAGGCTCTGGCCCTTGTGGCCGGGCATATGCAGCCGCGAGGTGCCGGACTGTGCGTAACGGCGCACAAAATCCACAATAGGCGTGGTCGTGCTCATTCGCAGGCTTCGCCATCAGCACAGGCGTTACAGGTGGAACCCAGCTCAATAGGCACCTCGATGCCCTTGGCGGCAAGTTCCTGATTCTCAGCGACCTTGATCATGATAGCGCATTCCATTCGCTTTTTGAACAGCTCGCAGCCGTACTCATACACACCGGTAATGTTGCCGGTAGCGTGGTAGGAGTTTGCTGCACAGCCGCCGGAGCAGTACAGCTTTGCCCAGCAGTTCTGGCACTCCTTGCGGGCATAGGCGTTGCAGTGCTTGAACTCATCACGCACGGCAGTGTTCGTAACGCCCTTCCAGATATCGCCCATCAGGTACTTGGGGTCGCCCACAAACTGGTGGCAGGGGTACAGATCGCCCCAAGGAGTAACAGCCATGTACTCAGTGCCGGAGCCACAGCCGGAAATGCGCTTGTAGATGCAGGGGCCGCCGGTGAGGTCGATCATGTAGTGGTAGAAGGTAAAGCCGCGGCCCTCGCGGTTGCGCTTGATCATTTCCTTGGCAAGGATCTCGTACTGTTCCTTCAGGATGGGCAGATCTTCCTCGGTCAGGGCACTGGGGTCGCCGGGCTTGGACACCACAGGCTCCATGCTCAGCTCAGTAAAGCCGAGGTCGGCCATGTGGAAGATGTCGTTGGTGAAGTCGGTGTTGTAGTGGGTGTAGGTGCCGCGCATGTAATAGTTCTTGTCGCCGCGCTTTTTCACGAACTCCTGGAACTTCGGCACGATGGCGTCATAGCTGCCGTGGCCTGCGTAGTCCTTGCGGAAGCGGTCATGAACTTCCTTGCGGCCGTCAAGGCTCAGCACGACGTTGTGGCACTCCTTGTTGCAGAAGTCGATGACATCGTCGTCGATGAGCATCCCGTTGGTGGTCATGGTAAAGCGGAAGTTCTTGTTGTGGATCTTCTCCTGCTCGCGGCAGTAGGCGACGAGCTTTTTGACCATGTCGAAGTTCATCAGAGGCTCACCGCCGAAGAAATCGACCTCGAGGTTGCGGCGGGTGCCGGAGTTCTCGATGAGGAAGTCCATAGCCCGCTTGCCTACCTCAAAGCTCATCAGGGCGCGGTCGCCCTGATAGCGGCCCTGCGAGGCGAAGCAGTAGGAGCAGTTGAGGTTGCAGGTGTGGGCGACGTGGAGGCAGAGCGCCTTGACCACGGTCTGGCGGTTCTTGAAGTCGAAGGCCATGTCCTTGTAGACGTCGGGAGCCCAAAGCTTGCCGGCGGCTTCCAGAGAGGCCACGTCCTCGAGGCACTGGCGCAGGTCGGCCTCGGTGACGTCGGGGCGGTCGGCATACTTTGCCAGCATGGCGGCCACGATCTCGTCGGCAGAGTGCTCTTTGTACATCGCAATGACGTCGTAAGCCACGTCGTCCACGACGTGGACCGAGCCGCTGCAGCTGTCCAGCACGATGTTATATCCGTTCAGTTGATACTGATGTACCATTTCATTCTCCAATCTATAATTGCCATAAAAAAATGCCGCCCTGCAAAGGCGGCATAGGGTCTGCAATGATTACTTATTGCTGTTCTCGCACTTCTGGTTTGCGACGCCGCAGGAGGTCTTGCAGGCAGACTGGCAAGAAGTCTGGCACTCGCCGCAGCCGCCGGTCACGACGCTCTTGGTCAGGTCACGAGTAGCGATAGTCTTAATACGTTCCATAGTTGAAAACCTCTCTAAGCTCCAAAGTTTCGCATACAGCTTTCTGTATACAGTGTTATCTTTATGTATGATAACACGATGTGCGGATTCTGTCAAGATTTTTGTAGCCCTCTCAGTCAAAACCTTGCAGGTTTTGACAGCTCTCCCAAGGGGAGAGCCACTGGCGGGCCGGGCAAGTCCATGCAAAACGAGAAAGTTTTGCGATTTTGGGAGCGGAAGTGCCTTGCTGATAGGGCAAGGCTGACTTTACCCAATAGGCTGATACTTTTTCAGGATGGTATGCAGCCCCAGCTCCCGGGCGCGGGCCAGCAGGTAGCGGTAGCGGCACAAAAGCGCCTGCCGCTCGTAGATGCGCTGCTCGATGAGGTCGGAGTCCACCTCGAGGTCGAACATCATCGCGTTCCGCTGCAGGCAGAACAGGCACTCTTTCAGCTCTTCTTCCAGCTCGGGGTGGTAGCGCTCGTGCTCATTGTCGCGGGGGATGCGGGGCGAAAGCAGAGTCTGGGTGGTCTTGGATGGGGTTTGCAGCATAAGGCGTCCTCCTTTATTTATATAGAAAATCAGGTACACCTTATTGTATGGTGCGGAACGTGCGGAAAATGCCGGTTCTGAGGTTGGGACAAAGAAAACGCCGCCTCCGGGAGTTCGGGGACGGCGGTCGATTTGTTAGAAGATGCGGTTGGCGCGGTTCATGTACTCAAGCTCGCGCTTGGCGCAGGCATTCACATAGAGATTGATGTCAGAAGTGGTTTGCAGGTTGGCAATGCGGGCATTCAGTTCGGCACCCTGCGACTGGATCCCAGTCAGTTGGTCAGATATGCGCTCGGAGTTGCGGATAAGCTGACCAACCTTGCAGTTGGATTCTTCGATAGCTTCATAAAGGTCCTGCTGGAGCGCTTTGATCTCATCTAAACGCTGGATGACCTGATCCAATTTCGAGATGATTCTGTCCAGACGGCATTCAGTGTCATATTTGTTGTATGCACCTTCATGGCCTTCCAGCTGAGTGCATACGCCAGTATCGAAGTAGCCGTACAGGGAACAGATAGGAACGAGACCCCAATATTTTTTATGGATAACGCCCTTGTTGTATAGCTTGTTCAAAGTGTCTACAGTCTTTTTGTGTGCATCTTTCAAAGTTTTGAGCTGGCCTTGAAGAAGCAGCTTTTTAGGACGCTCTCTTTCTACACGGAGTCGATCTTGTTCGACAGACAGATTGTATGCCTTTAATGCGGCATCATAACGCTTTTTTGATTCTACATCGGCACTATGCTGAGCGTCCGAGGCGTTTAATCGACTAATGAAAAAAGCAATGATTCCGACAATGAATGCGAGAAGGGCTATTTCCCAGAAAAATCCCCTGAAATCATACAGGAGCAACCCAAGCACAAACAACAATACAGCTCCGGGTAGACATAAAAAGGCAACATTAGCTGCGGTGTCGTCGTAGTAGTGCGGAGAAGCTTGCTGATAAACCGGTTTTACGTACTGACGATAATCTGGTAATCCTGAAAGCTTGTATTCCAACGATGCAATAACTTGATTTTGAGTATAGATCTCCTTTTCCAGGTCCATTAACATACTGAGATGTTCTTTGATTGCCGCAGCATTCATTGTGACACCATCCTTTTTACCTCTGATATTGTCCACTTTCGGACTATATCAAAATAATACTCCACATATGGATAATTGTCAATATTCGGGCAATCCTTTACCATCTTATTTATAGATGTAATCTGATTTGTTGGGAGTGGGATTGTCCGTGATTTCGTTTGAACCTCTTTGGAAAACAATGAAAATGCGTGGTATCTCCCAGTATAAACTGCTGAAGGATTATCACTTCAGCGCTGGACAGCTGAACCGACTGCGAAACAATCATAATGTCAACACCTATACCATTGACCAGCTCTGCAAGATTTTAGACTGCAAAATCGAAGACGTCGCCATCTATCTGGAAGAGGGAACTTCGGACATTGAAAAATAAACTTGACGGATTTTCGCGGATTTCTGAAAAAGTACAACTTTTTTCAAAAATCTGCTTGACAAAACGCGCAAAGGCGGCTATAATAGCACACGTTGACCGGCTCAATGCCGCGAAACACAACAGGATATTGGGGATTTGCATAGTGGTAGTGCGGTAGACTCTGACTCTACTTGTGGGAGTTCGATTCTCTCATCCCCAACCAGAACAAAGCCATCCGATGAACAATCGGGTGGCTTTTCTGTTTTGTTTTCTGCCGATTTCACGCAGTGAACACACCGCACTGTACCAAAGGTCTTTGGGCAAATCAAACACCCGCACCGCATTCCCTTTTCTTGGGAGATGCAGTGCGGGTGCTTTTTTCTCGTTTGTCAGCCAGCAGGCTGAATCATCTTACAGGATGCTGATGCGGCCTGCACCGTAGGGATTCTCGTAGTCCAGCAGGTAGCCGGGGTACTCTGCCAGCACACTGTTAGCGCTGGAAAGGTGCGGCAGACCCTCTGCGTCCACACCGCCAAAGGTCATGGCGTAGGTGGACATGACAAGATAATCTTCCGACACATAGTCCTTGATGAGCTCAGCACCGTCAAACATGGCAAAGCCATCGCCCAGATTGCGCAGGGTGTAGTTCATACCGGCCAGCGCGTAGATCTTGTTCTCGTCCAGCGGCACATAAGTACCGTTCGCGCGGTCGTAGATCTTCACGTTCTGCACACGAGGCGTGCCGGTAGCACTGCCGATCCAGACGTTCTTGTCGTCGGTCTGCACGGTGTTGGGGATGTCGGTGTGGATTTCATAGGTCGCACCGGCCACCTGCAGGAAGCCGCCGTTCTCCTTGCCCTCTGCACCGGCAAAGCGGGCTGCAAACTCCAGTGCGTCCTGGATCTGCTTGCCGGTCACCGACATCAGGCAGGCCACGTTGCCAAAGGGGCTGACCTGCTTGCAGGTCTTGAAGGTCCAGTACCCGGCGTCCTCGTCCGAGCGGATGCCGCCGCCGTTCATGATGGCGATGTCACAGTGCAGCTGCTCCACCTCATTGAAGTAGGTGTAGATGCCGTCGGCCACAAAGTCGCCCAGGTTGGTCTCGCCGGAGCGGATGCGGCGTTTGCCGGTAGCAGGGTCGGTGATGTAAAACTTGGTATCGGCCACGGCGATCTTCTCGCCCAGCATGTCATCCACTGTGTTGACCCATGCGGCCTGCTCTGCTGCCACGGCGACATCCTCCTGATCGTAGGTGGACACCAGCCGGGTGGAGATGGTGCCGTCCGGGGCAATGGTCATCTCGCCCACATTGGCAAAGTAGGAGCCGGTCTGGGTCAGGGTGACCAGTCTGCCGGAAGCGTCCGCCACCTGCTTATTCTCCATCACCGTGTGGGAGTGGCCGTCGATGAAGGCATCAAAACCAGTGGTGTGGGCAATGACCTCCTCGCTGGTCCAGGGAGAGGACGAGGGGTCCACGCCCAAGTGGCCCAAGCCGATGACCACATCGGCCAGGCACTTTGCCTTGTCAACGGCCTTCTGCACGGCGCTGTAGAGCTTCTGGCCGTCCTCGCCGCCCAGGATGTCGTAGATGTACTTGGTCTGGGCCTTGTTCATGAAGTAGGCCGGGGTGGACTTGGTAAACGTCTCGGGTGTGGTGATGCCCACAAAGGCAATGCGCACACCACCGCGCACGAACACCTTGATTTCCGGCAGCACCCGCAGATTGGTGCGCAGGTCCACCCAGTTGCAGGACAGGTACGGGAAGTCGGCATCCCGCATGAGCTCTTTGGCGCGGTCCATGCCGTAGTCGAACTCATGGTTGCCAGGAGTAGCGGCATCGTAACCGGCGGCGTTCATCAGTTGGATGATGGAAGCACCCTGGTCCATGGAGCCGTAAGCGGTGCCCTGCACATGGTCACCGGCGTCCACCAGCAGGACCTTCTTGCCTGCGTTCTGATAGCTCTGCTTCAGGGCGGCAATGGCCGCATAGGTGAGCTCCGGGGCCTGCTTGTCGATGTAAGTATGCACGTCGTTGGTGTACAGGATGGTGACCTCAGATTTTTCACCGGTCCAGCAGGCAGACGCAGCCGGGGCCCCGACGGCCATGGCGGCGGCAGCGGTGGTGACACCGGCGGCCTTCAGGAAATTGCGGCGGGAGATAAGATGTTTCACGGGAAAACGACCTCCTCTTTTTCTGGCATTTAATGGGGCAGGCTCTCCCCTGCCCCTGACTGGTTCAAGCATAACACAGAACCGCGCCAAGAGCAAGACAAAACATGCCGTTTTGTTCAATTTTCTTTCACATATCAGCCGTTTTTCTTGCATTGCGCATCATCGCCGTACAAAAAAGAGAACGCCCCTGCAGCTGTCCCAGCATACAGGGGCGTTCCCATCCGTTTAAAAAGGCCGGAGAAAGGGGGCCTTAAATGGCGTTGTATTCCTTGAGGATCTTCTCAAGGTCGGTGCCCTCGATTTTCTTCAAAGCTTCCTTCAGGGCCAGACGCGGGATGAGCGGCAGGTCCATGTCGGTGATCTTCTTGCCGTCGCGCAGCTTGACCGTTGCATTCAGCAGGTCACGCACGTCGTAGGTGCTGCCCCAGACCTCGGGCACACCGCGGTCCACGTTCAGCAGGGTGTACACGGCCTCCATACCGGTGCGCATGGAGTACTCGGTGGTGAAAATGGTATCGCGCTTGGTCTCCGCAAACTGGCCCAGGAAGGCAAAGTTCACAGCGCCCTCCGGCACGATGTCGGGGCGGTCGCCCATGGCACGGGGCATGAAGAAAGCGTCAATATAGGGCATCATCACCGGCACGGTGTTGGCGCTGTGCTCTGCCAGCTCTTCGATCTGGTCGGTGGGCACGCCGATGTGGTACAGCCACTCCATGCAGACCTCCTTGCCGGTGCAGTCGCGCATGGGCTTTTTGACATAATCGCCGGGCTTGTCGCTGAACAGGCCGTAGACCCAGACACACAGCTGATCCTTGGGTTGATCGCGGAACTGCTGCTGACGGTTCAGCGTCCAGCTGAGCAGCCAGCTGGAGTCCTTGACGGTGACGATGCCGCCGGTGACGGTGTGACCGCTGAAGGGATCTCGCTTGCAGATCTTCTGGATATACTGGGGGATCTTGTCATCCAGGGTGGTGATGGTGGCGCTCTCCCAGTTGGACAGCTCCGGATCCGAGCAGAACTTTTCGGGGTGGCCGAAGGACGGGTCCTGTGCGGCGATCTTCTTCCACAGATCCCAGCCGTTGCCCGGCTTGATGGTGGGGTCGAAACCGGCTGCTTTGTCCTGGGCACCCACGGTGCAGCTCTCGACGCAGCCGCCGTTGGTGATGAACAGCAGATCGTTCTCGGTCAGGTCGATGTTGGACACCTCCCCCGCGTGCTCCACGGTGACCGAGCTTGCCATCTTGCGGCTGCCCTGAATGTCGAACTTGACGTCCGTGACCTTGGTGTCGTAGTGGAACTGCACGCCAAAGCCCTTCAGGTACTCGATCATGGGCAGGATGATGGACTCATACTGGTTGTAGCGGGTGAAGCGCAGGGCGGTAAAGTCCGGCAGGCCGCCGATGTGGTGGATATAGCGCTTGATATACAGCTTCATTTCCAGTGCGCTGTGCCAGTTCTCAAAGGCGAACATGGTGCGCCAGTACAGCCAGAAGTTGGAATTCAGCACCTCATCGTCAAAGAAGTCGGTGATCTTCTTGTCCTGCAGCTGCTCGTCCGGGGTGAAGAACAGCTTCATGATCTCCATGGCGCCCTTGTCGGACAGGCCGAACTTGCCGTCGGTGTGGGCGTCCTTGCCCTGCTCCACGGTAGCACGGCAAAGGGAGAAGTTGGGGTCCTCCTTGTTCAGCCAGTAATACTCATCCAGCACGCTGGCACCCTCGGTCTCCAGCGAAGGGATGGAGTGTAGCAGGTCCCACATGACCTCAAAATGGTTGTCCATCTCACGGCCGCCGCGCATGACGTAGCCGATGCTGTACTTGTAGCCGTCGCAGGCACCGCCAGGCAGGGCCTCCTTCTCGAACACATGGACATGCTCGCCCTTCATCTGGCCGTCACGCACCAGATAGCAGGCTGCGGTCAGGGCTGCCAGGCCGGAACCGACGATATATGCGGATTTATGATCAACGCCCTCCGGCTTTTTGGGACGTGCAAATGCTTCGTAGTTGCCACTGGAATAGTACATGGAAAAGCCTCCTTGCTTCGCTTTTTTCTTCCTTACAGCAGTTCAATGCTGCTCTCTATGGCAACAGTATACCCTGCCTTGGCCCGCAGAACAACAAACAAACTCTGCCCCCTGTATAAAATTTAGACAACTGTCCCGTTTTGTTGGAAATGCGTACAAATTGTGACAAAAAAAGCGGAATGACCGCTGTCATTCCGCTTTTGCAGGCGTTTGTTTTATTTTGCGGTGGGCTGGGCCACCTCAAAGTCAATCTTGCCCAGATTGACGTCGGAACGCACGATGGTGATCATCATGGTATCGCCCAGGCTCCAGTTCCTGCCGGAGACGGGGTCGGACAGGCGCACGCCCTCGGTGAGCATCGTGCCGGAGGGGGTCAGGCTGGAAGCCGGTACAAAGCCCTCCACGCCGTTCTCCAGTTCAATGAACAGGCCGCGCTGGGTCACGCCGGAAATGCGGCCCTCGTAGCTCTCGCCCAGATGGCGGCGGGCATACTCGGCCTTGTAGCAGTCCTCAGCCTTGCGCTCGATCTGCATGGCGATAACTTCGCGCTCGCTGGCCTGCTTGCTGGCCCGCTCCGCAAAATCGGTGTAGCGCAGGATCATGGTGTCCTTGTCGGTACCCTTGAGCTGCGCAGTCATGATGCGGTGGATGGCCAGGTCCGGATAGCGGCGGATGGGGCTGGTAAAGTGGGCATAGTCCTGCAGCACCAGACCGTAGTGACCCTTGGGCTTTTCCTCGTACAGAGCCTTGGACATGCAGCGCAGCATACCGGTGTTGATGATCTGCTCATACGGGCCGCCGCGCACGCCCTCCAGAATGGCGCTCAGCTCCTTGGGGGTGGGCACCTCCTTGGCAAAGTGGTCGTTGATGCCGCAGGCCTGCAGCAGAGCATGCAGACGCTCCAGCTTTTCGGCGTTGGGCTCCTCGTGCACACGGTACACAAAGGGGATCTGCTTGACCCGGGCAAAGTGGGCGGCGCACTGGTTGGCCAGCAACATGAACTCCTCGATCATGGCTTCGCTCTCGCCGGAGGTGCGCTTCTTCACGTCGATGCAGTGGCCATTCTCGTCGAGGATCAGCTTGACTTCACCGCTCTCGATGTCCATGCATCCGCGCTCCTTGCGCAGGCGGGCACGGTGGCCGTACAGCTCCTTCATGGCGGGCAGCTGAGCCAGAACCTCGTGGTACTTGCCCTTGAGCTCGTCGTCGGCACTGCCGGCCAGCAGGGCGTTGATCTCGGAGTACACGCCCTTGACACGGCTGCGGATGACCGACTTGACAAAGCGGTAGTCGGTCAGGTTGCCGTCCTTGTCCAGACGCATCAGGCAGGAGAACGCCAGGCGCAGCACGCCCTCGTTCAGGCTGCAGATGCCGTTGGACAGCTGCTTGGGCAGCATGGGCACCACCTGGTCGGCATAGTACACGCTGGTGGCACGGTGAAAGGCTTCGTTGTCCAGCTCACTGCCGGGCTTGACGTAGTGAGACACATCCGCAATATGCACGCCCAGCTCAAAGCCGCCCTCCGGCGTCTTGGTCAGGCTGATGGCGTCGTCGATGTCCTTGGTCTCAGCGCTGTCAATGGTGAAGATGGGCAGAGCGCGCAGATCCATGCGGCCCTCACAGTCGGCCTCGGTCACCTCGGCGTTTTCCAGCTTCTTGGCCTCTTCGCGGACCTTATCCGGGAAACGGCTGCGGATGTCCTGCGCATAGAGCAGAGCCTTGGCGCAGCGTTTGGCCTCGTCGGAGCTGCCAAAGCGCATGGCCACGCCCACGCGGTGATCTTCCTGCCGGTTGCCGCGCTGCAGGATCTCCACAGCCACTTTGTCGCCGTCCTTGGCACCGCCCTCGCAGTCGCGCATCATCCGCATGGAGATGGCGGGGCAGTCATCGGGCACGAACTTCAGCATGCCCTCCACACGGCGGACGGTGCCCACCAGATCGTTCTTTTCTTCCAGCACGGCCAGGATCTCGCCCTCGTCGCTGCCCTCCACACGGGGATGCTCAAACTTTTCCACCAGCACCTTGTCACCGGGCATGGCACCGCGGGTGAAGCGGCCCGGGATGAAGATATCGCTGGTGCCGTCCTCCAGCATGACAAAAGCAAAGTTCTTGCCCAGCTTGACCACCTTGCACAGCAGGGCCTTGTCGGCGCGGCCGGAACGCACCGTAAAGAAAACGCCCTGCCGCTGGCAGATCACAGCCTCGTGCACCAGCTGGTCCACGGCCTCCATCACCTTGCGGTCCGAGCCACGGTCCCCACCGAACTTTGACTTGAGGTCCTTCACGGTGCACGGCTGATTCTGGATCGCGTGCTCAATTTTATCGCGCATTGCCATAATATTTTTCTCCTTGCTCTTCCTGGCTGCGGCCTCCGTCGGGCTGCAGCCCTGCCAGTTCCGGGCATTGCTGCCCACCCTGCTGCGGCAGCCCGAAAAGACAGCTGCCCGCACTTTTTTACTCAACTATGTCGGTTTTACACAGAAAAACAGCCCCGTCAGAGCACGGGGCTGCATGGGGTGCATCAACCTGCCAGACGGCCGGTGAACAGGCAAGCCAGAATTGCCACCACGAAAAAGACGACACCGGCAATGCGGGTCACCTTGGCCAACATCTGGTCAGCCGGGGTCAGGCGTGCGTTGTTGGCACCGCCTGCACTGCCGTTGATGGCGCCGGAAAGGCCCTGGCCGTGGGTGTGCTGCATGAGGGTGAGGAACACGATGACCAGCGAAGCGACCAGCAGGATCGCGCCGCCAACGATTTCGATAACAGACATGGATTGAAACGCTCCTTTATTCAAATTGAATGGGAAAACCACGCAAAAATACGACTATATAGTATCATACCATCTGCAAAAAAGCAAGCACAATTCCGCATTTATCCCAACCAGTGCAGTGCCGTGCACAGCTGTGCAAACACCGCCGCGCTGGAGACCGTCGCCTGCGTCTGTCCGTCCTGCAAGACCACGATGGTGTATTGCGGATCCTCGGCCGGGTAAAACCCCGCGAACCACAGGTTCATGCGCTCTTTCCCTTCGGCCGTGAACTGCCCGGTCTGGGCGGTACCGGTCTTGCCCGCCGCCCCGCCGGGCAGGCCGGACGCATCCTGTGCCGTGCCCTCGACCACCGTCTGCTCCAGCATGGTGCGCAGAGCCGCTGCGGTCTGCTCCGTGAGCACCCGTTCTGCCTGCGGGCGGGCAAAGGCCGGCAGCTCTTCCCCGGATGTTTCATCCAGCGTACAGTCCAGCAGGCACGGCGCACGGTAAACACCGCCGTTTGCGATGGTGTTCATCATAGCGGCCACTTGCAGCGGCGTTGCCAGCAGGCTGCCCTGCCCGAAGCTGAAATTGGCCAGCTGCCCGCTCTGGGCCAGTTCCTCGGCTCCCGGCAGGGCTCCGCTCTGGGCGGTAAGGCCCTCCGCCAGCCCGATGCTCCGCCCGAAGCCCAGCGCCTGCGCCTGCTGCAAAAGAGCCTGTGCTCCCAGCTGCTGCCCCAACCGGATAAAATAGCCGTTGCAGCTCTTTGCCAATGCGGCCGAAAGGTCCACCTCGCCGTGCGGCACACCGCCTGCGCAGCGGAAGATCTGCCCGTCCACCACCACCGCGCCGATGCAGTCGTACTCCGGCGCAAGGCCGGCTTCCAGCGCAGCCGCTGCCAGCACCGGCTTGAACACCGGCCCAACCGCATACGCCTGCAAGGCCC
>OGWQ01001721.1_pt1 | contig 11802 bp, 10 predicted proteins | sample 1576091 | NCBI WGS metagenome assembly OGWQ01 (sample SAMEA3541584, study PRJEB24748) | human gut metagenome | biome: human gut; feature: human-associated habitat; material: faeces | place: China | collected 2012
TTGCCCTACGCTATATAATTAAGCCCTTTCAGGGCACTCCGCAAAATTATCATTTGTCGACTATTCATCCAGTCCTTCAATCGTGATGATTTTTCCATCAGCATCGTATTGCAGTTCACAGACTTTTAAGCTACGAAGCCAGGTTTTCCCTTCGGAAGGTACGCAATCGTGATGGAACAGATACCATTTTCCTTTGAACTCAACAATAGCATGATGAGTAGTCCATCCCACTACCGGAGTCAGGATAACTCCCTGATAAGTAAATGGTCCGTATGGGTTGTCACCTATCGCGTAACAAAGTAGATGGGTATCGCCTGTAGAGTAAGAGAAATAATATTTCCCATTATACTTATGTACCCAGGAAGCTTCGAAGAAACGACGTTCTGTATCTCCTGCTGTCAGAGGTTTACCGTTTTCATCCAGAATGACTAACGGACGCGGTTCTTCCGCAAACTCCATCATATCATCACTCAAACGAACGACACGGGATGGCAAGGCCTCTTCCTTTCCTCCGGGTAAAATGGCTGATTCCAATGCTTTATTATTCCGGTAACGTTGAAGCTGTCCACCCCACAGTCCGCCAAAATACATATAATAATTACCATCTCCATCATTCCAAACAGCCGGATCAATGCTATAACTTCCTTTCATCGGGTTTGCTTCCGGAACAAAAGGTCCGTATGGTTTATCGCTCACAGCTACTCCGATACGGAATATGTCATTTTGGTCTTTCAATGGAAAATACATATAGTATTTGCCGTCTTTAAAAGCAACATCACAGTCCCAAAGCTGACGGCCTGCCCAAGGAATATCTCCCGTAGAAAGTACAACCCCATGGTCAGTAATCTCTCCATTCATTACATCATCCATAGAATACACATGGTAATCTTTCATATTGAAATGATCTCCATTATCATTTTCGGCAATACCACTCTCCCAATCATGCGAGGGATAAATGTAAAGTTTGCCATCAAACACGTGTACGGCAGGATCAGCCATATAATCACCGGGAACTAAATATCTTTTTTCTGTTTTCATGGTTTTATTCTTATTGCAACAGTTCTAAATTAATTTTATAAATGGGAATTTCTATTTCACCACAGAGGACACGGAGGACACAGAGGTTTAATCTTTTTATTCACTATAGAGTAACACAGAGTCTCACGTAATCGTATATTTATCGCTCTGTTTTACTTACGGAAAGAGAGAGAAGAACTCTGTATCCTCCGTGTCCTCTGTGGTGAAGTGAACTCCAAATGATCATTTCTGCATAGCCTCTTTTATAATCAAATCAACTACCGGCTTCGGCTGATGATTGCGGTCGAAAAGCAATGGATAATCCGTACGTCCTCTCATCGGCCAGTCGTTACGCCACGAATCCTGATCGGCTACTCCCCAAACAGTAACTCTTGTTATGATATCCTGATGTTTTAGGAACAGACGGAAGAAGTCATTCATTCTCTCTGTCCATGCTTTTGATACTTCTTCCGGTAATCCGTCCGAATAAGGATTCATCTCTTTTTTATATTCAAAAGATGCCGAGACTTCCGCACCAACCTTGGGGTCGGGTGATGGCAATACAGTCAGATCCAATTCTGTTATCATTACCTTCACTCCCGCTCCGGCAAAGGCAAGCATACTTTCTTCAAACTCGCTGATTTTCGGATAGTCCATGCCGATGTGTCCTTGCATCCCCACCGCATCAATACGGATACCGCGTTTCTTCAAGTCTTTCACCATCTTCACAACCGCCGCTCTTCTGCCCGGTTGAGCCATTGAATAATCGTTATAATAAAGCTCTGCATCCGGATCGGCCTCGTGTGCATATTGAAAAGCCAATGGAATATATTCTTCACCTAGAATTTCATAAAACTTAGTCTTACGATATGCACCATTATCTTCAATCGCTTCATTCACTACATCCCAACCTTTAATACGGCCTTTGTAACGCTTCACAATAGTGGTAATATGATCTTTCATCCGTTTCTTCAATACTTCCGGAGACACATTTTTGCCATTCTCATCCACGCAGAACCAGGGAGAAAGCTGCGAATGCCAAATCAACGTATGTCCTGTGATTGCCAAATGATTTTTCTCCCCAAAAGCAACAAATTCATCTGCCTGTGTGAAATTATAACGGTTCTCCTTCGGATGCATTTCCTGACTTTTCATACAATTCTCTGCTACAATAGCATTAAATTGTTCCTGAATTACGCGCACTCCTGCCTTATCCTGACCGGATGCTTGTCGTGTATTCACTGCTGTTCCTATCAGGAATTTATCCTTCAAAGCTTCTTTCAAAGTCTTTGTTTCTTGTGCAAAAGCTATCGAAGTACTAGTTATCAGGGCTACAGCAGCCAACAAAGAAACTACGGTTGTTCTTGTCGAAGTCTTCATATAGTCTATCTATTAGTTATAGTTATTAATCAATTGTTTTCCAGACGGCGTTTTGCCAAATCGTCCTGAATATGCTCATTCAACTTTTTAGAAATAGGATAAAAGAACAAAGCAATTACTCCTACAAAGAAAGTGATGGCAGGAATCACGCTGGATGTCAAACGGATACCGAAAATAGCGTTTTCCGTCTGCACTGTATTAGATACAAAACCGAACGAATCGACAATCGCACCGCAAATAGCTCCCCCTATACCTAGTCCGGCTTTCAAGGCAAAGACTACACCTGCAAATACAAACCCTGTCGCACGACGATGGTTCACCCATTCTGAATGATCGGCAACATCTCCCATCATTGCCCAAAGCAATGGAATAGTAGGTGCGTATGCCAAACTCTTCAAACAGTTAATAATAAAGATCGTACTTATGCTTGTCGAATCTACCACAAAAAACAGGGCTGTAAAAAAGGCTGTCAGTGCCAGGCAGATCAAAAACACATTCCGCTTGCCAAAGATATTGGAAAGAAATCCGGAAAGCAATATTACACCCGTCAAAGTGATAACCTGCCCAATCATATTGAACAAACTGAAACCTACAGCAAACACATTACTATGATCGGGCTGCGCAATCAGTCCGAAAGCATCAAGGAAAGTGTGCCACATTCCATAAGTTTCTCCTTCTATCCGTACTAGTCCAAAATTTTGCAAGAAGTCAAAAAGGGCTGTTTTATCTACGAAGTAATTAAAGTAGTAAGACATACTGCTGCCCCACATAGCCAATGTCGTAAACAAAAAGAGGGTTAGGATAAACATCGCTTTCCATGGACGGCTGCTTACGATATCTTTAAAATCCTGTTTCACGGAAGTTTTCTGACCTACGGGAGGCGTGATACGCTCTTTGGCAGAGAAGAATGTGATTACTAAAAGAACAACTCCGATGATGGCAAACAGGGTAATCGTCAGGAACCATCCACGTTGATCGTCTCCTTGCCCGAACTTGGAGACTAACGGCAAAGTAAGCCCCTGCACAACAAAAGTGGCGATTGTAGCTGTCACAAAACGGACGGACGAGATACTGGTACGTTCTTTGATGTCACTTGTCATCACACCCCCCAAAGAGGCATACGGAGTATTATTGAAGGAGTAAATAGACATTAATAAGGTATAAGTGATACCTGCATAAATAATCTTCCCACGCTCACTCAAATCGGGTGTCGTAAATGCCAGAATGAAGAATACGGCAAAAGGAATAGCTGTCCACAACAACCAGGGACGATATTTACCCCAGCGGGTATTGGTTCTGTCGGACAGGATACCTACCACCGGATCGACAAACGCATCGAAAATACGTGCAACCAGCAATATCATACCTGCTGCTGTTGCTTTGATTCCAAACACATCTGTATAGAAGAAGAGTTGGAACATCATCATCATCTGGAAAATCAGGTTCGCCGAACCGTCACCCAAGCTATAACCGATTTTCTCGGCCATCGACACTTTTTGAGTCTGTGTTTTCATGGTACTAATCTCTTTTTTAATTTATTTGACTCTTTGTTGAAAGACTGCTTGGGAAACACGCTGTCCCAACGTCTTTTTATCCAATGGATGGATATCATTCCATTCTCCTAAATCACCGTTTTTAATTAGAGTGACATTTTTATTTGTATTGGCTACTTCTGCCTGCACTTTCCGGAATTCTGCCCAAGCAGCACGCCCTCCTTTATCTTCGGGTGAGAGGAAATCCGCCAGTTCAATCACATAGAAAGGCATATCAGGTCGGTTCCAATGCTGTCTCCAATCCGCAATCATCGCCGTCAACAGGTCTTTATACTCATTTCTGCGAGACACATTCGATTCACCCTGATACCAGATAATACCAGATACCGTATAATTCAGCAATGGGGCAATCATAGCATTATAAAGTCCTACGGGTTTATAATGGAAAGCAGTCTGTCCCGGAGCAGCAGGCATGGGAGCGCCGAGGCGATATTTCCAATTACCTTCGAGACTAATCTCCGATTCTCCTTTTTCCGGCTGACCTTTTCCGAAAAGTATCTTATAAGGTTTCTCCTTTACAAAATGAGGGAAACCGCCATAACTGAAAAGACGTATGGTTATCGTGTTTTTTCCAGCTTTCAACAATCCGGCGGGAATGGTATAGATACGTGGTGGATATTGATAAGAAACAGTTCCCACAAACGTACCGTTTACATAGACGGAGTCTGCATCTACGATGCATCCCAGGCGAAGAGTTGCCTTCTCTCCCGCTTGTTGCCCGGACACTTGAAAATCTCTACGGAACCAATGGGAACCATTGATTGTATTCAATCCGTTAGTAGCCCAACCGGAAGCAAACAAATCGGTCGGTGTCCAATCACTGTCATCATAGCCGGCAGCATACCAAGGGATGGCTTCATGCATTCCTTTATCTCCCTGATACAGTGCTACATTCCAGGCACGGCTTTTCTTACTCTCTTCTTTTTTCATTGATTCTACCAAGTCATCTGATTCGTAGATACGTTTTTCGTTCAGATAATAAGGAAAAGGTTTCAAACCTTCCTCACTGATCCACGCTTCTACCGGTGAACCTCCGACACTGGAGTTTATGATTCCTACCGGAACCTTTGTTTTCTGAAAGTAATCTTTAGCAAAGAAATAAACCAAAGCAGAGAAAGACATCACATTTTCAGAAGTCATAGCCTTCCAGAAGATTCCCGGAATATCTGTCTGCGGGGCATGAAAGTTATACAATAGAGGAGTTTTTATATAACGTACCATCGGATAATCATTGTCCGCAGATATTTCATCCCGAAAACGGTCTGTAACCCGTGAAACAGGTAATTCCATATTCGACTGGCCAGAACATACCCAAACGTCACCCACAAGAATATCCTTCAACTCTATATCATTAATAATCATCGTGTAAGGTCCACCAGCTTTCAATGCAGGTAAAGATACTTTCCAGTTGCCTTGCGCATCGGCAACGGTCTTATATTTCTTTCTTTGAAAAGTTATACTAACAGTTTCATCAGGATCAGCCGTCCCCCAAATATTGACAGGCTCCCCACGTTGAAGCACCATTCCGTCGGAAACAAGAGCGGGAAGTTTAACCTTTGCTTCACCCAACAGAGCGAAGCAAAGGAACACAACTACTAACCCAACCTTATAAAACCAATACTTATTCATTATCCATCTTTTCTTTTATGTCTTTATTAGTAATCCGGAAAGAAAAACACTCCATCCTGAATTCCACTTTGCAAACTTAGGAAGTTTCTCTCCGCTTACCCAAAGATTTTGATTCAAATCATTACTCGCTTGTTACATCATCGTTTACGTATGTTACAAATACTTGTTGTAATGTTACATCCAAATTGAGATTGCCGATGAATAGGAGGAAAATGAAGGATTTAGAAAGAACGGATTACAGTAGTTATTGTTATTCATTCTATCTATTTAAAGATGATAGAAATGCCGGCAACCAACGTTGAGTTGTTATATATGCCATAAATAAAAAGTGCCGACTAACCAGCCGGCACATGATTTCATTTGTTCCATCAGACTGAAACAGGCAGCCAGTCTACTGCATGAAAAAACTTGAGTATCTCGGAATTGTAGTAAACAGAAAAAAACTACTTGTACATAATCAACGCAGACTGACCGGGAACAATCACCTCCGGTCCGGTTTGCGTACCCAATCCACGCACATCTATCACTCCATCTTTACATACTACCGTATATTTACCAACAGGAATTTCCAATCGTGCAGGAGTCGTACGGGAATTAAAGGCTACGATAATATCTTCCCAGCTATCTCCATTCGCATGCTCTTTGAGGCGAAACGCAATCAGGTTTTGCCCTTCAACCGGAAGGAACTCCAGATGCTTCCGGACCATTTCTGCATTTCCCATACGGAAAGCCGGATGAGACTTACGAAGATCAATGAGTCGTTTATAGTACGTGAAAATATCTCCGTTTGTCGTTTTGCGTCTCCAGTCAATGGCATTGATGGCATCCGGACTCTTATAACTATTGTCTATCCCTTGTTTATCACGCATCACTTCTTCACCTGCATAGATAAAAGGAATTCCCTGTGAAGTTAAGACTACCGTTTGTGCCAGCTTATCAAGTCGAACCAACTGTTCGGGAGTAGCTCCCGGCATGCTTGCCTTCAATCGGTCTACAAGACACAAACCATCATGACAGGAAACATAGCTAACCATCTGGGTAGGCTGTTCCGCCCACGGCTTCTGACTATAATTTACGGAATCACAGCGTACTTGCGGATGCTTAATAGCTCCAACAATTCCGAATTTTACGCTCATTTCTCCCCCCGGCACTCCGGCAAGGAAAGCTCCTTTGTCCTTCTCCCATACAGGACCGCAAAGCCCGTCACGTAATTCGTCCGAGAATACCGCAATTCCAGGCATCTGGGAAATATTCCCTTTCATCGCCAATGAATCTGCCGGATATTGAGGAGCTTCAGCCGCCCAACCTTCTCCATAGATACAAATAGTAGGATCGACTTTGTTGACAGCCTTTCGAATCTCGTTCATTGTTTCAATATCATGCACCCCCATCAAGTCAAAGCGGAAGCCGTCAATATGATATTCTTTTATCCAATAAAGAACAGACTCTATCATGAACTTACGCATCATAGACCGTTCACTTGCTGTTTCATTGCCACACCCTGAACCATTTGCCAATGTGCCATCCTCTTTCTGACGGTAAAAATAGCCGGGAACGGTACGTTCAAAATTACTTTCAAGTGTATTAAAAGTGTGATTGTAAACCACATCCATTATCACGCGTATTCCAGCTCTATGCAACGCTTGTACCATCTGTTTGAACTCTTTCACGCGAACAGCAGGCTGATAAGGATCAGTTGAATAAGAACCATCCGGTACATTATAATTCGCCGGATCATATCCCCAGTTATAGTGATTTTCATCTAATTTTGTTTCGTCGATAGAAGCATAATCAGAAGAAGGAAGAAGATGCACGTGTGTCACTCCCAGCTCTACCAGATGGTCGATACCTGTTGGTTGATTGCCGGAATTCACCGTCCCATGTTCAGTCAGTGCAAGGTATTTGCCCTTATTTTTTATTCCCGAAGTAGAGTCGACAGAGAAGTCACGATGATGCATTTCATAGATAATCATATCAGCAGGAGATTTCAGAGAAGGACGTCGGTCATTCTCCCACCCCTCCGGATTGGTAGTCTTCCAGTCGATGATAGCTGCACGCTTTCCGTTCACTCCTACAGCGTGAGCATTAATCCCCGGCGTGTCGCCCTGCCATTTATCGTTGATTTTTACATTGAAAGCATAGTATTTGCCGAGCAGATCCTTATCTACGGATGTCGTCCAGGTTCCATTCTCACCGAGTTCCATCTTTACTGTTTCGTAAGCATGTCCGCCTTCTCCGGCATCATAAAGCATCAGGCGCACCTCTTCTGCTGTTGGTGACCAAAGGAAAAATTTGGTTGCCAACGGCGTATATTCCATCTCTGTAAGGCTTCCCGTACGAACCGGATATAATTCAAAAGAAGTATATTCCTTCTTCGTTGGGGAACAACTCATCACTGTTGTCACTGTAGTCACACCCAATATCGCTAAATAATTATTTCCTATCTTCATTCTAAACCTCCCCCTATGCTACACACCATATCTATCCCCCCATAAAATTAAATGCTTTATTTCACCTTATCCGGATTCTTCGCTATAAAATCCTTCCAACTACTATACCCTTTTTCCATTGCCGGTCGCCCCATTTGCAGGAAATGACAATAAGCCGCTGCCAAACCATCTGTTGCATCCATAAAAGTAGGCATATCATCTTTTGAGAACCGTAGCATCCTTTGCAGCATATCCGCCACTTGTTCTTTTGATGCCTGCCCGTTTCCGGTGATAGCCATTTTTATCTTCAAAGGGGCATATTCGGTGATTGGAATATCCCGGCTCAACGCTACTGCCATTGCTACCCCTTGTGCACGACCTAACTTCAACATCGATTGCACATTTTTTCCGAAGAAAGGTGCTTCAATAGCCAACTCATCCGGTAGATAACTTTCAATAATGCTCAATACCCGTTCATGGATATGACGAAGTTTCAGATAGTGATTGGCAAATTTACGCAAGTCGATAATCCCCATCGCAATCATTTCTGGTTTGGTTCCCCTCACCCTTAGAACCCCGTATCCCATGATTGTCGTACCGGGGTCAATCCCCAGGATTATCTTTTCTTTTACCGGTTGAATCACTCTATCACCTCCATCAAGGTCGGAAATCCGATCACTTTATCTTTAAATATTTTTACCAGTTCGTCATTCAGTCGCACCCCCTGTTCCAAATGCCAGCGATGTAATAACCCACTGCTTTCTACCTCCCATTGCAAAGAATACGCACTTCCTTCTTCCCTATGACTTAATATCCTGCAAATACGCGGTGCCTTCAATGCACCATGTTTCTGTACTTCAGGGATATAACTCTCTTTTATCCAAATCATGAAATTGTCGTGAACGTCATCGTCCACTTGAAAAGTTGTATTATAAATCAGCATATCTTAATTTCATACTATTATTTACCGCAAACATAGCAATTATTTCAGAATAATGCATTATATTTGCGGCAACAAAAAAGGATTCGTTTACAAACGTTATCATATAAGACAAAAAAGGGGCGTTAGCTCATCTGGCTAGAGCGTAACACTGGCAGTGTTAAGGTGATCGGTTCGAGTCCGATACGCTCCACTTTTTTCTCTCCCAACTTTGAACTTTAATAGTGTACTGGACATGAACATCACAAAATTTGCCACTATTCTTCTAATCATCCCATGCTTAATTTCCTGCTACGGAAACAAGTCTTCAAAAACAACACAATCAAACAATGCAGACTATGATATACGCCTCAATGATAGCATAGCAGCAGTAAACGCAATGCTAGAAGAAGGGAACGCTGATGGAGAAAAAATAAATGCTTTTTTAGACGCATATATATCTAGACATCCTAATTGTTTCAACAATGACATCCAAAGAAAAAAAGCAGGAAAAGAATTGCGTTCTTTGTTAGAAAAGGAACTTGAGAATAACCCTGATTTCCTTTCTGATATAGCAGTCAAATTCGCTTCTATGGATAAAGTTAAAAGTACCGATAATAAAGGATATAAATATCTTATATCCTTTACCTGTAGCAGCCTTCAAAAAACCGGAAAGTATAATATTTCTTTCAGAATTATAACGGCTTTAGATGAGGAAGAAGCCTCCAATCTTATTGATAATCAGAAGTATTATATTCAAGGAAAATTCATAAGTCTTTCCGAAAAGGAATCGATAAATATTAGACTAGATGTATTTGATGACAAAACAATTGAGATAGGGAGTATTTTTATCAAAGAACCTATCGTTACTCCGGCAAACTAAAGAAAAAAAAGGACCTTTACTCAAGGTCCTTTTTTATCACTTCGTCCATTTCTTTTATACGTTTCTCGCGGTCTTTAATAGGACCGTCCTTCTTGTCATTCTTGAATACATCATCGGCACGGTCGGCAACCTCGCCGCTCCATTCTTCAAACTGGTCCTTGGCCGGACGGCCATTCGGTTCGATATTTTCTTCGGCTATCGAATCATGCCTGTTAATCATATCATCCATAAGTTCTCGTTTTAAAAGTTTATGGCTATAAGACAATACAAACGAAGAAAAGTTTTCTGTTTTAATGATTTTTGAAGAAATCAATCATGTTATTATACTATCAAATGTACTCCAACATAATCCAGCTATTATAGAGTAAAGGTTGTTTCATCGGCGAGAAACTACAGTTCCATCGGTGAGAAACTATAGTTTCATCAGTAAGAAACTAATAGTTCCAAGCAAGAGAAACAAAAGTTTCAAGCCTACGAAACTGTAGTTTCAAGCCGCAGAACAAATAGTTTCAAGGCTTGAAACTATCAGTCACAAGGCAGATCCCGCCCCGTAAGTACAAGGGTAATAAATAGAATAGCCTATCTGCCTGTAGTTAATACTATTTAGGCAATGAAACTTCATCTGTGATTTTTACTTGATTCGGGTATGCACCTCTATCACACCTTTGTAGTGCGTTTATTTCTCCTTGGCTTTGCAGTGACAGCACTATTGCCGTCACAGTGCTGTCACCACGTTGCTGTCACGCCATTTACTTTTCATAATCAAACAGTTAAGTTGCAATCTGTGACAGATGACAGCAAATTTATTTTTTTATTTATTAGAGAGAGGCTGCCTAAGTTCAAGTTATAAATGCAATATCTCTTTTTTATTAATCGGACTTTGGATGCAAAGTTGCTTATTTATTCCGATAAAGTTGCGGACGGAAAGGAATATAAAGAGTATAATTACTATCCGCCGGCTTTCCTCCCGCCAATGCAGGGGACCATTTCGGCATCCCTTTAACAATGCGGAGAGCCTCCTCTGCAAATTCCGGATGAGTGGAACGTAGAATATGAGGACGAAGGATAACCCCTTCCTTATCAATAGTAAACTCACATAAAGCATAACCCGAAACATTCTTCTCTAAAAGTCCTGCCGGATAAACCATTTCATTGGCAATATATTCTTCCGGACTCATCGCAGAGAAATGAGCAGGTTCTTCCACCTGCCTTCCGGAAAGCGTCTTTGCACGGGGACCTACCGGATAAATTCCAACATACATCGGTTGTTTATAAGCATCCGGTTCTTCCTTACTACGCTGTTGCAATGCTTTCAATAAAGAAGCAGCCTCTTCTGCCAATGTCTGTTCCGAAATATTCTCTCCCCGGGATAACATATATGCCGACTGACAAACCAATACAAGACGTTCCATCAACGTTCCTTTTTCCGGCGACCATTTTCGTCCCATCCGTTCTTTGCCTTTTGCGTCCGTAGAAGAAAAGTAATAGACAATTCCATCTAAACCAGCCGTAGAACCATCCAGATCCTGCACCTGCTCTGTCACCAAACGAAAGATGGCCCCTAAAGACTGATACAGGGAAGCACTGATGACAACCGATTTAGTATCCACCGTCACTGTCCCCTTCTCCGCTTGCCAATAGGTACGGGATAGTGTATTCGAAATCAGCGTATAACGCCCGTTTTTCCTTTCTACCGACATTGCATACTCCGGCGAAAAGGAAGGAATAGCTGCGAAACGCGCGTATGGCTGTTTCTGGAAGCCTGTATTAAGTAAAGAAAACACACTACGGTAATATTCGCCTAACTCGCCTGTATAAGAAGAAAAAGGTTTCACCGGCTCCAAATAGTCAATCTGGGCCGCCAGGCGAAAAGAAAAGGTTAAAAGCAGAAGACAGAAAACAATCTTTTTCATAAGTTGCCGGATTTTCGGTACATATCGGCAACAAAGATACAAATTATTTCGATGGTTCGTGATAAAATTATATCTTTGC
>OGWQ01001728.1_pt1 | contig 11773 bp, 7 predicted proteins | sample 1576091 | NCBI WGS metagenome assembly OGWQ01 (sample SAMEA3541584, study PRJEB24748) | human gut metagenome | biome: human gut; feature: human-associated habitat; material: faeces | place: China | collected 2012
CCATCTAACAACTATGTACCGGGAGGGATATCGTGTGCTGCTGACCTTGCTGCAATTTTTCGCCACAAAATTTCTGTTTCTGGCGCTCCATCTGGAAAGCGGCTGTTTTCCGCGTCCGCTCACAGCCCGGGAGGAGGCTGCCGCCTTCAGCGCCCTGCGCGCCGGGGATGCCGCTGCACGCGAAAAGCTCATCCGGCACAATCTGCGTCTGGTCGCACACATCGTCAAAAAATACTACGCCCTCCCCGGCGACCAGGAGGACCTGGTCTCCATCGGCACCATCGGGCTGGTGAAAGCAGTGGACACCTTCGACTCCACCCGCCGGGCGCGGTTCTCCACCTATGCCAGCCGGTGCATCGAAAACGAGATCCGGATGCAGTTCCGGCGGGAGCGCAAGAGCGGGCAGACCGTCTCCTTACAGGAAACCTTGGAGGCAGACGGGGACTCGGCGCTGACCTTAGCGGACGTGATACAGGACAGCTTTTGCATGGAGGAATGCTGTGAGAAGAAGGCAGACCTGCTCCGGGTGCGGCAGCTGCTGGAAACGCTGCCCGCGCGGGAGCGGCAGATCCTGCTGCTGCGGTACGGGCTGGCCGGGCAGCCGCCCCTGACCCAGCTGGAAACGGCACAGCTGCTAGGCATCAGCCGCAGCTATGTGTCCCGTCTGGAAAGCCACGCGCTGCGCCAGCTGCGCCAGCATTGGGACAAAAAACCGGCGCAGGAGTGAAACATTTCTCCTGTGCCGGTCTCGGAATCCTTATTCAGTCAGCGCGCTTGCCTGGATCTCGTTCAGCTGCTCAAAGGTGTACAGCCGGTTCAGCGCCTCGACCAGCTCCTTTTTGGAAAGGCGCGGCGGCAGGCCCAGTGCATTCAACAGCTTTGCCTTACGCTCTGCGCTGCCCGGCTTGCCGGAGAGCCCCCATTCGTACAGGTCCGTGTAGGTGATCTGCCGACCTTCCGGGCGGGCAGGCGCTGCGCCTGCCTCAGCCCCGAGGGCATCCCGCAGAGCCTGCAGAACGATGGCATCCTCCACACCTTCCACCCCCAGCAAACCTTCCTTGCCGGGCTGCTCCTTGCGCTTTTCCTTGCCATGAATGGCGGGCACATAGGCCTGCACCACATTCTTTTCGCCCACCAGATTCGTGATGTAGTTCCGGATGCGGAAGCCCGCCGCATCCGAATCCGTCAGCAGGATCAGCCCGTTTTTCTGCGCCAGTGCTTTAAACAGCTGCTGGCGCTTTTTGTCTTTGTAAATGCCAAATCCATCCGTCAGCAGGATCATGGCATCGGTCAGGTGCGCAAGGCGGGCGGCATCGTATTTGCCCTCCACGATCAGCACCCGGCCGGTATGGATCATTTCATTCTGCATCATCGTCCACTCCCTGCCATGGCCAGCCGGCACAGCGCCGTTTCCAGCAAGATCTGCTCTTCCACCGGCTGGCTCTTCAGGCTCTGGTCCAGCTCCAGCAGCACCTGCAGGCAGGCTTCGATCTGCCCCAGCGTATAGTGCGACGCCGTTTCGGCTGAGCGCTTGAGCCGGTAATCGCTGCCCTTGTAGCCAAAGTCCTTGAACACCGTACTGTAGTTCTTTTTGCGGGCCGCGCCCAGCTTGACCCGGTACAGGTCCACATAGCTGCCGATCATGGCCGCCGTGATGGCAATGGGCTCCTGCTGCAGGCGCAGAAGGGTCTGCAATTTCTTGCAGGCACCGGTGGCGTTTTTGGCGGTGATCATGCGGATCATCTCAAACACATCGGCTTCCAGGCTCACGGTGCCCATATCGGCCACCATAGCAGCGGTCACGGTCTGGTAGCCGGACAGCGCACAGAGCTTGTCCACCTCGTTTTCCAGCAAAAATGGATCCTCGCCACAGCGTTCCAGCAACGCAGCAGCCGCGCCGTCCGGCAGTGAAGTTCCCTGTGCCTTTGCCCGGTCGATCATCATAGCCTTGAGCTCAAAGGGACGGGGTTTGGCCAGCTCTTCAACGTAGCCGATGGCCTTACACTGGGCAATGAGTTTCTGGGCCGATTTCCCGGCCTTGAGCTTGTTGCGCTCCAATGGGAACACACTGCCCAGCACCACCACCGCATTTTCCAGGCTGGCCAGCGTACTGCACAGCTCATCCAGATCCTTTGCGCCGTATGCGCCCGGGTCCACCTCCGGCAGCACCACCACGCGGCGGGTGCCAAAAAAAGAGATGGTGCCCGCCGCCATGATCAGTCCTTCGATTTCCGGAGCCGCACCGTCCAGCACGGTTGCGTCCTCGTCACTGTCTGCCGAGAGAACACGGACAGCCGCATTCACCGCCTGCCGCACCAGATACCGCTCTGTGGAATAAAAATAGTACACCGGGCAGCCTTTGTCGGCCAGCTGCCGGAGTTTTGCCTCGGTCGCCAAACCCGCGGCCCCCTTTCGGATGAATTGTTATAATACCCATATAGTGTACCACATTCCGGCCGGATTGCAAAGCATCACTCTGCCCGCCAGCCGCCGGAAGAGCGCAGGCTGAGGGAAGCATATACCGCTTCCCCGCCCTGCATCCATTGGTAATGATCACTCCGGCTCAGCAGCTGTTCCCATTGCACGGCCTCCGGCTTTGCCGGAGATGCCAGCAGCCACTGCGCCCGGACCGGTTCGGCCAGCGTCACCGTTCCGCTCACGGTCACGAACTGCTGCTCCCCGATGGTCAGCCGCACAAGGCAGCCGAACCGGGTATGCAGGGTCTCCACTGCTGCGGTCGACGTCTGTCGGGTGACGGCGCTTCCCACCGGCTGCACTGCCACTCGGCACATCGTCCGGGCAGGCAGCGTACAGGCATTTTCCGGGTCCAGACGCAGATCTGCCAGCAGTTCCACCGTGGTCACGCCCCGGCGGGCCAGCTGGTTTTCCAACGCCCGCTGAGTGGATGCCCCACCCCGGAACAACACCACGGCTGTGTGATTCTGGCTGACCACCACCGCCGGGCTGTTGGCACTGCCCACAAGGTCGATGTGCACCACATCCCGGCACAGGGCATTGCCTGCGCCAATGGCAAGGGCTGCCGTCAGCAGAAGGCCCGGCACAGCCACCCGCAGCCGTACCTTCCAGAGATGTGCCAACCCGCACAGAGCCATCAGCAGCAGACAGACAAGGGCTGCATAGTTTGTGTCAAAATACAGCCCCGCCCCAGGCTTGGCGCTGACCCACACGGCCCAGCGATTCAGCAGGCCGGTCAGAAATTCCGCCGCTTTGCCAATCATCGTATATAACGGCCCGGCTGCCGGGACAAGCCCCGCAAAGGCAGTACCAAGGCCCAAAAGCATCATGGGTTTGACCATCCAAAGCACTGCTGCGCCGGACAGCACTGCATAAATGCTGACGCTGAGGCCCCGCAGCACCAGAACCGGAAAGGCAGCTGCCGAAGCACAGACCCCGATGCACACCGTCTCGGTCAGGCTGCTGCGGACATGTCGCAGGATGGGCTGCAATACAGAGGGCTTTTTCTTCCGGGTCGCGTGCGCTGCAAAGAGTGCATGCAGGTGACGGGAAAGCTCCGCACCGGCCAGTGTACCCAACACAGCGGCAAACGACAGCTCAAAGCCGATATCGCACACAGCATAGCTATTGCGGGCGGTCATCAGGATGCCCGCCGCCGCCAGTGAGGTGAGGGCGTCCGATGCGCCATAGACCCACACACCCAGTGCGCTGACCCATACCGCCACAGCCGCCCGGCAGACAGAAGGCGTAAAACCAGTGACCCCTGCCAGCAGCAGCGCCAGGAAGGCCGTAAACAGCGCCTTGACCCGGCGGCTGCGATAACTGCGTTCCCGCCTGCGTCGGCCGAACACCGACCCGAACACGTCCCCGCACAGAATGGAGACGTGCATCCCGCTGACCACCAGCACATGGGAAAGGCCCGCACCCCGGTAGGCGCTGCGCAGGGCGGAAGAAAGATAGTTCCGGTCACCCACCGTCATGGCGGCCAGAACCCCGCCGGCATCCTCGTTCATCTCACCGCGCAGGCTGGCACTGAGCCGCTTTTGCAGGCGGCCGGTGCGCGCCCGGAAGCTGCTGCTTTTGCCCAGCCGGGCAAAGGCCTGGGGTTCTTTGGCCAGCAGGGCCGCGCCATCGGCAAAGAGGGTTGTACGGTCGGCAGGCTCCGGCGCTTCCAGTGCAAAGCGCCCCTCCACCCGCTCCCCGGCTTCACAGACCGGCAGGGTATCGCATTCCACCCGGAACTCTGCCGCCCGGCCGTTGACCCGTTCCACCCGCAGCACCGCATCCACGATACCCGGATAATAGGATGCCGACACCGATTCCACTTCTGCCGTCAATGCTACCGTCTGCCCGGCGTATTTTTCCAGCGTTTGTTCCAGACGGGCATTGGTATGTCTCGCGGCAGCCAGCCCGGCCGCCGCACCCAGCAGCAGGCAGAGCGATGCTTTGCGGGTGCGGTCCGGGATGCACAACAGCAGGCAGACGGCTACAAAAAATGCCGCAAACGGCACAAAAAGTTCCGTTTGCGGCAAAAAATCGCATACTAACGCAACACCCAGCATTCCGGCGCAGAATACGCAGAGCGGGCGTCGCATGGCGGCTTAGTGGAAGAACAGGGGCAGCGGCTCCAGGAAGATGATATCCTTGCGCTCTGCTGCGTCGCCCTCGGCCAGAACAGCAGCCTGGCCCACGATGGTGCACCGGGTCTGTTCTGCCAGATCGTCCAGTGCCTTCAGGGAGCCACCGGTGGAGATCACGTCGTCCACCACCAGCACGCGCTTGCCGCTCATCTTGTCCAGCTCCTTGCGGTCAATGACCAGCTTCTGCTTGCCGGCGGTGGTAATGGACTGATCTTCCACCACAACGGGGTCCGGCATATACAGCTTGACGCCCTTGCGTGCACAAACGTAAGGCTTGCCGCTCTGACGGCTCATCTCGTGGGCCAGCGGGATGCCCTTGGCCTCAGCGGTGAGCAGGATGTCAAACTCCGGGCACTTTTTGAGCAGCTCGGCGGCAGCGGCCACGGTCAGCTCAGCGTCGCCCAGCATGATGAAGGCCGCAATGTCCATGTGGTCGTTCACCTTGCAGATGGTCAGCTCACGGGTCAGGCCCGCAACATTCAGCGTATAAGTCTTAGCCATATTCAACGATCTCCCTTACTTTTTCGGAATCAGACAGGCAGCTTCTCGCCGCCCAGAACATGGAAGTGCAGATGCTTGACGGTCTGGCCGGCGTCCTCGCCCACATTGGAGATGACGCGGTAGCCGTTGTCGAGGCCCTGCTCCTTGGCAAGCTTTGCGATGACCGCAAAGACATGGCCCAGCAGAGCGCCGTCTTCCTCGGTCAGCGCAGCGGCCGAGGGGATGTGCTTTTTGGGGATGACCAGGAAATGCACCTTGGCCTGCGGGGCGATGTCATAGAATGCCACCACCTGCTCGTCCTCATAGAGCTTCTTCGAGGGGATGTCCCCCGCTGCAATTTTGCAAAACAGACAATCTTCCATGGGAATCGCTCCTTCCTACTATCTATTATCAGGATGCTACTGCATGATGTCAAGCCTCTCCCTTTGGGAGAGGTGTCTGCGAAGCAGACGGAGAGGGCAAGGACGCTGACAAGAAATTAAAAGCACAGCGACACTATCGCTCTGCCAAAGGCTCCTGCCTATCACACCGCAGCAGCCCTTGGGCCACAGGCTTGCCCTCTCAGTCACCTGCGGTGACAGCTCTCCCAGAGGGAGAGCCTTCTGCACACATCCTCAAATCAGCCCAGCTGCTTCTCCACGATGCTCTTGACAGCGGCCAGAGCCTCGTCGATCTTGGTCTCGTCCTTCAGACCGGCCATAGCGAAGTCGGGCTTGCCGCCGCCCTTGCCGCCTGCGATGGCAGAGATCTCCTTGACGAGATTGCCGGCCTTCAGACCCTTTGCCTGAGCGTCCTTGGTCACGGTAACGGCCATGGTGATCTTGTCGTCAGACTTGCCCACCAGAACAGCCACAGCAGCCGCCTTGGCATTGTCACGGATGGTGTCGCACATGCCGCGCAGGGTGTCGCCGGAGGTGCCGGTGAAGTACGCGGAAGCGATCTTGACGTCGCCGACGGTCTCAGCGTTGTCGAACAGGCTGGTGACCTTGGAAGCGGCGACCTTTGCCTTGATGTCCTCCAGCTCCTTGCTCATGGCCTTGTTCTCAGCCATGACAGCCTCCGCACGAACGGGCAGAGCGGCGACGTTGTTTGCCTTCAGGGTGTTCGCCACAGTGTGCAGCATCGCTTCCTGCATATTGGCACGGATCAGCAGATTGCGGCCGGTGACAGCCTCGATACGGCGGATACCGGCAGCAACAGAGCTCTCGCTGACGATCTTGAAGCCGCCGATCTGAGCGGTGTTCTTGACGTGGGTGCCGCCGCAGAACTCAGTGGACCAGCCCTCAATATCAACAACACGGACGACCTTGCCGTACTTCTCGCCGAACAGAGCCATAGCGCCCAGCTTCTTGGCCTCTTCGATGGGCATCTCCTTGACAGTGACGTTCATCGACTCGAAGATCTTGTCGTTGACGATCTTCTGCACACGGACCAGCTCCTCGGGAGTGACAGCGCTGAAGTGGGTGAAGTCGAAGTGGGTGATGGAAGCGTCCTGATAGGAGCCTGCCTGATGGACGTGGTCGCCCAGGACCTCGCGCAGAGCTGCCTGCAGCAGGTGGGTAGCGGTGTGGTTGCGGGCGATGGCCATGCGGTATTCCTTATCCACGCGGGCGGTCAGATGGTCGCCGACATGGACGATGCCGCTCTCGAGGGTGCAGGTGTGGACGTAGTAGCCCTTCGGGGTCTTCTTGACGTCCTGCACACGCAGCACGCACTCAGCGCCGGTGATGACGCCGTGGTCTGCGGCCTGACCGCCCATCTCAGCGTAGAACGGGGTCTTATCGAGAACGACCAGCACGCCTTCCTTGGCCTGCTCGTCGGTGGCGATGGCATCGGTCAGAGTCTCCTCGTCGCTCAGAGCCACAACGACGCTGTCGCTCTTGAGGGTGTCGTAGCCGACGAACTCGGTGGGCTCAGCGGTCAGAGTGCCGAACAGGTCTTCGCTCCAGCCGGAGATGTTCTTCTTGAGGCGCTCTGCACGGGCGCGCTCCTTCTGCTTGGTCATCTCGGCGTGGAAGCCCTCCTCGTCGATCTCGATGCCCTGCTCCGCAGCGATCTCCTTGGTCAGGTCGAGGGGGAAGCCGAAGGTATCGTTCAGCTTGAAGACGTCCAGACCCTTCAGCAGGTGCTCGTGAGCCTTTTCCAGACCGTCGATCATGTTGTTCAGGATGTTCATGCCGGCGTCGATGGTGCGGGCAAAGTTTGCCTCCTCGGTGCCGATGACCTTCTTGATATAGGCGTCGTGCTCACGCAGCTCGGGGTAAGCGGACTCGCTGGACTGGATGACCGTCTCCACCAGCTCCACGAGGAAGGGGCGGCTGATGCCCAGCATACGGCCATGGCGGGCAGCGCGGCGGAGCAGACGGCGCAGCACGTAGCCGCGGCCCTCGTTGGAGGGCAGGATGCCGTCAGACACCATGAAGGTGCAGCTGCGGATGTGGTCGGTGATGACGCGGATGGAGATGTCCTCCTTGGGGTTGGTGCCGTAGGTCTTGCCGGCGATGCGCTCCACATGGTGCAGCACGCTCTGGACGGTATCGACCTCGAACAGGTTGCCCACACCCTGCATCACGCAGGCCAGACGCTCCAGACCCATGCCGGTATCAATGTTGGGGCGTGCCAGACGCTCGTAATGGCCCTTGCCGTCGGCGTCGAACTGGCTGAACACCAGGTTCCAGATCTCCATATAGCGGTCGCAGTCACAGCCCACGCCGCAGGTCGGCTTGCCGCAGCCATACTCGGGGCCGCGGTCGAAGTAGATCTCAGAGCAGGGGCCGCACGGGCCGGAGCCGTGCTCCCAGAAGTTGTCTTCCTTGCCCAGACGGACCATGTGGTCGGGGGCAACGCCCACCTTCTTGGTCCAGATGTCGTAAGCCTCATCGTCCTCTTTGTAGACGGAGATGTGCAGCTTATCCTTCGGGATCGCCATCCACTCGTCGGAAGTCAGGAACTCCCATGCCCAGGGAATGACCTCTTCCTTAAAGTAATCCTGGAAGGAGAAGTTGCCCAGCATCTCGAAGAAGGTGCCGTGGCGGGCGGTGATGCCCACGCGCTCGATGTCAGGGGTGCGGATGCACTTCTGGCAGGTGGTCACGCGATGACGGGGCGGCTCCTCCTGAGCGAGGAACCACTTCTTCATGGGTGCCATGCCGCTGTTGATGAGCAGCAGGCTGGGGTCGTTCTTCGGGACGAGCGGGAAGCTGTCCAGACGCAGGTGGCCCTTGCCCTCAAAGAAGGTAAGGTACTTGTCACGCAGTTCATTCAAACCGGTCCATTGCATAGTTTTAATCTCTCCTCGTGTATCGGCGTCCTCCTCCGGACGCAGTTTTTATGGCAGACTGACAAAAACAAAAAACAGCCCTCATCCCGAAAAGGGACGAAGGCTGTCTGAAAAGCTCCGTGGTACCACCCAAATTGCAGAAATGCCGCCGGGGCGCTCCTGCCGCTTTGTGCGCTGTAACGCTGCGCAGCGTCCGGTTTGTTTCGCCGGAAGCTCCGGGGTGGCGTAAAAAATGCTCTGCCGGAACGCCTTTCAGCCAAGGGCGTTCTCTCTGGGCGGCGGCACACATCCTTCTGGCCCCATCCTTGCCATTTGCCATAATTACCATTCACGCGCAAAGGGCATACTGCTCCTTTGCGTTCATTTCAGATTATAGCATAGTCAGGCCATTTGTCAACGGGTTTTCCCAAAAATCGCGCGTCACGGTACCCAGATGCGGAGGATATTGCTGACGACGCCGTCCTTTGTGAAGACGGTGGTGTTGTAAGGCGTCCAGTTGTCCTTATCCTCCGAGACGGCCTTGCCCACCTCGATGATGCCGCTCGTCTCCACCGGCACAGCGTCCACGCTGGCGGAGCTGTCGCTGAGGGTCACACTGTCGTCCACGGGCAGCACGAGTTCCCCCATCATGTAGTAGACCGGGTAGTCGTCGTAGGTGACGGTGCGGTAGATGTCGCCGCTGCGCCAGAGGTCTACGCCGCCCTCTTCGATGCCGCCGTTGATGGAGACGGTGCCGTTGTCCTCATTCTTTTCGATTTTCTCCACTGTCACGTTCTGTGCTTCCACAGCGCCGTCCAGATGGGTGCTGAAAACGCTGCCCACATCCAGTGCGTCCACGTCCTCGGCGCGGTAAGCGTCGTAGCCGTAGACCGTCAGGGTCATCTGGCGCTTCTTGGCGTCCACGCCCGAGACGTTCGCGGCGAACTTATAGGAGCCGGTCTTCATCTCCTCGAGGCTGCCCTGGTCGATGGGCATCACGACGCCCTCTTCGCCGGGCAGGACGCGCACTTCGGTGCTCACCTCTTCGGCTTCGCTGGCGGCGGGCATCGAACCGGCCATGCCGCTGGCGGCACTGGCAGCGCTGGCAGAGCTGCATCCGGCCAGCATCCCCAGAGCCAGAACGCCTGCAAGGAGCATCAGTTTCTTGTCGTTCGTCATATCAATACCTTCTTCCCTCTTCAATCATGTAAGGCTCTCATTATACCATAAATGGAGATTTGATGATGAAACCATCGTTAAATTCCGATGAATTCTTTTTGCACCGGCACAGTATACTCTTGTTTTTTGAAAAAGTAAACAACCAACTTGACGTAAGAAGGCGGATTCGCTACAATAAAAGCAAATCTTAGCCTAGTCTTAAGTTAGAGAGAGGAAACTTCCGTGAAAATATTGAAAGTCAAATGTCTCGCCCCCACCCGGCTGGACAACTATCTGATGCAGCAATTCCCCGCGCTGAATCCGGGCCGTCTGAACAAGGCCCTGCGCGAAAATAAGATCAAGCTGAACGGCAAAAAGCAGCCGCTCTCCACCCGCGTGATGGCAGGCGATGAGATCAAGCTGTTCATCCTTGACAATGTTCTGGACGCTGACAAGCGTGTAGACGGCCCGGCGTGGAAAAACGCCCGCGGCCCGGCGCAGGTGGTGTACGACTGCCCCCAGATCCTCATCGTCAACAAGCCCGCCGGCCTCGCCGTGGACGGTCCCGACGACGACACCCTGCTGAACCGCGCTCTGCTCTACCTCAACCAGCAGGGCGAGTACAAGGAGAATGACGTCTACACCCCCGCCCTCTGCCACCGCCTCGACACCGGCACCAGCGGCCTTGTCATCATCGCAAAGACGCCGGAGGCCGAGGAGCTGTTCCTCGCCGCCATCAAGAGCCGCGAGGTAAAAAAGACCTACCTCTGTGTCACCTTCGGCCGTCCCACGCCCCCGGACGCCACCCTCGGCGGCTATCTGCTCAAGGATGCCGACCGCGGCATCGTGAAGATCGTGGAGGACAAGCAGCCGGGTGCCAAGGACGTGGAGACCCGCTACGAGACCATCGCCGTCTCCGGCCGTCTGGCCCTGCTCAAGGTGCAGCTCATCACCGGCCGCACCCACCAGATCCGCGCCCACATGGCAAGCATCGGATGCCCCATCCTCGGCGACAGCAAGTACGGCAACAACACCGCCAACCGCGAACTGAAGCTCAAATATCAGGCCCTCTGTGCGTGGGAGCTGACCATGCCCCACTTCAACCAGCCCGATTTCGAGTTTCTCAGCGGCAAGACCTTCCACGCCCCGAAACCGTGGTACTATCAGCAGGTGCTGGATGGGACGCTGAAATAAAACGATACAGAAAAAGGGAGCTGCCCGCATGGGCAGCTCCCTTTCGTATTTATAAGGTATCAGACCCGCACCATATCTGCGGTAATTTCGCTGATGGAGTGCGCGCCGCACATCTGCATGGTATCGGCCAGCTCACCGGCCAGCTTGTCGATGTAGCACTTGACGCCCTCGGCACCGGCGCCGTAGACAGCCGTGACGAAGGGGCGGCAGATGAGGACGCCGTCCGCGCCCAGAGCCAGTGCCTTGAAAACGTCCACGCCGGTGCGGATGCCGCCGTCCACCAGGACCTTGACGCCGGTACCCTTGAGGGCGGCGGCGATCTCAGGCAGGACTTCGGCGGTGGCGGGACACTGGTCGAGGACGCGGCCGCCGTGGTTGGATACCACGATAGCGGCGGCACCGGCCTCCTTGGCCTTGAGAGCACCCTTGACGGTCATGACGCCCTTGACGATGAAGGGACGCTCGGCCAGCTTGACGATCTCAGCCAGCTCGGCCACGCTCTTGCTGCCGGCCGGAGGGGTCATATTCTTGAGGAAGGGCAGACCGGCGGCATCCACATCCATTGCCACGGCGAAGCAGCCGCTGGCCTTGGCCTGTGCCATCTTCTCTTTAATAGTGTCGATGTTCCAGGGCTTGATGGTCGGCACGCCGCAGCCATCGGCATTGCCGATGGCCTTGGTGGCCATGGTCATAACGTCGGGATTGGTGCCGTCGCCGGTGAAGGCAGCGATGCCGCTCTCGGCGCAGGCCCGCACCAGCACGTCGTTGTAGGTCATGTCGGTGTAGGTATCGGAGTAGTGGAGGTTCACCGCACCCACCGGGCCGGCGAAGAAGGGGTACTTGAAGCTGCGGCCGAACAGCTCCACGTGGGTATCGGGGGTGCCGTTCTCGCAGAGGGTATCCATGTTCACACGGATGTCGGCCCACTTATTATAATTGCGGATGGCGGTGTCGCCCACGCCCTTTGCGCCGGGGCCGGGGATCTGATTCTTGCAGGCCACGCCGTTGCACACCGGGCAGGCCTTGCAGTATTTGCCGATGCACT
>OGWQ01001743.1_pt1 | contig 11653 bp, 10 predicted proteins | sample 1576091 | NCBI WGS metagenome assembly OGWQ01 (sample SAMEA3541584, study PRJEB24748) | human gut metagenome | biome: human gut; feature: human-associated habitat; material: faeces | place: China | collected 2012
CCCCCGCCACCTACGGCGAGGACTACCGTCCCGACGCCCAGCAGCTGCTCGCCGCGTTTGACGCCGTCGAGGCGCTCACTGCTACCGGCAACGCCCTGGCCATCTCCACGCCCGGCTACGGCTGCGGCGCCGAGAGCCTCTTTAAGATGTGCGTCGGCAACCAGATCGGTATCGAGCTTGCCGAGGATGTGGACGTGGAGAGCTTCTTCACCCCGCTCTACGGCAGCTTTATCGTCGAGCTCGCCGATGACGCCGAGCTGCCCGAGGTCGCCGACGGCGCTGTCGTCGAGCCCCTGGGCACCACCGTCGAGGGCTATGTCATCGACACCGGCTCCGAGGTCATCGAGCTCTCCGAGCTCCAAGAGGCCTGGGAGAGCGGCATCGAGGGCGTCTTTGCCTACCGCAGCACCGGCGAGCAGCCCGAGGTCGAGACCGTCGACTATCGCGCCAAGGATATCCACGTGTACGGCGGCGCCAAGATCGCCCGCCCGCGCGTGATTATCCCCGTCTTCCCCGGCAACAACTGCGAGTACGACAGCGCCCGCGCCTTCCGCGCCGCCGGTGCCGAGGCCGACACCTTCGTGATCAACAACCTCACGCCCGAGGCCGTCGCCGAGAGCACCCACGAACTTGCCCGTCGCATCCGCCAAAGCCAGATCGTCATGATCCCCGGTGGCTTCTCGGGCGGTGACGAGCCCGACGGCTCCGCCAAGTTCATCACGGCGTTCTTCCGCGCTCCCGAGGTCACCGAGGCAGTCCGCGACCTGCTCAAGGCCCGCGACGGCCTGATGCTGGGCATCTGCAACGGCTTCCAGGCTCTGGTCAAGGTCGGCCTGGTGCCCTACGGTGACATCGTCGACGCCACGCCCGATGCACCCACGCTGACGTTCAACACCATCGGCCGCCATCAGAGCCGCCTGGTGCGCACCCGCATCTCGTCCAACCTGTCCCCGTGGCTGTCGCAGTGCAGCCTGGACGACCCCTACACCGTCGCCATCAGCCACGGCGAGGGCCGCTTTGTCGCCAACGACGAGGTGCTCGCCCAGCTGATCGCCAACGGCCAGGTCGCTACGCAGTACGTGGGCGAGGACGGCAAGCCCAGCATGGACCTTTCCGTCAACCCCAACGGCTCCGCACTCGCCATCGAGGGCATCACGAGCCCCGACGGCCGCGTCCTGGGCAAGATGGGCCATGCCGAGCGTCGCGGCGACAACCTGTACCGCAACGTGCCCGAGTATGTCCCCGGCGACAAGTTCATGCCGATCTTTGAGAGCGGCGTAGCCTACTTCGCCTAAACCTTTCCCATCGGGTACAATCCCCTCGGGTAACAACACCCGCCACCGACACATCCGGTGGCGGGTTCTTTTTTGCTTCGCGCATACAGGAAGGACATCATGGAAAGCCGCAAGCCGTATCTCGCCACCCTGCCCGGACTCATCCTGGGCTGCCTCGTCTGCTGCGCGCTCTGGGGCTCCGCCTTCCCCTGCATCAAGATCGGCTACGGCCTCTTTGGCATTCCCGCGCACGACAGCGCCTCGCAGCTGCTCTTCGCGGGTCTGCGCTTCACCCTTGCCGGCATGCTGGTCATTGTTGGCATGAGCGTGGCCCAGCGCCGTCCGCTCGTTCCGCAAGCGCGCGATATCAAGCCCATCCTCACGTTGTCGCTCTTCCAGACTATCGGGCAGTACTTCTTTTTCTACCTGGGACTCTCGCGCGCCAGCGCCATGTCGAGCTCCATCATCGAAGCCAGCGCCAACTTCCTTGCAATCCTCTTTGCCGCCTTGGCGTTTCGCACCGAAAAGCTCGATGCGGCCAAGGTGCTTGGCTGTGTGCTGGGCTTTGCCGGTGTCGCGCTCGTCAACCTTTCGGGCGCGGACGGCACCTTTGGCTTTACGCTCGACGGCGAGGGCTTTATCCTGGCCTCCACCGTCGCGGGTGCCCTGTCAACCTGCCTGATCGGCATCTTCTCGCGCGAGCACGACGGTGTCTTGCTTGCCGGGTGGCAGTTCTTGGTCGGCGGCCTGGTCCTCACCGCCATCGGGTTTTTGATGGGCGGTGCGCTCTCCCCCACCGCGATCATCCCCGCCATCGCGCTCATTATCTATATGGCACTCATCTCCGCCGTCGCGTACTCGCTATGGTCGCGCCTGCTTGCCGTCAACCCCGTCAGCCGCGTCTCGGTCTTTGGGTTTATGAACCCCGTCTTTGGTGTGCTGCTGAGTGCGCTGCTGCTCGGCGAGGGCGCCGGCACGAGCCCCGTTACCGTTATAGTTGCCCTGCTGTTGGTCTGCGGCGGCATCATCATCGTCAACAGGCCTAAAAAGGCCTAGCGAACTGCCCTTATTTAGCAGAGGGGATTCACATACTTTAGTTTAATAGAGTACATCGGAGAGCCGAGGGCCACCATGCACGCAAGCGTGCGCCCCTATTTCTAGCGTATCTGGACGCCAGCTTTCTTCTTCTCGTACTTTACGCGGTAGAGCTCCGCGTCGGCGGCGCGAAGCAAATCTTGCCAGGTATCGACACCATCACCGACCCGTGCATAGCCGATGGACATCCGCAACAGATACGGCACCTCGGCGCGTGCGAGTTCATCGTTGATTGCCGCGCACAGACGCATGATGTCCTGTTCCGCCGCTGCCTTTTGGAGCACCACGAACTCATCGCCACCATAACGTGCGATAAAGTCACCAGCCGGCGAACAGACATCCTTGAGCGCCGTCGCAACAACCTGAAGAGCATGGTCGCCCTCCACATGCCCATAGCGATCGTTAATCTGCTTAAAGCCATCAGCGTCCATCATAAGCAGATATACATCTTCGGCCTGATCCACATTTGAAAAGAGCGACAGCATATAGGTCTCAAAACGGTTGCGGTTGTTGAGTCCAGTCAACGGGTCAGTAGAGATCAGTTGCTCCTGATAGACGATATAGAGCAGCAGGATGCTCAGCGTTATACCGACGCAAAGGCCCGGTACCGAAAACAAAACCTGGAAGGTACCGCCCACCAGAGCGGGAACCGCAAAAAAGGCGAGGGTGCGATAAATGGCCTTCTTTTGCAGGCTTTCGACTTTTTGAGCCTGAATAAAGGCATGCAAGGACGTATATATGACGTAACAGTAGCTGACGATGGGCTGGATCATATAGGCAAAGCCGCGACGATACACGCCCTGCGAATCGATATAGAACAGGGCGTGCGTCCAGTAACTGGTAAACGCCAGCACGACCACCAGAGCCGTAGGCAACGCTACAAGCACCACCTTATAGCGCGAGGTCAAAAGGCGAGAACCCTGCACCGTCTCGGAATAGATAAACCAAATGAGACACGCGATAGCAAAGAGCGAAAACGAAACCGCGTTGGAAATCCAGTTGGCAGCAATGCCCAACGTGCCGTCCATACCGTCCGAAAGCGTCCAGATCATATCGAATAATATGTACGCAGCAGACGTGTAGCCCAGCATGCTAAACAAAAGCTGCTGGGTGCTCGAGAACAGGGAGCGACGGCTTCGTACGGCAAGCCCGATAAGAACAATCATGCATAGCACGAATATCTCAATCTTGAGTGCCTTAACCACTAGCGCCATCCCTTCAATATCCAAGTGGTCAGAATCGCCCAATTCGAATCAGGGCAATAAACACCCCTTTACTCCGCAGGGGTAAAGGGGATAATAGCAGAGCGCCCGAACATCACTGCAAAACAGTTTCTGTTCGGGCGCCCATACGGCGCGAATTGCACACGCCGGCATCATTGATGGACATCGATTGCTACTCGCCATCGATGTCAGTCGCGACAGCCTCCTCGATGGCCTCGACACCGACAGGCGACAGATCCTCCTTGCCTTGGCAGAACTTCTTGTCGACCCAGCCAGTCAGAATCGGAGCCATGATCGCCGTGATGATAACGGCGGTGGCGATCTGAGCGTACGCGGTGGGCGCAAGCTCGGCGTAGCGCGGTGCGACCTCGGCGAGGGCAACCGGTGTGGTCATAGCCGTGCCGGCAATGGTGGAGCAAGCCACAGCGGCCTTGCCATTGCCGCCGCACAGACGCTCAAACGCAAAGGTGATGGGACCGACGACAAACAGCGTGACAAGGCCCAGCAAGATGCCGGAAATACCGCCGGTGATAAAGCTCGACAGGCTCATGGACGCACCGAGCTGAAATCCGATGACGGCAATCGCGGGATTGGCACCGGGAACCAGCAGGTTCTTGATAAACGGGAACAGGTTGCCCAGAACCATGCCAATAACGAGTGGCAAGATGGAGCCGATAATGGTGCCAATGGGAATGTTGGCGAGACCCGAGACACCGAGGATGATCATCGTGACGGCGGGGCCGGCCGTAAAGAACAGGATACCGACGGCGCCCTGCTCGGACTCATCGCCGAACTCGCCCATGATGCCCGTATAGAGCGCCATGTTGCAAAACGTGATGCCGCCGATGATAGACACGGAACTCAGACCCAGGAAGTTGTCGTTAAAGAAATATGCCATGCCCAGGCCGAGAGCCGCTGCGACGACCAGTTTGGGGATCAGCACGACGATGCCGGTCTTGATAGCGCCCGGCGTGGACTTAAAGCTGATGCCGGCACCCACGAAGAGTAGGATCGCAGCGACGATGGTATTGGAGCCACCGCGGCAGGCAGCCGTAAAGAAGCCACCGATCTCAAAAACCTGCGGGCAGAAGGTGTTGAGCAAAAGACCGACGATCATCGGATAGATCATGATGTCGCCCGGGATGCGCGGGACCTTGAATTTCTTTTGCTCGTTGGCGTTCGCTTCCTGTGCCATGAAACCCCCATTTCCGCTGACGGGGTACAAAAGCCCACGTCACGCTTTGCTACAGTAAAGTTTGACCATGGTACCAGAAGAAATAGACCAGCTCGGTGAAAAATTCGACAAGTTGGGATGGAACGAGATTCGGCGCCCGCGACGCCACCCCTATATAAGGCTCAAAACGATATAGAGTACGATGCCCGAGACGCAGCACCACAGCATCGATTTTGTCTTGACCGCCACGACCACGACGCCGGCGGCCGCAATCCAGGGAACCAAGGCAGGCCAGAGCCCCGCGTCGAACGCGCCGGGACTCACCAAGTCGTTGGCGACCAGCGCGGCAAAGGCGGCGGGCGGGATATAGCCCAGGGCCTCGGTAATGCGGGGCGACAGGGTCCGCCCGCGCAAGGCGAACGCCGGTGCGATGCGAAAGAACGCGATAGCAGCCCACGACGACAGCCACAGAACCAAGAACTCGTTAACGGGCATCGCGGGCACCTCTTCCGTCAAATACAGCATCGCACGCCAGCGCAATGGTAATGCCGACCACGACGCTTGCCGGCACGGCAATATTCACGAGGCCCAAGAACTTGCATACGGCGACGGACACCGCGCCCGAAACCGCCGCGACAACGTTGCCGCGCGACAGCCGCTGCGAAAAGAGCAGGCAGATAAAGAGCGAGGTGCAGATAAAGGCTGCAATGGCGGTGGGAACATCGACAACGGCGCCGACGATGGCGCCCATCGTACACGATACGCCCCATGTTGCGATAAGGATCACGTTGAGCACAAAGGACTCGCGCGGGCCCCAATCCTCCCCTTCAACCAACTTGGCAAGCGAGATGCCATATGCCTCCTCGGTAAGTGTCGCGGCAACAGCCAGCGTCTGACGCTTCGAGGCACCCGTCAGATGCGGAGCGATCGATGCCGAGTAAAGCGCAAAGCGCGAGGAGATTGCGGCGACGCTCGCGACGATCGACGCCGCAGGCACACCTGCCAGCCACAGATTGCAGATCATAAACTGCCCGCTGCCCGTCACGAACGTGCTGCTCAGGGCAAAAACCATCCAGGGTTCCATTCCCGTCTGCCCCATGATCATTCCGCACGGCGCGCCTATTGCAACATAGGTAAGCATCACTGGCCAGACGGTTCTAACGATTTTGAGCACCATACGCTTCTCATCCTGACAAGGTCTCCGAGCCGCATGTAGCGACACGGCAGAATCATCATCCGACAGCAACCGAGTTCACCTACAATTGCCACCGGATCGAAAGACACAACTTTTTAGGAAGTCATTATGACAGCTATCGATCGAGACCGGGCGCGCGCGGCCTTCAAAAGCTACACCGATGCCTACGACGCCACTAACCCACGCATCGCGCTCAAAATCGAGCATACGTACCACGTGGCCGAGGCATGCGATGCCGTAGCGCGCGAGCAGGGCTGGTCGTCAGAAGATATTGACCTAGCATGGCTTTGCGGCCTGCTGCACGATATGGGCCGCTTTGAGCAGTTGCGACGCTGGGACACCTTTAAGGACGCCGAGAGCATGAGCCATGCAGCGCTGGGCATCGAGGTCCTCTTTGGCGAGAATCCCTCCGATGCACCCGCCATAACGAGCATTCGCGACTTTATCGATGACCCCGCAGAAAATGAGCTCATCCGAGCGAGCATTGCCTATCACAGTGATTTTCGTCTACCCGCGCAGCTCGACGAGCGCACGCGGAGCTTCTGCGATATCGTGCGCGATGGCGACAAGATCGACATTATGCGCACCATCGCCGACAGCACTGTCGACACTATCCTCAAAGTGGATGAGGACGCGTTTCTAGCCAGTCGCTTCTCGGCACCGACGCTGGCCGCCTTTGACGAGCACCGCTGCGTCGCACGCGATGAACGCAACGAGCCCGCAGACTACCTGGTGGGACTCATCTGCTTTATGTTTGAGCTCGTCTATCCGGCAAGCCGTGCGCTGGCGCGCGAGCAAGGCGATATCTATCGCCTGCTCGACGCGCCCTTTGGCATTACGCGACCCTTTACCGACCCCACCGCGCAGGCAACCTGGAGCCGCCTTAAGGACGAGCTGCGCCGCTGGCTGACAAGCGCTTAGCACTCGAGCTGAGCCAGCAACTCCTCAACGACCTCGACGGCGTTTCCAACAACCTTGTACTGGGCGGCGCCAAAGATGGGGGCATCCGGGTCCTCATTGATGGCGATAATGCACTCCGCCCCACCGATGCCGGCGAGATGCTGGATAGCACCCGAGACACCGATGCTCACGAGGAGCTTGGGCGAGACCGATACACCCGTCTGGCCAATTTGATGGCGATACTCCAGCCAGCCGGCCTCCACCACGGGGCGCGTGCAGCCAAGCTCGGCACCCAGAGCCTCGGCAAGCTTTCGCATCAGCGGTAGGTTTTTCTTCGAGCCAATGCCGCGGCCCACCACGACCAGACGCTCGGCATCGGCAATTGAGGCCTGTTGTCCCCACTCCTCGGCGGGAATCGAGATCTCGACGCGGGCCTTAACGTCATCCGCAAGCACTACCTGGGTAATCGTGCCGGAGCGGCTATAGTCAAACTCAGGCGCCTTAAAGATGCCGGGGCGCACCGTTGCCATCTGAGGACGGTGGTTGGGACAGATAATGGTGGCCATCAGGTTGCCGCCAAACGCCGGGCGCGTCTGCTGCAGCAGACCCGTCTCCGTATCCATCGAAAGCACCGTGCAATCGGCCGTAAGGCCCGTCTGCAAGCGCACGGCCACACCGGGCGCCAGCTCGCGACCAAAGGCGGTCGCGCCGTACAGAATGGCCTCGGGCTTGCGCTCGGCTACCAAATCGCAGATCAAGCGGGCGTAGACCTCTGCGTCGTTCTGACGCAGGCGCTCGTCACGACAGACCAGAACTTCGTCCGCACCGGCGCAAATCAGATGCTCCAGGTCCCCGAGTGAGCCCTCGGGGCTCATGCCGACCAGTGCCACCAAACGGCAGCCGCGGGCATCGGCAAGCTCGCGCCCCTTGCCCATGAGCTCGAAGGCCACGGATGCCACGGCATCGTGCTCGTCAGTTTGCACGAAGACCCAAATGTCTCGATATGCGTCAAGGTCTACCGCGCCGGCGGCCTCGTCGCGCTCGATCGAGATGGCGTTGACGGGGCAGGCGTCGACGCACCCGCCACACAGGATACAGCCGTCGGTTACGTGGGCACATCGGCTGGGTCGTTCGCCTTCCACTATGATGCCGCCCGAGGCACAGGCGCGAACGCAGCGACCGCAGCCGACACAGGCTTCGCTATCGATAATCAGTCCGCTCATCTATGCCATCCCCTCGATAATCTTGGCAAGTTTTACCGCCTGCTCGGACGCCGTTCCCTCGACGGCCTCGCACGTTTGGTCACGGTCGGGCACAAACGAGCGCACGACCTGCGTCGGTGATCCGGCAAGGCCGCAACGCGAGGGGTCGGCGTTTACGTCGGCAGCGCTGGCCACACGCACGTCTGCATCCTCGGCCGCGCGAATACCGGCAATACTCGGCATGCGCAGCTGGCCAATCTCCTTGGCAGTCGTCATCGCACACGGCATCTCCAGGTACACCGTCTCCTCGCCGGCATCGCAGCCGTGAACGAGCGCCAGCGAGCCACACGTCGTAAATCCCGCGCTCTGCACACAGCTCACGTCGGTCACGCAGGGGACCCCAAAGGCGCCGGCCAGCTCGGGGCCGATCTGGGCCGTATCGCCGTCCACCGCCATCTTGCCGCAGATGAGCAGGTCAAAGTCCTCATCGAGTGCCTCGATGCCGCATTTGAGGGCATAGGTGGTGGCTAGGGTATCGGCGCCCGCAAAGGCGCGATCGGTCAGCAGCAGCGCGTCGTCGGCACCGCGGGCGATGCAGTCGCGCAGCAGCGATTCGGTCGCGGGGATGCCCATCGACACCACCGTCACACGCACGTCCATGCCAAAGCCGATAAAGTCGTCCTTCAGCGCTAGCGCACATTCGAGGGCACTTGCATCGAAGGGATTAATGACCGCCTGCTTGCCATCACGCACGATAGTATTGGTCTTGGGGTCCATCTTGACCTCGGTGCTTCCGGGCACCGCCTTGACGCACACCACCATATGGAAATCACTCATCTTCACGCGCCCCCTTTCTGGACGAGTTCATCCAAGAGCTTCTCCGTAAACAGGTTGCCGCGACCCAACTGGCCGGCAGGATCGAGCTGGAGTTTGAGGCGCGCCGACTCGACCATGGCCTCGTGGCCGTACATCGTCTCCAAGAAGCCCGCCTTGATCTTGCCGACGCCGTGTTCGGCAGAAACGGCACCGCCCATGGCCGTGACCTCGGAAGCCCACTGGGCAAAGAGCTCTCCACCACGACGGTAGTCTTGCGCATCGCGCGGCAGGATGTTCACATGCAGATGGTTGTTCCCGATGTGTCCCCAGGCAGCAGACTCAAGCCCGCTTTCGGCCAGCGTGCGGCGATAGAGGGCCATGACATCGGCAAGGCGTGCATTGGGCACCGACATATCCGATCCCAGCTTGGTAATGGTGGGGTCGGTGCGGCGACGCTCGTCAATGAGCATGTTGACGCTCTCGGGCACCGCGTGGCGGAAGAACCGCTGGCACTCGCGATCGACTTCGGTGCGGGCGACCCATGTCGCATCGTCGCGGCCGCCCGCAAACTCCAGCACCCATCCAAGGTGGTACAGCTCCTCGGTCGCCTGCGCCTCGTCATCGCAGTCGAGCTCCACGTAGACACAGACCTTTGCCTCGTCGTCGAGCGCCGGCAGCGAGGCAAACGCTGTCGACTGCTCGCGCTGGCGACGCAGGATATCCAGGGCGCCAGCATCGAAATACTCAATAGCGGCGGCATGGGACAGCACGGGACGCACGGAATCGGTAAAGGACACGGCCTTGTCTTCGCTATCGAAAAAGCAACTCACACCCCATACGACCGAAGGTGCCGCCTGCAGGGCGATCTCGAGCTCGGTAATGACGCCGAGCGTGCCGCACGCACCGATAAAAAGATCGATGGCGTCCATATCGTCCGCAACAAAATACCCCGAGGCATTTTTGGTCTTGGGCATGGTGTAGTCAGGAAGATCAAGCTCGAATGTATGACCCTCTGCCGTCACGAGCGACAGGTGGCGGCCCTGGGCAAAAGCCTCGCCGCGCTGAAGCTCAAGCAAATCGCCATCAGCCAGCGCGACGTGGAGTCCCGTGATATGCGGGCGCATGGGGCCGTAAGCGTAGCTGCGGGCGCCGGAGGCGTTGCATGCCGCCATGCCACCCAGACAGGCAGATGCCTCGGTGGGATCGGTGGGAAAGAACTGCTCGGGGGACTCTTGGAACTCCTCGTAGGCCTCAAGCGATGCCTGGTCCCAACCAGCGGTCGGCAGTACCTTCTTGCTCAGCTGCTTGCGCAGCTCCGAGAGCACAACGCCCGGCTCCACGCGCAGCAGAAATTGGCCTTGTTCATCGCGGCGAAGGCCCAAGTAGCGATTCATACGGGAAGTATTGAGGATATGCCCACCGTGGGGCACGGCACCGGCGGCAAGGCCGGTTCGGGCGCCCTGAACCGTTACCGGGACACGCTCGGCATGGAGCGTTTCCAAAATGGCACGGACCTCGTCTTCCGTTGTCGGAAACGAGATGCTCGATGCTTCGCCCGATGCACGAGATTCATCGCGGCCATACTCTTCGAACTCATCGGTGAAGGGTTTAATGGTTGCAGACACGCGAACTCCCCCTTTAGCTAACTACAGTGTTTGCAGGGAGATGTTACCGCATCGTTTCGTCGACGTGTTCGAGACCGTCTCCATAATTGGCGATTTTTACGTTTGTGCAATTCGGCGAACGGCAAGGCTTCCTCGGCAGACGATGCTTTTGACACATATCGCCCCGCCGTCGCCGACCGCTCGATTGTCGCTCGAAAAAAGTTGAAGTAATTTTTCCACCTTTTACCTGCGGAGATGTCAATCCGTCAAGCATTTGGTCAGAAATTGGTCAAGTAGCGGCTGATACGGTCGGCGTCGACAGCCAAAACCGATAGAAGTTTTGGCCCCAGAAGCAGGGAGGTTCCCATGGCATATTACTGGCCCCAGTACGGCGTCGCCATCGAGGTCGACGACGATCCCTATCTCCTGCCTTTCGACGAAGAGGCGTTCCCCGATACGGCGGTCTACCACGTCACCACCGATGTTATCTGCGACCCCGAGTCGTTCTCGGCGCTCGCCCACCACATCGCACGTATCCACGACATCGAGCTCCCTCACGACTTTGACGAGCTCATCTACTCGCGCCGCCTGATGCTTCACATGCTCTTTGGAGCGGACCCGTCCACGTTCGCACGTGTCTACACCACCAAGGACGCCGCATGAGTGCGAAGAAGCCGCCCCGCCTTGCAGGACTGGGGCGTCGCAAGAAACTCGTCGTTGTCTGCCTGGCTATCGTCTGCGCCCTCATCGCCGTAGGGCTATACGCCTGGCAGTCGCAGCCCGTGCCCGAAGCGGGCGCCTCAGTCACGACGGCAGAGGGTAAATCGCGCCAAGAAATCCAAGATGAGCTCGATGCCATCGTCCGCGACAACATGATGACGATTTCGGTCGCGCCGGTCGCTCAGCTGCAGGAGAACGGCAAGCTGCGCGTCAACGTGCAAAACGTCCAAGACAATAAATTTCCCCAGCGATTCCGCGTCATCCAAAACGACGAGACCATGTACGAATCCGGTGTGGTCGAGACCGGCAAGACAATCGAGACGTGCCCCGCCGGCGACATCAAAGAAGGCGAGGCGTACATCGAGATCCAGGCACTCGATGCCAAGACCCTCGACTGCCACGGCAATCCGACACGCGTCAAGGTACGGGTTGAGCGAGCCGAGAACTAGC
>OGWQ01001744.1_pt1 | contig 11640 bp, 7 predicted proteins | sample 1576091 | NCBI WGS metagenome assembly OGWQ01 (sample SAMEA3541584, study PRJEB24748) | human gut metagenome | biome: human gut; feature: human-associated habitat; material: faeces | place: China | collected 2012
GAGTCTTGGAATGACAATACACGGTGCGGCAGTAATGCAGTTTTTGTATATTTGGTTTCAGTAGGCAACATAGCTATTGCATAATCCATCTGTGCAATATGCTTTTCCTTTGCCAACTCATTATATAAATCTACTGCGACCTCATACCTTAACGCATCACTTACAATAAAAACCTGTTTAACATTGGCTTTTCTCTCATTTGAATAGATATCCTGTTGCCTTTTTGTTCCAAACAAACTTTGACGTCCGCCTTTCTCAAGCCAGCATTTACTCCATTCCCGATTGATAGTATTACAGAAGTTTGCATAATCCACATCCAACAGATGCTTTACTTTTGTAACCAACCCCGAATGACAGAATTCAGCCGATAAATTAGTAAAGATTTCCAGGCTCTTTCTGTAATAATTATCCAGCAGATAATACGAACTCATATAATTGGAAACATACTCTTCAGGACTATCCAATACGTATGTGGATATATATCTGTATATCTGATAAAAATCAGCAAGTATGGCTGCATAATCAATCAGAGGAATCAGGAGTTCATTTCCTTCCTGTTTCATACGCAGTTCCTGCATTCTTTCTCTAATACATTCAGCATCTCCCGTGGTTACGGTTTCCAATGCACGATTTATGATTTGCATACACAGTTCATCAGGCATATAGAAATATAATGCGTCAATTCCATATACTTTTACAATTTCCTCTACCTTAATGTCTGCTGAGAGAAAATTCAGAGCTTCTATAAATTTATCTCTTTTTGCTTTTGGCTGGTTTAATCCATAGCTGAGCAGTTTGTTGATATAATCCAACTGTATGGCATTATGGATTTTGTATTTCTTGTAATTGTCAGCATTTTCTACCGCCAAGGACTGTGTGATTGCATTATACATCATTGATTCAGCCACACATTTCATCTTGTGCGTAGAATTGGGATCATACGTCACATTGAATATTTTATGCAGTTCTCTGTCCAAAGCATCTTTCGCATCCTTGTTCTTGTTCAGAGCTGTATAAAATGAACTCTCTTTCTTTTCCTCGCCAGGCAGCGACAAAGTAAAAAGTCTGATAACAATATCTTCCCATTCCATCAATTTATTTTCCGACAGATAACCGGTAATAAATCCTCTATTGGCAATATTTATGCTAAAAGTTTCCGGAGTATAATAGTCATGAAGTATCTTATCAAACTTCTGAAGCTGCAGTTCTCCGATATGACGCTGGATATATGCTCCAAACTCATTTACATTCAAACGATGTTGCTGCAAGAAAGCTTCATAACTTTCTGCCTTATATTCCATATTTGCAGCCAGTACATCCATCAACGGGAATATACCGGCATCAGCAGGTGATATAAAGTCAAATAAAAGAATGGTCTTTAATTCCTTCCATTCATTTTCCAATGCATATTTTGTTTTGAACCAACCTCCATCGAAAGCAACGGCATGATAGCCTTCTTTCCATTCTGCATTTGTCAATTCTGCTTTTATCAATGGATTGAAGACAAACAATACCCGAAGTTCGGGATTTGAATCAAAATATCTGTATATGTTATCTTGTACGCTCATTTTCTTGTTTTTAAAGTGATTCTCACGTAAATTTCGCGTAAATCACTATATTCCCTTATTTCAGTTTCACCACCACATCTTCAAACTTGGCATAATTAACCACAACACCATCATCCAAGTCAAAATCTATCTGTTTGTCGGCTATGAGATGGAGACGGTCGTGATATTCCCTACATTCTTCCAAGTCTTTCTGAAGCTTTGTCATATCTTTTCGTTCTTTCGTAGAAAGTGTAGCAGCTCTTGATTCCATTTCTGCGATACGGGTTCCCAAATATTCTATATGAGGAAGCAGGTACTTGTTTCTTATCTGCTCTACAGTATAAGGATTCATGCGGTGCATATAGGTGATACATTGAAATGCGCCTTTCTTTGAAGCAAACAACCAATAGATAGGTCTTCTCTGATAACGGGAAAGATGGTCTTTCCAGAAATCTTTCACAAAATAAGTATCAATATCTTTTCCGAGTGCACCTTCTATGAAATTGAGATTTTCGGTCAATGTATCTTCACCCAATGCGACTTTCAGGAATTCTCTGAACCGCTCACCCGCATTATCGGTAAATACGGTGTCACGAGCCATTAAAGGGATGATAGCATCGTCATCTATAGTGAAGTTTCTGCCATTATAAAAATATGTACAGACTTCATCATCTGTAGGATTAGGATGTGCTATATGCAATCCCGGCTTGTCCAGACGGTAACGTCCCATCATGCAGCCCACGGCATAGCTTATGAACTGTTTCATCACTACATCAGGATGCCATTGTATTTTGTTTTTTATATCTTCTATTGTCATAATTTTAATGGTCTATTTTATTTTCTGTTGTTTTTCATCCTTCATAAAGAAATTACAAAACTCTCTGAGCTGTTCCTGCATACGTTCCTGTGGAATAAGGATTCGTTTGTATTCAGCAATCATTGTAGGACTCATGCTGCGGCTCATGGCATATTCCACAACTACCCGGTCTGCTTCAGGGCAAAGAATGATTCCAATAGATGGATTTTCATTGGACCGCTTCACATCTCTGTCGAGAGCTTCCAGATAAAATTCCAGCTGTCCCAAGTCTTTAGGATGGAATTTCGTCTTTTTCAGTTCTACTGCTACAAGAGCCTGCAAACCTCTATGAAAAAATAACAAATCAGCTTTGTAAGTCGATGCACCGACATTCAAACGGTATTCCTGGTCCATAAAGATGAAATCTTTTCCCAACTCAAGAATAAACTGCTTCATGTGTTCTATCAGCCCGTTTCTTAATTTTGTTTCACTGTGCTTTTTCGGAAGTCCGAGAAAATCCACAAACAGGGTATCTTTAAACATTATCGGAGCATCGGGATAAACCTCAAGCATACCCTTCGACATATTACTTTTATTCCCTAATAGTGTGGCGTATGTCTGGTTGGATATACAGCGTTGCAGTTCCCTCTTTACCAAATGTTCTTTGTGAGCATAAAGGATATAAAACAGACGTTCTTCCTGACTACGACAGCGGCACAGTATCTCAACGTGATTAGTTAATGTGGTCAGATTCAACAGGCTCATAAATTGTCCAGTTTTTGGCTGGACAAATTCATCATTGCTTGCCGTCAATTGTACAGATTCTGTCTGCACAATTGCATTATTTCCAGTTACGACCCTTTCCATTAATTGTGCAGTTTTTGGCTGCACAATTCCATTGGAAAAGAATTGCTGCACTGTATTTCTGAACGCTTCTGAAGAATATTCATCATAAAACATCACCATATTGTAAATGCTGCTACGACTGTATCCTTTCAAATCCGGACGGTGTGAACGAATGTACTCAGATAGCTGTGTAACAACCTTGCTTCCCCATTCTTCACTTTTCAACTTTCCGGAGACATAAGAACCAACGTTCCATGCCGTGAGCAACATTTCTTCATTTACTGCCCTCGAAGCGCGGCTACGATGCTGAAGTATGATATCAACTACTTCACCAAACTGATGTTCTTGGGAATGTATTATTTTCTTGCCTTCCATAAACTTCTCCTTTCGTTTGTCTTAATCCTTTATGCTGATTTCGCCCTGCTGCAATATGGTTACTTCATCAAGAGGTACATCAGGTGTCAGTTCATCCTGTAAACCATATATTTCAATAAACTGACGGTTCAGTTCTTCTTCGTTGGTATGAAGCTGCATAAAGCGTTCTTCCCAGTCTGTAGTGTAAAGATTATATAGTGATTCTATCTTATAACTCTTTCCAGTTTCTCCTTCTGATATTTCTCTATTTATATAACTGAGGAGTGAGTTTTCTTCAAAATCCCATGAGGTTTCGTGGGAGTCCCAGTCTTGTTTGGATATAGAAATATTTGCTTGAGTAATCTTATCAATGGATTCCTTATTACAATTTACAAAAGGAATCTGAGAGACCTCTCCAACATTCATTTTCTTTGCATCTGACAAAACACCAATAAAGTTCTTCGCTACAACACTATTTAGCAATGCTAAAGATTGCATTAAGTTTGTTTCAGAAAACCCACTTGCACCGGCAGAATCCCATAAGAATCCTTCAGGAGTGTATCGAATAGAAATTTTACCAAAATACATAACTGTCCATGAAATGCATTTTTTAAAGCTAAATGCTCCATTGTAATTATGTGATCTTATTCTACCAGTATGAGGGTCAATATTATTTCTAATATCATATCCGTCATTAGCCCAGTCTATAACATATTCAAAGTTACCATACCATTTTCTATAACTTCCTCCTTTTACATATGGATACCATTTGTCTGATTTATCATTAAATTTAGAAAACTTGTTCATAACTATTTCATGCCACAGACGCCAAAAACGTTTTTCATCGGCTGGAGCCATCCCTTCTCTTGTTGTTAGTATAGAGGACAATCTATTTAGTTTAAAACAATTAACTAGTTTCTCATCAAGCCAATATCCTATTTTAAAATCAGGAATCTTCTCAAAAGAATTCTGACTTATAGAAGGAAAATATACATCATGATCATTTTGGCTAAGAGCTTTCAAATACAAAAGTTCTTTCCCATTAGATGACAAACCAGAAAGTAGACGGAAATAAAAACCTTTAGTATTTAAATTAGGAACTTTGTTCGTAATAATAAATGTAACATTTTGCAACACTTCTCCAGACATCTCATCAAAAGTTCGTGCACCAAGATGTAATAATGAGTCTATTTGCTCCGTGCTAAGAATCTTACTACGAAGTTGCTTGAATGCTGATTTAAACATCCACGAATCTTGATTAATCATACCATACTTTCCGTTCTCTTTCAGATGATTTTTTGCTAAAATCATAAATACGGAAAATAGGTCAGCCTTTCCATCTGCATAATTTTTCTTTACATATTCGGATAATTTAGCATTCATATTGCCACTACCCATATACGGAGGATTCATCACCAATGCCGCATACTTATCCGTCAAAGCAAGAACAATATCAAAAACAGCAAGTATAGTCTTTATCTTATTATTTTCTGTTCCTATTTCTTTCCATTCACGACTGCGCATAGCAATTGCCGTACGTGTAGTTTCAGACAACTCAAACTTCATAATAGAACCTAAGTTATCTGCCTGTTCCATCAGAGCAAGTGCATCAAGTGTTTCAGTTATAAGCACCTTATTTGCACCGGCAAAAAACTCAGTAAGAAGTTCTGCTACATCACCTTCAGCATTTAAGCGACGTATTTTGGAGGCTACACCCATATCCAATACCCTTGGGAGGCAATGAGCATCCAAAAAAGAGTTGTCTTTCTGACAGGCTTTAATCAGCAAGGCAAACATAGCCAACTGCTTGGCACGTGTATCCAAATCCACTCCAAGAAGATTGAAACGGAATATATCTTCAATTGCTTTTCTGCGGTTATAGCCTTCTTCTATATAAATAGTATAAAGCAAATCGAAAGCCTCGTTCAGTATGTGACCGGAACCACAACCTAAATCGGCTACAGACAGACTGTGTATATCATCATAATGGAATACAGCATCAGTAGGTGTCGGCTCGGCTGGTTCTACCAGATACTTCATCTGCTCCTTAATATCCATAGCATACGGATTATTGTCCAGATAGATACGTCCCACCGTATTCTGTACCATGTACTTCACAATCCAGTTTGGAGTAAATATCTGAGTAGCAGCCGGAATATCGTCAGCCTCTGCTTTCTTCTTGTTCTTGAATGAAGCAAATACTTCGTCCTTCTTTTCGGATATATAGAACTGATACAGCCATCCTATCAGTTCGCTTTGTCTGTAATCATCTTCTGTAATAAACTCTGTATGGTTAAGCATATCCACAAAACCACCTTCAGCAAGTATATTAACAGGCAGCAGAAGTTCTGTGTAATCGTCCATACTGCCGAAACAAGCGGACAGTATAGGGTTCCGGTGGCAGTAATTTATGATAAGCAAGGTGAACTGTTCTGTTATCAGTGCGTCATTGTCCAGCAATGCCATCAGGGAAGCACGGTCTGATTCCGACATCGGTGCATAGATACCACGACGTGCATCTGCCACAATACGAGGCAGACGCAGTGATGTGCTTTGATATTCCAAAACCGGTTCGGTAAAACCGTTTTTCACCATGATACGGATAGCTACAAACCTGTTGAACCAGGTGTAGGCTGCTTCTTCCTTTACTTCCTTAATTCCTTTCTCTATAATGCGCTCCCTCAATGACATCCATTTGTCATAAAATGTCATATCAGTAATCACTTTGCCCATAAAGACAATATGGTCTGTTCCCTTAACGGGCATTTTCTCTTCGGCAATATATCCCTGTTTGTCGAATCCCAACAGTCCTAATTTATTATCAATACCCTCCAACAAAACCTTTCTGGCTTCCTGGGCAAACTTCTTTATCTGGTTTGTTTCCATACAATTCTTTTTTACAGAATAATCAATTCTTCACCTTTGGATATATGATCCATAAGTTGTTGCTTCAATGTCTGCAGATAAGTATCTACATCCTGTTCGCTACAGATTTTATGTACAGTACGTGTACTTAATTTTACCTGTCTTACATGTTTTGCGGCAGGCTGTGAAGGTTCTTCCTTTCCTGGAACGGTTTTAGGCTTAGCGGATGCAGCCTGTGCCATAATCTTTGCAGCTTCCTGTTCATAGAAGGCAGCAGTATCCAGATTATTCTTCAAGGCAAGGATATTGTCAGGCTGTGATTTCTGTATGATAACAGCATCTGCCTGTATTCCGTATTGTACCTCATTATTCTCAGCCAACTTGAAAAGAGTCTCCACTGTCTTTGTATATTCAATCTTTATCTTGCTACGAAGCTCTTTTTTAAGTTCCTCAAGTTTGAAACGAAGTTCATCCCTGAGTTTCTTGTAATAAGGCATATTATCTATTGGCCATTCATCTGTAAGAATAGTGCGCATAGACTGAATGCTTTCATCACATCCGCTCAGTTCACCGAAGTTCAAATCGTTTTCCTTTACGAAGGTTACAAACTCCTTGTAACGGCCTATCTGGTCATGATGGAACTCCCTCACCTGTTTGCATTTATCCATCTGCTCTGTTGCCGGTATTCTGTCGGACGTTATTCTTTTAAGGAACATCTCCACATCTCTTATTCCCAGCCATTCACTTACCATCTTTTGCCATTTCTCTATTACGACGGCAAAAGGATATGTGCGGATTGAAGAGTAAATATCCGACAAAATAATCTGCTGCTTTTCAAGAGCATCCTTACATTTGGTATGAATCTCATTTACGTCCAAATCAGGATTTATAGCTTCGCTTATACCGAATATGTCCTTCCAACTGCTTATAAAATCGTTTACAATATCCTGTGAAATTTTCTGGGCAGCCCGAATCGTAAATTTCTGCTGATCTTTCATCAGATTATTAGCTATAATCTGTTTTTCCACATGAGGATTATTGTTATATACAAATTCACGAACGCGGCGACGCACCAGCTCATCCAATATATATAGCGTGCATACTTCATTCCATCCGTATGGAGCTGCTGCATATCGCAAAACCAAATCTTTCACATTCATTTCCGGGAAACTCCTTGAAAGATAATTGTCAACCTGAAGCTCAGCCTCTGTCATCGGGTACAGTTTGTAATGTTCCTGACTGACAGGAGAAAGAATGGTACGTTTCAACTCTTCGGACGAAGATGTGATGCCTCTTACCAAAGAAGCGTATGGATACACATTTGCCAAATGTTTTTCCATTGCCTTTCTATAACGTTCCTGACCTTTCGATGAACCAAGTTCGGCTGCAGATAAAGTAGAAGAACCGATAACGATTTTACATTTATCAAACATTTCGCGGAAAGGCTTCTCTATTTTTGAAGTATATAAATCCTTTGCACGATTTTTGAATTCATCGTGTGTCTTGCCACGAAGTTCAGTATTAGCCTTATTGTTTCTCATATAGGTCTGAACCTGACAATACCAGTAGAAATCATTCTTCAACTGTTTCATGTCTTTATACAGGTCTGCCATGAAAAAGGCCATCACCTTAGATGTATTGCCGAAAGCATACTGTTCTGCTGTATCACAATCGGCATCCATTACAAACTCAATATTTATATCCGCATTGTTTGTAAGGAAATTCTTGCCCATAATGCTTGCACCTACAGAAAACTTGCCTGTAAAGTATGATTCCCTCGGCTGGGGATTGATATATGTACTGAAAATTTCCTTCAGTTCTTCAGCCATAGTATTGTTGTCAATAGTCTGGCTCTTGATAAGCTGTGCTACTTCGGTCTCATCTTCACTATAAAAACAGTACGAAACCGGAACTCCGGGTTTTGACTCTTCTGTACGGATTATATTATTGTCACACAGATAGTCCAATACCTTTTTAACTTTTTCTTTCAGAGCCAGCTTCTGTGTATCTACATCACTCATAAGCAGACAGGTAATATTATCAACTGTAGCCGGGAAAAGCAGCTTGTCTGTCTGCGAAAGATTACATATCATAAACAGGATATTGACAATACGCTGACCGAAAGCTTTGTCTTCATAACTGTCAATCATCTTGTTGGCATTATGAATAGCCTTCTGTCCTTTGGCTACCAAAGCCCCTTTGAACATCGGTCCAAAGAACTGATCAAAAGAAATAAAGTTTCCTACTTCCAGTTCTTTAGTCTGTCTTGCTGTACTGTGAGTTACCTTTATGATGGAACGTTCATTACCCTTTACTTCTTTCTCTACAAAGCCAAGATTTACAAAAGAGTTGAAAACCTGCATAATCAGTCTGAACTGATAGGGAACAAACGGATAGTAGTCAATGAATTCCTCTTTGTTTTCGAAAGATTTGTATGAGTTTGGAAGCTGGAACTGAGCAGAGATGGCGTTACGTTTCTGTTCGTAAAGTTTGCCCAATTCTATTCCAGCAGTACCGTTTTTGTCTAAAATACGTTTTTGTGTGATAAACTCAGGCTTGGTTCCGGTAAGAGATACTTTTACCTCAAATCGTCCCATGATTTTACCATAATCTTCACTGGTTTCATTTATCTGACAGCTCTGCAGGATTTCTTGAAGATCCTGCTGAGCAGTAGCTGTTATCCAGACTTTATCATCACAAGTCTCGTGAAGTCGTGTTACGATTTCCTGTAACTGGAGCAACAGTCCTTTACGACTGTCAATGAACTGACTTACTTCATCAACAAGGAAAATGAGTCTGTATTTTTCTTCCTGTTTGTTCAGGTATGATTTCAGCTCATTGCAGAATGTCTCCACACTGACATGAGTATCATCTTTGGCTATACGTTCCCTGATAATATCCGTTGACAGTGTAGGAACCAGCTCTTTTCCTACTTCAAGGATATAATCCAACTCATTGATAGCAAGGTCGGCAGCATCAATGCTCCAGTCGAATCCATCTTCCAGCATTCTTTCTTTAAATGCTTCAAACTGCCCCTTCTCGTCAAGAACCTTTTCAAAATGCTGAGCCAGTGCTAAATTGAATTTATTGTATCCACGGAATGAATTGAATTCACTCCAGAAAACATCAAGGAATACCTGCTTTTCATTACCTCGCACATTATGAACTGTACCTATATTAAAAAGTATGGTATCTACTTTGGCAGATTTCAACCACAAGGCCACATCTCTCATCTCGCTGATAGAAACCTCTGATTTACTTTCCGGTTGTTTTAACGGATCGGCTTCTTCTACTGCCTTTTCCAGTCTTTCCAATGCAAAATCACGGTATTCCGGATGCATACAATATCCAAGGTATTTCAGGAAATGTGACTTACCAGAGCCAAAATAACCGTTTATCCAGATACCATTATGACTGAATTTATGGCTCTGGATAGCTGATAATATTTTAAAAAGTCCGTTTATGATTTCGTCAGTAAAGACATACTCTTCTATTTCTGTCTTGACGGTATTAGCAGAAAAGTCGCTGGCAGACACTGCAGGATTGACCGGACGCTCTATATCTTTCAGGTATATATCTTTAAGTTTCATATTAGTCGTTGATTAATAAAATGGCACGATAGGTATGTTCATCATCTATTCTATTGAACAGGCGGAAGGTATTTCCTTCTTTTTCACCCGGATAAAACACTATGATTTTATACTTGTTGCTCTTGTTGTACTGTTCATAACTTGCAAGAAGACTGCTGGTACGCATATATGGATACATTGAGCCTATACCATATAAAAATACGTATGGACGCAGTTTGTCGTCTTCAATGGAAATATGTTCCATTATCCGGTTATGCAGATACTCGTAAAACTGTGGAGAATTTGCTTTATTAGTTAAAGTTCTCGTTACAGCTTCATGGTCTGTTTCATCCTTCTCGAGCATATATTTCAGATAGGAAGGATGCTTCTTACCAAAAGACAGATTGTCAAGAAATATACAAAACTCCTTGAATAAGTCAATTGTCAAAACATCTACATAGTTTACAGGACGTAATAGTTGAGCTTTGAATTCTTCAATCCGGCATCGCATTTTATACTCATCTTCCGGAGGATACTGAAAGATATAGAAATTATAGAAAATATCATTTTCAGTATTCTTGAAGTCTTCGCTACACAGAAGATTATATAATTCAGGAATTGTCATAGTCCTCATAATGCAACCTGCTTTATACGGTTAATCTCATACTGCTGAAGCAGGCAGGCATCCAAGAACCACGCTTCACCAAGTTTCAGATAAAAAGCAAATTCTTCATCACTCAAATATATTGGGGAGAGAGTTTCTGACATATCTTTTACAAAACCAGCCTTCTTTAGAAAAGACAAAAAAGAACTTGCTACTTTCCCTTTCGTCTTTTCGCTCCAACCGCATACAAATTCATCATTAGCGGCAATCTCGTTAATTTCTACCAACACATCCTGTTTTGTTATACTTTGATGTACTGAGTTCCATTTCTTTAGAACAAGATTTAAATGTAAATCATAAAACAACTTGTAGCATTTCAGATTTACAAAATACATGGCTACTATCTTAGCTTCTTTTGAAAATCCCTGATAGGATTTCCAAAAGTACATCGGAACTGCCTTATATCTTTTTACAAATTCGGCAACAGCTCTTTTTCTAGTCTGTTCTGTCCGCATCATTAAATAATTATTATCTATAATCTCTTGCTTTAACAATGCTTCTGAATCATCAGACATTAATAGCGGCAACACATTTGTCATTTCTTCCCACATAAATCCGCAGCCGGTCATAGCTGCAGAATATGGACTATTTATTTTATTGCTCATATCCTTCATTCATTACAGCTATTAAGAAGGTCTTTTATATTTACCTTCAAGACTTCTGCTATTTTTTTTAATGTATGTAAATCTGGTTGTGATGTGTTAGTACACCATTTAGAGACGGTTGCAGGGTTTTTCCCTAATTGTTCCGCCAACCATTTACTCGTTCTTTTTTGTTCAACCAGCACAACTTTGATTCTATTTAAGTCAGACATCTCTATTAATTTTTATTGCTTTGAACGCAAATATATTAATTATATTTTATTTCTCACTATTGTTTAGACTAAATGCTTATTCAGCATGATTCAATTTGAAAATTTCAGATAGAAACCGGTCCAAAACAAAACTGTAGTGTACTAAATAAGTTGACACAATTTATTTAGTAACATGCGTAAAAATC